>JAABUT010000011.1_pt1 | contig 320291 bp, 332 predicted proteins | sample 5559281 | NCBI WGS metagenome assembly JAABUT01 (sample SAMN10711880, study PRJNA513359) | rock metagenome | isolation source: Antarctica rocks | place: Antarctica: Victoria Land, Ricker Hills nord | collected 2016-01-04 | reverse complement strand
CATTCTTGATTCTACGGTGCTCTCAATACATGCCCATGCGTCCTGTCTTCCTAAATAAGCAACCATTCCGATACCTCTCTTTGCTTACATGACCTAGCCCTATTTTGTGACTGTTGTATTCCAAACTCAGCCCTATCCACGTGGGCACAAAGACGATCCAAATTCACTTCCTCAACACAGCCGGTTCACTGAATCGAAAACCCACTCATGCTAGCTCCTTCACTGGGGCAGATTGTCCACAAAACTCACATCCATCTTCCGTCACTTTCATCCTTTCTTCAACCTCCACACCACCTCTTTACATCTTCTTCAACCACATTTCCCAATTCAGATTTCTTGAACTACTGTAAATCGCCAAGGATCAGCATCAACCTCAAGATGAAGATGCAATTCTCTACCTCTGCCATCATGGCAGCCACCCTTGGTGCTCTGGCCTTCGCTGCACCTCTTGAGAACACTGTTAGTTTACCCTACCTCTAAGTACAATACGATCACATATGCTAAAGTCAATGAAACAGGTTGATGGCCCTAATGCTGTCGTTGACAACATACAGCCTCGAATGGTCGCTCCAACTACGGTATATTATCTGAACCTTTCATCGCTCACAATTTGACCTGGTCATTTATTACGATCTTTCGCGTCTAGTCACTTCTCCTTTCCCTCGCCACCTAGAGCAAGACCATCACTCTTCCACTCTCTCATCGCCGTTGCGAATGCACAACTCACTTCCGATTGTTGTAACCGTGTTCACAAGTTTATGTTGGACAGTCACCTATTACCGGAGATGCATCGAACAAGCGTCAAACCTACTACCCCGATTGTGGTGCTCCCATCTGCTTCAACGAAGCTGGCATCGCCTACGAGAACAAGCAGAAGCGTGACGTTACCGACGCTGTAGCCGGAGATGCATCGAACAAGCGTCAAACCTACTACCCCGATTGTGGTGCTCCCATCTGCTTCAATGAAGCTGGCACAGCCTACGAGAACAAGCAGAAGCGTGACGTTACCGACGCTGTAGCCGGAGATGCATTGAACAAGCGTCAAACCTACTACCCCGATTGCGGTGCTCCCATCTGCTTTGACGCAGCTGGCAAGGCCTATGTGAACAAAGCTTAAGCAGGTAAGCTACTCTTGCTACTGACACAGTCCATGACTAATTCGGCCCAGGGTAGCGAGTGGTTCGACAAGAAGTGGAATACGTTGCTGAATATCTGGCTGGAGCTCTAGATGAGCGTGCAATGTTCTGAGGAGCGTTCATGGCTCAAAGTCTATTAGCTTTACCTTAGCATAGACGGACAATCGAGTTCTATATACTCTAAATATGTGTAGCATGTGATGACCCTCGATGGTATTGATAACTTTCTTTGCCATTTCATCTTTCTTCTCTGTCTCTGCACATAAATCTACGGTATGTGGACCGCCCCTAGGTCTGCTCTGTGTGTCCATATTTGCCTTAGGCTTGAAGGGACAACGAATCCAGGAGCCGGTCGACAACGTTGTCCAATGCTGAGCTGCGGTAACATGACTTACTGCTCACAATGACCACAGTCTAAGTCTACGGACTCTAGACTTGCTCCAGATACCGCCATGTCTAGGCTTAGTATCTCGTTGCCTCTGCGCAAGCTATTGCTTAACGATTTTTACGGAACGGCCTTAGGAAAAGGACTTCATACTCTACTCTCATGGCGAGATGATCAAAGACCGTGAAGGTTTCCTCATACCATTCTCCAGAGATCAGGCCATTATTCCCAGATCACAGTAGGTGAGGTAACAGCTGCAGGATACGCGCTACCTTAGAGTCCTCTCAGCCTAACAGGGCAAAGCTTATCTGCGCCTATCGCGCCAAAGCTGCGATGACGCAGTTGATCTGATACAGATTTCCCCAACGACTGACAGAGGGAACGTTGTTCTCGTTGAGGTGTGCAGGATAACCGAAAGTATATGGTGTGGTTACTAGTGGACTAATAGCGATGCTAGGAAATGTACTCCCTAAGGCCAGGATCGCGAGCTTTCCGAGAAGCTTACAGAGTCTCTCAACGAAGCACAACTTGTTGTGCTCGAACCATACAGAGCCGGAGGATTAGCAGTCATGACGTGAAACGCAACAGCATCAGCTCTGAACAGCTCTTGGTTCGATGCCTTCTCGGTCTTGGTATTGGTGCAGCTCTCTTTCACGGCTCTAAGCGTCTCGGACTCAGAGAGCTCTACGCCGACGCACCTGCAGGCCCAGTGGAGATAAAGATTGAGAAATCCAGAAGGAAAAGGGGTCTTTCGAAAGAGGAAAATCGAGATGCTATAAGCTCTCAGCATTTACAAGTCAAGTTGAGCTGGGAAAACCCTGGTGTATATGCATGGGGTTCGAATAGTGGAAGGGTTGTGGCACCAGACTCGGATGAAACGCTGATCAGGACACCAAGGAGGATACCATTCTTTGATGGGATTCTCTTACGAGATATCAAGCTTGATCGGAATTTTGGAGCTGCCATTACTGAAAAGGGAGATCTCTTTCAATGGGGAATTGGGTACTCGAAAGATTCGAGGGAGCCGACACCTACATTGACTGGGAAAGGGTTGATATCTTTAACAATATCAAGAGATCGAATTCTTGCCTTGAGCTCTAACGGCAAGGTTTACTCTCTTCCGGTCTCCCAGGAAGATCAGTCCAGCGGTCCGAAGCCTTCAGAAAGCACCTGGGTCCCGTATCTCTCCTTCTCATCTCCCGTCAGTTACCGTACTATCCAGCCTAAGGATATGGGTTGGAACGAGAAGGTCTCTTCAATAGCTTCTGGTCTCGAACACGTCCTTCTTCTCACATCGACCGGTCGCCTCTTCAGCGCCGCCTCCAGCAGCGAAGAATTCCCCTCCCGAGGCCAGATGGGCGTCTCTGGCCTCACTTGGACAACCCGGCCCCAAGGTCCTTATGACCAACCCCACGAAATCATTACCCTCCGCGGCTTCGACATTGCTTCCATCACAGCAGGTGACTATCACTCTCTAGTCCTCGATAAACAAGGCCGCGTCTTTTCCTTCGGCGATAACTCTTCCGGCCAACTTGGCTTCGACCCTTCCGCAGACTCCCTCTACGTCGACGTCCCCTCGCTTATCCCCATCCAGAAAGTCTACAACGGTACTGCACTATCCCCGAGGGTAACTTCCGTCTCCGCCGGTGGCGCCAACTCCTTCTTCACCGTCGATGCTACCCGCGTCGCACAGCCTGGTGAGTCATCGGCTCCAACTCAACTGGGCCGTGTTACAGCAGATACCTGGGCCTGCGGCCAAGGTATCCTTGGCACCCTCGGCACAGGCCGCTGGACCCACACCCAAGGCACCCCAACTAAGATCAAAGCCCTTAGCGGCCTTTTTGAATACGATGAGTCAACTAACACCGTCGTACCCATCCGCCTCAAACGCCTAAGCGTCGGCTCTACTCACGCCAGCGCTACCATGGACAACGTAACTCACGTGGCTGTGTCAGATAATGACAGCGCGGAGAGCACGAATTGGGGTGCAGACGTGTTGTGGTGGGGTGGGAACGAGTATTGCCAGTTAGGGATGAGGAAGAGGAACAATGTTAGTAATCCAGTGTATATCCAGCCTTTAGAGGCGGGGATGGAAAAGGAGAAGGGGAAGAAGAGGCAGGAACATCGCTTCCAGATTACCCCGAGGGGAGAGGTAAATCTGAAGGGAAAGGGGAAGGTGAGCGTGGAGCAGAGGGTTGAGTGCGGGAGAATGTGTAGTGCGGTTTATTCGGGTACTTGAACTTCTGATTATCGGTATGCTGGTGGGGGAGATATGGGGGCGTGCGGTTTCTCAGGTATATAGTTCTTCAGCCACAAAACGATATCGTACTCTTGAATCCACGCATCCACGCATTTCGTCAATTGCTGTATGTGAGAAACTCTGCTCGCTGCCTATGACAGATTCATTTTCAAGGAGTCTCAAAGCTAAAATAGCAGAATCATCAAATCATCATATTTACCAAACCCCCAATACACATCACACTACTCATCTCCCGCACCCAAGATCTCCCGCATATCGTGAAATTAACAGCCTTGTCACACTTCAAAATCCAAACATACCTTGACTGCCCCCCCCCCGCTTCCCCCCCTCTGATCTCCACTTTTAAAAAGCCCGTTCTACAGTATACATACATCGTCCGGTTTTCTCTCCTGCAACACCGGGACTGTTTTTTGTTTTCTGATGCGCCGTACGTACACTTTGGGAACATGAACATTGTCGTGTTTGAAAAAACTTCTGCATGTCGATGTAAAAACTCTTATCACGTTTGATTGTTCTCTTGAAACTCGAAGGGAGTTTCAAGAAGCGGATACTAATGCGGATTGTGATAAAAATTAGAAAGGGAGGGTTTATGGGGGGGGGGGGTTTGTGAGGAGATACTGGGGGAGTTGGTGCTTTTTAAAGGGTTATGAGGGAATGTGTCGATATCGTTTAGCTGTTTATTTAAAGCAGATGGTGATGTTTTCGTGCACAACAAAGATATCGAGTAGCAGCTTTTGAAAGTCGGAATCGACAATTTCATAAAAGACGTGTTTGAGCTATTCTTACAATACAATGGTAACATTTTTATAATAGTACAATGCCACTCCTGCTCTCTTGTTCTGCTAAATCCAATCTGTCAACTTATGCCAAATATCTTTCCCCGCATCCTCGACCTCATCGACAACCTTCATGATCTTCTGCTCGATCAACCAAGCATAAAACTCCGCACAACCATCCATCGTCTCCAGGACCGCCTTCAAATTATCGACCCCACCGAAGAGATCCTTCGGGCTCACTGTCTCTACAATCACTAGCCAATCACTCGGGCCCAAGGTGCAGACTCCGCTAGCCACATAGCAGTGCGGATGACTCGCGAACGCCGTGTCTTTCAGCGCGCTGCAAGTCGTGGACTCGGTGGTCGCGTAGGGGACCAACGCATCTTGCAAGCACAGCATTGTTTTGGTAACCCAGGATCGTCCGCCCGAAGAGAGTTGTGCGGCGCTGAATTTCTGACAATATCTCAGACCGTAGCCCAAGGGGTAGCCAGTGGAGCCGCAGTGGTATTTGGACTCGAGGCAATTTGGGTAGAAGGTGCAGGTGTTGGGTTGCGGCTTAGAACAAGGGTTGGTGCCGGATTCACCTGGGCCTTGGTAAGGAGGAGGGGCACTGGAGGAGGTGGTAGGACAGCATTGGATGGTGTTGTCGCCAGGGCAGTAGTTGCCTCTGTAAGAAGAGCATAAGCATGAAAATTTGTCAAGAACCAGAGTGTACGAATATGTAAGAGGGCAGATGAGACTCACGGATTGTATGGTCCACCGGAGCAAGGTTTGTTGGTGTTCTGGCATATTCCTGTTTGACCAGCAGGAGTACATGTTTTTGCAACGCAACATTGAACATCGTCGGGATCTGTGAATGAATTTCAGCTGGAATGCGAGTAAGACTCAGAAGAGGAAGATGGCCGTACCATTCGGGCAATAGCCAGGAAGAGGGCCAGGAATGGACATGCCTTTGCATGACGAAGTCGACTGGCATGTCCCGCTACCCTAAGAGTCTCCATCAATCAAAATTCTTCGCAGCCCCTCGGAAAGCGGATGGATATTTACATCTGGTGTTGCGCATGAGCTCCCAACCGCGCGCGGCGGAAGCTCTGGCCTTGCGCATACAAGTGCAAAGAGGTAGAGTGAGATATAGTACTTCATGTTGTACATCCTCGTTGCGTACCACAAAGGTGAGGACAGTACAGAGCTGCGAGTGGAATCAGGGGCCTTTTGACTGCACCCGCAGTGCGCACCTGGCGCGCCATTACCTATTCCAAGAGGGCCCGTCCATTTTCCATATGGTAAACGTGCAGCCCACGCGCCGCAAGCTAGCTACTTTGGGAGCCTGGCAGGTCAAGGTAAGCAGCGACCCGCAGGTACCAGCAGGCTGATCCCTGGTCCGTCATTGATCTGCTTTCAAAGGCTAGCAGATGTGGTGAGACTATCGCCCCCAAAAGCGGCGGCTACTCGTACGAAACAATGGTCAAAGTCAAAGACAGACACTTGTAAGCGAGGCGCCAAGAACCGTGGGTGGTATCGTACGTGGGGGCCGCGCTTGTTTTAGGAAACACCAGCAGCTTCACTGAGGCTGGGTGACATATTTTTTGCTCTCCCTCCCGAAATCTATGCTGCGGCGTTCAGCGAGAGCTTTGAAGAATCGATGCAGTAGCTGCGGTGGCTTGACTCTATCAGGAAGTCAGCGGAACGAGTGAATGACAATCTTGGAGGTTGAAGGTTGGTATTTGAAGGTAGGTAGCACAAATGGCGATAGTTGGAACGTTGGAAACGGATCAGCCGCAGTCGTGGAAGGAGGGACCGAAGGTTTCTATGAGCCATGTCTCCACTCCCGTAGCATCTGGCACTTCGTATATCGTAAACCCTTCCTTGATGGTGGAAGCCATCTGTGGGTAATCAGATCGCATTGCCTTCTACATGTGTCTCAAAGCCGGCGAAGCGTTCGTCATCCGGAGGGATCTCAGTGACGGTGGTGACAGGCAAATGGTTTCTCTTGAGCGATTTTGCCTGGGTCTTAAGGTCGCAAGGAAAATTTTGCATGGCATCATCAGGTCAACGGTATAGCGATATGACTAGATGGTTATATATTTAAATAGTGGTCTGGCATGTATCAGTGCAGACACTTTGACTTCGCTTCGGCGATTTGCCCTATCGGTAAGTAAGAAAATGAATTACTTTTCAACAAATGAAATGTCATGGCGACCATCTCGCTTTACAAAAGTTCAATCGGAATTCGATAAACATTAATTATACTATAAGAAGAGTAGAATACGAAGACGTGTTCACACTGACGAAGCAAGACTAGCCGGATACGCGGAGGGCGGCATACCTCACTCAAGCAGCTTTACCTTAGATCAATCACCAAGGACATCACTTCATCAGCATGAAGGAATCGCTCATGGAACCTGGGCCAGCGCCAAGAAACTTGAGGTCACGCCGACGCTGGGTGGTTCTAGTTGTCCTTTGTTTTGGCTGTATTGTATGGTTGCTTTACCCTTTACAGCCAGGTCGAAAGGTAGATCAGCAGCATGCTGCTTCAAGTAACTCCAACGACTACGTATGCGATATCAAGGCTCCAGTAAAAAGAGTAGCGATTATTGGTCAGTACGTTCTCGCTTCTTGAACATTTGCGGAGCCACTAACGTGTTGATAGGTGCTGGCTCTGGTGGTGCTTCTGCAGCCTACTATATCAACAATTTCAAAGATCCTTGCAGTAGGATAAATGTTACTGTCTATGAAAGATCCGACTATGTCGGTGGTCGCTCAACTACCGTCGATGTTTTCGAGGACCCCGCAGAACCAGTCGAGTTGGGCGCTTCCATCTTCGTAAAAGTTAATAGAAATCTAGTCTCCGCAGTTGAAGAACTTGGACTTGGGATTATTGATTACAGCTCTTCGAAGATTGATGACACGCCTAAAGCTTTAGGTGTCTGGAACGGTGACAGATTCGTTTTTGTGCAGAGTCAGGCCAGCTACAGCTGGTGGAACATTGTCAAGCTCTTCTGGAAATACGGCATGAACCCCTATCGTACCCAAAAACTCATGAAAAACACCACAGGGCAATTCTTAAAGATGTATGACCCGCCCTACTTCCCCTTCAAGGACTTGTCCCAAACCGTCTATGATCTAGGCCTCACAGCCTCAACCTCGAGCACTGGCGAGCAATTTTTACTTGCCAATAATATCCAGCCTCCTTTCTCGACAGATATCATCCAAGCGAGCACTCGAGTCAACTATGCGCAAAACCTAGGACAAATCCACGGCTTGGAGACAATAGTATGCATGGCCACCGACGGCGCCATGTCTGTCCAAGGCGGCAACTGGCGGATCTTCGCCGGCATGCTCGAAGCTTCCGGTGCCAATGTTCTTCTCAACACCAGCGTGACGTCCATATCTCACGATGGAAAATCCAATACCTATGCCCTCGCATCAACTTCCCAGCTCACCAACTCAAAGCTCGATACCTACGACACCATCATTCTCTCCGCTCCCCTCCAGTTTGCCAACCTCACTCTTCCTTCCTCCATCACCCCTCCCCCCGCAATCCCATACGTAAGCCTGCATGTCACCCTCTTCACCTCCCCACACCTCCTCTCTCCAAGCGTCTTCAACCTTTCCAATACCTCCACCGTCCCAACCACCATCCTCACAACCACCAACGATCCGCACTGCCCAAACCCTCCATTCTTCAGCATCAGCACTCTCCGCTCCGTCACGAACCCATCCACCAACCCCCCGCGCCGCGAATACCTCTACAAAATATTCTCCCCCGCCCCCATCTCCTCTTCATACCTCTCCCACCTCTTAAGCCTCTCTTCTTTATCAAAAGACGACATCACATGGCTATACGAGAAACTCTGGCACTCATACCCGTATCTCCCGCCGCGAGTAACGTTTGAGGATGTGCAGCTGGATGCAGAGGGAAAAGTGTGGTATACAAGCGGCATTGAGAGTTTTATCTCAACCATGGAGACAAGTTCGCTGATGGGGATGAATGTCGCGAGGTTGGTTGTTGATGGTTGGGGGAAGGAAGGTGGGAAGGGTGAGCCTGACGCTTTGAGCGGAGAGCAGGGGGTGGAAGTGGAGTTGTGAAACACGATGGATCTTGCAAGGTCAGAAGGAGGCGAGAACATTCCTTTGGTGGAATGCCGTCATATGAAATCGAGGTGCACTGCCCAGAATATCGAGTTCAGAGCAATAGCAAACGACCACCCTTGCCAACTATCTATCATCTCAGACGGCCGTTGTTCACACATCTTCATTCTAGCTACAATGCAAGATACACACTCTCACCGAGCTCCACAGCGACGTTCCTGCATTTGAGAAGATTGTAGTCGGGCCTTTTTTTTTCTTTTTCTTGAACATCTTTTCTTCACACCGTCGCTCTTCTTGCCGATCTTTACACCATGAGTTGTTTTCACAGACTCATGCTCACGACGCACTGTGATAAAAAATTGGCGGGCACGGTCGTGGATTCTGTTTTCGTGTGTTTTTAAAAACGGACTGATTATGCGAAGGGGGTTTTTTTTACATTAGCGGAAAGGGGGAATACATCGTACTGACGTTGACGCGTCCGCCCCCACACACAACCCCATCTTTTGTTTTCGTCTCTTGTCTTGGTTTGGCTGTGATGAAAAGGATGACGTGGATGAAGAAGGTGAATGGAGTGCGAGCAGGAAGAGAGAAGAAGGAGGGATGTAGAATATCGGGTTTGGGAATGGGATAGCTTGAGCCAAAATCGAGTGGGAACGGTGCGCTTTTGCAAAAATGCGCATGTATGCTGATTCTTTAAACTCCGTTAATCAATGCGCAATCCATCTCAACACCTCGGACTCCAATCCCCCGCAGACCTCAAATCCCTTCCTCTGTTTCGGCCCCTAGCTCCCCCTCCCCTACCGTCTACCTCAAGCCCCGGCTCTAAATCTTACTTGGCAACGACGCCGGCACTGCCCAAGGCAAATAAAAACAATCCTGCACCACCCCGCCCGTAACCGTCCACCTCAACTTCTCCTCCTTCAGCATCTTAACCCCCTCGACCGGATCCGCCGCCAAAAAGATCTTGCTCGCCTGATCCGCGAAATTGCACATGAGCGTGAAGAAGATCCCGCCCATGGTGTCAATGCCGGCATACACGCTCGGCGTCGCGGCGTTGTCATCGTAGTCTACAGGCGCCAGAGCGACAAAGTCCGCGTCTTTTGGGATGGCGTTGGTGGACGAGAGGCGGATGCGGGAGACATTGTAGGCGGCCATGACGTCCGGGTAGTAGTGGAAGTACTGCTCGGCGTCGTCGCCGACGACGAAGCCCTGGTCCTCGGCGAAGGCGGATGGGTTGCCGATGTCGCCAAGGTACAGGTTTCCGTCGGTGTCGGCTTGGAGCTGGTAGGTGTTTGAGAGGTCGGTGATGGCGATGTAGCGGGCGTTGGGGCCTTCGGAGCCGGCGAGGGTTTTGTTCTTCTCGTAAGTATTTGCTTCGGCGAGGGCGGCGTCGCTTAGGGATTGGAAGGCTTGGGAGTCGGCCGGAGCTTGTTCGTCGCTGTTGTTGACGTAGTCAAAGGAGTCGCCTGTTTGGTTGGAGGATTGCCTGGGCTTGAGAGTGCGGAGTGGGGTATGGGTTGCAAGAGCTCTCTTTGCTGGCGCTGTGGTATCTGTTGTTGATGCAGTGGTTGAGGTGTCGCTGGAGGTTGGTGCTGAAGTGGTGTCTGTGGTGGAGCTTGCCGTGGTCGAACTCTCAGTAGAACTAGGTATTGCAGTAGTATCTGTTGTAGAACTTGCTGTTGTCGAGCTATCAGTAGAACTAGGTGTTGCAGTAGTATCAGTCGTAGAAGAGCCAGTGGTGGATGCGTCAGTGGAACTGGGGGTTGAAGTAGGAGTTATCTCAGACGCAGACCCAGCACTAGAGGCAGCAGTGGTTGAGAATGAGCTATCAGACACAGAGGAACTGGGTGATGGCTGTGGGCCAACGCTGTAGAAGCTGTTAGAAATCGAATCCTCCAATGCATTCACAAAACTTACGGAATACATCCGTCTGCAATTGGCTTCTCGAACTTATGGAGGTCGAACTTCTTGAGGCCAAATATATCAGCGTAGAGGTCATTCCTGACTGTAACATCGTGTCAGTGTAAAAGCCCAATTGATAGGTGGAAGTATCGGTGGGACTCACAGTCGATATTCCAACCGACCCCATTAGCGCACTTTGAACTAGAATCCCCAGTCTCCCCAGTCGTGCTGGCCGAATAAGTCATCTTCGCATTGATACTGGGCTTATCCACAATAGATGCCGTCTTATCAAATTTCAGTGGAGGTATAACAATGCCAAGTCCGATTGATAACGGCAGACCAATTCCTGCAGTCGCCGTTATCTTGCCCTTGGCTTCGAAAATCTTTTCCCATTGGGGTTCGAATCCATTAGCTTTCGAATTGCTTTCATCTTTGAGGTCCAGGTTGGCCTGGAAGTCGGGGATTCTCATTATCACTCCAGCCAACACCTGACCTTCTATTTCCACTCCGACATCGACTTCTGCGTCAAGTTTCACAACGGGTCCGATGGTAATGATACCCGAAACGGAGAAACCAGGTACGCCGGCTTGTGCAATAGGAATAGGGAATGTCTGTTTGTATGCAGCTTTGGCGTCAAGTCCGAGTTGTAGGCTGGCTTCAATATTCCCCTTCATTTCGGCATTCGCTTTCATAAGGCCCTCTGCGATGGTCCATCTCGCTTGGCCGCCGAGATGAAGTTTACCATTGACACCACATTTGACACAGTATAATGCGATTTCGCCCGTCACTGTTCCGGAATCTGAGGACTTGTCCTTTTTAAAGATCTCAATGGCATCTCCCCATGGGGATGGAACCAATTTAGGCCCCTTGATGTCGATCGGAATGTCCACATTGACTTCTGGCGTTATAGCCAACGCATCCGAGACTTTTTTGCCTACTTCTTTTATACCTTTGCCTATGTCCTCGCCAACCTTCTTGATGGCTTGGCCGGCGTCGTTAAAGGCCTTTCCAACGGGCTATATAACACGTTAACAACATCTTACACATGGGAAATAGAACTTCTAACCTTAATGATATTATCGGTGAACCAGTTGCGGCGCTGCAACTTCGAACGACGTTTGAGGCCTGTAGAAGCAAACCCTTGATTATCCGAGGCAGTAGTATCACCGATACCTGGTGCAAATGCTTGAAGGCTTGCACTATAGTCAGCAGAGTCAAAGTTTAGGTATCCTGTCTCATCATCTAATATCTTGTCGAAATCTGAAGAGCCGCATGGAGCTGTGGGAAACCCATCAATCTTTGAAGACGGTGGTTGACCGCAGGAGCCACTTGTAGAGTTTCCACTTGGACCAGTCGTTGAGTTGCCATACGGTGGACCACCCGAGGACGAGTTGAAATTGACGGTGCTATTATCGGGTCTATAAGTGCCCCAGACCATGTCTACGCCGAATATGGCGTCCTCGATGGCGAGCTCCTTTTGAGTGACACAGTCGATAGCGTTTTGGCCGTCTAGGAAGTTGAGATGATCGATGAGCCAGAAGGTACGCTGATCACTGGAACTTCCACACCCGTTGGTATAGGTGACTAGAACAAAGTCGGATGTTGATGACCACGAATTCTTGGCAAAATTATATGCCGTAGTATCGGTGAAGGTCACAAGAAGGCCATCTGCTGCACAGTCGACAGACTTGACGAATTGCGAGTGCTCCAAAACCACGGAGGGGTAGCTCAGGTTCGTGTTCAAGAGAGAGAAAACGTGCTCAACGGCAGGATCTGTTGCGCTGGATTAATATTGCAAGACATGAAGTACGAATTTAACATACCAGAGACTCCATTGGCCGAATAATACAAGTTGCAGCTATCCATTGGCGCCAAGTTCCGGATGTCTGATGTGTCGTAGTTCCAGTGAACTGCCGGTAACAAAGCTGGCTGAGAGGGTTGGCTGGATTGCCATGTTGTAGACGTTGAATTGGTAGAATTGCCAGTGGAGTTTCCATACGGGGCAGTGGTGAAGTTATATGAACCTCCTGAAGTAGGACTGGACGACGGAGCTGATGAGCCATATGTGACTGAAGGCACCACGGAGGAATATGGTACAGGCACCCCATCGCGTCTGACTTGGCCCAAACGAGGGATAGCTTCTACACTGGAAAGGAGCGAGGTGGCCAAGGTCAGAACAGCTGTCAATGAGAGTGATGAATACATTGTCAGTAAAAGAGTGAAGATCTTGTGCTATAAGAGAAAAGGACAGAATATTTAAAGTGCCTCCAAGACGAGGTAAAGATTGACTATGGCGAATGTACATGACTGCTACTGCTCGAGTTATATACGTTCCAGTCGTCTTAGTAGTCATTGAAGATATTTGGATAAGCCTCCACAGGCGTCCAGTATGGTACAGTAATCCATACCAACAAGCGGCATGATTGTACGTTGACTGAAGAAAGTGATGAGGCACAGTCAGGGTTAAGGCTGACCATATTCTATCTGAGATTATCTTAGGGAGGTAATCGTGGCTATACTATTTTAGGTCCTGTCTGGAGACTGGAGGCTGAACCAAAAGGCTGCCGCATAAGCTCTGGCGAAAGGCTGAAGAGGTTCCTTGTAACAATGTCCACATTACCGTAGCCCCTGCAGACAGTGGTAGACAGGAGTTGCGCAGCTCATAAGGTATAGTAGTAGAGAAGCAAGAGGAACCAGTGCACTTCATGGTGCCATTGCACAGTAAGCATCAGGTTCTTGTGGAGAGCTGAAAACGACGAAACAGACTCTTCAATCTTCAAGCGATGTGAGCCGGGGGGGCTAATCCGAATACGGCATAGTCCTCCGGGTCGCGAATCTTGATTGTCCGACTCCGCCCCCAGGACAGATCGTTTAGTCACCAATTCCAGATGAGGAGAAAGGCCTGGATTCGGTTTAGATATCTTCTTTGGATCAGGCCCGTCCGCCCCAGGAGCTTGTCACTACCTACGCTTCAAACCAACAGCGACAACCACCCCCAATTCTGCTCCGAAATGGTGGACCTTCAAACCTACCTTAGTGACGGGGGAATGTCAGCGACCTGAAGTAACCTCACAGGCCACCAACTCATCCTCCGAGTCTTTTAGGCTATCATATGGACTATGGTCCAGCGTGATCTCAAGGGCAATCGATTGTCGCGTCGCTGAATTTGGGAAGATGCTGGATCGCCGACCTGGATGGCGCCACAAGGCATTCCACAATTTGCAAGTCGGGGTTTCAGGCCATGTTCAGGCAGCGCAAGTGTTGTTTTGGCATGCTTGTTTGGTTGTTTACAGTACATCCTTCATTGCTGTGCAAAAGCAGATTTCGTATCCGAACCCAGCTTTCGTCGATCATGATTGAGGGACTCCTGCTGACTCTGGTTTCGAGTCAAACCTTTGTGCCGTTTCCTCTCATGCTATCGTGGACATGTAGGAAGGACTGGAAGGGTTCATATTCAAGGTGAGGATGTTCTTCGAAAAGGAACGTATTGAGTTATGTTTGAAGATTGTATACAATCGATAGGTTTCAACGGTGGTACTATAACTCGATTGATGTCTTGTAGATGAGAGACACAGACCATAATCATAATTTCTTAATTCCTATATTCACAAAAGGAATTTCTGTTCTGCTGTGGGCTTCAACCATTTGTCGAATCAACATGTCGAAAACATGCAAGGCAATTTTTTAGAGATTTAGGGTTCAATGCCGCGTCCTGTCCAAAAATCCATCAAAACATTGGGGTGAAACTCCAGGTGGAGAGCTTCTGCAGGATGAGTCAGAGAATGCAACAAGCGCTCAACAGGTAGCTTTGATACGACCATCCAGATCAGCGAATGGCTATCAAGCCCACAGGGGCACATTTCCTCGCACTTGGCGCCTACTTTCAAACTTCTCCAGCATGCTTTTTCTCTATGGCCTCGAGCAAAAGGTCCAGTACCTCAGCGAATCGATCTTCGCATTGCAAGTACGGTGGCATGTCTCCAGGCACAGTCCCAGTTCTGAACGTCAGGTATTGTAGGGGAGTCTGCATATTGTCTGCTTCTGGTTCAGGATCTGCACCTGCGGCGATGAGCATCTTCATAATCTCGTAGTTGCCATTCAATGATGCGTAGTGGAGTGCAGTTTCGAGCCATCGGTCTGTGGCATCCGCCTTGGCTCCTCTTGCCAAGAGTAATCTAACGATGCTGGTGCGACCAATTTCTGCTGCAATGATTAAAGCAGTTTTGCCGTACCTGTCTTCTTTGTTTTCGATGTCCCAGCCTTGATCGAGTGCTGAAGTCAGACAATCTTCGTTCCCTGTAGCTGCAATCAAGGGTATTGTGATTTCAAATCTATGCTCTTTCAAAGCGGCGATGACCATATCATTTGCTCCCACAGAGGCTCCGTTGCTAGAGAATATCTTCTCAAGCTTTTTGTTATTGGCATGGTCACCTTCAGCTGCAATATCCAGCAGCACACAGACAGTAGCTCTGTTCCCACTCCAAGCAGCCTCTATAGCCGCGGTAAGAATAGCGCTCGTAATAGGCGAGGTTTCAGTATCTTCATCATTTCTAGACTTCTGAATATCCATGAGCATTTTTGCTGTTTGGGCACGGCCAAAGGTTCCCGCAAAAACTAATGCATTTTCAATCCTATCATCTACGATTTATGCTTCGAGCTCGACATCGGCATTACCTGACGCTACCATAACCTTGCAGATTGCCTGCAGATCGTAAGCAACAGCCACACAAAGTTCATCGTACATCACGCGGGCATTCCACCAGAATCTTAATGTACTCATCGCCATGCATCGAGCCTGATCATCTCTGAGGAATTGTAGGGCAGTAGGTTCAAGCTCTTCCTCAAGCTTTCCTCTGAGGTGTTTTGGCCAGTAGTGTGCGGCATAATCGTAGAACTCTAAGCGTGTACCATTACGGTCATAATGTGAAGACAATGCGCTTCGTGCGTAATCCCACGAATTATCAGGAGGGTCTTCCCGGACGTCAGCAACCGCTTTAAGATCTCCGGTTCTCTTATTCTCCCTCCACACTGTGGCTTCTTTGATGTAGTATCTGTATCCGTCATGTTGAATTTCAATGTCTCTGTAAGACAGATAAGCCAAGCACGTAGCGGCAATCGTTCGGCGGGCCTCGGGCCAGCGGGCATCTCGGATCTTCTCGAAATAGTCCTGGGCGGTATAATGCACCACTCGTACAATCTGGCTTTCTGGCTCCATGGTAACCAGACCAGCACAGACAGCTATTAGGTCACCTTCGTCAATCATGTTTTCTTCGTCAAACTCGGACTCTTCTGGTTCTACCCCCAAGGCATGGCGAAGTTCTTCAACGGTTAGCGGTCGAAGTGTATAGGAAATCCAGTAGAGGATACGGTACGCTAGCTGTTTTGGTTCTTGATCCTGTAGGTCGATACGATCCATGGCATGGTTGTAAGACTCCTCTAGCCCCGTTGGCAAGGTTTTGAGGGCTTTTCTGAGATCTCGGATTGTCATCTTGCTACAGAGAGAGTCCATGTGAAGCTTCACAAGCAGAAACCTGCATCTTATGATTAGCATGGCAAGCATAATGCTAAAGCTTCCACGGCTTACATCTTCTCAGCATTTTTGGTTACGGTTGTAACAATGTCTTCTTCAAGGGAGGGATTGTTGTCGACCCAACTTGAAAGCCGTTCCACGGAATTTATGCGTTCTTTTACGTAGTTTTTGATATCTTCCACGTCAGCCTCGATCTCAAGCTTTATGGCGCCCTGAAATTGACGTGGTACGGAATTGAGAAGACGCGAGGTTACCATCAAGGAAACAGTAGGAGGTAAGGCACTGATATGGCGAAGCAGAGTCGTACGGTTCTCGGCCGAACATTCGTCCAAGGCATCTATGATGAAGTAGACTTTCTCGTATCGTTCAACCTCCGTTTGGAGTATGCGTGAGATCTCATCCAAACTTGGCCGACTTCGTGGCCCTTGACTCTTGTATTTATCGTATAGATCCTCCACTTCGTAAGACAGATCTCGATTACTCGCAGCTAGTTGCAACCAGAGACTTGCAAGAAGGTTTTTGGTAGTCTGGGCAACCTGATCCTTATAGTCGCAGTACATGCAGGCCACACTAACACTCTCCGACTTCGCGTAACGTTGCTGTATATCATCTACAACAATCGCTGCAAGCATCGTCTTACCGGCGCCAGGGATACCAGGGGACCAGAGAACTTTGCTACTGCGACCATTTGACCAATACTGATATTCTGACGATTTTAGCAACCATCTGCCTGTCCCTCCAAGTCGTCTTGAAAGCTTATCACTCTGAGTCTCGAAGAAGTTCAACGGAGATAGCCATTGTTCTACCTCGTGGCGTCGTTGCACTTTATAATTTAGTGCACAACATAGTAACAGAAGAGGCGTAGCCGCTACTCACCCTCATCGCGTAATTTAAGCTCGTGCTGCCCGTTGCGGATCTCTTCTATACCCTTAGTTAAAGCGGGAATCTGACTTGTGTCGTCTTTAATGTTCAACGATAAGTTACTGCATTACCTATATCAGCTAAGCGGCGGGTCCTATACAGGGTCGCAGTGCTCACAGAATGTCTCCTTGTAATTCCGCAGTAATCAAAGATTTTGCACGTTCGATTCGGACAAGCATTGCATTGCATTCTTCCTTCTTCAGTACCCACCCTAAAGACCTACTAACTTTATTTCTTTCATATAACTTATGTAAGCGTCGTGATAGCTCAGTAATTGCAACATCTAGCAGGGCAATCGCGCCGTTTGGCGCCCCAAGCACGAGTGCTCGTGCAAACCATGGTTCAGTCTTGTTTGCAAATTCTATCCGAGTTTTGAGGGAAGACAAGAACGGCAGGAGGCTGGTGACCTCCTGTATTAGCATCGCTTGCTCTTTTGTAGCGCCTTTAATGTCATTTATAATCCCGACCACTTTCATTGCAGCATCCATGATATTCACAAGGCTGGCGGTCAAGCCAATGGCCGTCACTGGATCCATGATGCATTAGCAAGGGCATAAAAGGATGAGGATCATCAACGTAATTCAACGCATAAAGGGCATGAACAGTGGATGTAATGCTAGTTGCGTCTGACAGAGGATAAGTATGTAACAGAAACTCGAGCGCATATAGTAAACAAGTATGTCTTGAGGCTTATTCTGAAAGAAAAGACCCGGTAAAACGGAAAGACGATGACGGCTGGAATCCATCGAGGAGCGATCTTGATGGAAGACCGAAGAACACAGGCTGACTCATCACCATTGTGGTGTACGCTTATGCGAGATCATTGTCGCCATGTCCTAATAAGAGCATAGCAAAAAGAATAGCGTGCCGGAGCAGTATTGTCGCCAAGAGCCTTGACAAGCGCCAATGAACAATGCCACGTCAGTTGATCAGCCCCCTGAGGTGGATGAATATCAAAACGTGATAGAGTTTTTATATCTTAATGATTGACACAAGCTTAGATGAGCTTAAAATGCTTGAGAAGAATCAGATCAACTCACCACCCACAGGCAAGACGACTTGTCGCATTCATCGTATCAAGATGCGCTTTACCTTTTCCGGTAGGCTAAGCGAAGCACTCGGTTACTAGGCACGCTAGGGTATCTTAAGTGTGGGCACTTTACGTCGAACTCGGTATTGCGTGGCGACCTTTCAATATAACTTTCAGTAGGTGCTCTTCCGGGCGGTATGTGACTCTGTGGAAAGGTACAGCGTGAGAAGCGGCTTTATAACGACGGTAGCTGAGACAACTGCGACTTTATATGTGTGCAAGATTCTCAGCCTGTTACCTGAGGCAACTCAGCCGTTGACTGAAGGAATGCCTTACTAAACAGATGTTTTGCGTGATTGGCTGGTATTCTCGACTTCAGGCAGGCTGCGGCAGATGGGCTCTCTGATGGGCACCTTCTTTAAAACGCGGACCGGACGTCTCACCGCTCCTGGCCGCAGGTGCAAGGCAGGGCTGATATATTGATCGCCCGACATCTCCAATTTTTGCCAACTCCAAAGCACCATTGCTCAGAGATCGATTTTCTCCAAGTCCGTAGAGATATCGCTTCCAAGCTAGCTAAAACCACTACTCGTCTTCAATAGCAAGTCATAGCAGGGTATTCTTTTGAACAACCCATAATACGCAACCTCCTACGAACGCAATTACCGCAGCTAAGACGAAAATGTTTAACGACATTCACCTAGAAATTCCACCACGGAACGAACCACCAAATTCCCCCAACAATATTCGCAGATCCTAGCTTCATCTCAAAGTCCTTCGTGTAATTACAACTGAACAAGCGTTCCAGAACCTTTCACCCATATAAGGTACAGCCATGTCGCCGTAAAATCAAGTTATACAAAGGTTCGAGCGATCCGTATCATATATGCACCGCCCGTCTCATGAACACCCTCCCCCTCTAACTTTAGAATCCACAAGGAATCGCACAACCCTGCATTTATCCTCCACTCTCACCCTCTTCTTCTTTCCCTTTTCCCCTTTCCCCTTTTCCCTCGCGTTTCCCTTCCCACCTTAATCATCTCCTTCCACCCTCACCCTCGACGTCCCAGTCTCTCCCCTGGAAAGTAACTGAACATTCCCGAACGAGCAAGGAAATTCGAGAGATGGGATTATTGACAGGGGTTAAGTAGAGCAAGACGGTTTTTGGGAGCTTTTCTAGGTGGTGTGTGGCTGTGATCGTTATACAAACAATATGACGGGAGTAGTATCTCAAGGATGAAACCAACGAAAAGATATCAAGTTTTTTAGTTGGCAGAGGGGGAAATAAACATTTTTTGATCAGTACTGCACCCTAGAGCAAAGGGCACAAACTTCTCTAGGGTATTTTTGATAAGAAGGTAGTGTCCCCACCAATGCTTCACTGCTAAGAAATCATCATCAGCCCCTAAACCTATGACTCCTGTAATGTCGTGAATGAAAATGTCTCCTCCTCACATCAGCCACCCTCGCTTCCAAACTCTGCCGTCCAATCCGCGTTCCTCTTAATATCCTCTTGACTAACTGTCGGTCTCGCCCCCTTCACCGCTTTGACAAAGTCCTTCAGCACAAGCGGCGGCTCGAGCAGCTTGTCCGAGTCGACTTCGGTCCAGGACATTTCGACGGCGCCGGCGTCGCCGGGGGAGCAGGGGGTTAGTTTTTCTTGGCCGTCGATTGTGACCTGGGGATTAAGTTCTTAGTGAGGTGTTTGGGGAACATGAGTTTGAGGGAGGGGTTGGAATTACCTTTTTGTAGTGCGTGGTGGTTTGAATCTTTCGCACGGGCTGCATCAAGGCGTCTTGGACGGCTATGGCGATATCGCTTCCGGAATATCCCTCACTCATTTGGCCTAGCGTCTTGAAGTCGGCGGGTTTCAGGTCACAGGGCGTAGTACCGACAGCGAGTTCGAACATCTTCATCCTTCCAGGTAGATCTGGGAGACTTATATGTACTCTTCGCTGGAATCGTCTTCGGATAGCTGCGTCAAGTTGCCAGGGGATGTTGGTAGCACCTAGTATGAGAACGCCTTTGGAGTCGCGCCCTACACCGTCCATCTGGACTAGGAGTTCTGTTTTTATTCTTCGGGAGGCTTCTGATTCGCCTTCGCCTCTGGGACCGCAAAGAGCATCAACTTCGTCGATGAAGATGATTGAGGGTTTATTTTCTCGGGCCATGTTGAAGAGTTGCTTTACCAGTCTAGACAGAGCGTGTGAGATATGTTTTATAACCACTATGCTTAGAACTATGATCTCACCTTTCACTCTCTCCCATCCATTTCGAAACCAAATCACTACTGCTCACACTGAAGAATGTGCTATTTGCCTCCGTAGCAACAGCTTTCGCCAAGTAAGATTTACCAGTCCCAGGTGGTCCGTAAAGTAATATACCTTTCCAAGGCTGCCGCTTACCAACGAACAGGTGCGGAAACTTAATGGGTAATATCACGGCTTCTTTGAGGGCCTCTTTTGCTCCTTCAAGACCTGCCACGTCTTCCCATTTGATATTTGGCTTGTCCGTTAATATGGCTCCTTGCAGTGCGCCTCGTAGCTTCTTTGCCTCAGGATCTTGTTCGTCATCATCATCGTCTCTATGAGAGGCACTCTGGTCAGTCCAGATCTCAAACGAGTCCTAGGCCAAATAGTCTCCAAGGCTGGGCTGCACACACTTTCCCTTTCCACCCCCTCCTGAGACCTTTCCATTTGACCCTACAGCGGCCGGCTTCTTTTTGTTGCCCTTATCACCCTCCGCCAAGTGATTCTTCAGCTTCTCGGCCCTCTCCATATATTCCCCCGCTTTCGCCCGAATCATATCCTTTGACTTAGGGTTCTTTTCCCATTTGAGGGCCAGCATAAACAGCTCCAGCGACTGATAGTATAGCTGATACGCCTTCTCATATTCGCCCGCGGTGTCACTTTCTATGGCCTTCTTCACCACATCTATAGCACGCCCCAGAAAGTCGGTGTTGCTCATCTTAACAGCTGGTGGCTCTTGATTTCGAGGCTGCCTTTAGGTCGGAGCCTTGACGACTTGTCCAAAAACGCGTACAATGCGACCTAGATCAATGCAGCCTGCGTTCGATCTGGCGGAGAACAAATGAATGTTCGGGCGATCCAGCTCTGAATCGTAGCTTGGGGACAGATGAGATGCAATAACGTGGTGGAGAAGAGATGTGCCAAGGCGAAATCCCAACAGTCATTACATGTATTTCTCAAGACGAGCTGAGCATACTTGAGCTGGAAGCTTGAAATTGTTTGCCCAGGGGTGTGGTTATCGCTAATCCCAAAAACGGGCCCTCTTTGCCATGACGACGCGGCGCGCGGTAACGAGCCGCCCCGCTTACCACCACTCCCACCCCTCAGCTTTAACATCCTACCCCGAGAACCATGTCCGACACCCAAAGACAGCTCCAAATCCTCTCCGAAGAATACCAAAAGCTCCAACAAGGTCTCCATATCTCCCCAAACCCCTCCATACCACTTTACAGCAACCCTGCTAACTCCACCCTTTGCAGACCTCCAAACCAACATCGAAGCGCGCCAAAAGCTCGAGTCGCAGCAGCAGGAGAATCGGGGCGTGCAGAAAGTTGTGCTTTCCTTCTTTCCGAATTAAAGATACCTAGATATTAAGGGAGCTTTACGTAGGAATTCTCCAACCTCGCCTCCGACGCTAAAATCTACAAGCTAGTAGGGCCTGTATTGCTGAAGCAGGAGAGGAGCGAAGCGGTGCTGGCGGTTGATGGACGGTTAGAATTCATTGAGAAAGAGATGTATGTCGAATCATCCGCATATACGATACCTGAGGAGGAGAAGGGACTAATACCAGTACAGCAAGCGGATAGAAAAGCAGATCGGAGAAATGCAGGAGAAGAGCGAGAGCAAGAAGATGGAGGTTAGTTCACCAGGCCAGGCTTCTGTATGGGGTGGAGGGGCAGGCGTGCTAATTGTTTGCAGGTCTATCAGCTCCAGACGACGATGCAGCAAGGGCAATAATATGAACTTCGAATTGAAGTCTTGACCGTACTTATGATTTTATTATCGATCCCACCATTCTCAGCCTTGCATACTAAGCTCGCGATACTATATCCCAACTATTATTGCACATTTCCGTCTAATTCTTTCCCTTCCACTCAAGCATGACCCCTAACGCCACACATTTCCTACCAACAGCCACCCCTATAGCTACCAAGACAACCTTTCATTTACTGCCAAGCTTTGTTGCAAGTGACTGGACTCAGTTCTGGAAGTTGGATTGCGCCAGTAATTAATTTAGTGGCATAAGTGGCTTTGGATCATAACGACTGCTAATGTTTGTCTTTAGATAATACTACGTAAATGAAAGAATATTATTCCTAATGTGTACGCGCCAAATCTATTTAATTCGATCGTAGCAAAGCAACCATTACATAGGCGTCACATCAAAGTTCGCATCACACGCAAAGACACAAAATCTGCAAAAATTTCGGCATTAGCTACGCTTTTTCAATTACGCTACTCATATTAAACAGCCGCTTGAGTAAAATCTCGAGGATTGGCAGATCAAGTGGTACTAACATTAAGATAGTAGTGTACTAATCTATTCTATAGCGAACGGAGAATACAACGCCGCTGGATAGCATTGCTTTTAGTATGGCGAACCGACAATTAGCTATTAGAAAGCTTTAAAAGGCGTTACCGAGCAAATGCAACCCATCTATCACCTAGTGATGTGTGCTGTGTACTATCATGCTCCACAGATAGAAACTTGGAACGTCGCAATTAAATAAGGAAAACAAACACTAAGATCCCAAGGAGCCCTGCAGTAAATCCCATGCCGTTTTTGATGCCAAAGCCTCTGTAGTCCGGAAGAGCCGTAGGATTGAGTAAATCTCCGGTACTTTTACTAGATCCGTTTGCATCTGGTAAAGAAGTGTTGCCTCTATAAGGTGCTGTAGTGATAGGCGTAGGAAAGATTTTCCCGAAGGTGTAACTATATGCTGATGATTCCGGAGTGCTGCTGCCTCCTACTGGAACAGACACCGGGGTACCAAAATTGTCAATCTGTCCTACAGATAAAGTGGTCGACGTACCGCAGCAATCTGTAGACCCTGTTTTCGAGGACGTTCCCGAGGTAGGAATCCCATATTGATCCGTTGTATACGATGAGCCACTACCAGATAATGCAATAGTTTGCGTAGTAGAAGAACCGCTGTATCCGGTCTCGTCATTCGACGAGCTAGCCGAGACAGAGATAATGGAATATGGCTTGTCTGTTGATTGTGAGGTCTTTGGCTTGAAAGTGATGCCGTATCCGGGGGGAACAGTTGTGGCAGTGGCAGTAGGGTTTGAAGTCAACGTCACATATATGGAAGGTATGTTTATAAAACCTCCGCCGTAAGCGTTACCAAGCATGTCCGGTGTCCAAAGAGGAACCACAGACGACGTAGTATTGATGAATGGCCCGTTGACTGTTGAGGTCGAGTCTTTCCCACCAGGTGGCTGCTCTAATTTACTTGTAGGACCAGATGTTTCTGTTTCGGTAGGAGATGGACCTTGTATGGGTATAGATGTAGGCGTTCCAGGAGTGGAAGATGGTAGTGTGAAGGAGTATATTACTGATGGCACGGTAAAGCTAGAGACCACCACGGATGGCGTGGCCTCAGGCTTGCTCGAGATACCTGAGTCGGGGACTGAACTAGATGGCAGCGTGAAAGAATATATGACGATTGACGGGAGGGTGTAGCTAGTCAGTCCACTCTCCGATTTGTAGGGCTCACTGCTTGACATCGTTGTCTCGGGCTTGAAAGACTTCTTGTCATCTTTGCCGGACGTGGGAATACTAATACTGTAGACCTGACTACTAGGAGAGGAAGTGAGATCTTTCGTTGAAAATGGAGAATTTGTAGTCTGGTCCTTTGATGGTACCGATGAGAATGTCTGGTCTTTGGCAGATATCGAATAAGGACTCTGGTCCATACCTGGCAGTGAGGAAGAAGTCTGATCTTTCGCTGGTATCGTGGAAGAACTCTGATCCTTGGCAGCAGCCGAGGTCGAAGATTGGGCTTTGGCTGGTACAGAGTAAGAACTCTGATCTTTTGCCGGCGTTGGAGAAGTCAAAGGAGCAGAGGTAGAAGTTTTGTCTTTAGTTGGCATTAACGAGTCTGACCAAGTCCCACTAAGCAACGAAAAGCTTGGCTGTATTGTTGGAATCCCTGGTTCAACCGTTGTCTTATCTGTTCCCGTCATGACTGGGAGGGTATCGCCAGACAGTGTGCCGTCTTTCGAATAAATTGCGGATGACTGGTCTTTGGCAGGAAGACTTGTGGTATCTGAAGCTGAGGACTGAGCGTTACCATTGGAAGGGTAAGCCACCGAAGAGCCTGCAGTCGAGAAATAGAATTAGCACAGTCAGCAAATGGGTGTCCAACTCCATTCAACAACTCGGTTGCTAGAATGGTCTGCCTCTTGAAAGAATGCAATGGTCGCTGCATATCCACGGAATGAAACGCTTGGTGTGGAGGGGAGAAAGTAAATCTGGTGCTATGGTGTAGAGGAGACCAAGTAGTAAAAGTACGTAGGAGTGCAGATGCTAGTAGCTATGAAAGATTTACCATCATTTGTTCGATCACGTAAATCATGGCCTAGCATCAATTTTAGCCATCAAGTCCAGCACATGTGTTGACCTACATGGATGCTACAAGGCTCATCAACGCACCTTGATGAGTTGCCCCGACGTGGACACTTGGGTAGGCTAGAATTGCCACGAACAAAGCTCTGACGAGATACATTGTGGATACGTTCAAGATGACACCGAGTATCAAGGAAAACGATGACTGCAGATACAGTAGTTGAGATGGCAGTGGACAAGTAGAGGGTCGAAGTAAATAAACGAGTGTGGTGGCGAAGTGTAGGCAAGAGAAGGAAGAGAATTTTGTTGCGCAGAAATGCATATCACCTTGTATCAAACTCGATTTCTGGAAGGTGGAGCCCTAGGCCCATGGCAGGAACGAATCTTGTCAGTCTCCCAAGTTTGGCTGGCGTCTAGTTCTTGACATCTACAAGGCTTCAATATTGAGCACCGCGAATCACACTTTACACACGCTATACGAGCAGTCAAAGTTACGCTGCTCCAAAGGTATTTTAGCTTGTGCAACTCTTGAATCAGCACCAGCAGTTCTTGCCATGAGATGGCTATGTTAATTCCATCGTTCCAATACAGCAAATGGTACCTGAAGGTCCCGAAGACAGAGTGACGACTCAAGGTAGGCTCTACCTGCTCGGCATCAGCTTCTAAGATAAGGTACCTAAGGTAACACCAGATTCTTGTTGTGTAAGGTGGTAGATCGAAATCTTGTCGCGTACCTGCCTGCTGTGAATCCCATATCCGGGAAGTCGCATTCGCACTAGTGTGTGTTGATGAATATATTTACCTGACACGCCCACCTCAACACTCTCTTCTTTCTTCAACATCGATAATTACATTTTAGATCGTTGTCCATCATCCAACTCCACTCGCATTGCTCAAGCTGCTTCTGCATCTTAAACGTAGATCATAATATCAATCTCAACAACATTTCCACCATCAGAATGCAGTATTCCAAGCTCGCCGTCGTGGCTCTTGTGGCCACGATCACTACTGCTGTAGCAGGTAAGTCAAAGCGTCTTCTACTCGCAACAACATATACCGTACATGAACCAACCTGTTGAGCTACGAAGATGTCTCATTATCGTACATGTTGTTGTGGCTCATCTCCTCACTTGAGACTTCTTGCTAAAACTCTTGTTTTTCAGCCGTCGGCGGTGTCGCCCGTAATGCCAAGTTCGAAGCTCGTAGCGAACTCAAAGGTACGTCCACTGCTTGATCGTCGAAGGTCACAAAGTGATGTGCTTACTTTAAGATGCAGGCCCTCTCAACCATCGTCAAGGTGAGCTTGAACCATCCAATATGCGGATAGTCGTGGACTTACATGTGATACAGCCCCGAGCGAGAGCTTCACTACTATCCCTATTAGCGACATACTCAATGCCATCAATTTAGTGGAGACCCACGCGGGAGAACCCTCGATAATCGCTCGCCAAGGTAAGCTTTGCATCATTACTTGGGTCGAGAACGATTCACAGACTCACGTGCATACATAGCCCAGAGCGGAGCCACTGTTACCGTCACTGTTACCACGACTCCCAACTACTGCAACGCAGCTACCTCAGCTGCTGCACCTCAGGGTCCTTCAAGCGCAGGTACTTCCGCTCCTACTTCCGGTTCAGTAACCCCAACGATTACCGGCCCAGCTGTGATCGTTCCAATTCCGGTTTCTCCAGCCTCTGCCAATGTCTCCTCGGGAGCTTCCGTTGCCCCTGGACCAGTCTCTCCGGGCATTACTACCGCAGGACCAATGAGCGGTAACGCCACCATGGCTTCGTCAACTATGTCTTCGACCCAGACAAGTATCTCGTCTGTACCGTCTACTGTGGCTTCCATCTCGGCGCCAGCAACATCCAGCCCCACCACCCCGAAGAGCAACGGTTCCGGCGACAAGGACTTCCATGGTGTACTCTTGGCTGTTGTCATTGCTCTTACCGGAAATGTGGCCTTGTTGATCTGAGCGTCGCGGTCGTGCTATAAAGGTAGCAAGCATTGACGATAATGAGGAGGAACTTGGTCAGTGCGAGGCTGTGTTTACTTTGAGTGTTTAGAAGAAGTAGTCCTTTCGTTACTCGAGCTAGGCGGGAGGTACGATTAGGGAGAAGTGCCACGGGGCATTCGATCTGTAGTGTCACTTAGCCAGTCAATCAAACCGAGTTCGCTCTACAAGAGAAAATTTGCGAAGTTATGATGTGTATAATGCTCGAAGATTGTACTTTACAAAATACCCACCCAGACCTCATTGCCTACGCCACCGTCATGCATGCCGCTAAGATCAGTACTTAACTCTATGCGTTTTCATTATCAATCAGCACTGTATACAACCACAGTCCGCCTCGTTCCTAGCAGTGCCCCCTGATACCAGTAGGCAATTGGACATTGAATCCTAACCATTTCTCCGTAGTTCTCTTCACCTACCTATCCGAACGCTGCGAAGCGCTTGGTGGGCGAAAGGAACGGACAGAAAAGATCGAAGATGGAATGTATGAGGTTGCGGTAGGTCGGAAGGTGGTCTATTGCCAAGGTAGCATCGATGAAGACAGATTCGGGCTCGGCGCGGGGAGGATCAACCGCGTTTTGTGGGTTATTGCCTCTGAGAGGCCAGCTCCATCACGTATCAGCTATCTCTCAGCCATCACCGCATCCACTCAACGGACACCCGTCCCCCGCCAGCCCCCTTAACAACGCGGCGTGATCGACCTTGGGGCCAATGCTCCTCTCAAACTCGTCTTCTCTCTCATCACCCGATAGCCGCGCAAGCACGTCCGGGATTCCTTGATCTTTCGTGTCCTTTTTGTAGGCGAGTAAGCAGGAGAGGTGGAAGATGTGCGTGCAGGGGAAGGCGATGAGGATTTGGCGGTCTTCCTCGTTTGTGTACGATTTGTTGCAGGCGGCGCAGTGGCCTGGTTTTGGCTTTACAGGGTGCGGTTTCGGCGTTTCGGAAGGCTGGTTTGGGTGGTGGAGGCGGGAGATGTCGAAGCGGATTCCCTTGCGTTGGCCAGCGCCTCTGACGGCTATTGCGGCCGCTACTTCACCTCGAAGGACTCGAGCAACGCCGGAGGATATGCTATGCTGGATTTCGTACTCCTTGATCATCCTGCTCAACCCTTCTCGGAGACCTTCAATCTCCAGGCCGGCGGGGATGCGGCGCACGAGTGTGACGGGGTTGATGGCGGTGCCGACTTCCTCCAGCAAACCGCGGATGAAGCGGGGTTTGCTCATTGAGTAGTCTAGAAGATCGTCCCATAGCCCTTTGTCGTTTTGCTCTTTGGCAAAGGTGATGGCTTGGGACACATCGCCTAGCTGGTCGATAATGAGGCGGAGGGCTTGCGTCGTACGACCTTCTTTTGATAAGAGGTAGACGAGCTCGGGAATATAGTTGCGCTGTTCGCAGATGGTGGAGGCGGTTTGTAAGGTATAGGATTGGGAAGTCTTGAGGAAAATCATCAGCAGCTCACGGTCGTATTCTGCAAATTCACGCAAGGCGTCGTCGGCGAAATCGGAGACGAGGGATTTTCCTTCTGTGGCAGCGAGGCTTTGTTCGGTTGCTCTTACGCCACGAAGGGAGGGTACAGAAGAGTTTAGCTCGTGGGCTGCTTCTTCGGCGGCGGTGGTGGTGTCGCCATTCCAGAGAGCACGGAAGTAGAAGAAGAGGTATGGGTTGGGCGTGCCGTAGCGTTTCGTAAGCTGGGAAATGACGGTTTCGGGGGGTACAATGCCATGGTGGGCTTCATCCACAAGGAGGCGGATAGGTCCTTGAGTAGCTTCTTCGAGATCGGAGAGGCCGGCGGCTCTTTGTTGGGTTTTGGAGACGCGGAGAAGGATGAAACCAGGGATGTCATTTGATACGGCGTCAACGAGATGGTTCTCGGAAATCAGGGACATAGCTGCGTCGGCGTTTTGGAGATGGAAGTAGCAGCTTAGCGCTTTTCGTAAGCGGCCTTCAGCGAGGTAGAGCTTGGCGAGGCCTTCCATGAGGATACGCCAGTCTCGGCCTATTATGCCGTCTTCGATGGAATCTTCTCTGACGTCTCCAACTTTTAGTCTGCTCTTTATAGCTTCGATGATGCTCCAGGCATTGTAGAGTTCGGGTGGCCATCGCTCTAGAAGATCCTTTAGCCGGGGCCTATCTGTTGAAACATAATGACCGAGCATGATTTCATAGATCAGGGATGGCAATGGCGGTCGAACTTGTGTAGTGGGTATGTAGGGCGTGATCTCGTCGTACTTATTGGCTTCAGCGAAACGCCATACCCAGTGCTCCCAACTAGAGGAGCTACCAAGAACTTGACCAGCTACTTTTCCGGCTTTGCTCCAGTCCTCGGCTGAAATCAACTGCTGCAGCCACTTTTGACCAATGCGTCTTTTCTCTTTCTCTGCTTCGGAATTGAAGTTCTTTGTGACCGATCCCGTTGCTTGGGAGCTGTCATCCGCAAAAAAGTCTTCGAGACTACCTTTGGCTTTGGTTGGAGTACTTGGAGAACTACTCAAGGTACTTTCAGATTGGTTTCCAACGGCTTCGGGGTGTTGGTCGAGCAAATTCCACGCTTCTTCATACTTATCATGGCTGACCAACCAAGAGTAGCTGTCAGAAGGCCTCGGTTTAGTCGCAAGAACACAATCGTAAGGACTATGTATAAAAAGCTTTAGGCCATGGGTCAAAACACTAGGATGAGATATGTCCTCTCCTCCCGCTGTTGACAGATTGGTAGCAGTGTTAGCATCGCTTGGAACCCTGCTCCCACTAGGACTTCCAATACTGCGAACGCTCGCGGCGGAGCTGAATAGCCGAGTGGAGTACATAGTTGCATCCCATATACCGCCACCAATAGCTTCAAGCGCCCCTCGCTGAGTAGTCGGCTTGCTGGGCATATGGAGTGCAGGCACAACCCCAAGATGGTAGTCAGTTGCGGACAAGCTCTCAAACCGGCTCATGTTTAGTGTGTCGGCAACGCAGATTTCTTCCTTCGTTGTTATATCGATTATTCTCATCTCCGGTTGTAGCGCGTTCTGCCGGTGGATGCCGCGCCTAGGAGTCGTCTGCGCTGATGAAGTTCCTTCTCCTGGTGTAATATATGCAAGTACAAGAAGCAGTTTTGGGGTATATAGCGAAATTCCAGATATAATACAATCAGTACGTAAACTAAATGTGTTAGCATGAGTAACCCCAGCCCTGAATTTGGATCATACATTGTTACAACGTCCACATGCCCTATCTTGCGTTCGCCGATATTCTTCCCTACACCAGAGCCCCCTGGATAGACACTGATTATCCAGATAGTGCCAGACCATCCTATTACTAATTTCTCGTAATGCGTACGCTTTAAGTTAATCTTAGAATCTGATGATATCCCGCTTGGCATTTCTTGGGAGGCATTGCTACTAATAACGTTGACGTCGTCGGTTTCAAGTCCAGCTTCGTCGATCCACTCAATATGAGCTTTCCAAACACCTGCCATCTCTTCCCAACCCGGGAGGTTCGGATGATCAATATGCCCGAAGCGCTTCCAGGAAAATTCGGTCTCTGCTGCATCTAGATGTAAATGTGACCGTATAAACTTTATACCTTGTTCGTTAACCCAAGCCACGTATTTGCCCGACAATGACCATTTAATCGTGCTTATGGCTCCTTCTCCGCGATGTAATACCGTATCTTTCCCGGTATTCGATCCAAGGCCTATCGTACCAAGCCATCCAGCGACCGGCGCGGCTGCTCCTCCAGCTGCGTTGGATGTACTCCTTCCCGGACTCCCCCCTGCTGTTAAGATCAGATTGCCTGCTAAGCCACCCGAGAGATATGACCGGTCATTTCTGTACGTAGGCGACAATGCCACTGCCTGTACTGGCCGACCAAAGTTTCGTAGTACAACATCTTTGGGGTCGGTCAACGAGGCAACACATACATTTCCATCTATCGAAGAGGAAGCAATATGTATAGCATTCGACGGTGTGAGGGGGACCGGGGGCGCTTTGGGGCTTCTAGATGCGGGCGAGGCCGTATTCGTGTTGGAGGACGATTGTCCGGAAGACGATTTATACTCGGATGTTATTCTACCCACAGCATCTCCTTTGGCTGTTGGTAACGGAGGTGGGAATGGAGATATCGACACAGCGGATGTAGAGGCAGAGTGAGCGCGGTAGACTCGTATTGATCTGAGCGATGGCAAAGATATAACATGCTAATCTAGGGCGTGAGCCTTGACTTTCAACGTGGAAGAAGACGACAACTCACGATGTTTCCATTGTGGGTTCCGATAATCTATACTTCTTAGTTACTCCCACCGTCAATGAAGATCCTAACGCGCGCATCTCACCATCTTGTCGCCAGCAGCCAGAAACGAACTCGTAGCATCGCCATTCCGATATACAGGTTTCAGATATTGGGTCAACTTGGTGTACTTCAGTCTTGGTTCTTCATCCTCATCTTCCTCATCCTCCTCATCCTCATCTTCATGCTCGGATTGCAGCCTGCCATTGCTACCAGTTTTGGGAACTTTGTCATCCATGCCATCTTCCTGGTCGGGCTCCTCCGCCTCCGGGGCCATTCGAAAGAGCTGGTTGAGACCTCCAGCTTATGTGTGGAAATTACAGGTTGTTGGCGGAGAGAAGGATTCACAATGACCGCATTTTCGCGTTCCGCTAGCCCCAGCGGAGTTGCAAAATAGATAGTTCTACGATCGACTACGCTACTTTGACAACCATCAAAAGGCAGTTCTATAAGTTCCGATGGTGTTTTAAATTGGGTTAGATCATGAATAATCTGTATCGAGAGTATGACAGTCAACTATGGCAGGTTTTACCACATAATACCAAGGGCTTTTGCTCCGCAACACCAACGAGCATACACTTCGCTGGCGGACTTGGATCGTGCAAAGATTCCGGTAACCATCTTCTCAAGGCCCGGAAACAAAGGCATATTCTTGCCCTACCGTCACAAATGCTTCTCGTCAAAGGCATTCCTTCGTCAGTCGCAACGAGAGTCGCAAAGAGAGCCCAACGAACAAGAACAACTGCAAGGACAGAAAAGGAAGTCGAATAGGTCGCCTACAGGGAAGACCTCGCTACGAAGAGTTGCAGTTGAGGCACAAAGTTCAAGAGGTGGGATAGATTCTAAGAAACTATCCACTCCGGAATCTCCAGTGACGACGAAGGTGGGTCGAGGTGGGACTTTAAGGAGCGCATGAGGCTGACAAAAGGTCGAGGACCTAAAGACTGTCACCGCATTCTGCGCTGCAGAACAGTACGACATATCGCATGCGGCCCGGATCCTCCTTGAAGCTGGCTATCAGCTAGACCCTCAAGGTACCAGATTGTTTCCCCAGGTTGTACACGTAGAAATACCTGTGAGGCCGGCTACGCCAAGCAACAAAAATGGTGCACGTATGAGCGGAGACGTCTTTGTATTTCCATCTGGCACGGTTGTGGGATGGGGTGTGTCGGATGAGGTACTTTCGAGTCTCGTCTTGAAGACCCTATTGCCTTCTGCGCAGTCTCCACACCCTGCTCAATTGGAGGAAGAAGACCTTGAATATGTCGAAGACCCAAATGAAAAGAGCAGCAGTATCAGAGGAGATACGATCATCCTTGGTACCAAGGCGCAAGCATCAGATGAGCCACCACATGAGCTTGCCACTCTAAAAGCCAGTATTCTAAACCGTACCCTTGATACAGTACTGGCAAAGATTGCGTTCTCATCAGGCCTGGCAAGGTCAACAAAGCTCGCAGTCTTGGAAAGCTCGCTAAGCAAATACATGGAGTCTACCAGGTCTATTCCGGCTATGCTATCTCGGGGAGAAACACCATTCACGCGCTCCTTCATCCTGCAAAAAACAGGCCAACTGCTCAGTATTCGAGCTCAGCTAAACCTGTACTCTGAACTTACCGACTCCTTGCCAGATATCTTCTGGGACAGCCGGCATGAACTTGGTCTCGAAAGCTACTTCACCCAGGTCGGGCGAGCGCTTGATATTCATACTCGTATCAAAACGCTCAATGAGAGGATGGACTATGCGTCAGAAATAGCTAGCGTTCTCCGGGAGCAACTCAGTGGGCAGCATGGGACAAGATTAGAGTGGATCATCATTGTGCTAATTACAGTCGAGGTGGTGTTTGGGTTCTGGGACAAGATCAAAGATTATAGAAGGGAAAGACTTGATATCGAACGCTCCGGAAGAACAGAGTGAAATGAAGGTACGTGAACTCGGTTAAGATTTTGTATAGGATACTAGCGGCGTCCTTGGATGGATTGCTTTTGGCGTCGTAGAAATATACCCCTCGGCCTGCTTGTATTACATGTTGCAAACCTGTGTTGCCTTGTTACTCTTTCAATATAGGCATAATATGAACGGAATTAATTCTGTGCTCGATTTGATATAAGCACGCTTTTACAAGAAAAGCTACGCTGGCTTCCAAAGGCAGCCCTTCAGCACTTCAAGGATCTCAAGCAACGTCAATCTCATGCTCCTACATCTCCTTCTACTCGACAAATACTCTCCACGCCCTTTAGCAATTATATTTGATCTGCTTAAGTCGAAAAACCCAAGATACGACAAGGCTGAGACGAGCGCTGTGAATATCGATCCAAGCGAGATAAGTGGGTCAAATCAAGTGGCATTCTACCAAAGTTGGTCCGGCTGCATCATTGCGCTCGTCATGTAGCGCTGTGCAACCGAGCCATGAATGTCTTGACCGGATGGGGTAACAGAGTGCGATGGCGGTGTTGATATATGTACTTCATCTATGTGGAATAGCTGCTTACGTGCCGGCAGTCATCACGATCCCTATTCTGATGCTCTGGAATGTCCAGATTTCACTACGTAAGAAACTCGCCCTGATGGGAATTTTCTCCCTTACTGTCATTGTTATGGTTGTCGCCATTGTCCGAGTAGCCGTAGTAACCACGAAAAATACCAACGCCGACATCTCTTGGCTATACTTCTGGAGCAACATCGAGATGGCAGTGGGTATTTGCACCCCACCCCCATCCTCCCTTCCGTGTACAGCTAGACTCTTACTCACAATCTATCGCTACCCACAGCTATCATAGTCTCCTGCCTCGCCTCCTTCCGCCAACTCTTCCTCAGCCAGAGGGACCACAAATACATCAAACCGACTGAAGGCCGCTTCGACTCGGTGCGTCGCGGCTTCCTCTCCATCTTCCGGTCCAAAGGCGGATCTTCGAACCACGAGAACACTCGTGACATGTGGCCATCATCTCGTGGCACGAAACATATGCACAACGCTTCTTCAGACAGCGCAGATCCCATCGTGGTACCTTTGGAGTCCATCCAAGTTGTCCACAACATTGGTGTTTCGCGAGCCGCTGCATAGGGAATCACAACCCGCCTGGCATCGCGGCTGCGAATCCTTATGGCTCTTCCCAGCCCTGGGCAGTTTGCGGCTCGGCAACACAGTGCGGCGGGAATCTAGAGAGCTTGAGAGCTCTTCGGGATAACCGCAGGACATGAAACTTGTCAAAGTTCGCTCTCGTCGTCTTATTACCGCATAGGATCCCTTTTTCAATTTCTTCGGCTAGCACATTCAAGCCCCCTTTTCCATCAAAAGTGTTCATGTAGTAAAAGCAAAGAGACTGAACGTGTTTCTGTCATGAAATGTTAACAACGCTCTTCATCTTTGGTTCAATGTGGCTCGCTAGCTGCTGCCTCCCCTGAACCCAAATCAGCTATCTTCGTGCCCATTGCTCCATTGAATAGGGCCCATATTTCCTGCATTTCAACCTAGTCCTGTTAGGAAAATTAATATTACATCAAATATTTGTGTCTGTGGTTGAGTACCTGATTGCCTTTTCTTTCGATACCGACGTTTGAGCTGAGGTTTTGCTTGTGTTAGGGCAAGCGTGAGGAAATTACGTTTTGCATGTGATGGGGGAGGGATGAGAGCTTGGTGGTTGCAACATGTGGGAGGGGAGGGTTGCATGTGGTCGAAACCTTTGATGGTCGCAGCGTAGGAGGCAGGGGGGTTTGTTCAAGGGGCTGTGGATCTTCAAACTAGAGGATCTTGGCTCATTATCTGAGATTGAGGAAGAAACGGCGAGGTTACAGTGCATAGCCACCATCCTGCCATTCACCACCCTCGTCCTTTCCGGTGAAAGGGTCGAGAAAGAAAGGAAGAACGGTAGCCTCATCTTGTATCCGCAAAACCGCGGTTCCAACGATTCGCGCCATCAGCGAGCCCCGTTAGATGTCGTGTTGCGCGTCTATTAAACGGGATCTCTTGATCGGTGACCATTACTAGATGAAAAGGAGAAGAAGAGAGAATAAATACGATGGAGACTCTGATGAAGTCATAGCGAGGTTGAAGAATCTTTTACTAGTGATGCGTCAACTTTCGCACATATTATTCATCATAGTTCTTTTCGCTCATTTCTGTTTTAGTTGCAACAGACACGAAAGAATTCAGCAGATACAAGAGATAATTTGAAACATGTTGAATTTGAACGCTGTGCGAAAAAGTGACGGCGTTTTCGTTAAATGTTCTAAACTGATGTTGAGTAATATCAGAGAAGAGTTTAAAGCTCAAATTCGAATAGTTTTACTGTATATCACACTGTAAAACATTAAGTTTATATAACAATCTATTTTTCCATATCAACAAGTTAAATTTAACAGTCATCTGCAATCTCAAAACTTTGTATCAGATCACTCATAAGCAATCATCAAACCCCATCATCCAAAGAAAACCTTTCCCTTTCCTCAAAAGATCAATCAGCCCTCACTGACATCATCAAACTCCAGCATTCTGATCGAAACCCCCCCCCCCTGACCATTTCCCATTTCCCATTTCCCATAAGCAGTAAATAACCCCCTTCGAGAAATTCCTCTCCCTTCCATCAACCCCCTGCCATAATTCCGCAAACCCATCCTCCCTCAAGAAAAAAAATATATCGACAAGAAGAAAAAAAAGCTTCAAGTACTGTAGAAGAAGAACCATAACCTCGAATCGAGCGCGCCCTTTTAAATCCCCCTCCCCCAAATGCTCCAAAACCTTTGATATCTCCCTAACCCGAAACCCACTCACTCACTCAGCTCATCAAACATCCTTGAGCACCCACCGACCCAAACGAAACCTCCCCCCCCCCCTTAAAAGCTCTCCGCGAAAGCTCAATGAACTTTTCCCCGCCGCAGATTTGCTACAGCCCAACCAGCCCCAATAGTTCCAGCTCGCCCGAAAAGAAAAACGTCTCACGTGCGTTTTTTCAAGTGTAGGTACATATTACTCCATCCCAAATAACGGTCTTTGATCATCAATCTTCTAGGCCATTTTTTCGTGAACACGAAAAATGATCAAGGACTTACTTAGTAGGGAGCATACATACATACTGTATGGGCTTTCTTTTTTTGGCTTGTATACGGATCATTTGTACAGTAGGATTGGATTTAGTGACATGAAAGGTCAGCGAGATTCGGGGTATTTTGGGGATGGTTTTGGAGAGGTGGGGTAATTATATATATATATATATAGATAGGTAGGACAGTAATGGGTAGATCACATAAATGGAACCGTTTAACGGAATTTTTTTTCTTTTCATGGTGCGCTGGATGAGAAAGGCCTGCGCAGACACACAGGCAAACAGACGATTATCTCGCAACTGCTTACGGTTTAAAGAAATACGTTGGTTGATATATATTGATGCTCGCCCCCCCCCACTACGTTGTGCGAACAAGTCCTGATTAGCCAAATCCCCATTCCTGTTCCCTCCAAGAACCCTAGACCAGCACCAACGCCACCACCAGCTTACTAAAAGCAAATTACGGAGGGCGTTACCTCAACAAGCAGGATCGAACCCCGAATGGGAGGGCACGCATGCACTCCCTCTCGACCCCTCCACGGCTTTTTCTCTGTTCTACGCGTTGCCCGGCGCATGTCGTCGGCTGGGTGAGAGCTTTGGACGCGGTGGGACGGGGAAAAGGGGGGTGTGCGTGAGATGGTTTTGCTTCTTAGGAAAAGTTTTAGTTGTGGGGAGGGCTTTTTTGGTGCTTGGAGGGTTTTCATTGGAAGGGTTCTGCGTGGTTTCTCGCACGAATCATATCTTGAAACATAAAACCTTTCCTTGCGGAGTTCCATCTGCTTCTTCGATTTCTTCTCATATACCGAACTTCTCAGAGATATCTGTCCTTCATGTCGTTCGATCATGGAAACTATATTACTGGAAATGGCGAAGAATGCAAATCTGAGGTTAAGGGGCTAGTGGGAATGACCCTGAGCAGTGAGTAGGAGACTGTTTGATGCAGCGTTTGAGCATAAAAGTGGGATGCTGGCTAGGCAGACGGAACGACAAAGCTTTAGCTGCAAAGGTCGTTAGAGTCATGTACGGACATATTAAGATGTTTGCATCAAGCGGATTTCTCCGTCTCAGAAATCCATTGGATTCGTCACTTCATAACATAGCTTTGACATCATCCGCGACCTTAAAGTCAGCCTCAGTCTTCGATCGGACTTCATCGACTGTGACGCCGTCGGCAAGTTCAACAAGGGTGAGACCGGTTGTGAAGTCGACGTCAAAGACACACAGCTCAGTGATAATGCGGCTGACGCAAGCTTTTCCCGTGAGGGGGAACTCGCATTGCTTCAAGATCTTCGGACGGCCCTTTTTATCGGTGTGTTCCATAGTAATGACCACTTTTGTTTCGCTTGGGTTCGAGACCAGGTCCATAGCCCCGCCGAAGCCTTTTATCTTTCCTGGAAGCATCCCTGTGTCGAGGTTAGTCGATATGTAGCCGTGCGTTCTCTCTCGGGTAGACGATCAAGGAAGAACCGGATGGCTGTTGAATTGCAACCACTTACAATTAGCCAAGTCCCCTTTTCCACTGACCTGCATGGCGCCCAAAATAGTCAAATTGATTCGCCCAGCCCTAATCATGCCGAAACTCTCATCACTCCCAAAGCAGCTGGCGCCTGGCAGCAATGTCACCGTCTCCTTGCCCGCATTGATTAGATCGGGATCTTCTTCACCTTTCCTTGGGTACGGGCCAAGCCCTAAGATGCCATTTTCGGATTGCAGCTGCACCTCCACCGAAGGGTCGACAAATGACGGTGCGAGCATCGGCATACCAATACCCAGGTTTGCATACATGCCATTCTTGAACTCTTTTGCCGCTCTCCTTACGATCCTCTCCCTCTTGCTCGCCGTGTCCCCATTTCCCAAAGCCGACGTATCTGATTCCCCCTGCTCTTTCCTAAAAGTAAGCTTTTCGATCTTCTTCTCCGTCGTACTCTGGATCACCTTCTTCACATATATTCCCGGTAGATGCACGGCCGCCGGATCAATGTCTCCAGGCTCCACAATATGCTCCGCTTCTACAACCGTGCACTTCGCATTTCTCCCCATTGCCCCGTTAAAATTCGCCGCTGCAAATCGGAATTGGCAGTTCCCCAACCTATCCGCTTTCCATGCCTTCACGAACGCATAATCCCCGCGTATAGCCTCCTCCATTACGTAGCTCTTCCCATTAAACACCTTCACATCCCTGGGGCTCCCATACTCTCGCACCGTACCATCGCTGTTATGCCGCAGCGGTAGCTCGCCAGTCTGCACTACCGTCCCGAAAGCCGCGGGTGTATAAAAGGCAGGAATGCCCGCTCCACCTGCCCGGCATCTCTCGGCCAGTGTACCCTGGGGCGTCAACTCCAGCTCGATTTCCCCACTCAGATACATGCGTTCGAACACTTTGTTCCCGCCCACGTAGCTAGCGACCATCTTCTTAATCTGCTTCGAGGCTAGGAGCAACCCAAGGCCTGAGCCTTCGATGCCGGCGTTGTTGGAGACCGCTGTAAGCCCGGTTATGGAGCGGTTAGCATGTACGGTATTGATGAGAGTATCTGGTACGCCGCAGATGCCGAAGCCTCCGGCTAGAAGGGTGGAGCCTGAACGCATGTCTGCGATTGCAGCGTCGGCCGAGGGAACGACTTTGTTGATGGCATGGCGGCTCGGGGAGGAGGTGAAGGTACGGGCAATAAGGAGGAGGCCCTGACGCAAGACTTGTCAGCTCAAACCAGCAGACGTTGGCCTTGTTCAATACTTTGCTCTGGTGTGAGGCAGCGCGGATGCATAAAGTAGCCGTCGGGGCCATGTTTGCATGCGGCAATCGAGCCTTTAGCCAGATGTATTGGCCTACAGCTGGCCGGTGGTCTTCAGAGCGCGTGCGGTGCTTCGAAGAGGTTTTCGAAGCACCACGGAGGTTGAACTTTCAGGCATAGCTGTGACCCATCCAGGATCAACTTTTACAACAATACTCCTCAACAGAGAGGAGATCGTGCTGCGCGGAAGAGCGGGACGGCAGCCAATCATGGGTTTATCAATTCTGCCACGCCACAGAAGCGTCACGACTTAATTAGTAGGTTGAGACTACGGAGACTACCTTACTGTACGGAATACTGTCTACTACTGTGTACTCCGTACATTACATGGTTATGAAAATACTAATTTACAATCAATATATTGTTTCGATATATCTTATTTAGATTTTGTCTATTGGGTATATGCTATTCTCCTCGCATTCCTCATAAAGAAACGCAGCTTCAACCAGACGTTGCTAGCTTACCACCGTGACACTCATCGCTCTCTTCCATTCCACTGGATGTGAACATAACATCTACACTGCTGGTGTCTTGATCGTTTCCGTCTCTCTCTATAATAAATTGATGTAGCGAAGCAGAAAAGTCGTCTAAACCCTTCTTGTGCTCGGACCGACACTCCTGATTCACCCTGCTTTCTTCTTCGTTTGTGGTGGAATCTTCGCTGGGATAGCCAGTGCCACTACGTGCAGCTGTTGCCGAGCTACCTGCCAATTCTCCGCTAAGTTGCTGCCCAGCATTGCGGTCAAAGTCCATCTCACGAGCGGCAATGGTTTCTGGGTCAAGTTCGCGCGCATGAGCGAGCAGGTCAATCGAAGAGTCATCTGATCCGACTGGGAAAGAAGAAACAGATGGCAATGCTTCCCTCGATCCCCCAAGAGAACTAAGAGAAGAGACAGGTTGTATTGACTGGACATCACCGTCGGTGGCGGAACTTGGCAACGCTCTTTTGCCACTGAGGCTCGCAGATAGGGGCTCGCTCTTGTCACTATCTTCCGAAATTTCGGATAATGAGGCTTGAGGGTAGATATAAGACGGCGGGGGTAGCGAAGACGGACGTAGCTTTTTTGTGTGGACTGAGACGATTGTACTCTTGATTAAAGGAGTCTTGACTGGATCTACAATCAAAGGAGCACTGCGGAAGAAACGATTGGCCTGATTTCGAGACGTCGTATGTGCCGAGAGACTGGGCTCAGTTATTCTCATGCGCTGAGTCCTTACGTTAATCGAGAAATGATCCATGGGCTGAACACCACCAAGTCCAGAAGCTTCCATGTTTCTCGGTACTGCATGGGAGGAATCGTCATGCTGGGAATCAGTACCTTCAAAGACGAGAAGCGATTCGGTTTCACTTTGGCTCTCTGTATCCAGATCCATCTGCTCCGAGGGCGTGTAACCTTCTGTAACAGGTCCTCGGAGGTGTTCCGTACGGCTGTTCTGGTACTGAAGCTTTGAACCAACAGAACCAACAGGCTCTGACGAGTAGAGGGAATACACGGTTCTGTTTGATGAACCAGCCCTTACGTCTCCACTCAGATCGGTACAGAACCTAGCTTTGTTGTAGAAGATAATTGGACCATTCTCACCTTTCGTGTCCCGAGTCAATTTCTTTCGATTGGATGTTTGGGTGTTAGGGGCACGCTCCACACCAGAATCGCTATCTACAGTACCTTGGATGGTGCCGTTTTCACACGAGTAGTCATCCTCTTCGTCGGACGAGTGGCAGAACAGCGGCTTGTAGAAGAGTTTGGAATCATCATTGACTTGTTCGAGAAAGATGGGCCTTAGCTTTGTACTGCCTCCAAGATTGGCCGAGGATTTGTCCTTTGGATACTGCGCTGCAGTAGTCAACTCAGTTGCGATGCTGTGGCCTGGCCGGTTCGGATTGGTTTCTTCGGTTCGGTGTCGTTGGCTGCCATGATTTCCTTCCTCAAGCAACATACCATTCTCATCGTCCCCGCTGCCACCGCTGTCAGAGGATAATATAGATTCTTCGGCACCACCTTTCCATCTGATTTTTCGGCCATTTGGGGAAAGCTCAAGTTTTGTGCTCATGTCCATAACCGATTTCCTGACGAATTCAGGGGTTACGTTGAAGGCGTGCAATTGCGCCATATTCGTCAGCAAATTAAGGTAAACCCATCCATTTGCTGTGTTTGTGTACGCATCGGTCTTTGCTTTGGGCGAAGCAAGACCGAGATGCCGAAGGTACTGTATGTTATCTGCAGGTATTTGAGCACGGTATAGGTCCAGATCGAGCGGACGAGTTGGACGTTGATCTGGGGTTCCATCTGGGCTTGCGTGAGCATCCCGGAATGTCGGTTCATCTCCGTCGTTTGTTCCTTCGCATGACGTTAAGCTTGCATCGCTCATGTGCTCAGCTAGAGCGTCGGCATCGACCGTAGCAATTCTAGCTTCTCGGAGCCCTTCCACCCGAGCTCGGCGACCTCCCGCTTCAAGAGCACTTCGGTCCGCTTTGGCTGCTGACTGTGAGACTTCCTCCTGCTGCTGAGGTTGGTCGTTTTTACTACTGACTGCACCTTTGCCCGTAAAAAGCCCCTCTAATCGCCTGACGACTAAGTTTCGCTTGGGTAAATCAGACATCCCAATGGAGCGTTTCAGAATCAAACGTCTTGGCATGTCGTCGAGATAAGATTCCACCTTTTGCTGCTTTGACTGCGCTGCTGGAACGGTTTCTTTCAATGTGTCCTTGTCGTTGATTTGTGAATTGAAGGTTTGGGTCAGCCCAGAATTCGACATTGAAGCGTAGGCCGAGTCCACGGGTTTAGAGTTCGAAGTGATGGACAAAGATGTTTCCTTGGAGTATGACAGTGGTAATGGATCAGGTAGCGACGATGATTGCTGTCGGGAGGAACCCAAGGAAGAGATTTCGGGTGGATCTCCAATGCTGACAGCGAAACCTCGCAGCAAGTCGTCCAGTTCACGCTTTTTGTGCGCTGGCAGACCATGAAATCTGACTTCGAACAGCTTTTCCTCCTGTAGGTGGGAACAGTGTAACGTCTCGTATTTCTTGAGCTTTTTCCTAAGTTTCTTGTTTTGTATTGTCAGATCATCGATCACGTCGCGAAAGTCCTCGCTGTTGCTCTCGATGGACTGCATCGGTGAAGGAGTGGGCTTTCTGGCAAGGCCCCGCTGGCCCAAATGAATATGATGAGGGGATGATTGATCCGACCGAATTCCGCAAGCGCTATCGGGGTAAGAGGTCGCATCATGCTTGAGATAGAACGGTGGATCGTCTAGACACACATTAACGGTTGGCGAAGAATGGATTGGCAGAGATAATCCGACTTGCCATGTGGAAAGGTAGAAATGGCAGTGCTAGAAACATTGTGGTTGCTCTCGTTAAACCATTGCTGCGCGTCAGGGCGCCCAGCATCCGTGACTCGCTTCTTGCTTCTCTGAGGATAATACATTGGGGTATGGTGACTTGTGGTCGGCAGGCCTGACCACGGACTTATAGACCTGGAACGTGCCAACCTTTTCGATGGCGATGGGCGCAAGCAAACAGATGGCGCTGCATGATGCCGCTTCAGGTCTTCACGCCTTGACATCTTGGGTCGGATCGAACAGATGGCACACTGCGGAGAGAGCTCCGGGGACACGGGTGTATAGAATTCAACACGACAGTCCAATGCCGCGTATATTCGGTATTCCCGGCTCAACGTGCTAGACGGTGGATGCAACCTTGGGGGGAACGATCGTCAGGTGCGCTACATTCATGCCTTTCTAGCGCATACATTTCAGCACAACGGGCAACTCGAGCAATACTGGATCAACATCCAAGCGATTTGGAGATTGCTAAAGCTGTACGGAGTAGTCGACGGCGGGCGAGTAGCTGTTGAGGAGACTGCGGTGGGGTACTCGTACTTTACTTTAGGTACGGAGTATACAGTCAGTACACAGTACGGAATACGTACCTAGTACTTTCCCGTGGCCAGCAGCGGGAGTTGAGGTTGGGCCACAACGCCACCCAGAGGCTCAGGGCACGATTCGGGAGGGGGAAGAGTGGGAAGTCCTGAATCGGTTGTTTAAGCCAATGGGCTGACGGGGAGGGAGGGGGGTCCATAGAGAAGCGGAAGCGTCTCCAGATATGCTCCTGGACAGTGCGAGGGCGAAGATCTCGAAATCTCCGATTGTGGTGGAAGATGGTCGATCATTGTCAACGTCGATCCCGAGGGCAGTTTCACTAGCGTATCTTGTGCTTTGCTGGCTATCGGCTTTGTTATCACCACGGGCTGTTGCTTTAGTGAATGATGAGCTTACCTGAATCAACCACTGAGGCGTGAGCTTAAATCCACCTCTTTCCAGAATCGCACATCGACATCTTTCCACTACTATTACAACCGACATGGAACACTGCTGCTCGCTCCTCTCGAAAGCAAGACGTACATACATTTGACTTGTCAACAATATCGTTAACTCGAGTCATGCAATGGTTGGTCTGATGTTGGGCAAGGGTTCGACCGTGTTTTTAGGTTGTTCCCCTGGCCCAGTAGGTATGTACAGTAGCAGATGCTGGTAAGTTAGCCTACAGTAGTACTACTGTGCCACGAGTCAAATAAATAAAAAGCCGGGGGTGTCCACTTCTCCATCGACGATGCCCTACGCTGCAATCGCCGATGGACATTTTCCGGATGCAAAAAGGTCCCGTTTCAGCATACACAATACTGTAGCACCACAGTAGCCCCATGAAGAGCCAGCACTCGTGAAAATCACGAGTCACAGACAACATCACCGCTCACACAGATCTGACTGCTTCATCCTACCAAGCTAGGACGTATGGAGCCAGTGTACGTCCTACCTTACAGAGCGAAAGGGCAAAAGGAATAGGCAAAGATAAAGGGACATCGTGGCTGACGCACTTACCGACACAGCGCACGCGCGGATGAAAGGGCCATCGAGGTTTTGCTGCAACATCGTCGAGCTCGGGTATTCCGTACAGGACACACGATACAGGATACAGCCTAAGGTACTCCGTACTCCGTACCGGCTATGGCCAACTGCCTTACGGCAAAGCGTACACTTAAAGTACCGTAAGGCGTATCTGACACAGAATCATAGTATGGATGGAGTGTGGATGGCGTGGCAGCCGAAGGGCGCCGTCAAACGTTGTTGCCGGTCCAGACTCAGTCAACGTCCTTGCAACGGACGTAGCTCCGCACAACGAACGTATCAAAGTCAGGGACCAGTGGCATACGGAAAGCGAATAATAATTCAGTTGCTCTGCGATTCAGCGCTTTCAGTCAGGCGGTGGGATTACCGCGTGTGAAGTTGCCAGAGCAAGATTGCTCTAATCTTTCTTATCAGAGCGTCAAGGCAGACGACAAGGATTCAAGAAGGATCGTGGGCATCGCCGATCTGAGAACGCATCCACTTTGGAATACCGGCGTTGCTGTGATCCTCCCTGGCATCTCTCCAAACAGCCCATTCTGGAACAGGATCTGCGAGCATCGTGATTGTGCGACCCTGGGTGGTTGTCCTTCCAAAGGTCCATATCGTCGACTGGTCTTCCAAGAAGTCTTGACTTATATCTTTTCGCTCTTAAAAATACCTAGCAAAGCACTGGATAAGGTACTTTCGTAGAATGATGCTTTCGATTCTCGACTTCTGCATCTGACAAGTTGCACAGCATATCATCACTCATAGCCGTAGAAATTTGGCAAACGAAAAAGGCAGAAACTCTCGCCCGCTCAAGCTCCAAACACAAACCCCATTTTTCGTTCCGCCTACGCTCTCTCCGATAACACAACGGTCAGAACTCCCCAAACACCAAACCGAGAACCAAAAATCCTTTAGCGTGACCTGCACCAAGAGAACGGAACGAAAAGGAACCAGAGAAGGCTGCAAAAGAAGAGATCAAGGCGTGACGCAAGATGTCCGGCCGAGGCCAACCCCGATCAAGTGAAAACAACCATCGGGCATCAAACCATAGTCACTTTCTCCCTCAGACTCTCTTTCCCCTTCCCTGTCCCGGACAAAGCATATTCCCCTCTTCATCCACCCCTTTATGAATTTCCAAACCCAGCTCAAGCCCGTAAAACGCCGAGGTTCATACGACAAGTGGAAGAACCTCATGCAAGCGAACCCAAAACGATCAATGAGAAGAAACGAAGGGAAAAAATGCTTCCGAAATCCCCGCCACTCCTTAACCCCCATCCCAGCACCCCTCCACTCAAAACGCACTCACACCTCCCTACGTACCTTACCCCCATCTGCTTCCAGCTCGCAGAGCTTTTTCCACTGCTAACACAAGCCATAGCAATTTCTGACATGTTGTATTCCATCTCATCCTCGCTTGCATGACCAGACTTTGCAAAGGAAAAACAGCATGAAAGAAAGGAGGAACAACAACAACAACAACAACAACCAGCGTGAAATGGAAAATAGCACCGAAACCGAGCAGGTGTTTTAAAAACCAGTCGCTAGAGAAGCGAAAGGGGGGAGAGGGGGCCACCAAGGTGTTGCCAGACGCCCAACCCCGTCCCCCCCAAACCGACTATATCCAAAAACACACATACACAAACACCCTCACCATTTCCGTTCCAACTCCCCCATCCTGCGATCTGAACACCCGGACCAAAAATACACATATAGAACTGACCCTCCAACCCTCCAACCTCCCACTTATCCATCACCTACCTAGTCCAGTAGCCCGCCCTAGCTACATATTTTGCGCCATCGATATTTATCTTTTCGACCAAACCCCCCGGAGAGAGAAAGAGAGAACTGATGAGTTGACAAAAAAAAAAACTATTGCGCCGCCCGATTGCAAGTTAGTTAGTAGTTAGTTAGAAAAAACCCAATAAGGTGGTCCGCAATCTCTAAAAACGCAATGTGACTTTTATCAGAAAGAAAGAAAGAAAGAAAGGATAGAACCGGTTTTGAAAAAAAAGAAGGAAAAAAAGGCGGATACATATATGTCTATACTTTAGGAAAACAACGCACGGAATTTTCCGGGTTTTGCTAATGAATTGCGTGAGTGCTAACTGAACGTGCCTGAACTGTTACTGAGCCTTTTTAACGCTCTTTTGGGCACTTGACACTAAGACGGGGAGAGGAGGGGGGAAAGGGGTAAATGGATGGGTGGAATGGTAGGAACATGAGATAAAATAGCCATGATGGGATAATCGTGATACAGTCACCCTTTGTAATCATGAAAAGAAAAGAAAAACCTGCGCATAACCCAATCTCAATCGCCTTTCCCTGCAAGACGCCCTTCTCCCCTTCTCCCTAGCCCTCACTCACAAAAGCCAAAGCAAACTGCACCCCCTCTTTTCCCCATGACCCCAAAAAAAAACGCCTACACCACCCTCTCGGCCTCCTCCCCTTCCGCCACAATCGGCACATTTAACCCCCTGTCCGGACTCCTCAACACCAACTGCTCATGCCGCCTCGCCTTGAAGAAATCGCCCACGGCCCGGATTAGAATGAACCAGCCTACAATCATGAGCACGTAGGCCAGCCACTCGCTGCTCGCGATACCAGAGACGGTGCTCGTGGCCGAAGACGCGGTAGTCTGGCTCGAAGCCATAGCGGCGGCCGCAGCGCCGCCGACCGCGCCAGGGTCGAAGTCGTGCGCGTTGGGGTCTTGAGGCTGTGTATAGGCGTCATCGGCGCCGCCAGTGGGGGTTTGGCCCTTTCCGGTGCGCATGTAGAAGCCGTACTGCACGAGGGTAATGCCAAGGCCGGCTCGCGACCCGTTCTTGGCAGCGTGCGTGGTGTGGAGGAGATAGGTGAGCAGGAAGCCGACGAGTGTGAAGGACATGCTGATCATGGCGTTCCAGACAAAGGAGAAGAGGGAGCCGACGGGGAGGCCTTCGACGTAGACTTCATCTGTGGAGCCAGGGGCGACTATAAGAGTGGATTCCCAGTATGGGGGCGCTGCGTCGGCTGCCGCGGCTTCGTAGGACTGGGTGGTTGTTAGCAGCTGTTCGAGAGAGGACGGAAAATGTGCTTACGGGTGGTTGCTCTTCTGTCTTTTCGCCGCGCTCGGGCTTGGCATCTAGGTTCGCGAAGACGCCGTCGTTGGAGGAGGAGAACGGAGCAAAGGGCGCTCCGCTTCTGGCCGATGGTACAGGAGTCATTCCTGGGAACTGTGTCACCGCCCTTTGTAGTGGAGCAGGTCTGACCCCCCCATTTGTAGACGCTGGTTCGGGGCTTGGCGGAGAAGGATTGCCACGCATGAGTCGCTGGCGGTCATCGTCGCCATTGTGGCTTTCGGAGTCGGAGCCAGACCCATCGTCAAAGGTATCGGCTAGGGTTCTGTCGGCATCAGAGGTGAAGGGGTCTTCGGAAGAAAGGAGATGTCGTGATGTAAATGAGGAAGCGCGTGATCTAAAGGAAGGCGGCGGAGACTGAGGGGAGTTAGGGAGGTGAGGGATCTCTTTCTCGGTATGAGGAGATATTTGAGTATCTTCTTGATCAATCTCTGGCACCTGTTCGAGAAGTTAGCTTTCGAGTTCGGCGTAGACATATACAATAGGCTGAGTGGAATATCGGGGTCACTGTGGAGACGTACTCGCTCGTAGCGCTGTGAGCTCATGATGAGCTCGTGCCAATCAATCTATCCCGCTTTGACAAACTCGAGAAGGTCTATCTTCTACTCCGTATTGAGATGTAATTGTATGCGGTGTAGTCGTCGCAAGTCGTGGTATGTACTGTGTGATGGTGGAAGCCTTAGGAAGCGTAGGGTCGGGGGAACCAAAGACTAAGCGCAGTCATTCGTCCAATAAGTGAGATGTGCCGCCACCAAATTTAGACTTGGCGTCAGATTATTAACTCAGCCTTAAGACTAGACCACAGTCGGCATCATCGATGAGTGACCGATTCAGCATTTTACAGGTCATGTTAACATGTCAAAATCAGTCTGTATTCACTGCCAACGCTCGGCAAGAGGATGATACCACAATGCTAATTGCCAGCTATAGATAATATACAAACACTACCAGCGCGCCCTTTCCCAATGGCCTGTCGACATCTTGCGCCCCCAAATCTCTTTCCAAGATGTCATGCGCCAGCGTATAGAAAACCATTTCAACCCCCCAAAGGTCGCACCGCTAGACAACGTGGTTGCAAACCAAGCCCAGGCTACAATACCTACGCCAGTGAAGTTTGATGAAAAGGCCGAGCTTGAGCAGGTTAATGTGCTGTATTCGTTCCTGGAGAATAGGTATACAAAGAAGGTACTGCTTCACTAGTGTTTGATAGGTTTGAGACAATGGTTGGTTAATGAGGTACTTAGTATCCTTTGTCCGACAAAATGACGAAGCCGGAATCGAATCCGAAGTACTACGAGGATCTGCTGAAGGAACTTGAGGAGGCACCTCGGCGGTCGTGGTTTGGAGGTATGATAAACAGATGGAAGGGGTTTTTACGTTTTTCGTAAGAGCTAGGAGCTGTTGAAGGGTGCAAGGATTGTAAATATTGCTCGACGATGTAAATACTAGGAGGCGGCGTCAGTACGGTACTGATCTCTGAACGGCTTTCAAACTTTCCACCAGCAATGAATGTTTGGTGGCTATGTATGTACTTACACGGCTGTATTAATCTAATGTTGCAGAGGAATGCTTACTTTTCTAGACAATATCTGTACTGTCTTTGTGATACGGGTTTACTTGAAATCAATGGCGAGCAGCCATCAACGCCAATCTTGCCTTTTCATTGTTTCAACGATGTGGTTTCATGACTTTCTCACCTCACCGAAACATCTTTGAATAACGATATTCGGAATACACACTCATATTTCCACGTGGACACTTTGCCCTATTGCGATATCCGTCGAGCAAAAAGCCGAAACCCTTCTTGATGCAACTAATTGAAGCCCGCAGCAAGGTCAATGATTGAAGCAGAAATTCACTCTCCATTGCTTTACTCGGCTTCTTCAAAGACTGCATCAATCAATGACTCTCCATATCCACGTTTTGGATGCCCAAATTGTGAGTATCTCAAATAGATTGGTCAAACTTGAAAACGTTCTTTCACAAATGATGAGAGACAAGACATAAGCAGGCTTGCTAGGTAGCAACAGAGAGCAAAACTGCTAAGCGGCTTTAATGAAAATATAATCTCCCTTCCTCAAACGGGGCGTAGGAAAAGTAGGTAAAATATGTGTTCTGGTAAAGTGATTGTTGAGGGAGATCCGGGAGCCAGAGCCGGAAGTCATATGTTCAAAAAGCACACTCAAGTGGAAAACCCATTTCGCCACTCCCATTAATACAAGGGACGAGACAAGAGACATAGAAAGCAAGACCATTCCCCTTTTGTCCAGCTAAATAACTGTTAGTATGAAGTCCTTCGGCGAAAGCGGGGTTTATGCTTAATGACGTACAGCCAACACCTTGCCATTACTAGGTGCTTTATGCTGTACAGATATATTTCGGTGACTGCATCGGCTGGGCGTGAAATATGGAAGCAATATCGAAGCCATTCAGATTGAACGAATACTCGGACATCCCGCAGAGATGAAAGTTCGCTCCGAAGACCCCAGAAGTCTAAAGGACTTCAAACTTCTTTCCTTCGACTGCTTCGGCACCCTGGTCGATTGGGAATGTAAGCCACGCACTCAACGAATCCAACACACATCAATTAATCCATACTTACGCCCGAAACAGCCGAAATCTACAAAGAACTCCAACCCTTAGTGGACCGTCTCCCCGACTCCCACCCTCTGAAGCATGATCGCGCCGCCTTGATCAAGGACTTTAACCGCCATGAGAATTCACTCTTCGTTTCGAACCCACGTCTGAAGTACCCATCCCTCCTCGCGGAAAGCTACATCAACCTCTCCGAATCCCTTTCTCTGCTCCGACCAGCCCAGGCGGAAGCCGAAACTGTGGGCGGCTCGATACCTAAGTGGCTCTGCTTCCCAGACACGGTCGAGGCACTGCAACGACTTTCAAAACACTACAAGCTCGTCATTCTCTCCAACGTGGACCGCGACAGCTTTTACAAGGTGCTGTCAGGGCCGCTGGCAGAGGTCAGATTCGATGCCGTGTACACGGCCGAGGATATCGGCTCATACAAGCCTGATCTCCAGAACTTCCATTACCTGTTGGATCATGTGCGGGATGAACTGGGGGTCAGAAAGGAGCAAGTGCTGCATACGGCTCATGGGTTAAAGTCGGATCATGTACCCGCTAAGAAGATGGGTATCAGCAGTGCTTGGATCGCACGGGGTGATGGGAAGGGAGGACCGAACTCGGAATTGGAGGCTGTGGAGGGAGAGGTGGCGTTCACTTGGAAGTTTGAGACTATGGAAGATATGGCCGATGCTGTGGAGACTGAGTAAATGCAAGTCAGTACCGCCAATTTGCTACTTGAGTATGTGACAGTAGAGGCCAGAGACGTCAAGTGGAAGAGCTTCATCATGCCATTGTGGTGACAAGATTTGTTGTTTACCTTCGTGGGAGGTGGGCCTCCATCGAAAGGCGCCAGTGTGGCGTAAGCCCCAATTTCGTATTGTTCGTAGTCTTCTGAATCAAATGGTCAGCCCAAACTCTCTATAACCATTCCGTAGTCCATCGCGATTACAATGAGCATGAGTCTCCAGGTCAAGAGCAGCAAAAGTAGTCGAACGTAATATAAGCGGTAATTTCGACAAGCAGACGCCACAATTAAGCCAAGGGAGGGACAACAGAACAGGAACATACCTAGTTTTCAAAAGACCCTAGCTTGGCTCTGAGCTCAAACCCGCAAGCACCGAGACTAAGAACAAATACTCCGTAATTAACTCGATCCAGGCCAGGCGACACTGAAAAGTCCAAGAATTGGTTAATCAGGAAGAAATGGATAGCTACATTTGTCGTGTCCTCCTTCACCTTCATATCGCCCGTACCACCCACAATGGCAGCACCAGCTCTTGCCAAGATGCCAAAGACCTTGGCGTGACCACCAAGGTTGAGACATAATTGACCCTGTCTATCTTCGTCTTAGCCTTCGCTATAGGCCTACTTTTTCTCGGACTGCTCTCAGAAGTCTTTGGTAGGGTTCGTATCCTAGAGCTGAGCAACCTGTTGTACCTCGCTTGGAATTTTGGATGCGGGCTTTCCCAGAACAAAGCAGAGATAATCGCCTTTCGCTTCCTCGGTGGGATGACGGAAGCGCATCTCTACCTATTGATGATGACGTTTTGAAGTAAGAAAAGGTATTTCGCCGTTGTTTGCTCATGGCATTAATCCCAATCAGTAATTGCTGGCATTCCGATCAACGGGGAGAAGCAGCTGGTATTCATAGCCTCGCCCACAGTTTGGGCCCGCTGTTGTACGGATCGCTGGAGGTTTCATTGCCGAGACAATGACCTGGCGATGGGTCGTTTGGGTGACAAGCATTGCTGCTGTCCTATCCGGCTCTCCGGTATTCTTTTCTTAGAAAAGATCAGACCCCATGCGAAGAGAAACAGGGAATGAAAGACTACACACCGCATCTATGTCCGATAAAAACCCTGTGAAGGTCCTTTAAATCGCATTCGTCAGGCCATGTCGGTTAGTGGTGACACAACCAATCATTCAAGTGATCGCTGTGTACATGGCTTATCTCTTTGGTCTTCTCTACCTCCTCCTGTCAATGTTCCCTGGAGTCTGAGAAGGTTTCCATGGTAAGAATGTCGGTATTGACGGTCTAAATTACATCTCTTTTGGAGTAAGATTCGTTCTGGGTGCACAGATCATTGCTCGCGTAAAACGATAGAATCCACCGGCGACTAAAGCGTAGAAACAATAACGTTGGACGTCCAGAATTCCGGTTCCTTCAATGTTCATTGGCTCTGTGCTGATTCTGATTGCATATTCTGGTACGGTTAAGCGCAGAAGCAAAAATGCACTGGATCGTGCCAAACATTGGAATCGTGATCTTCGCCGCTGGATTCGTTGTTTGCTTGTAGTGCATGTATACTTTGCTCGATCCTGAAAACCCTCCTCTCTTTTTTCTTCTTCTCCTCCTCTCGGAGATGTGCAACCGTGACCGGGAATAGGGTTTGTACTAATAAAAGTGGTCATCTGTAGATATGCTTGCTTCAACGCGATTGATAAGGAGTGGTATGGGGTTCTAGGCCTGGTGTTTCGTGATTCGATGTAGATAGTTGTTTTGAAGATGAGCGTCTATCGTAGTGTCGTCAGCACTTAATGATGGAGCATTGTATCTCTAAATACCATCGAAGTCTCAGCGAGGTCGTTATTGTAACTCAGGTCAGAGACTCACAGTACGAACCGAGCGTTCGTAATTATTTGTCACATCAGTGACAAGATGCATGTAGGTAGAGTTTACCGTAGCATTATTCGAGCAGTATGGTATTCCATTCAGGATTGTTAGCCTCGAACTGATTCAAGATCATCTCTCCAGCTCCAATTTATCTTGCAACATTTCCATGACGAGTTATTACAAGAATGCCAATATATCGGAATAGGGGATCGCAAGGAGTGTGGTGGCCACATTCCATGAAGTCACAAACTTGGCCTACAAGATCTCGAAGCCGCGCGTTTCCGCAGTCTAAGAAGACATTTGCAATTGATGACATCCTAATTTTGGGACACCGGACAGTTGTCCCTGCAAAGGACAATGGGGGGTCGCAGATCTCGAGTCGTACAGATTTGGTGTCGCACCGAAGAACATAGCTATCTGGTGTTGCCTGCGTCTCATGTAAAGCCTGCGTAGCTAGACCGTAGGCTCGGTTTAGTTGTTCCATAAGTATCTCCCCTCTGTCCTATATCATAAAGTCGAGAGCTGTGCTGTTCTACGTCAATCAGTTTAAAATCGATCGGTGACGACCATCCAGCCCAGCTCCAACTCGGAAAACTTCGGTGCCTGCAAATTCGTGGTGTTACTGGACAGTTTTCGCCTGGTCGCTGCTTCTCTTCAGGGCGCGTCCGCAACAGATATTCTGGGATATCGTTCCTTGGGATACCTTAGGTGAATTGGATACCAAAAGATAACCTAAGCTGGTTCAGGATACCAGTGAATGCGTTCAGCGTATCTGTTTCGTATGTTCGATCGTTATTAGAATAGGTGCTAACCGATCAAGTGTAAAGTCCCTTGAAATCACTGTTTCGCGAGAAGGAATTACCAAGTGCACGGCTAAATGGTGGCAGCACGTTCATGTCTGGGAACTCATCCCACGGCTCTTCGACAGTTTCACATAATGCTGCTTGTTGGAACTCCCAATATACCTGCCCCTCACCAAAGACGACATATATTGTGCACATCAAGCCCTCTTGATAGTTCAAGCTCGTGTTGCCCACCGAGATTGTGCAAGTTGCTGCTTTAATGTGGCCAGAGTTATGGCCAATTTCAACTCTCAGATGGTTTCCTCATGATACACAGAGTTCCTCGAGCCAGGTGCATCACATGAGTAACGATGTGTGATTGTTGAATCCAGCTCGGAAGTAGCCCAAGGTCCACTCTGTTCGGTGTTAACTTTCAACTTCGGAAAAGTCCTCTCTCTTTTGGTGAAGATATGTGAAGTACTGAGATAAACCTTGGATACGACCATGGCGCTATGCCTGCAATATTGTTAGATTTTGTAGAGCCCCCATGTTTCACAGCTACGTACAGCGCAGAGGTTTTACTGTCATCTTTTCCGTCTGGCAGGTATTCCCACCCATGGTTAGTCCTGACGCAGTCAAGGTTGTAATAACGCGCTAATTGAAACAACACATCGTCAGCCGAAAGCCGCAAAAGTCCCCATTCCTCCGGTACCTCAAAAGGCGCTGCTCGCAGAGGTCTTTCATCAATATGCTTCTGAATTAGCGGCGTAAGTAGGCGACAGAACAGATATCTTCGAGCGCTTTTTATTTCCAGTGAAGTTTTCGAAGACCCCGGAAATCGAAACCTCGATATAGTATATAGTATAGGCTGAAATAAGCGTTCAAAGCTAACCATTTGGTACCGATGATAGAGTTGATCTGTTCGACTTCTCAGATTATATCGAGCCAAGAGCTCATCTTTCGAGTAGCATGCGACGTTGCAAGAAGCACTACTTGTCTTAGGCCCTTCTTTTACTAGCTCCTACATTGAGGCTGGAATTGCTAGCTTTCGGAAGTTCTTGATTCCACTTTGTTATCCTAGACTACCAAGGTATGGGTCAGCCGTCTTACGTTTTCTCAAGTCGTACCTCTCGTATCGATTGCTAGGAAGTTGAACTGGAAGGTTGAATTCAGATAACGGATATACCCTATGAAGGCTTCTTCTCATAAGCGGAATAGTGCATGTTGTTCCAGGGCCTGTGCGCTGGCTGCACTGACTAGCTGACAAGCGAATCAACGAAGCGCACGAAATAGGTCCAGGAAAGTTGTTAGAGATGGTGATAACTGTTTGTTCCCCATCAGTCGTTAGTCGTTGGGTCGCACCGCATAGATCTGGTTGCTAGAAGATTATAACCATCCAAATGCCCGTGAAACTCATTCGCCTAGATCTCAAGAAGGTTAATTCATTCAAATAGGAAGATTTTAGGCTCGGATGTGTGATCACTGCTCTTCCAAGACAACTCCAGATGAATGTTACATGTCTTTGTACAGTCACCGAAGGCTGGCGCCGAAATATGGCTATCAACGACTCGTTTCGATTGCTGCAATGTCCTTCTGTTCCGCCATTTCGGCTCTTATAAGATCCTCACCCATTCCTGGAAGAGGGCATCATGTGAAGTGACTGAATGTAAGTAGTGAAAGACCGGTTGGGGCTCGAGTAAAATGGTAGTTATATCAAAAAGGCATGTGGGTTCGTCCATTTTCCCTCATACCTCCTAGCCTTTCGAGATGCAAAAGACTTGATTAATACTGTACAATATAGAGATGCCGCACTTTAGTACGTCAGAGTCAATTATAAGTTACATAGAGAAAGAGGTGATCGTGAAGAGAACAGTTCGATGAGTTCTCGAAATCTAAAGGTACCTCGGCGACTGCCAACTGGTTTGGACCCGAGGAACTCGAGGAGCCCGCCTCTGTGAACCGAGATATGAAATACGGATCGGTCTCTATACAACCCTCACCTAGCTTCCATGCCATTGAAATGAGGCAGCTAGGATCGTCAACTATCTGTCGCCATGCCGGGTATCAATACAAAACCGTCTGACGAAGAAGTGCCCTGTCAGCGGCTCGTCCGCCAATCAAAACGGCCTACAGTAGCGTTTAGAGGCGAGGCAGCCGACGCCCGAGCATTAACTGCTTAGAGTAGCTGTCAACTCGCTGCTTCCAGCACACGACGAAGCCACTTGCCTAGCAAAATAAAGCTCTGTATAGAATGCCTGCGGTCTCGCTCAGATAGCATATCGTCAATATGGTTGACACGAAGACCTGGGCTCCCCAGCCTAGACCTTATAAATCCGGCCCTTACACGGCTGAGGCGACCGGATACTCCAAGGTCGAGGGCGAAACCATCCCCCGGCGTAATGTCCGAACAAAAGACGGCCTGGTTCATACGCCAGAAGATGGTGTTGCGACCCTATACGACATCTTGAAGCGCAGCTCCCAAAAGTTCGGCAATGCAAAGGCTTTGGGCTCCAGGAAGGTCGTCCGCACTCACGATGAGGTCAAGAAGATTAAGAAGACCGTTGATGGAAAGGAAGAGACTGTCGATAAGAAATGGACCTATTTTGAGCTGAGCGGGTACCAATACATGAGCTTCATTGAGTACGAGCGCACAGCAATTCAGTGTGGAGCTGGAATGAGAAAGCTAGGGATGAATAGGGATGACCGGCTACACATCTTTGCCGCTACTACACCATCATGGCTCGCTATGGCTCATGGTATGCCGTTTTTGATACGATTGTATAGGGAGTATTAATGACTCTCCTAGCTTGCTCCACCCAGTCCATGCCCATCGTCACCGCGTATGATACCCTCGGGGAAGAAGGGTTGCAGCATTCCCTACGCCAGACGCACGCCAAAGCCATCTTCCTTGATCCACATCTACTTCCGAAGCTTCTCAAGCCGCTCAAAGAGGCCAAGGATGTCCAGCACGTCATCTACAACAGTGAAGGACAGGTCAAGCAACAGGACATTGATAAGCTCAAAGAAGAATTTCCGTATCTTACAATTCAGAGTTTCGACGAACTGAAACGTATGGGAGAGAGTAACCCGATCGATGCTGTTCCCCCTCACGCCGATGATCTTTGCTGTATCATGTACACTTCCGGATCGACGGGACCGCCGAAGGGTGTCCTTCTCAAGCACAAGAATGTAATAGCTGCAGGTAAGCTTCTGTGCCCTCAGCGTTCACGACACTGCTCATGCATATAGTGGCTGGTGTGGATGTTATCGTTGGACCATACCTTGGACCAGGCGACGGTCTTCTCACCTATTTACCGTTGGCTCACATCCTTGAGTTTGTTTTCGAAAATGCTATTCTCTACTGGGGCGGCACTATGGGCTATGGAAACCCTAAGACCCTCTCTGACCAATCGGTCCGAAATTGCAAGGGCGATATCCGCGAGTTCCGTCCGACGGTCATGGTTGGTGTGCCGCAGGTGTGGGAAAGCGTCAAAAAGGGTATTATTGGAAAGGTAAACTCTAGTAACGCCGTTGTCCGAAACATGTTCTGGGGCGCAATGTCTGCAAAGATTATGATGACGTCGACTGGCATGCCTGGCGTGGGTGTTTTGGATCAGATCGTTTTCAACAAGCTCAAAGAAGCTACAGGGGGGAAGTTGAGGATATGCATGAGCGGAGGAGGGCCGATTGCGAAAGATACTCTGCGATTTATATCCATGGCTATTACACCGATGATTGGCGGATACGGGCTGACGGAGACCTGTGGGTGAGTTGCAATGCATCCAATCTGCTTACTTCGCTCATCTTTACCTAGAATGGGTGCAATTGTGGACCCTGCCGCCTGGACGGACGATGCACTGGGCGAGATGCCGGGCTCAATCGAAGTGAAACTCGTTGACGTGCCTGATCTCAACTACTCAACCGACCACAAGCCACATCCACAGGGCGAGATCTGGATCCGTGGCGGTGCCGTCACCGAAGGCTATCTCGATCTAGAGAAAGAGAACAAAGAGTCTTTCCACGACGGCTGGTTCAAGACCGGGGACATTGGAGAATTCGATTCGAAAGGCCAATTGAAAATCATCGATCGTAAGAAGAATTTGGTCAAGACGCTAAGCGGGGAGTACGTTGCACTTGAAAAGGTATATCTTCCATTCCCCAATGCTTCTTAGCTATGCAATACCGTGTCCTGACAAGACCCTCGCAGCTCGAATCAATCTACCGCTCGTGCAACATCGTCGCCAACATCTGCGTCTACGCAACCGCCGAAAAAAGCAAGCCCATCGCCATCATTGTCCCCGCAGAACCGGCCCTCAAATCCTTGGCCTCCCAGCTCGGCATCAGTGGCCACTCCCTCGAAGAACTAGTGCATGACAAGAAGCTTAATGCGGCTGTGCTCAAGGAGATGCAGAACACGGGTCGTGGTGGTGGGCTGAACGGGATCGAGATAATTGATGGGTTGGTTATGGCAGATGAGGAGTGGACGCCGCAGAATGTAAGTTCAAAACTATTGTTGCTTCGTTAGTTTCTGTTCTCTTCGTAGCGCCGGAATGTCTCATGAAAGCTGACGGAATGCATCTACAGGGTATGACCACGAGCGCGCAGAAGATCAACAGGAAGGGAATATTGAAAAAGTATAAGAAAGGGGTCGATGAAGCGCTGGGCAAGTAGTCAGATCATTCTTTTGGTGAAATTGCATACCTTATGATATTATCACTACGATTATATATTTTTTCATTACATTCAGGCACTCTTATTAACAATAGACGGGTGGTTATTACAAGCCATAGAGACTGTGAGAGTATATGTATGTATGCGAGGTTTTGGAAAAAATTGATGGGGGATGTTTTGGGACAGTTCTTGCGATGAGGGGGTATCGGAATGCTTTTTTGCAAGGACAGAACAGAAAAATAAAAAAATGTCTTTCATTCCTCCCGCTCCGAAAAGCTCTTTAGGGATATACCCTATAATGAGAAGAGGAAAACAACTCTACCCCATTTGCTACCCCTCTCTTCAACGATCCTCTGCGCTTGGTTAGGTGGTTGGAAATGTTGGTGTGATGAATATGTACGAGGTTGGTTTGGTCTCGAAATTCGGGTTTTTTTTTTGAGGGGGTGTGAGCGTGAGAATGGGGTATTGTACAGAGTAGAGATTATCCCATGCTAAGATCCCGTGGTGCTATTCACAGTCTCTCAATCACCCTATTCTGTTGTTAACGCTGATGTGCTTTCCCCCAAATTCTTTGCCCCTTTTTTACCCAACGAGAAGCTGGTATGGTTAATTGCAGCCTCGTCGTGTTGGTATTTGTACAGTAAAACGCAGTGAGAAGAAGGAAGTCTGACTCGGTTACAAGAAAACCGGAATTTTCCTAATGATGAAATGAGTGAAGTGGCGATATCGATGAATTAGGTGATGATCTTGCTATGTACTACTGAGCGAGAGTAAAATTTCCCCTGTTTAAGGAGAGAGATATGCTCGGTTTATATATAGAATCGGTATTTCTTTTCCCAGTTAGAACCTGCATTGGTGTGTGGATGAGTTTTGGTAAGTACACAGATGAACAAGAAGTAAAGAAATTCGAACATGACTAACCCAAGGTACAAAAGATTTGAGAAGAAAGTACTGTACACAGTTAAAAACTCACAAGTAATCCAAACCAGCAAATAACATATCCCAAAACCCACATACATCCAAGCCCCCCCCCCAAGAAAACATATCAAACACGACAAAACAAGCAGAAACGTTCCAACCAACCAACAACCCGCCCCCCCCAAGAAGAGCGCCAAACAGACCACCAACCCCCCCCCCTCCCCCCCCAAAAAAGAGCAAAAGAGCTTTTATATATACAGGGGGGTGAAGCACCAAAAAAAAAACCGAAAAAAATCGCAAAAACCGCTTGTACCGGCTCGGCTGTCTAGACGACCTGAGTGATTGAATAACAACAACAACAACAAAGAAGAAGAAGAATGTGAAAAAGGAAAAAGGAAAAAAGAAAAAGGTGGTTGAGAGGTTGAGAGGTTAGATATCATCGAGAGTATCGCCCCTAGGTTGCAAGAAGAAGGAGAAGAAGGAGAAGAAGGAGAAGAAGGAGAAGAAGGAGAAGGAAAAGGAGAAGAAAGGTAATTTTTTCGAGATCGGATGGGAGAAATGGAAAAGGGAGGGTTGATGAGACAGAGAGAGAAGGGGGACGGGTTAGCTGTGCCGAAATTCAGGACAATGTTGGCTACGAAATGCTCGTGGAAGATAAAGAAGGGGGGGGGGGACGTGTCCGGGTTTTGGTAAAGTGGGAGGAAGGGAAAGGGGTATTGAATCGGCTTTAGGTATGGACTTGGGAATTGGGATACATGGAGGGGGTATCTTACAGCTCGCAAAATGACGCCTGGAATCCACCGAATAGAAGCAGAAACGCCACGCTCCCCCTGCCCCTCCCTTTCACCATGGCTCCCGCTTTCCCGCTTGCACATATCCTCCCTTTCAGAAAATTCCAAACCTCCCCCTGGGCTTTCTCCCCGCAGCCCCCACATCCGCGTACCCATTCCCGCCTCCTACGCCATTGTCAACATAGCCCGCATCCCCGCTGTTCTTGTAGCTCCTGCTTCTGCCACCGCCAACACCGCCGTTGCTGGCGTAGGAGTTCTTCTTGGCTTTGCGCGCTCTGAAGCAGGTGAAGAGGACGATGAACATGCCGAAGAAGAGGAGGAGCATGGCGGCGAGAATGGTCCACATTCCCACAGAATAGTAGGCGTGCGAGCCCGAGTGGTCGGCGTTGACGTGGTTTTTGATGACCTGTCAGGGGTGAGTTTTTAGATGTGGGTTGAAGGGTAGGATATGATGAGAGGATGGGTTGGAATGAGGAGAGAAGATTGCCGGGAAAAGGGAAAGAAGAGAACAAAACCTATGAAACAGAGGAAGGGAACGAAGGTAATAAAGCCAATGGTAGGAAGAACGACTTACCCCAAAGATTGAAAAATCAATCGCCATAACCACCAACGTCAACGCCCACGCCACCGCCGCAACGCTCGCGCCCAGGATGCTCCCCACAACTCCGGCGCCGCAGCTAAGGCCAAACGCAATGAACGCAAGTGCGCAGGCGATTGGGTGAAGGATCATGGCCCTGGTTAAGCCATTGACGCTGGCGGCGGAGGAGTTGCTGAAGTGAGTGCCTGGAGAGGGAATGTTAGTATTTTGTGGGGTTGTACAAAAGAGGAGGGGGAAGGGGAGGAGGACTTACCGTCGATGATAGACATGATGTTTGCGGGCTTGTAGCCGATGGTTTTCGGGTAGCAGAAGTCCTGGTCAGTTCTGTAGTTCGTGCATCATCATTAGTACTGTGACCCTGCCTTCTCAAGCTCTACTTCCCGCGAATAAGAGAGGTAGCTTTACTGCACAGGCGGAACATCAAGAATACAATGACCGAAAGTCCCAAAGATCACCGACGAGTTGCGAATTTCGGTCTTGTTGGTGAGCATGACCTTCAAGATGGCAATGTCTTTGAGGACAGGGGCTGAGATGGTGGTGATTAGGAGAAGAATTGAGGCCAGGAGTAAGAAAACCACGCCGACCCTGTTGCGCTGTTAGCTGGCCTGGAAGGGCGCAGACGTTGAGCGATGGCACACACCAATGGAGCGGAGAGGTGCGAGCCATTGTTGCGACTTGATTCTGTAAGTGAGGAAATCCGAGATTCGTAAGAGATCAATGATCGTCTACTTCAGCGTATCGTTTTGAGAAACAAGAGGTGAGTGAAATGGACCGAAGAGTAGGTAGTTCTACCTCAAGGTACTTTATGGTCAGATTAGGAAATGTCGTGTTTGTATTTCCTCGCAGACGGTTGGGCACAACAATGTTTACATATGATTGCCAGCACACCAGCACACCTGCCCATCTCGTATACTATGTACTAGAGTACTGTACTCTACTCTACCCGTAATCTTAACTTCCAAGGTCAGTCCCCTCGTCACACATCCCCAACTCCTGCTTTTCATTCATTCATTCATTTCCAGGATCTAGCCAGTCATGGACCCTTGTCAAACCCTAAAGATCAAGCTTTCTCCCGCCGACAATGCGCGATTAACGCCTCGGTACGTCACCGTTATGCACAAGATTGGATATCTTGGCATTGGGCGAGCAGCTAAAGGGTGCTAAGCCACAGCGGTGGCAGTGCACGCTAGCTAGCCTGGTGGGGCAAAGTACCTTACCGAAAGGGTGAAGGTATGTATGGGAGTAGGCTTCATTCACGGGGAATCAATGTCATTGTTGCGTACCCGAATCTTGCAGCGGCGAACGCCACCGTACAAGTCCGCTGCGCCGTTTCTGTGGACCAGTACCTTATTCAGTCCAAGCGAAAGCGCCAGTACACCTCCCGCCATGGAACTAGGCCGTCCACCACAAACCGCCTCCCGAACCATCTCCACCACCTCACCCATCATCTCGACCCACTCGACCCACCCCTCACCTCACCCCTCCTCACCCTCTCCCTCTCTAATTCCATCTTCAACTCTTCATTTTCCATCCTCCCCTCCTCCAACCTCTTCCTCGCCCCACTGCGATCCAACAGCCTCGCCTCCCTCTCGGCCTTCAGCCTACGTTCGAGCTCCCTCAAGCGATGAATCCACCTCTGCTGACTGGGTTCAATCGGCACGCCCAGCGGAATCATCGACGTTGTCGTAGATGCGTTCGTTTTCGAGGATGATGCGCGCTCGAGAGTTTCGACCGCGGAGCTAGAGTGGTGGCGCGCGAGCGTCGGGGGAGGGGCGGCGCGCTGGCTGGCGTAAATCTCAGCGGTGCTGCCGGCGACGCTGCCGGAAACGGAGCGCTTAGAAGAACGGGCGTGCATTTCTTGTTTTTGAAGGACGGCGAGTTCGGATTTCAAGAGACGGTTTTCGCCGCGGAGTTTGGCGATTTCGGGCGCTGCGGAGAAGGTGCCGGTGACGCGGTTGCTTTGAACAATGTTTTCGAGACGGTCGAGCTTTTTGAGGCGGGATTCAAGGTTTTGCTCCAACGCCTGGTATTCCTTGTGCAGGTCTCGCTCGATGTTTTGTACCCGTCCTTTAAGGCCCACCAGGAGTCCTTCGATGTTGCTAATTGCCTGCAGCAGGTTTTTGCTGAAGCCAGGAAGCATGTCCGAGACGATAGTCAGGGTTATTACATGACCATTGATCAGGTTATTGCTCTTCTGCCAATCTGGACCGCACATCGATGAAAGACGATTCCAAAGATTGAGGAGTAAGGAATTACGGTCGGCCAGCTGTTCTTTGAATTGCTGCTCTAGCGCTGCGAGCCTCTTACGATCTGACTGCGTCTTCATCTCTAGCTCGCTGATGCGCTGGTCCTTTTGGGATACTGTACGCGAAATGTGTTGATTTGTTTTCTGCCATTGCTCGTGCTGTGCCTTGTCGGCTCTGCGTCCTTGACGCTCCCGTTCGAGCAGCTCGGCTAACTTCTTTGACTCAAGACCATGGCTTTCAAGTAAAGCATCTCGGTTACGGAGCAGGCGTTCCTTCTCATCAAGGCGAGTCCTTGTAATATCTAGATCCGACGATGTAATGTGAAGCTCCTTTTGTATCTTTGTGATGGACTAGAGTCATGTTAGTTCTGTAGATACCTTGGTGATTTAGTGGGAATTTACCGTGAGGAACGTGGACCTCGTGCCATTCGGGTCATCAAACGCTTCCCGAAGGTTGCTTTCAAGCTCCGTCAACCGCTCTTTGTAGGTATTGACTTCAATCTCACTAGACTGAAGGTTCTGCTTCAAATTCCTCGCCTCATCTTTGACACTTGATAATTCGCGATTCAGGTCGTTGATCATCACCTGAACTTCTTTCTTTTCCTTGCTGCCAATGACCTCTCGTTGATGCCTCTCATCCGTAAGTGTTGAATCCAGATCCTTGGCCCGCTCCTTCTCACTGTCAAGGCTAGCTTGAAGGTTGGCTATCTCACTTTCTAGATCTCCAATCCTAATCTTATCACCATCCTGCTCTTCTCGCAAAAAGGCAATTTCGTTCTGGCTGGACTCTTGCTGCACCATGAACCTGGCGTTTTTGCTCTTCTCTTCGTTGCGCTCCTTATCAATGGCATCGGTCTCCCGATTGATCGCTTCGATCTCAATCTCCTGATCCTCAATGACCTTCAATTTCGCTCCCATGTCGTCTCCTATCCGTAGTATCCTTTCACTCATGGATCGGACCTCAGTACGGAGCGCATCAGACTCTTCAGCTCGGTTAGAAATCTCATTCCGCAGGTCCTGCAGTTCCTGATCTTTTTGCTCAAGTTCATCCTCCAACGCATTAATACGATCTTGAGCTTCTGCCTTAAGGTCCTCCAACTCGGCGTCCGTGTCTTCTTGTAGTTTAAGTGCATCATCTCGTTCTCGTTGCAACGCCTGAAGATCCTGTGTTGCTACGCCCATATCATTATCATACTGTTGCTGTAGATTGTTGTGGTCGGCTTTGATGGCATCAACTTGCTCAAGCTCATCCAACAACTTATCAGTCAGTACTTTGATGTCATGTATCTCGATCTTCAGAGCAGCGTTTTCATCGCGTAGTCCCTCAATATTGTTCTCATATTCTTCACGCTCTTCATCGCTAAGCTGGGTAGCTCGAGTAACATCACTTCCGCGGGAAGTGGGAGGGCCATGAGCCCGAGACGCTGAACGCTCAAGAATGCTATCACCTGTGACCGAGCGGGATCCTAGCTTTAGTTCCTCGATCTCTGCGTATAGTCGGTCCTTCTCCCGATTTCTCGACGTCAACATTGAGGTCTGCGCTCCAAGCTGGCTACGCAGTTCTGCATTCTCATGCCTTAGTTGCCCGACAAGAGTACTGCTCGCAGCACTTGAAATACCATTTCGGTCAATTGCTTGATCAGAGATGCCGCTGTGAGAGCTAGTAGAAGATATTTGTTGCCGTCTTTGGACCTGGGAGACATTGGTAGCATGGTTATTGGTCGTTCTAGATGAGGAGTCACTCTTGAGGCGCCTGATCTCCTCCCGAAGCTTCCTATTGTCTTCGTCTGCCTGTTCTTTGCGAGCTGTCTCAGCTTCATGCAGGTCTCTCCACATATCCTATGATTGTACTTAGTAGGTTTCAGCAAATTCGAATAGGGTAGAGTAAACCATACAATCTCCTCACGAGCGCCAATGTCACTTCCGCCTCTTCCCCCTTTTCGACGGACCGTCTCTACCATCTCAGCAAGTCTTCGTTTCTCATCTTCCTGCTTGGAGCTTTCGTGCCGCAGTGTCTCTACCTCAATCTCATATGATGTCACGTGATCTCTAAGGTAGGTCAGTTCATCTTCCATGTCTTGGAGCTCCTCAGGTCCAGGAACGCCTTGGGGAGCTTCGGTCCTGGCACTCTTTAGGTTCTTAGCCAGTTCTTCTGATTTTTCTTTCAACTGGCGTCCTAGCTCCCTTTTGTCGCGCTTGAGCTCGCGGATCTCCTTCTGCAGGGTGAATTTCAATGTCCTCATTTCTACGTTCTCCGAGATGGCCTGTATCATACCCTCCTCCGACCTTCGATTCAAATTATCATCCAAGAATTTGATCTTTAACTTCAAGTCCCAGTTCTCCTTTACCAGTTTGTCGATAGTACTGCTCTGTTCCTTAAGAGTCAGATTCTTACCGCCACGGCTACCGGTACCGTTCCTCTTCTCTGGCGACATTGGTCGGTCACGGAATCCTCGAGCCACTGTTGCTGGTACCTTCAAATCCCTTACATGTCGAGAGATCACCGTTTCTGTAGGCGTATTCAACGCTCTGCTCGTTCCGACTGGTGTTTCTGGACCCGCCAGGTCTCCATCTCTGCTACTCGATCTGGTGCGCCTGGTAGCAGCATCATCCTCTTCATTCAAAGTGTCCAAGATGCCGTCCACTCCGCCGCTCACAGCTCTTATCCTATCTTCTCCATCACTAAGATTTGATACGCCAGATGCCATACTTCCGAGACTAATGGTCCTAGAAAGATTCTTGGTTGGTCTACTGCTGAGCGAGGCCCCGTAAGGTGTGGCACCACCTGACTGTAGAGCGAAGTCTGCCCCCAATGTGACATCACTTCCGCCTTCTGTAGACGTGGTTGTGTAAGAAGAGTAAGACGATCTTTGACTGTTTACTCGGCTGTTGAGATATTTAGGCCTCTTCCGCGATCGTGGCGAGTTAAACTGCGCATCATCAACATCTCCATTAGCTGCTTCCTCCGTGTCCTGTAACGCTGACGGCTTTGTCGGAGTAGGCGATGCAGCCGGAGAAGATGTAGATGATAGAAGCGTTTTGCGCGGTGTCGGCTCTTGATCTGCTGCTGAGGTTTGGACTTCGGTCTCAGGAGTTCTGGTACGTCTTTTGTCGTCAGCTGTCTCGTAGCCATCGATTGATGCATTGGATACAGCACGGGAGATCGTCCTTGCCGCAGCAGCAGCCGTTGGTGAAGAAGACATCGTCTCTAGCGATGAGGTATTAATATCTCCATCGTCAGGGTCCGCAGCATAGCCGAGTCCGGGAGCTGGGGTCTGATATGATTCAGGCGGTGTAGTTGGTGATTCTGGGTTCGTGTCATCTGCGACAAACTCCTCGTTGGCCTCATCATACTCTGATTGCTTGTGCCCGCGCTCTGTGTCTGGCAGCTTAGCTACAGTAGATGATTTTGGACGATGCTCGCCAAAGATAAAGGTGTCGTCCATGCCAGACTTATTGTTCTGCGCAGCAGGGGAGACTTCTGGCAGAAAACTCGAATCCATATCCATTAAACGTTTCCGCATGTCTTTTTCATCAAGGACGCTGGCCTCGCCAGCCAATTGACTTCTCCCATCTTCACTCAGGGCCTGAGGCATAATGTTGCCTTCTTCGACCTTATTCGTGGATCTTGTCTGAGGGCCTCGATGCGCATCTTCCGGGTACTTCTCATTGTCTTGTATATATTCGGTCTTGATAGGAGAGAGATCGTCATCCGTATCGAAGCCTCCAGGAACTCGGGACGGTTGTCGCACCATCAAAGGCCGTGGTGGCGTCGACATTATGACTTTTCTACCTGAAGATACCTCAATGGCAACGGTCTCTGGGCGGTGGGTCGATGCGTAATGCAATTGTACTGAAGGATGCGCTCAAGCAAGAATCCTGCCTCACAAGCGGCGTATGGTTTGTTGATCATGGGGGCTCAAGTCTATATCGAGATTTGGATAGCGTACAAGTACAAGAGAGTAATTCGAGCAATGCGAAGTCTAATAGAGATTGTGCTACAAGTCTAGCTTGATGTGGGGGAGAGAGTCCAGTCGCGCGACGCGAAAATTTGACGTATCGATACCGGTCACATGGTCAGCCCTACATGACCACTCCTCTTGCTGTATTCCCTTGCCTCATCAACACTCGTATATTCATTAGTCCTGTAGACTTGAGCATGCTGTCCACGGGCTTCTAAGGGCCAGCTAGTTCTACGAGAGGAGAGTCTCGCCGAAGAAAGTGTAGAGAGTATAAGCATTGTTCAGCTAACAGCCAGATGTGTCAAGCTTTCTATACGGAATACCGTGCCATAAATCGCTGGGGATATATATACACACCAGGTAAACCGAGTCCATACAAAGCCTGGATATGCCGGTCGAACCCCACAACGCCCAAACATCCCATATGCTATTCGTAATCGTCTTTGTTAACCTGATACGCCATGACCATCATCCACAGCAAAAACACCGTCCCTATAATCTCAAATGCAAAGGCAGCCTTCCAATCCGTGCCTGTCAGGTCCCGTTAGCACCCATATCTTTTCGGCTTGGCAAATATAGGGATTGAATAAAACTCACAAATGCCATGGTTTGCCAACCATCCCATAGTCTCCTGCACCGTCCCTCCTACCGGCCTGTATATGCTGCAGTATGTGTTTACGCTTCCCGAAGGACCGTAAAGTTGTATTGAGGTCTCGATGAGGCCGGTAAGCCATAGGACGAAGAGTATGAATGAACCGAGCATCACTATCCCAGGAAGGAGCTGGCGCTGGCCGATAAGGGCGAGAATGGCGATGAGGAAGACGATTGCCATAGCCGACACGGAAACCATGTATGGGAACAGCCTTCTGGAGTGTTAGCGACAGACTCCCAGCATATACAAGAAGGGCAGGGGGAGGACGGACCATGGTACACCGATTTTCAATTGGTTTTGAACAGAAAGTAAATAGGAGAAGACACCGAGCAAAGTGGCAGATGAAGCGAGCATGATGATAAGCCAAAAGTTCAGTTGCGCTTCCGGCCAGTGATATTTCCGCCGGCGCTCGATGACGCGAATTGTGGTTGAGGCCATTTTGGTGTTGTAAGAGGAAGGAATGGAGGTCGAGGAGAGAGGCTACGAGTCGTAGATGTTGACTCTTATGCGTGGGTTGGATTCAACGGTGCTTTGAGGTGGGTAGTGGGCAGCGTCTAGGCTGTTGCGACTGGTCTTGACGCCCAAGAAGAACTGGCGAATGTTGTGTTGCAGCAATTGGTTGGAATGATGAAGGGTTCTACCTTGCTCGGCTTGATTTCATCTAGGTTGCACTTTATCTTCTTCTAAATAGCTGTTCCTGCATTGATGTCGTGGGCCTTTGCGATTCGTGGAATTGATTCGTTGTAGGGCGATGAGGTCATGCAATGTCGTTCAAAGGTTGCGCAATGACTGTGAAAATATCATTCGAGAATTATTCAGATTATTGAGAGAGCGACAGTGAGCTTGACCATGAGCCAGAACTTTGGTGGTAGGCTATTGGCGTAGTTTGCGACGAAGAGGTGCACGAGGTGGTTGGGTTGAAAGAGTGGCGGGAAGTTTCAATTTTGCAGGGATGGCGGGAGCGGCACCTGTCAGGAATAGGTGAGTCTCCGCAAATTTTTCAATTCATCCACCCCGAAACACTCCACAGACATCGTGAAGAGAAGGACCGAAGTAATTGATTTATCAATGCAAAACTTTCAGTCAATGGAACGGTTAGAAGCCTAGAATCGAAAGTTACCATTTGCTTGTCGGCCTCGCCGAGTCTTCAATTCATGGCATCGTCGATTCTTATCATCTAAACGTCGGTTTTTCATATCAATGCATGTTATATTTCTCTTCTACCTTGGAATACTTGAAAGCGACAGGTGTGGACTAACGTATTTTCATGAACGGAGGTGCTCCCATAATGCTTCGGATCAGGGCTGCAGCCTGGTGGTCTCAAAGGGAATTACAAGCAGAAACACAACGCCATTAAGGACTTCAACATCTGTCAGGTGTAAATCTTCGACAATGAGATGGATAGTATGATCGCCAGGCTTTGGAAGGAGTACATTGAGTATTCTGGGTGGAGAAACCAACATCGCGTTATGGGAATTGAAATGAAAAGCATAGTCTTTGCTGTATTGTCTCTATTCCGCTATTCTTGCAACAACACTATCCGAAGTGAACAACTATTGTCTCTCCTCCAGCCCATTACCATGGTACCACCCCAGCAGTGCCTTCCACCGTTGTCAATCTAGTTGGAGAATTTCTCAGGCGCTTTCTTTCCTATTCACCCACAGCACCGTCAGCCACTGATTTCTCATAAAAGTCTTTCTGTCAATTACTCAAAGAACTACCGTTCCGAAAATCCACCATCCTTCTTGTTCTGATCATCTGGCAAACAGGGATACCAAGGGAAAGTCACTTACCCGTCGCTTTCTCGAACATTCCCCTAGCACCGTCCGTGATCTTCTCGTTCATGCCACGCTGCTTCGCGGGGTCGATTTTGCCTTGGCCAAACTTCTTCTCGGCGGCGTCGAGGCCTGTAAGAGATTAGAGGGCGGAAATGGATTAGACTCTAGAGCTCAGAAGGGAGGTGGTGATTCTTGAATGTAAGGAGGGAGGAAGAGCTTGTGGGAACAATTTGCAGATTGTGGAGAGGAGGTTGGAAGGCCTAGGATGCACACGACACCTTCGAAATGCAAAGGAGTTCAACGGGAAGATGTGTCTTTTCGAAATGAAGCAGCAAACAAGAATAGCTGCGGGAGACCCGTGAAGCACAGAAAGCGTGTAGAGACGAACCCTTATCCATGTAGTCCTCCTGCCCGGCATTTGCCTGGCCTTGTGCTGGCTGTCCAGTGTTCATAGTTGCGTCCGGGTAATACTGACTGATGGAATTTAGAGTGAAATGATGTCTCAACGGTTGTTCAGCTTGAGTAGTAGTAGTTTAAGGTATGAGGATATCTGTTCGCGGAATGGGGCAAGATGAAGATGAAGATGAAGATGAGGGGCAGTGGCTTGATCTCAAATCTTGGACAAGGGTCCAAAACTAGATAAACCCCGCTTTTATATATGTGCGTCATCGATAGCCTAAAGCATGTGATTGTGCACGACTTCCAGCTTGTTTATTATACCTCACAATTGCCAAACTGCCACTGATGCTAATGCTTCTTTAACCTATCAATTTGCTTGCCTTGTGGGATTCGTAGGCAGAGGCTGCCTATTTCCAGCTCTTCTAGTAGGCGGTTGGTCAATCTAGATCCCTTCCTACTTATCACGTATCGTTGCCACCCGGAGGTACCGCAACACGATAAGGGCGTTGAATAGGGTCGACGAGCATCCTTAAGTGCATGTAGAAGAGTTTCGTCAAGACCGTTGAGTGTACCGATCATCCTTAGGGCGTCCTCACCCGCCATTGACCCTTTGGTACAATCCATTGCTGATTCTGTCTTCAAGACCTAAATCTTTGTTCAGCGCTCTATGCTTGGGAAATAGGTCGCAGTATATCCTGACTTTTGCTGAGGCAGCATACGCGCTGCAGACTAGGAGCTAGTAATCAGCAAGAAGCTTGACAACGTTCCCCGGCAGCTATTCACACTGATTCAACCAAGACTATGTGTTTGGAGCTCGCAAAAAAGCCCTCTTGACCATTAAGAGTATGAAGAGTGCGAGATATGGTTGTCGGCAAATCAGATCCCTTTGTCTAGTATTCACCAAAGACGCCGTAAGCATGGGAAAAGGACCTGGCTTCGTGCTGTTTCTGTGCAGTCACGAAGCCGCTACAGCTGAAAACCTTGTATCATTGCGTATGTGGAATGTCTGACACGGCCTTGATGACTGGCCTACCCAATTATAGGGTGAAACAACTGAAGGGTATCTTAAGGTACACCAGTGAACCATCTTGAAACTCAGAACCTGGATATGTCTCGTCCGAATGCCCAATTCAAGAACCTATACGACTCACGAGATTAGTGACCGTATATCTTTTGGAGTGATATATGGGAAAGACAGTTCCTTCAGACTCACCAATAAGTCGGAATCAAAATCTTATTTCTCCAGCTCAGACTCATGGTCGAGTATGCTCCTCTCCAAATCAACCACGCCATCCTACCCGAAATCTCACCACCTCCACCTGTTTGAAACAGCCCTTTCCAGCCCCCCAGGTATGCCATAATACCCATGTTACGGAAGTTGAATGTCTGAGTTTGGAGATCGCCCTTGTTAAGGCGCTTACCTAGCCAAATGGCCTGCTGGTTGGCGGTCTGAGCGGTGACTGGTAGAGTCTGCCCGGCAATGGCGGCGTTATCGCCAAGGGCGAAGACGTCCCTCATGATAGCGCGGCAGGCAGACGGGGGCGACCCTTTGTTCTTCGATGTAGTGGGGATAAGAGTATGGAGCTTGACGCGGAGACGGTCGTCTACGACAATAGCACCTGTTTTGGCATTTTTCTGGATCATCCAGTCTTGGTGGCCCGTTTCTTCCGTTATTTCACCCTCAATAATCTCCGCCGAGTTTTGAGGAAGACCAAGGACTTTGCCAAGAGACTTTTGAACGAACGGGTTCATCATGTTTCCAGTACTCCAAACGCACATTCCCACTCCTATCTCTCCGTCTTCTTTCGTTCTCAGAGTATAACAGCCCTGGGTATCCAAGATTCCTTCAGTAGCGTTTTCTCCCTGCTGCCGCGGTACGCCTGGCCTCAACTCCTCTACGTGGTGTGACGTCTTGATCTTGATACCTTCGCGACGAAAGGTGTCCATCGCATACCTCGCGAGTTTCTCTTCAAACATGCTTAGAACCGTCGGTGCAACGTCATAGACGGTAATATCCACCTTTGGCGCCAATTTCGGATACAGTATGACCATGTCTTCCTTGATTAAATCGTGCAGCTCCGCCGCAAATTCCATTCCAGTTGGTCCGCCTCCAACGATAGCGAACCGCATCAGCTGTTCCCTTAGTCGTTCGCTCGTGGTAGGCAGCGATGCGATTTCGAAGCATTCAAGCACTCTCTTTCGTATTTTCCTCGCCCCTAAAATATCTTTCATAAAGAATGCATTCTCTTTGACTCCTTTGGTGCCAAACGTATTCGAGTAACATCCCACAGCGACGACCAGTTTATCGTATCCTACCTCAAATCTCCCTCCCTGCTTGCTCTGTTCCCTCTTATCCCTCTTTTTCGCCTTCGAGTATTCTGCACTGTAATCCTTAATATTGCTTTCGACCTCGGTCATAGTCTTGTGCATATCCGCTACATTCTCTTCGACTGTGACTCTTTTGCAGTTGAAATCCACGTCGTCGGCCCACCCTTGCATAAACTCAACATTGGGCTTACTCTTGGAACGGATAGGCTCCAGGGCGGTTCGAAACTCAAGAGTGCCAACAGAAGTGGAGTTTAGGAGAGGCGTGAAAACAAAATAGGACCGTGGAGAGACAACCACAGCTTGGTATTTCTTGGCTGACAACCGCCTGGAGAGAACATAGCCTGCACAGTATCAATTGATTATCGTTCTAACTGGGGAATATGCAGATTGACCTGCCCAACCTGAACCAAGGATAACCACGCGTTCACGGTCGCCTTTACTAGCATCGAGGTCAGAGAGGTCGGCGGTAGCTAGCCCACGTGTTTGCTGTAACGGCGGTGCTCGTAACGGCAGCCACGGATTTCGAGCAATTGCTTCGAGTAACGGCTTCGGGAGCCGACGGAATTGTAGGATTGATGCCATTGTCAGCAAAGCTTGAGTTACTATATAGTATATTTTACTGGAAAATAAACTAGAAGCTGGCCGTCCAGCGATAACATTGGAAACAAGGAACATAAAAGCATATCACAATTCACTTTAGATCGTTTTGTTGTTGACGGGGATTGTTATTATTACAGCAGTATGACGAAAAAACTCGGTGATATCCGTAAGGTATTGTTTATCAGCCGGGCGGAAACGGCTCCGCTTTGGGTAGCCGGTACGGGCCTTCGTTGTTGCAAACTTACTTCACGGTGATCGAACTTAACTTCCGCTAGACACGATTTCTTGAAGCTATACTTAACATTGTTAAAGCAGGGTATCTCCCAACGCGCAGCGTATCAAGGAGCAGCCAGCTCGGATGGTTTCGGCTGCGCCAACTGCTTCCAGTGACGGGTTTACTTCCACCTGTATACTCACGTCAGCAAATGCTGAACGAAAAGCGAAAGGGCTTACCAAGTCCATTGCAACCAAGCTCCCAGTCTCGTGCACACATTCAGCAATGTAGTCGCCTTCTCGTAGAGTCAGGCCGCCGCGAACCGGCGTGCCAGTACTTGGCGCCCATTGCGGATCCAGCGCATCAACATCAAATGACAAATGAATGGGCGTATCGTTGCCAATATGTCCTAATGCCATCTCCATCACGCGACCGATGCCACATCTGCTCAGTGTCAGCTCCGTAAGCCCCTTCGCTTCGATATGGAACCGTACTTATCGATATCATGCATGCTGAATGCCTTGATCCCATACTCCCTCAAAATATTCTTCTCCTCTTTATCCACATCCCTCAGCCCAATGTAGACCAGTTTCTTCAAGCTAATCTTTTGATCATCCTTCAACCACCCGAAAATATCCTGCCTTTCTTCTGTAGCTAAGCCAGTCAAGAACGCAACCGGCATTCCATGGATGTTCCCACTGTCACTTGTCTCAGGCGTGTTGATATCCGTATGCGCATCTACCCATATCACAGCCATCTCTCTACCTAACCGTTCTCGAATAGCTTTAGCTGTCCCTGATATTGTGCCAATGGCGATCGAGTGATCCCCACCAAGTGTAAGAACGCAGCGACCCTCTCTGGCGTGCTCATATACTTGCTCGCTGAGTCGCTGTGTTACAGCACTAACGGCCAGGGGACGCTTCATGTTCCTATGGTTAGGGTCCGATGCTGGCATGAGAGATGAGTAGGAGTGAACGGTATTGTCGTGTAGGAGATCGTAGCCTAGGTCATCGCTCAGCTGGGTGAGAAGGCCGGCAGAGATTAGGGCAGATGGAGCAGCATCGACGCCCGCTTTGCACTGACAAGTCAATGTTAGAGAGTAGAGTTGTAGCATTCGGGTTATGGTAGGATAACGACATACTTGGCCGCCAGAGAAGCCAACGGCTACAACACCGAGTTGGTTTCCGTTCGACAGGAATTTGTGTGGTATGGTTGACGGAGAAGTCATTTCAAGGACGGATCTTTCTGATTTCCGACCTTGAAGGTTGAAGGAGACAACAAGGGGAATGCGCCAGTATCGATTTATAGCCAGCTGGGATTTTCTTTCTACACACTGGACTTGCAGTGAATCCTCTACAGCCGGGACAGAAGGCGTGGAAAGACATTTTATATACTAATAGTTACTAAGTCGAGACGTCGAGGTTGGTAGCCTCGCCAAAACGTAAGATGTGTGGGATGATGCCCCGAGAGATCGGGAGAGACTGCGCTTTGGGGATGTCTCCATTTTCACAACTTCCCCTAAGTGCAGGTCATATCTACAAAACTTTGACACGGCAGTGCGTGGTTTAGGTACCCCACGCTTCACAGCACCGTCGTATATTTATGCGCACTGATTGGATTGATAGGATAATTGGGCAAATGTCACCGAGGTAATCCTCCGACATCGATCCAATCATTCCTCAAACTCTAATAGTTCTCTTAAGATGGCTTCAGCTCTGGCCCCTTCGACCTTTCCGTTCCCTTTTCGTACCATCTGCCCAACGAACCACTTGAGCTTGCCCACTTGACCCTTTTGCTTGATCTGCTGCACCATCTCACCATTCTCATCGATCAAGCGTTGTCCCAGTGCCAGGTATTCTTCACGTGGAAGCGGAACCAGCTCCAACTTCTTTGCCTTGATGATTGTATTGATATCACGAGGCTCGCCATCAAAAGCCATCGTTAGCAGCTGCTTAGCAGTCCTGCCAGTGATTCGAAGTGCTATCAAGTTATCTATGATGGAAGCCATCGCTGCTGGGGTAACTCTATTATCAGAGAAAGCAGTATTGGATGCACTAAGCCGACCACCTAGCTCATGTAGGATCCTATGCACAGGACCAGTCAATTTTGCATTTGAAAGCGAACGCCTTGGGGAAACGCACCAATTTGCCGCTGTCTTAGCAAACTTTCGTTGTTGAGCTGACTGTGACTCTATGGCTTTATCGCCTGTCGATGAGCCAGTCATAGCTAGAGGGGAGCAGCCCAAACGTTCAAGGACCTCGTCGTAATAGTCCAACCGCGCCCCATTGTCCAGTTCGACGAGCGTTTTCGCATCCTTCGTCGTCAAGTCACAACCTTCGACAAGCTCAGATATCGACTTATCCGGTAGCCTGGGAAGAGTCCTTGTGATGTGTTTTATGAGATCCTGGCATCTTCGATTAGCTCTGAAAGGCTACTCTTCTAATCCCAGTTGCACTTACATTACCAATGAAAACTGGGGATAAGTCAGGGTCAGGCATATAACGATAATCCACCTCACCTTCTTTCCCTCGCAGCTTTCTCGTTCCGGTACTCCCAAGATTCCAGCCCCTAGTTTCACCCTCGATGACTCCGCCTGACTCAAGTACGCTTATCTGGCGATCTCGTTCAGCGATAATAGCATCTTCGACCGCCTTGAAACTACTTAAATTCTTGATCTCGGTACGCTGGCCTAGGCCGGTAATTCCATAATAACCATGGCTCGGGCCTTTATCGCTTGTCGGTATCTTAGGCCGTACAGATACATTAACATCGGCTCGCAATCCACCAAACTCCATTCCTCTCGTCACAGCATTCACTGCCTGCAAGATGGCTTGTATCTTCTTCACGCAAGCGGCAGCGGTTTGCGGATGATGGATCTGGGGGAGTGTAATGATTTCAATTAACGGACGGCCCGCGCGATTGAAGTCTAGCAGTGCTTTCGATGGAGGTTGCTGAATTGTTTTAGCAGTATCTTGTTCCATTTGAATCTGCTTGATGTCGATCGTGATCGATTGCCCATCCTCGGTGGCGATACCGTCGTGGTCATACACCGTGATACTTCCATCTTTGGCGAATGGTTCTTGAGTTTTGGTTAATGTCTGCAGAGAAAGCACGGCTGGGGTTGAATGCTACCGTAGTATTGCGTGATCTGATAGCCTGCGGGCTGATCTGCGTAGAAGTAGTGTTTCCGGTCGAAGCCACTTCGTCGTTGGACATGGCATCCAAACGCTATGGCAGCCCGAAGAGCTGGTATGAGCGTTGCTCTCTGGAAGATCTCCGAAGGTCTCAGCTTTCGAAACTGTAAGATGGAAATAATAGTGCCCTACCGGCTGGCTGCCCGGCAACGCGAGATCGAAGTAATTAACATTGGTATTCGTATGCTCGGTGTCAGACGCTAAAGCTTCTTGATATCGGTCAGCTACCATCTAGGCATATTGAAGATGGTATGATCCTACTAGAGAACAACTTGCGCTCAGTGTTGAGTTGCGCATGGATTTCAATCCCCACGGTCAACTCCCATTTGTCTAGTCTGGAGTTACTGTGGGGGCCTTGGCTATCCCCATTGCCATAGTCACCAGTAGCACGGTTTCTTTTGGCCTCATCTTTCAATTGCTTGCGGAAGGGAACCTCCTCCGTTACTGAGGTCGGGGTCTGCAAAGCTCTTGTATAACTTGATGAAGGGCTCCATAGACGTGTCGATACTGCTCGTGGTTGGAGACTTTTGGAGGGCTTGAATTGGCAATTCACCAACGCTTTTCGAAGACCAAGGGAGGGTGAAGCTATGAACATGGAGATCACATGACGCTATTAGGGTTTGCAGAAAGCAAAGCAGACCCGAGTATCCGTACGGCTGGCACTCAGGCATGTCAGGGTCCAGTGCGGCAGTCGGTTTAGATAATTTAGGGCTCGGCGAACAATGGATCCGATTGGCATTGTACAGTAAGCATGATTTTCATAAGTGGGGACTATTAAATCGAATCTACAAAAATTTCCGCCACTTTATTGTACATCTTCAGTGATTGAAGACCGTGGACGTCTTGTATTAGCACTCGTCTTTTCTCAATTATTCAGCTGAACATAAATACTCCCTACCTCCGATAGCTACAGCGCTTGACACAACGTTAACATGGCTACATACGCCCTCCCATCGTCGCACCGCGATGTGAGCTTCTCCTACTATATCAAGGACAGTGTCTGACACAGATTAGATTATGGAGAAGCCCTTGACTGAGACAGATCCTGACATCGCTGCCATCATGGTTTGGCCCATCTTTCTCTCTATATACTGGAGACCTTGTCTGATATTCCATGATAGAAAAATGAAATCCAGCGACAGCGCGAATCCATCGTTCTTATTGCCTCCGAAAACTTTACTTCCCGCGCAGTATTCGACGCTCTCGGATCGCCTATGTCAAATAAGTACTCCGAAGGTTATCCTGGAGCACGGTATTACGGTGGCAATGAGTTCATCGACCAGATCGAATTGACATGCCAGGCCCGCGCTCTAGAAGCATTTGGTTTGGATGCAAAGAAATGGGGCGTTAATGTTCAGACGTTGAGTGGAAGCCCTGCAAACCTGCAGGTATATCAAGCTATCATGAGGCCGCACGATAGGTTGATGGGGCTGGATCTACCACATGGAGGTATATAATGATGCACTGTCCTAGAAACCTGCAGTTCTAATACGGGTTCAAGGTCATTTAAGTCATGGCTACCAGACACCGCAAAAGAAGTAAGGTCTCCTATAGATCGTACAAACGGCTTTGGCTGACAACCCCAGAATCTCTGCCGTCTCCACGTATTTTGAAACCTTTCCTTACAGAGTAGATCTCGAAACCGGAATAATCGACTACGAGATGCTAGAAGAAAATGCTCTGATGTATCGCCCAAAAGTGCTCGTCGCTGGAACTTCTGCCTACTGCCGATTGATTGACTACAAACGGATGCGCGAAATCGCAGATTTGTGCGGCGCATATCTTGTCGTAGATATGGCCCATATCTCTGGACTGATCTCAGCAGGCGTCATTCCTTCCCCTTTCGAACATGCCGATATCGTAACCACTACAACGCACAAGTCGCTGCGCGGTCCTCGAGGTGCAATGATATTCTTCCGAAAGGGCGTAAGAAAGTCAGATCCGAAGACTGGCAAAGAAACACTGTACGATCTAGAGGGACCAATCAACTTCTCGGTATTTCCCGGCCACCAAGGTGGCCCTCACAATCATACCATTACCGCGCTTGCTGTAGCGCTGAAACAGGCGACAACACCAGAGTTCAAACAATATCAGCAACTGGTCATCAAAAATGCCAAAGCACTAGAAGTTGAATTCAAGCGCCTAGGATATAAACTCGTTGCAGATGGCACAGACAGCCACATGGTATTACTCGACCTCAGACCTAAGAGTCTGGATGGCGCCCGTGTGGAAGCTGTCTTAGAACAAGTGAACATCGCTTGCAATAAGAACGCCATTCCAGGGGATAAATCAGCCCTTACGCCCTACGGTATCCGTATTGGTGCACCAGCAATGTCCACCCGTGGTATGGGCGAGGAGGACTTCAAGAGGATCGCAAATTACATCGACAAATGCATTGGCATCTGCAAAGATGTTCAGGCGAAGCTCCCGAAAGATGCGAACAGATTGAAAGACTTCAAAGCGAAGGTCGCTGGTGGTGAAGTCACAGAGATCAACGAGATGAAGAAGGAGATCGCCGCTTGGGCAGGCAGCTTCCCCCTCCCAGTATAGACAAATATGGGGTTTCCGGTTTAGGTGGTATTTTGCATGCTATATGTTCCACACATATCGGCAATGGGTCATGGCTAGGCGTTATTAAGAGGAAAGGGCGGGGAAGAAAGGATTGGTTGAATCCTTCGGTCTGCTTCAACGCAATGCATAGCGCTCCTGTTTCACGGTTCTTGAGATTTTGTACAACGGATCATTCAACCATAGCGCATCGACATGTCGAGACCGCTTCCGCTTCAGCTTAACCGAGCGGAATACCCAACAGTCAATCAGGGTATCTACTTCGTAGTCCGCCTCTTCCAATTACGCAAGTGACTGTACTTTGTGGAGACGAATCCCAATTCTGCTACTTATCTCCTTCGACACTTGCCGCCCTCGCCGCCTCCGCTAAGCCTCTAATCACCCCTCTTAGCCTGTCAGCCTCTCTCTCCAATCCCTCAATCTCCACCTCCTGCTCGTTAACCGTCCTCTCCATGTCCGGCAGCCCCTGGACCGCCACTCGCGCCTTTTGGATTTTGGTTTTCACTTCTGAAGTAGCCGTTCCAAGGTGTTTGGGGGCTAGGTAGTCGGTGTTGGCTGTTGATGAATCTGCACCTGGCGATGTAGCCGGCACTACTCCGGCGGGAAACTGCGGAGAGGGTAAAAGGAGGCGTGAGAGGATACCATGAAGGGGTGGGAGGATGTCGAAAGTGGAAGGTGGTGGGAGAGTTGATGTAGCTGCCAGGGGCGGAACGGACGGCGTAGCCGATGGCATTGTATACAACTGCTATGGAGAGAAGGCGGTCATCGTTGTGTTTCTGAGCGGCCTTGAAATTCTACTGGCTCCGGTGTTGTTGGCGGTGTTAATGATTGCCGATGAGGTGACGCGCTTCAGGCACTCTCTGACATGCCCCGCCAACCCCCACCACAACCGTTCCCTTTCCACTTAATAAAGTCAATTGGCCGAGTATCGCGTCTAAATCAAAAGCAAAAAGAATTTTAGAAATAATTATCTATTCCCGGTCGATTTGTTCGAGCGATCTCTTCCCATAGATATACACGTTGAGGTAATATCTCGCTGAACGAATATAATCAACATGGTCAAAGTACAGCAGAAGGCGGTACTGAGTGAGTGACCACTATTGAAGCCCATGGAAAGCTGTCTGACCGTCTGTCCAGTCGTCATCGACGGATGGGGTATACCCACCGAAAAATCTCCTAAAGATGGCGACGCAATTGCTGCCGCCGAAACCCCCGTCATGGACGGATTCTCAGCTAAGCAATCGAAGACAGCACAAGGCTACACCGAGCTAGAAGCTTCCTCCCTAGCAGTCGGTCTACCAGAAGGTCTCATGGGTAATAGTGAAGTTGGTCATCTGAATATCGGCGCCGGAAGAGTTGTATGGCAGGACGTGGTCCGCATCGATCAAACAATCAAGAAAGGAGAACTTCATAAAGTCAAGACTCTTACGGATTCATTTCAGCGAGCTGTAGATGGAAATGGAAGATTACATTTACTAGGGCTGGTTTCGGACGGCGGAGTTCATTCGCATATCAAACACCTCTTCGCTCTTTTGCAGCTGGCAAAAGAAATAAAAGTCCCTAAAGTCTTCATCCACTTCTTCGGCGACGGCAGAGATACCGATCCTCAGTCCGGCGCCGGCTACATGAAAGAATTGCTTGCTAAACTTAAAGAGCTAGAAATTGGCCAAATCGCCACCGTGGTTGGTCGCTATTATATCATGGACCGCGATAAACGCTGGGACAGAGTCGAAATTGGAATGAAAGGCGTCGTCACTGGGGAAGGTGAGGAAAGTACGGACCCTGTAGCCACGATAGAAGAGAGGTATTCTAAGGGAGAAAATGACGAGTTTCTCAAGCCTATCATCGTAGGCGGGAAGGAGGCCCGAGTTCAAGGTAAGACTAGATCCATGAAGTTCATCCTGACCACAAGGTTACTGAAATTCTCCCCAGACAATGATACTCTTTTCTTCTTCAATTACCGTTCCGACCGCGTCCGCGAAGTCACCCAACTCCTTGGCGGCGTTGACCGCTCCCCGAAACCCTCCTTCCCTTACCCTAAAGACATCTCTATAACAACGATGACCCAATACAACGTGTCATACCCCTTCAGCATCGCCTTTAGACCACAACACATGGGTAATGTGCTGGCTGAATACTTGGGATCAAAAGACATCAAACAATGTCACGTTGCTGAGACCGAAAAGTACGCGCATGTAACGTTTTTCTTTAATGGCGGCGTGGAGAAACAGTTTCCAGGAGAAGAGAGGGAAATGATACCAAGTCCCAAAGTAGCAACATACGACCTGGACCCAAAAATGAGCGCCGCCGGCGTCGCCGACAGACTCTGCGAAAGAATCAAAGAAGGCAAGTACGAGTTCCTAATGAACAACTTCGCACCCCCGGACATGGTCGGCCACACCGGCGTCTACAAAGCCGCCATCGAAGGCGTAGCCGCCACCGACAAGGCCATCGGCCAAGTCTACGAGTGCTGCAAGCAGGAGGGGTATGTGTTGTTTGTGACGTCCGACCACGGCAATGCGGAGGAGATGTTGAATGAGCAGGGGAAACCCAAGACGAGCCATACGACGAATAAGGTACCGTTTGTTATGGCAAATGCGCCGCAGGGGTGGAGTTTGAGGGGGGAGGAGGGGGTGCTGGGGGATGTGGCGCCGACGGTTTTGGAGGTTATGGGGTTGGGGCAGCCGGGGGAGATGAGCGGGAGGAGTCTTTTGGTGAAGGGGTAGAGTTGAGGAATTGTGGGTTTAAAAAGAAGGACAACGTACCTTAGATAGAAGACAAGAAAGACGGGATAGAAATATCAATAGATAGATGTTTTTCGCTCATAAAAATATTTATCCGACTGCCTTGACAAGCCCTTGGGGACGTAAAGATGTCCATACAAAAGCCACCCTCAGCCTCTCCCCCCCTATTTACCTCTACCCCGAACAGCACCACCTCCCCCCAAAAATCCCCATACATTCCCCCAATCAAAGGATCATCCCCATTCCTACACGCCTCCATATCATCCTCAAGCGTACCCGCACACTGGTCCCACTGATCCCACTCAGTCTCGCGGCCCCGGCATACTCGTTCTCCGTTCCCCATCTTGCATCCAATAGCGCGTCTCGCTTCGCTTTCTTCGACTTTTTATGCTCCTTCTCAGGCAGTTTAGCAGGCTTCTTTTCCGCGTTGGAGGGGGCTGGGCGCTAACAGCTAGAAATTTCAGGGTGGTTTTCTTGGTCTTTGAGAGCGCTTTCTCGGGCTTCGTGGCGGCGCCGCTTGGCTTCTTTTCGTTGGCGCTTTTCTTCGTTGCTTCGTTGTGGTTTCAGTTGAGCTGGTGTGGAGGGGGTCTCTGAGTTGTGGGATTTAAGAGGGGCTTTGGCGCTTTCTTTTTCTCGTTGGTTTTGCCGGGGTTCATATACTTTGAGGTTGGCTTTTGGTTCTTCTGGTTCTTCAGGTTCTTCAGGTTCTGGTGGACGATTTCGTGTGGTGATAGGCGATGTGTCCGGATCGCTTTGCGGTTTCCGAGGCTTTTCGGGAGAGCTACGTACTGCCATGGTCGTTTTGGTTGGGCTGTGTCTGTTCGATTTTGTACGTCGAGAATCGATAGCTGCTTCGGGCTGCGGCTTGCCCTGCTTTGAGACTACAGGTGATTCTTGATGATTAGATTCCTCACTGTTAGCTTTGTGGGGTTTTCTCTTCTTCGATTTAGCAGCTGATTTATGATTATCATGTTTCTCGCCAATGGCTGCATCATGATCCCTTTTCTTAGATTTCTTTGGCGTCTCAAGACGGTTTGGAATCGATTGTGAAGATGATTTCCAGTCATTACGGCCATCATCATTCGCAGTATTATGTTTGCTTGTCTCTGATTGGTGCGGTGCCTCGATGACAGCTGGAACGCGGAATTGGGGAGTTTCATCTGAACTCTCCGATAACGAACCCCCCGAATCACCAAATGGCCGATATCGCATTCTCAGTCCTTCTGGTTGTTGACGTACTACTTTCTTGTATGTATTTGGCGGTTTCGTAACACCATTCGGCAATCCAGATCTATGTGAAAAGCTCGGCAGCTGAACCATCTGCTGGAGATGCAAGGTCCTAACAATCTTTGTGTTCGCATCTCTATAATCTTGGCTCTTCGAGTTTGGTAGCAACAGTGTTTCCTTACCATTCTCACCCTCTACTTCTGGAACCAAACCGTAGTCCGAACCGTTGTGTGAAAGGACGGGTTTTCCATTTTGTACGCTCTCGGCTGCTACCTCTGTGATCGAATCGATAGGTACTGTGCTTGGAACAGTAATATGCCATAACTGCTTTCCTTGTAAATGTGAGTGCGCGAAAAGATCTGCCAGATCTGAGGACGTTGCGGCTACTATTGATGCTGTCTCAAAGCCCGGAGGTGGCTTATACACAATCGGTGCTGGTGTAGCTGGAGGTGGTTGTTGAAATCTGTCTTCTATCAGCCAGTAATCTTGAGAAGCAGCTGGAGTTCACACTTCGGCTTCTGTTGTTTCGGGGCTTGCGCTAGGCTCTCACTGCTGTTGTCTGTTTCGCCTTCGCTCTGACTGCTAGTGCCGCTCTCATCGTCCTCGTCGCTCTGAGTGGCACTAGAGTCTGTGCTGGGGGGACTTGGACTTTTCGGCTTCGGCTTTGACTTCGTCTTCGTCTTCTTAGAGTTCTTTTCTGTCGGCCCTGTAGATTTCGGCTTAGGTGTAGCAATCAGGGCTTCATCCTGGACCTTCCGGACAGAGACTAGCCTTTTTGGGGCTGGGCTAGGACTTCGTTCGATGTTGGACACGTTCTTCTCTAGATCTTCGTCCGACGTATCCTGGACAAACTCGGCGCTCAGGAATGGTCTCGGGGGTGGTTGCGCTTTCAGAGGCTTTGAGGATATTTTACCATTTGGGACCTTTTTAAACTGTTTCACGCCTGACATGACCAGCCCTTCCAACCCAGGAGCTAGAAACGTTGGAAACTATGATTTGGAACAATCCTCGAAAAGCCCATGTTCGGGGAAGTTTTTCGCGATTAATCACGGAAGCTAGTTTTACAGTACCCTAAGACGGGAGTGCTAAAGTAGTTAAGGTATGGTATTTTAGGCGCGACACGCGACACATCGCTTTCGGTCCCATTACTAGACCTCGCAGGTCTGTAGAGATATGCATGAGTCCTCTCATCTCCCCATGTTGCCTCGAAATCAAACCTGCTGCTACGGCTTCGGCTTCGGCTTCGGCTTCGCTACTGCTTGCCCACATTAGTATCATTCGCCGCTCATCTGTGCTATACGTCTAACATGGCCTTTGTTATTACCCGGTGCTATGTTACAGTATTGCATGTCCTTAAACCGCGGCAAACGCACGCGTTGTTGAGATCTCACACTTTCCGAAAATGTCCCTTTTCCGCAAACGGCCAATGTTCACCTTCAATCAAAATGTTCTCAATATTTTCCTCTCACTTACTCTTTACTCAACATTTTCTTGTTTAGATCACGGTAACGATGAGCTCTCCACTCAACTCTCCGCTGGAGGCATTGAAGATTACGTCGGAACACGGGTTAGAATGCGATTCGGATGGCGAGTCAGTCTACTCAAGCGACTCAAGCCGAACAGGTGTCTCAGACAGTTCTACCCTTGTGTACTCACATGAGCCGTACGAGACGTTTCAATCACAAGTTCTCCAGCTATGCCATGATCTCTGGCCGACTCTCTACCAGAAATATACCATTGAACGGTTGAAAGGTGGTTCTTACAACCGAATCATCGGCATTAACCTTTTTGGGACTGATCCCATCAATCCGGCTCGTCTTATTCTTCGTGTTCCACGCTTCCCTGATGAACGTGTTGATCGCGAACTTACCACACTCCATTTTGTTCGCCAGAAAACCAAATTTCCAGTACCGGAAGTGATCGCCTTCGATCTAACGAGCAACAACGCGCTGGGTAAACACTATATGATTCAGAATCGACTTCCTGGAGCCAGTCTGCGTCTAGTCTATCCTGATCTAAATAATCGGCAGAAATGCAGTGTTGCTGCACAGTGGGGACGCCTACTGCTAGACTTGCACTCTCATAGCAGCCCGGTCGCTGGTCTAATCGAGAATAGTACCGAGTCGATCCAAGATCAGGATTTCAAGGTTGTTCAATTCGATGTTGGAGACGTATTCAATCCAGCCCCTAAGATCAACTGTCGATCTGCGGATGTACCTGGAAGTGAAACCACTCTCGGAATGCTGGAAATACAGTTCAATCGTTGGATAGCTGACGCACGAAGCTTGGACGCGAGCGACGATCTCACTGTCGATCTGATGATCAGCCTTCTAGCTGTGGCACGGGAAATGGACCAATTGGGTTATTTTGACGATGATAACAATGTTTTATGTCACCTGGATCTAGAGCCGCGAAACATTCTACTAAGCCTCGAACCGCAAGTTACCATTTCTGGGATCTTAGACTGGGATAGCGCTGTGTTCGCTCCAATTTTCATGTCTTGCGCTCCCCCCTTCTGGCTCTGGGGTTGGGACGACGAGATCGACGAAGACGAGAAGCATGCCAACGATATACCCCCTACTGCCAACCTCCAAGAAATCAAACGCACTTTTGAGGATGTTGTTGGCTCGAAAATACTAAGATACACATATATGGCACAATATCGATTAGCCAGGAGGCTCTTCCAGGCTGCCATTTCCGGGATAAACAGCAATGAGGCTTACAAAGAGATCCTTGACTTTCTCAAAGAATGGGACGAGCTGAAATTGCAGAATGGGCAATCAATAAATCTGGATAGAGGGAGACAAATGTGGCTTAGTAGTTGTTAAGTTCGAGAACAACCAATATACCTGCATCCGAAAATAAATAAGAATGGAAAACTCAAACATTAACCGCTTGCAGTGCTAATCTCAAGAACAGGGAATCCTCTACCCTTTGTGCAGCGGAGCTGAGAAAACCTCCCTCCTTTCCCTCACTTGTCCTAGGTAAAAAAATCCATCACTGCCTAACATCATCACCAAGAACTAGCCGTCTCAATCCAATTAATACTTATACCCACAATGCCAAGACTCGGCGCAACCAGTACTCACCACTGCCCCAAAAGATATAAGGGTAATTGTCGTCCTGGAGGTAGTGGCAGGACTCGGTACTGCTCGGCCCATCAGAAGGCTTGCTACACACATGGACATGTGTTCCTAAAGGATGAAAGTTGCCATAAATGCCAAAAGGGGTAAGTGTAAAATAGATGGGATCTTGGGAGGACTTTGATCGACTGACACGATTCATAGGGCACAACCCAGAAGAGGATATTAGTAGATTAGTTTGCGGAACAATTGCGTTTACTCTTGCTTTCGTTTTAATCGTCCAAATACCATCATTGAGACTGATGTCCGGAGAGAGCGTCGCTAGTCGTTTGTTACTATTCGCGGTTCAGACGTTTTCCATTTATACTTTCTTCCCGAACGTTGTTTTGGTATTTATGTCGTACTCACAATTATCCAAAACTTCGAGTCTTCTCATCGAGGAAATTCGACCGGGCGTAGATGTGAAAGCAGTGGTCAAACCGCGCTCCTTTTGCTCGCTCTCTTCCGTTATATTCTTTGACTTTAGCCCCTCTACTTTCCTTGCTTTCCCTCTCTCCCGTATGAAGTTTTTTCATAGAAAGCCAACGTAATGATTCAGGATGTCAACCGTGGCTTTATGTTTGAATTGAAAACGCTCTAGCTTTCTCGATTGCCGTTATGCTATTCATATCTTATTTTTTTGTCCTACATGTCTCCGCCGCAACCAATCTTAGATGAGATCCGTCTAAAGTTTTCTGTTTGCAACACTCTGTGGCAACAGTAAAATGCTGAACCGAAAAGGTAGAAATGAACTTGAGATGGGGTTGACGGTGCTGAACATCCAAAAAGCCATAACATCACATGTTCCATCAAAGACGAAGCACTTTGAGTTCCAAATAGGCTATCAAAAGGCTTAGATTAGAGTTAAGAATCGTAGGAACAAATGCGTAAACTGAATGAGGTAAGAGAATGGGTCATAAGCCAAGCATAGAAGCGCAAAGTTTTATTTATTTTGGCCAGCTCCCACCCATCTCTTGGCTGCAATTTGCTACAGCGGCACATAGCCAATAGAAACAAAACTTTTCGCCTCTATGCATGACTTATGCTAGTAAGCGCGATGAGCTAAGATAACAGTAGGGCTTAGCTTTCCCCACGTTTTGAGATGAAGCTAAGAATTTAAGGTTTAGGTGCTCATCTTCAAGTCCCGACTGCCTGCCAAAAAGTAACATTCGACAGACAGAATCCAGACAAATTCTTGCAAGCTTTTGTATACGTATGGAACAAAACTGGTAAGCCTGAATTGTTGTGTAATGGTTGAAAGGCAGGCTGATGTGCCAGCATCTGGTATATATCTTTGTCTTGAGTTTCCTCCATAATCGTTATTGTCTGACTGGAGCCAAGGACCTGTGAGCGCTATCGCGGCCTGGAAAGCAAAGCATAGTTCATTTAGTAAAGCCACAAATACAAAAGTTTCTCCGCATACTTTACCACCAGACCAGGACAAGGAGAATAATGGCGTGCCCCCACCAGTGAAAAAGCAGAAAGTTGAACCCCGAGTGCAACCCTCGGAACCAAATCCCTTGAAGAAGAGGCAAAAGTCGGGAGTTAGACTTCGACATCTGCCCGTGCCCCAGCGTTCCCAAAGTTCTTTTCAATCCACTGGCACCCAAGACTCTCCAATTAATGTTGACCTGGAGGAGGCACCAGACAAATACAAAGCTTCTACGAGTTACTATGATACCCAGATTCCACACGGAGAGAGAGAATTGGAAGACTGGCAAGGTAGTGGCTCCGAAGAGAGTAGGATTGGGGACAGCGAGTAAGTCAAGAATGTCCTTGTAGACCGAACATGCTAAAAAACCGTGTTTAGTTCTGGGTCCGAAATCATAATACGAAGCGAAGCACCGAAGAAGCAGCTCTCAGACTTTGTTCCTAATAAGAACAATGTTATAGGGGAAACGCATAATGAATGGACGGTATTGCTCTTTCCAAAAGATGTGGGTGTTCCATGATTTACCTATTGATCGAACCTAATGTGTCAGCAGAGTCTGACTTTGGTTGGTCAGTATGATGTTTGGGTAAGAAAAGGAGCTGTCAATATCGCAGGTGCTGTGCTACATGTAAGCTCGAGGCTGCATAGGGTATACGCACCATCAACACATTCCCTTCCATCAATTCGTCCTATCCCGAACCCTTATGGACCGCAGAACCTACCGGCAGAGATAACAGTAATCTCATGTACCAGTCGCATTCGATTACTAAAACAGCTTTCGCCCAAGTTTGGCCGAGTATGGAATCACAAGCATGCCTTTGGCGTTAGCGTCGACCATAGGACGGTCAACCGATTGCAGCGGTCATTTGTGTTTGTAGGTTTGGTACCTTTCAATTGAGGATTTTAATGTGCTTACCTTGAGTTTACAGCTCAAGTCTTCAGAAGACGATCCATACAAAAGGCCTTTGCACATTATCGAGCCATCTCTTGATTGGGGAGTGATGATGGCTAAGCTACTGTCAGTTGAAAGCCCTCGGCCAGTCGCCGTCATGATGTGTGGGCCTAAAAGCTCTGGAAAGTCCACGTTCTGCCGTATTCTAGCCAATTCTATGCTTACCAGGATCTCTGTCCGGTCCCAGTCCGATAGTGCTTTACGAGGATGTGACCGTGTAGTGTTTCTAGACCTCGACCCAGGTCAACCAGAATTTTCGCCTCCGGGCGAGATCTCTCTAATCCAACTACAATCCTGCAACTTTGGACCTCCTTTCACTCACCCTACACCAAGTTTTTGGAATGGAGATCAGTTGATCAGGGCTCATCACATAGGTGCTGTAACTCCAAAGGATGACCCTGATCATTATCTGCGATGTGCGTTGGATCTCTGGAATCATTATCGACGAATGTTGAGATTATACCCTTCCTGTCCACTAATCGTTAATTGCTCCGGTTGGATTCAGGGTAGTGGTCTTGAGGTTTTGCAAGCATTCATACACTGCATGGACTTTACAAATATTGTTTATACGAGTACCCTCGGGCCAGCTGAGGTGGTAGACTCACTCGTCGAGGCCGCCGACAGGGCCAAAACGCCATTTCACACGTTGTCGTCTCAGCCATCTGAGTTTACGACTCGCACTGCCGCAGATCTCCGAATAATGCAGGCTCTCTCGTACTTTCACCTCGATGAGCCTGAAGGTGGCAATCTTCGATGGAATGCTAGTCCTCTAAATGAGACCGCTCCTTTGTGTGTGCGTTATGCTGGTCCTTCACAGGCGATATTCGGCATCATGATCCTTGGTGAGGAGCAAGATCCGGAAAACATTATGGATATTCTAGCCGGCTGCGTGGTTGGGCTGATAACTATTGAAGACGATTCGGCAATCTCGGTCAACAGAAGCGAGGACGGTGGTTTTGACATCCAAGGCTCGAATGGGGTTCGCAACGGAGATGAGCAAGCTGCGGAAGGCGTACAGGATCCGAGCGATGCCATGGAAGTTCAAGATAACCCAGTGTTTCATCCTCGACTGGATTTGCCAAGCGACGACGACGACTCAGACGCCAGCAGCATCTCCAACTTCCAAGACAGCTTCCGTCCTTCCTCGCGAAAATCCAGAAATCACTTTTCTAATCACCCAAAACCGACCAGAAAGCCCAAACCCTCCAGCACCCACCTTCAGCATCCCTCCGTCTCTCGCACTCCCGACGGTCTCCCCTACCTGGCCCCCAACACCGGCTTCTCTATCCCCCTAGATCCATCAAAATCCCAGTCTCTAGGTCAAGCTCTAATCCGCGGCATTGACACTAAGACCAAAACCCTCCACCTCATTACCCCCATCCCCCAATCCACTCTCCAATCCCTCCACGAAAAGAACACGAAGATCGTCCTCGTAAGAGGGAAGTTGGATACTCCCATCTGGGCGTACCGAGAGGAACTCGTGGCCGCGGCAGCGAGGAGGCGGAGGAGGAAGGATGAGAAGGGGGAGCCAGAACGGTTGACGCCTTATGAGGTAAAAGAATGGGCGAAAGGGGTTCCGTGGGCGAAGGTGGTAGATGGAAGAGAGGTGAAGAGTCAGGGGGCGAAAGTGTGGAAGGTGAGAAGACATCTTAGGACGAGGGTAAGTGGCGGGGAGATGAGTGACTGAGGCTGTAGCGGCAGGCGGAGTGTATGTACATGGGGACTGAGGGGGTATGGGAAGGGGTGTATGCGACACCTTGGGCTATGAGCAGCGTATTGTAGATGGCATTTGGATTACGCGAATTTTATGTGTGCAATAAGATACCCATCCAAAGCCAACAAGGAGTTTATCGTCGGTTAAAGTAGCTTTCAGATCGATAGTCGCATCCTTTCTCTTTTCCTGGTTGGGAGGATGTATGGTAGCTCTTCTGTTGCTCATGCCTGGAAGCGGTAGCGCAACGTTGGAACAACGTAGATGTTTGTTGCGGCACGCGCATCTTGGAGAAGCTCATCCGGGGGTCAGATGCTCTTAGCTATTGGCCAAAGCCACATCGACGGAGAACGTTCATCCGAGCGATAAGATGAAGTGGTATATATACATGTATCGTTTCCCACACACTGCTCCTATATCTCTCGGCTAAAACGATCAATAATGCACAGCAGAACCCATCTCTTCCCTCATCTCTTCCCTTCGTCTCTTCCCTTCATCTCTTCCCTTGCCTTAAAAACCCAATCAAACCACGATGCCTCCCCAACCCCCTACGCCTCGTTTATTCAAAAGCAAGCGATGATGAAGTGTGTGAAATGAGGCGATGGATGGGTGGGGTGAGGTATTGTCTACTAACTAACCCGTCATCACGACTTTAATCTCTTTATTCATAGATGGAAAGTCTAGAGATCTGTCTCTCTTTGTAATACGCTTGCTTCCCTTCATCAGTCAATTAGTGCAAATCATCCATCTCAAATTAACATCAACGCAGCTGGAACGCTCGGACGTTTTGATCTAACGGCAGCGTTTATGGTCGCTTTTTTTGTTGGTCTGGAAAAGGGCGATAAGGGCGGGGGGGTATTTATTGGATTAATGTGCTTTTGAGGTGTTGGGGGCGGTTGTGGTTTGAGGATTTTGATCGCTTTTGTTCTCCTCAACCTCCTTACTCTACACTTTATCGTCGCGTGCAACTATGGTTGGGCAGATGCTAGAAATTGCTACGAGGGTCTCTTGAAAACTTGAGTGAAATCTTAAAAGGTCAAGTCAGTGAGTAACACAATACGACTAACTCTACTGCGGCTTGTGACTGGTTTCTTATGTCATGAATAGCTTTAACATGCTTTACACAACATCTTACATCTGATTTTCAATTGTGCAAAATGGTTGAGTTACATGCAAAAATCGTTAAACTCAATTTAAAATTTCGGAGTTTGATGCTTGACGTTACAAAAACACAGTTTAATGCATACATATCGTCTTACATAGAAGACAATTTACAAAGATCAATTAAGCTGATTCTACTAGTTCCTGCGAGTTTTTGAACTCGAAAGAAGGATCTGCAACCAACCATTCTGCACACGAACAATGCGTCCGTATCCCGAAATCCACACACTCTCTCTCCCTCCTCCTCTGCCCCTTTCCTTCTCCACGCCTTCGAACCCTTCCTGAATCCTAAAATCCACTTCTAAACTCCTCATCCCCTCCAATCCTCAAAATCCCAAGAAGCCCCAAACTCTCACTCAAGTGCCAAAGAAAAACACTTTTCAAGGGTCGGGCAATTAATTTTGTTAAGTAGGTGTGCTCTTATAGGGGTTGAAAGGGGATAGGTAGGGTGTTGTTTGAATCGGGGACATAAAGTGCAGGTGGTACTCCAGAAAATCCACTTCGGACGAGGAGTGATGTCGTGCATCAGGGGTTCTAGAAGCCAGTAAACAGTAATCGATTTCTGTAAAGGTGTCTGGATGAACAGCTGAATTCATCATTTGCTTGAAATAATACAAGCACTGAATTGAGATCGGTTGCAAAGCTTGTGCGACGAGAAGAGTTGGACAGAGGGAAACTTGACATTGGTCAGTGTTGAACTTTCATATTTCAATCGTCGCTCTGTGACCTGGCATACTTGGCTGTTGGTAGTTGAATAATAACTTTCTGCACCCTCTGATGGTCTAGTAGATGCGGTTATATAATGATATCATGGTGCTGAAAAACATACATAAGTCTTTAAAGGAATGATGATCCGTATAAATCGCGAAAGCAGCGGCGCTAGAATATCATACTCAAAACATTGAAAATCGAGGATGGTCCGTACGGGCCGAAAGCTGAACAAAAAGAAAAACAAATATAACAACGCCGGAATCCCCTATCCAAAACCCCAAAAATGCTACTCTGAAATCCCATCTTGCTAGGGTCTCCCTCAACTGGTTGGTAGATATTGCGGCTAGCCAGAGGAATTGAGGTTGATTGAAACAGTTAAGCTGTTAGCCTCATTTATCTCTTGCGACCCACCGACTTGGCCGTTCGAGTTACAAGAGCTTGCCATTCCTTGGAGGTAGTTTGCCAATTGCGCACACCCGATACACTCAAGTTCTGTGCCACCGCAGAGATCGACTGCGGCAAGGCCGCTTGTGCCTTGCTGCAAGCAACTGACGCTACCTCCGCCGCAGCAGTTGTCGAACATATAGCCATCGTCGCCTTGACCGTCCAGGGTGTCGATAACGGCTTGGAGGTCACTCAGAGGGACTCCGGCAGGGCTGCATTGAGGTGTGGACAGGTCTGCGTCGAGCGGAGGATCGAATCCGAGATCTCCGACTTCGATATCTTCGGCGCCGCTTATTTCGTAGCCCCAGGTGCAGCTGGGAGCTGCCGCGCCACCTTGACGAGCTGCTAATCGCGCCGGCGGAGTTATTAAGGCAGCTGCGGGGGGAAATTGACGAGCTACTAATCGCGCCGGCGGGGTGGTCAAGGATCTGGCCACGCGGTCTGACTGGATTCTGCCTTTATAGCGTTTTTGCAAAGCAATGGCGCGGAGTTGCATCTCATCGGCATATTCGTTCCCAGACACCACATATGTAGTATGTGAGTCAACCGCAGTGGTGGTGGCAGAGACGGCATCCCGTTTGGTCACTGTTTTCGTTGCTATACCGTTGGTGACAAGCCATGCTTTGGTGTTTAGATCGCTCTCCACAGCGGTTGAAAGGACGAAAGGATAGACTGTGTTCCAAGTTAAATCCATGGAGTAGGGCTTGGTCTTACTCTAAGGAATGCATGGGCTTGAGCCTGCCAGTCTTGCTCATCTAGCGTCCAAAGGCCATTTACCCGCGCCCTTAACGGGATCAGCGGCTTGAAATACTCTCCAATTCGATAGCTGTAATAGTCGATCAGTAAAGGCTGCTTCACAGACTACCGGATATCACTGATATAACTGAGACAGCATAAATGGAAAGGGGACACTTACAGCACAGATAGTTTTGGCATTAGTGTCGCCTTGAATGAAGCTATGTCTGTTAGTGAAATGAACAAGCCTGTGACTTTGCTGAAGGTACGTACGGAGCGGCAGGGAATTCTGTTGACACAACAATTAGCCACCTGAATTAACAATCATTGGACTAGTAAACTCAGATTTCGCTGACGCCGAGGGTGGACTTCTTACCATCGCAGCTGAATGCAGTACCCTGGCCGAAAAATCGCCCGGGGATGCCGTTTAACGGAACTCTGGGGGAGGTGCCTGGGTTAACGCCTGCTAGGATAATATTCGTTGCTCCCGGTGAGATTGAGGTAAAAGTATTCGTCCGTGGAGATGCAGTAGCAATGTCGGTCACTTTGGATCCGGAGCTTTTGCCATTAGCAGTTGCGGTATTGCAAGTGTCGTGCTCGAAACATCCACAGGCAACGCCGCGACGCTTGTCCTTGTTGGTGTTGTCTGGATCGTAGTAGAGTAGCACTTGTTGGTTTGGTAGGTCGCCATTTGTTCCCCCGTTATCGTTTGCATATGCGGCGACATTCTCGCATATTAGAGGCATCTGTAAGCAGTTGTAAACGAGAGTTGGGGTAGCTGCCGGCGCCGCGACGGCAGAAGTAGACCCAGCAGTAGGAACGTATATGCTATTTATTCCCTTGCCCATCGTCTGTGAGCGTCTGAGCGAGTTGGGCAAAGGTATAAAGCGGGAAGACGCAGATGATCGATAACACTGATAATTTCATGCTGATAGAGATAGAGATAGTGCGATGTTCTAGGCTTTGGTGTAGAAATTGAATCTCAAGAATAATGCCCTACGGAATAACAACCCAGGTAGGGTATATATATACTCGAGACAAACACGCTGCGCCATTAGGGAAGGGCATAGCGATGAAAGGATGAGTAGAGGACAGGGTCTGTAACAAGAAGATTACGAAGACTGCTGACACTTATGTGATACAGCTGGCTATGCAAAATTCAGACTGTTGTCATCCCCCTGAGTAGGAGCAAAGCTCATTGCGGCATATTTGGAACAAGTGTAGTAGGTTGAAACGACAGAGTCGAAGGCCAAAAGTGACCTCGAGGAAAGAACAGACTAGAGGACATATCACGGTGATAGTGACATGATTCCTTACCGAAGAATTGCTGGATGATTTGTAGGAATGGGATCGAAGTAGGATCTGTTGCTGTTTGACAGGAGCAGTGCCACCGAAATAGATAGAACAGTCAAGATGATGTGAGAAGAACGCTAGGATTGGCGGGAAACGCCATTAATGAAGATAGTGCTAAGCTTATTCCTTCAGAAGGTAAGTAGAGTGGGACCTGATCGTACGCAACCTGTGGTAAGAACAGGAGACTCGACGTCAAGCGTCAGTGGTACCTTATTTGAAGGATTGAGGATTTTGGGAAGCTGACATGATTGTAAATAGGAATCACCCGATACTGTCTGGCTTCGGCTCCTCAATGTTAGATTCGTTGTGGCTGTACATGTAGACAAGATTATACAATGACACTAAGAGTAAGGATGAATGCCGGTAGTTGATAATGGTATGACGATGATTGCAACAGCTGAGGCCAGCTCCATGAGGCGCAGAAGCTGCAAGCGAGTGCTTGCGAGATGTGAAGCGCTGGTGAAAGTGATCGGTACAAAGTTTGTTTGAAGCATGGGCGCCTAGTGGGTTACAGCGCCCGCAAGGGAATATGTGAGGGTGTATGACCATAAGGAACAATCAACACGTGAGCTCATGTTACAGCAAGAAGGAATGAGGCGTCGTTCCAACAGGTCAAACGGCGGAGTGGGCATGCGTAGAAATGCGAAACGTAGAAGCCACACAAGGTATCTCAGAATGGAGTGGGTACATTGATGTTTCGCTGATTTCTGGGTCCTCATGAGTATCAGGTGCACGCAAAAAATCAATGGGGATTTGCAACGATCTATCCCTCAGAGCTACCACGGTAAAGTAGGTAGGTAGTTATAACATGGGACACTAGGCACGCTTTTTGAACGCTAGTATTCATTGGGCTGAACTTACTCTACCTTATACCTCATGGGGCTAGGGTGGTGAATCGCTAAGATTAGTGCGTGGCAAAATAAGAACAAGTGCAGATCTTCGCAAATGGAAATACATTACATACCACTAAAGTACTGAGTATTATGTTCCAAACCAACTTTCTTCAAACGATGTATACGAGTGTCGTGTAGGACAAAGTGGGTGGGGGATTTTCGCTTAAAATCTCACCCCACTTTATTTCTTTATTTTTGGCTGGTATGCTGGCGTCTTGAAGAGTCCGGAGAGTTACTCGCAAGGATGTCCACGTGTAATGGTATCGAGATAGAAATCAGGATTACCCCAAGAATTGGAGGTCACATGAGATGATGAGACATTGGATGTGGTGATTGACGCGTAGTAGACGCCATCCACAAACATCCACGGTGCCTAAATTGATGACTTGATAAGTCCATTACGGATAAGCTCCTGAGCACCTTCAGACTCAGCCCTCAGGGGGCTAGCCCAGCACCTCTTTGTTCGATGGTTCGAGATTCGTACCGCTTGATGCAACCAGGATTGGAATCCTCAGGCTTCAGCACAAATAGCAATCTTATTAATCCATCGACTGGTACTTGGACAAACCTTCGGAAGGAAGCAAGGCTTAGCTACTTAGGGCCCGTCCACGTCAGGCTTTTGCCACTCTTTCGCAGGAGCGCTGCGTTGCCTTGATGTGTCCCTTGCTGTCGAGTATCCGACTGTCCGAGACCCTTCCCCAAATCATTGTGACTCTTACTTGTACTCCCGTCGGATATTCATTTTGTATCTAGGAAAAATTTCTCCACAAGCTCGACTGACGATAAGGCATCGAATTAGGCTCTGGGCTCTGCACAACACGGTATTAGCAAACCGCAAATGAGCTTCGCGGGCGATGTGTATTGCGCACTGTGCGGAGTAGTCTTCAGTGTGTACGCTGAACTCTATGGCGGTCGTTTGAGGTGGGAGGAGGTGGACTGGACTAGCTACTATCAATTATGTACGTACTTGGGAAAGCTCTACTCGGAAGAAATACTAAGATTTACCCCAGTGAGACACAAGGACCAAGGAACGCAAAATGCTGACAGCAATTCCAATCCCTCATGGTATCTCTCTGGTGTTGGTGAGATTGTTGGGGCAATGGGATGGGAATTTCGAACGCCGATTCCCTCCCTGGACGAAGACGTGAGACGTCAAGAGAGGACCGACATCAATCGGGCACATGATAATGTGGTTGCCTATAAAAGCAGGTATGTTTTTGATAAGAACACTTCCTTTCCTACCCATGGTGATTGATGGCTAAGCATAACCTTTTAACAGAGGCCCTCACACAGAGGTGGTTTACCCGTTTCATCCCGCTTGTTGGGACATCTTCCTTCAAAATCACGCTGTACTTGCGACGAAGAATCCACTTAATCCCGATTTAGATCTCTTGGGCGAAATCTTTGCAAACCAAGAGCTTGAAGAGGATGCAGGATTCAGACCAGATTGGAGTAAAGACTATGCTGGCGCAGAATTGTTTCATAGCGATGGCTGGGCCTATCACGACGAGCTGGAGCGTTCTGAGGTTCGGCTAGAGTTAGAAGGATCCGACGAGTGGGACTTTATTGTATGTGACCCCGAGAAAGTCACCGGCCTTGACGAAATACTAAACGATCCCCCACTGCTCCCATCGGGGTTCCAAATACGGAAGACACCGCTCACATCTGAAGAAGATGATCTCTTCTCCCAGCTACCCCAGGAAATCCTCCAAGAAATTCTATGTCTCCTACCCACATCGTCGGTGCAGGCTGTGCGTCTTGCCTCACACGTTATGGCCGCCATACCCTTAACTTTTTCGTACTGGCGTTCGAGGTTCGAGTTTCCCAACGAGCTAAGTCATGTAAAATTGCCACAGGCTTTATTCCCAAGCCAAGCGAATGGTCAAGTCATTGACTGGAAGAGCTTGTGCCATCGGTTGCTACGGCCAGTTGGCGAACAGTTCAAGTGGTGGAAAAATCGGAAACGGATTTCCACCTTGACTAGAAAGCTAGCACAGAAGCTTTTATCTGAGAGCACACAACATGCCAGCAGAGGCCAAGAGCAAGAGCAAGGGGCGGAAAAGAAGATCTAGAATGTCGCAGTTTTCTATCTCCAACCATCTGTCAGCACTCTTTGGAGATTGATTTTCCCCAGAAGCCAGGGCCTTCATTGCGGCCAGCTTCAGTATTTGGCTAACAAGGAAAACCTTGGCTGGACGAGCTTTTAGTGGCTAAAATTGTTTCATTGTTGGGCTCGTGTAACGAACGAAGGGCGGGATGTTTTTTCTCTTAAGACGCGCGGATCACCCACAAAGTATGATCTTTGGCGTCACCGCTGACGGCGTTGTTTGTCTCAAGGTGATTGTTAGCACATGCGATGCAAGAAGGACCACCAGGACTTTCACTTTGGGGACGTTTGAAAGAGGGCCGGCGCTGGAGAGGCTAAACCCTGCAGAAGGTTCCTCAGTTTCTGGCATCATAAATTGGCCTTTCCAAGGTATGCCATCCCATGCATCGCCGTCCGGTTAGATCAAATTGCGGATCCCGGCTCATTTGTTACAGAGTGGTCACATTGTCTTGCTTGGATTACTTGAAAGCGAAGCCACATCGGACTGAGCATGGCTCTCTCTGGACTCTACTACCTGGCTCAGGACTACTTGTGGTACCTATAAATCCCCCCCTGTAAACATGAGAGCCACCGCTGCAGATGGTCTCTTCAGACAGCACATTTCTCTTCATGCGCGCAAGCGGTTCTGCCCATGAACTTCGAAGCACTAAGTCACTTGGTGCATGTTGGAAATAAGGGAGTTGGTAACCTTCGCCTCATAGGGCTGGTAGGGCTGGGGCCCGCTACTAGAGTTTCCACCTTCCACCTCATAGATAGCCTCCTAACAATATGCCCCATTATGACCTCGTATTCCAACAATGCATGTGACTGGATTTTTGAGGTTTGAGCACAGAGCCTTGTATGGTTTCAGACTCGTTTACGGCGACAGAGAACTGTTGTCCCCACAACGTTCATTTGAGGGGCAGAGAAGTAGCATCTATTAGAGACGGTCTAGGAGGTGAGAGGATCTCTGGATTGAAGTGTCGTGGTCCGACCAAGCACGTCGTGTGGGCATGATTGTATGGCTTTCTGCTCAGCTTGGGCAGAAATGCCGAGTCAAGTCTGACCTGCCAGTTAGGTAGCTTCTGACGAACCGTAACCAACCAGGTATTTTAGCCACCGCTCATGTACTATCTTAGATACCTAAGCTTCCCGTTCATAGGCTTGAAGGCCAGCTTCAATAATTTCATCGCTGGGGGATGTTTGGAGAAGTCGTCGTACCTAACAGGTCTCTTTATGTCGAGAAGAGGCAGCCTTTTCTAACGATGTACCCCTTTGGCCTCGTGGGTCATACGGAGCATACCGGAAGTTAGGGCTTCTGTGTTCTCGCATTGCTAGCTGGACAAACACCGCGAACCTTGGGTCTGCAGTGGGAGATAGTCGGCAATACGATGACCATCCAATCGTCTGGGGTGAAGGAATAGCCCCCGCGTCAGAACACATGTTTGGAGAAGCCACGGGCTGCCAACCCAGTCATGGCTGCTTCAGCTGGGTTGATTTTCAGTAGCCAATGCAGCGAATAACTGCTTGCTCGGGGTTCCACAAACGTGGGAATACGAGAAACATGGACCTGGTGGGGGACTACTGATAGAAAGCCCTAACTACCCACCTGTTCTTCTCGGTAAATGCAGGGTCGCAGGGCCCTATATTGAGCTTGAAGATAATGATAAAATTATATATTCTGAAGTTCATTACTTTACATTAAACTCGTTGAAGTCGTACACTTCATTTCCGTCACGTTTAAAAGCTGAAACAAAGGATAGTGTAATCGAATTATTTTGCGACTTATTCACAAGAGCCCTCAGTGCCCTCGTGCAATCATTGCACTCTCTCTTCGGCAAGATCTGATTAGAATAAGCGGAAAATTAAACGAACATTAAAAAATTTTTTTTAAGCAACAGATTTTTCGAATTCAACATTTCACAAAAGCTGATACAAGCTCGGTAATTTTCTTCTTAACGCACAATTGGCAGCGTACGTGAAAAATTCATTGTAACATGCTCATACAACCCTTAGATTTAACCCTTATACCCCGCTAAGGTTAATCTGATTGGCTCTCCCGATCGGGATCTCTCAGGTCATCTGCAAAGCCGACGGCACTAGAGCCGAGACGGACAAGCGACGGGGAAAGAGGCAGGTTGTGTGCCGGCAGTAGAATAGGTGCAGATTCGACCCTGTCACCCTGTCTCACATGCATATTCGGCAGAGCGAGGAAAGATCGTGCATGCCAAATCTCTGTCAGGACGTTGGCACATGAAACAGAATCCTGGAAAATACTATGACGACACAATATGGCCAGACTACCTTATGCTCGCTTGGAGCTTGACAGCGTGTGCGTGTGCGTGTCACTTTTTGCTTCCCTTCATCTTCACAGCTTGGTGCAATCATTAATCATTCAACATTATTGATACTATCTTCGATCGACGTTACAAGTCAACTGGAATTCGATCTACGCGGCTAAGCGGACACACCTCCGTGGGTAAAGAATACCTTAGAACTACCTAGGTAAGAATCAAATAAAAAGAAACAACCGAAGCTATTGGAGCGCGTCCGCATCCCGGCCCTACTACATCTGTAAAATGGCCACGAGGGATTAACGTAGCACACGAGCACATGTTTTAACTTTCCGGGGCTGTTTGTATAAAGTACCGTAGAGCAGTGAAAGCAAATACAAGGACTGACAACAACACGCTCAAGATCCGCGAGGATCCGCTCATCACACCGTAAGGTGCAGTACTTATAATACAAGGGAGAAGCTTGCCCAGCCATCATCCTCAACCCTCGTCTATCAATCAATCAAACATTGTGCGCGCGTGTTGCCCTTTGTTCGTCACATGCTCCCTCCAACCTTGAAAAGCACAAACACCTCACATCTCCACCCCCACCGCCGTCTGATGAACACGACATGTGGCGTTTGTGCCAGGACGTGTGAGTGGCATAGCTGAGGGTGTCGTCGTTGGGATAGAGTATGGACTTTACTGTAAGTCGCGTCATCTGTGTGTGCGTGTGTGGACGGCGACTTGCTGTGCGTGGGGTGTGCGTTGCCTGGCGTTGATGTGCCCAAACCTGGGTTGTGATGCCTTAGCGAAATCGCAAGGGGCTGCACTGCGCCGGCGATGCGCCTAAGATCTCGATAGTGGCACTGCATGCGCAACGCTTCGCTGACCAGATGCGCACGCTCACAGCTCTCTCTTGCGCACTTTTGCGAAAACGATGGACCGACGTCGATACTGTGCACGCAGGTGCTACCGGTCTCGTGCTTGAATTGCTACCCGCTGCCTTCGGTGTCATCGAGTATTGGGGATCTGGCCGCAGATGCGCCGAACCGTGAGCAGGACGACGAATCCGCTCAAACCTCGCATGGCCGTTCCCTGGAGGTTGCGGAGACGTTCAACCGCGACGCTTTCAACACCATCAAACACAACGACATCTCCCGGCTGCACCTAGATGGTGCTACCCGCCTGCAATCGCCGACGAGCCCTACGAGCAGCAGTAACAGCTTCGAAAAACTGCGACACAAACCCTATGACGTTCCCAGCGATGGAGGTGGATGCGTTAGCTGCACCATTAGCATACCGTCAACCATAAGCTCAAAGCTCCCGTCTGGCGCTCCAGGAAGCCCCAGGATCGGCGGCGGCGGCAGGAATGGAAGTCCGATTCTGCGCTCGAAATGGGCCGTTCCTGCCTCGCCAAGTCAGCAATGGAGCTTCGACGGAGATGACGATATAAGCTTCCCACAATCCTCTCCCGAATCATTCGCTTCGGGTTCATCCCGATCGTCAGACCATACCCACACACTGACTTACCTGACCACATCCAGCCCGGTAGAGTCCAACACATACTCCCTGCTTCGAAGAGCTTGCATTCGAACACTATCGTGTGAGCAGCTGCCGCGTGGTCTGACGTGCGGTCCTCTCTCTTTTGGAGACCCCATAGCTGGCTACACCATCGCCTACAAGTTCCGACTGCCTGATCCACACGCTCGAGGTCGTCAACGGTACTATGCCCTTCTCGCACTCGCTGGGCAAGACCCGGGACGCTCATTTAAAGCGATGCCGGTCATATGGCGAGCATTTGAACGCATTGCTGCCGGTATAATGGCCAACACAGAAAGTGCCATCCTAAAAGACAAGACGAACGAGGTCGATACAATAGAGAGCACAAATGCCACTCCCGTGTCTTCTTTCTTGACCGGACGCACTATGGATCCGGACGGCTACCCGCGACGCAACGGTGCCGCCAACATGAGAGCAAGAGGCTTAGCGGAAATGGTTGGAGACGAGCTTTTCTTTGCACGACTTCACAAGGATTTCGTGCATCTGCTCCAGATCTTAGGGCGGCAGTTTGGCGGGATGAGAGTTGAAGCCCCTATTCTTGACGGTGGTGTCAGAGGCCTGTACGATGAATCTCACGACGACGTTGCGTGTCACCACAACGATGAAGCGGCGACACAGGATGATGCCTGAGCAACGGAAGCTGCTAGAGTACGGCATGGAGGTTGAAGAGGGGCAGGTGACGGTTACTGTATGCAATTTGGGGTTATTCCAGCGTTTCAGCGTTCGCTTTACTTCTTTGCGTAATGATACCCCGGTTTGAGTTGCATCAAGGATAGGGATTACTAGCACGTAATTGTTCAAGCAAACGTACGGTACAATAGAAAGATCAATTCTAATAGATGAATACGTCCTGCATGCCGAGCTACCCTACGTGAAGAATACGTGATGCCATATTGGCTGTTTCTCCCCGTCTATAATATCCATCTCGGCTGCAACCTCTAAGCGCGGAACTTTACCGCACTTGAAGCATTTCGCATCTCCACATGAAATCCCACCAACCCAATCAAGAAACCAAAACCCACCTCCAGTCCATCCCCCCCCCAACTCTCCCTTCCCGCACAGCCATGGGCATCGCGTTCGACTACGCTCCCGACCGCCCCGAACGCATCGACCGCATCCTCAACGGGCTGGACCGATACAACCCGGAAAAAACAACTGTATTCCAAGACTACGTGACGCAGCAATGCGAGGATAGGACGTATGACTGCTATGCCAATCTGGCATTACTAAAATTGTGGGTTTGGTCTTTCAAAAGTTTTTGGCAGGTGCAAGAACGAGTATGATGATCGATCAAACGTTTCCTATTACCTGAGTGCGCGGCCACAAAGGGCCTTGAATCAGCCCGGTCTGCGCCTGAAGTTATTTTTTATTAGCTCTATCTGACTCTCTCCCCCCTCTTCAAACCCCCCTACTTGACAACCACTTCCCCAAAATTCTGCAGCTGGCTAATAACTCGCCCTCCTTTCCGGCAACTCTCAGATACCAATTCAACCCCCCCCTCACCCGCGACGAACCGGTCACAAACATCCTCACCAAATCCCTTACCGTCTTCCCCTCCCCCGACTTCTCCCTCTGCCTCCACCTTCTTCCCCCACACATCCTCCAGCCCCCGTCCTCCTCCGCCACCGGCCCCGTGGTCGGCGATGCCCCATTAAGCGAAGCAGTCCAGAAACTCAATGTGCTGAATATGCTGCTCAGCCAGGCGGACTACAAGGGCTTCTGGACGACGCTGGACAGCGACGACCTCTACGCCGACCTTATTGCTGATGTGTCGGGGTTTGAGGAATTAATGCGCGTGCGCATTGCTGTGGCTGTGGGGCAGTGTTGCAGGTCGGTGGAGAGGGATGTGCTAGAAGGGTGGCTGAATTTGAGCGGAGCGGAGTTTGATCGGTTTGTGGGCGAGGTGTGTGGGTGGGGGTTGAATACGGAGGGCATGGTGGTGGTGCCGGTGAATAAGGAGAACGAGGCCAAGGGGACGGTGGTTAGGGAGGAGGTTAGGTTCGATCGTGAGTTGACCTTTTTCGTTATACCGCTTTTATCCCGCATGAAGCGGTTGCCTACAGATGGTTTTGGAAGTCGAGTTTCTGGGAAACATGGACTAACTCTATTAACAGAATTCGCCAGAGTAGTCCGGCGGGCATACGAGCAACCTGCTTAATTCATATGATCCAACCTCTTCAGTGCATAAAAAATTCAAAACCACAATTCCATACCTCGGGCGTTATTGCACCGGAATAGCTGTACCCAAGAATTCCCCTTCCCAACCCAAAACATTTACAACTGTATTTTCACCCCTAGAAACATTACTCCGATGCCAGCAACAAGCTTAGAGATTCTGCTCTTGCACAAGGGGTCATCAAGAGCTACAGTATGATCACGGCCCCCGAGCCGATTAGACCAGACCGCTTCTCACCGTTAGCAGCGCGTCATCTTGTGAAATGCTGCTACTGCCCCGCGGGCGAGGCGGAGTTGTGAGTGCTGGGATGGTTGATGCGGAGGGTGGATGGCGGACGTAGAGGTTCGATGCTCCTATTCCCCCACCGTCCTACCGTCCCTTCAACCTTTCATTTTCCCCCACCCCTGTTTCCGTCAACCCACAACACCCCCCTCCCGAATCCTCCTAACCCACCAGACACCCATCCCACACGCACTTTTACACATCCCACACCGCCCACCCAACCCCTTTCCCCTCCCAATTCCAATTCCGCCTCAGTAACGAAACCCATCTTATACATACACTATAAACCAATACAGCATCACCAACCGCCCCCCCCCCCCAAAAAAAAACCGAGCGCGCAGAAAGAAAATCCATGATGATTTCTCAACCCTCTTCCCCCCCTCCAAACGGCGCGTTTCTTCCTCCAGCTTTTTTGTATTTCTCTCTCTCTCATTTTTTTGCGAAAAAAACGGGCTCGAGAGACTTTCGATAGTGGTGTGGAATATTGGAGGTAAAGAATTGGAGAATTGGAGGATTGGAGAATTGGAGAATTGGAAAATGTTGGCGAGGAGAGAGGGGGGCGGGGTTGAGATATAGATATAGAGAGAGAGAAGAGAGAGAGAGAGAGAGAGAGAGAGAGAGAGAGGGGTAGAGAGGTGGGAGGTGTGTGGGATGAGGGACGGGGTTTGGGAATGAGGGACGCGGGAATAGGTCAAAAAGAGAGGGTGCTGATTAGGCGCCAGGGGATTTTTGTAGGGTTTCTTGTAAGGTTTTTCGTGGGCAGTTTTGTGTGGGGGGGATTTTCGACGGATTAATTCCATAGATCCAAGCATGTGATTTATTTATTTTTTGGGATATGAACGGAACGAACGAATGACAGAAAGTGAGGGATGGGAATTGTGAGGGTGGTGGTGGGTGTGACGGGGAATCTTTCTTTTTTTCTGTTTTTTGGGGGGGGGGAGTGATGAGCCGAATAACTGTGATTTTTTGTGCTCGTTTCGGTTCTTTGGTTTGCATGTTTCTTGGGCTGAGGATCTACGACTTTCTTTCGTGCCAGACTACAGTATTATCCTTATTTGCTTCTGTGGTCTGTCATGTTCCTTGGCTTTTCAGTATCATCTGTTTAGAAGAGCAGCTCTTCGAACTCTATGAATGCTTTGAGCAGCAATGCAAATCTCCTTAAGCGCGTGGGTGCCTTATCCCTTAAGCCTTCTTAAGCCTTTTTCTCCACTTCCCCTCATCTCTCCCCACCCTCCTCCCATTGCACCCCTCATCTCCCCCCACCCTCCTCCCATTGCACCCCCACCCACTCCTCCCCATACCCCACCTCCCCCACCCCGCCCAAAGCACAATCCCTTGCGCAAACCCCCACAATCACAGCTCCCCACTCCATCCCATCCACCCCCGTCTCCTCGGCTTCGAGTTCGAGGATCGCGCCGGGGGTTAGTTGGAGTTCGAAGGTGCGGGAGGAGAGGCAGTGGGGGCAGGGTGGGATGTTGGATTGGCGGTGCGTTGTGGTGATTTTGGAGTTTGAAGTTTGTTGGGGAGGAGGGGAGAATAGGAGACCAACGGCGTCGGTGTTAGAGTACAGCAGGGGAGAACCGCCGAACTCGTAGCGGATGACTTGTTCTGGGTTCTGCGCCAGGCGATCTGCGAAACGCTGGAATGTCTTGTCGAGATCGGATTCATAAGTGTCGGCGCCACTGGCGGTGGCTGGTTCCTCTGGGTCTAGAGTGGCAATTTGCGGAGTGGAGGAGGTGGTGGGGGTGGGGGTGAAGAGGGTTTCGTAGTCGGCGTCGAGGTGGGAGGGGGGGTAGTGGGGTGGGAGGTCTGGGGGGAGGGGCCAGGGTTCGTTGGTTGGGGTTGGAGTTGGATGTCCGGGTTTGGGGTGAGGCGAGGAGAGGGAGAGGGCGCGGGTGAAGGTGGTGGGGAGATCGGGGCCCTTGGAGGTGGATGAGGAGATGGAAGGTGGGTTAGGAGGTGTGGAGATTTCTGGTAGCGGTTGTTGAGGTGATTTTGAGGCGAGATTCGCTGTTTGGAACTGGTTTGAGCTCGTGGATGAGGAAAATGGGGGTTGACTTTGCGCGGCGGAAGTCGAGAATGGATTCGAGGATCCTGATGCGGAGAAGGGGTTCGAGTTGAAAAGCGCGTTACCCAGGTTTTCGGGTTTTCGATCAGGTTTCGTCTTTTCTTTCTTCGGGTCTAAAACGGGTTTCTCCTTTGCAGCTTTGGACACTCGAACCCCACGAATAGCGCTAATACTCCCGTCTTTCTTTTGGCACGTCTTCCCCCTGCAGCCAAAAACATAAAGTCGCCTTTCATGGCCCGGGAAACGGTCGGGTAAGTCTCCATTTAGCTGTAGTAACAAACTCATTAGACTTTTGCAATATTTGCATTTAGCGAGAGATGCTGAGGGGGGACGATTTGGGTCCAGCCATGTCTGGAATTTTTTGTTAGATGATTATTAGAAAAAGTTTGCGGAAATAGAGGGATTTAGGAGGCCTACTGGATGTCCTCCTAATTGGCTGAAGGAGTCGTCGGTAGGCTCTTTGAAGGCATAACCGAGGAGGACGTTGGTGGTTGTGTAATCTCCGATGTCTGAATCTGAGGAATCGTCGTCACTGCGAGGCATTGTTTCTAAGGATCGTGCCTATCCTTTGATGTTCTCTATAGTCCAACCTTGTAGTACCAAGTGATCCATGCACCTGAGCCTAATGTCTCTAGTCTTATGCCTTCCCTTCTATCACAAACTCTGACAAATATAAAACTCCTTCTTGTAGTTCCCATCATTGGATGTATAGACGCCTGCGACAGCCGCGCGCCTATGGTGATCGACAGCTAATCCCAATCCCGTATAGCTGTATCGTGACAACCCCTTCAATCTTCATCAACCGTAGCTCACTGTCTTCACATCGCATGCACGTTGCCATCATCGTGACGCACCATTCATGTCTACTAGCGACAGGAGGGGGTGAGCAAATACTATATAAACCCCAATGATGCCCACCTTTTGAGCTTTCAAATACAACCCACTTATGGGGTATGCCTTCAGTCCTTCTGAGGTATAGGGGGCTGAGGGTCTGTTGGCTTGGTGTTCCATTGCATTGATAGCCTTCTTGGTTATTGATCATACGCTCGGCTTCTTTTCAATCTGATCTTCTCCAACTGAGCATTATCTGGTTGGATCTGTTCTGGGGGTTCTTTCCTCTTGAGTCTGAATTCTTTCTCAGCATTTCCTCTTGGGCTTCTCGTCTTTCTGCCTACCTTCTCCGCTTCGCCCTCTTCCATCTGTATGCATCTCCTTTTGGGCCTCTTCCTCTTGGATTATACTCTCCTGGGTCCCTCTTTCCGAACTCTCCGCTTCTGCATCTTTTCCGCCGAGAAACTTCTCTCGGAATTCTTCCATGTCGAAATCGGATCGATACCTCAATCTTTGAACGAGATGACGAACGAAATCGTCGATTACTTGGTGCATCTATGTCATTGGGGATTGCGCCATCTCTTACGATTGATCAAAGTATCCAGTTCGGCCTCTGTATACGCCTCTTCGTCAGCGGATCCTGACACTGCGAAGTCAAATGTTACTTACCTTAATTCAGCTTTGACCATGAAGGCATATATCAGACTTATCACTTCTTATATGAACAAAATAAATGCGATAAATGGCCCAAAATCCAGTTGGAATTGGCAGAAAACTTATTACAATAATTGCGAGTCTTTGGTTATGGTTGCGCAAGTTCAACTGAAATCTTTCAATTTCGGCTATGGAAATTCAATTTATCTAGCCTCCACACCGAAGCTCCTCTAATACCCTTGGACAACGTGTTCTATCACCACAACGTGCTACATTCATACAGATAGTACCTTCTTCAGTCTGCGAGGGACTACCGATGAACTATATTGACTCTGTACGAGTATTCCATCCCCTTGAATTGTTTACGATGGTACTCTGTGCCAGCGGCTTAGCCACGGCGGAGTCAAGTCAGCGATCGTTGACACTTCGCCATCCAGGGCCGCATTTGCCAAGCTGAGCTATCATAGCTCAGACCACAGTACGTGTGAACATCCTGAACCTTGACATAGAAGATCAAGTGAAGGGAGATCGCGGTTTGTTCACATGGCAGTAAGTTCTCTGCATATGCCATCATCTTTAGACAGCCCTCCTGACCACTTATCCTAGTTACCTTGGCATCTTCTTCCTGGCAGCTACGTAGAGTCTTTTTAGTTTTTGGAATACTTGCCAAAGGATAGAATTGGCATGCAGACTTTGACGAGCCGAAGCCTTGAGCTGAAGAGCGACGGATGACAATCAGATCTTCAAATTGGCCTCTAACCCTTTTTCACGCCAGCTACGAAACCACGTTGTTCCAATGGGACTTCTACCACGGTGATACGCCTATGAAAAGAGATTTTTTATCCTCCGATCTTTAGGGATCACACTTGTTCGGATCACCTTCATCTAAGCTCTGTAGAGGCTACCTAAAGCTACCACGGCCACATGGACTGCGCATTGATGACACGGTCGATAATAAAATCAAATCTCGGCACCTCACTTTTCCTATTCGAGATAACATCAACCACCAAGGGAAGCGGATAAGGAACTTCTTAGATTCTTTCATTGAGGATCATCACTCAACTGAGAGCTAGACTCCAGAGCGGCAAACACGATCTAAAGCTGTCAAATGCTACGCCTGTTCGAGATGAAACGGTCTTCAGCAGGGACATCGAACATCCGAGAGTCACCGTCGCAAATCTATTTGCCATACCCCTGAGTACATGTTTCACTTGCGCAGTGAACAGAGCAAGGAAGCTTGCAGATCGAAGTCTACAAGGACCCTGAACAAGGAAACAGAACCCTTTTGATTTCTTCTTACGAACAGCAACAATACTACTCGCTTATTTCAACGTGATAGCTTGTTAATTCTTCGGCATTATTTATCCCCTCGATCTACGTCGAGAGTCAGCCGGATGAACTTGCCGCCAAGTGGACAAAGCTTAGCACCAAGATTCAAGGTTCAAGATAACTCTAGTCACCCAGCCGCCTAAACAGGGTGGTACGCTCACCATTCCTCGTGCGAAGAGGTCAACTATGGTGGCGAAAGAGTCTCAAAGGATATACTCGTGGGGGAAATTAGGCACAATACCATGACCTCCAGAAGCTTACAGGGGTCGTGATAATTCGTTATGATCTCAATGCAACGGCGACCACCTTTCACGAAATCGTCTACTACAGTGCGGTTTTTGTGATATGAATAGTACCTCATCGATTATTTCCTCACCTCACCTTACACCACAAGCCAAAGTCTTTAGACTTACAGCCGAGCGGACAGAGATCCGTAGAGAGGATCAACGTGACTCTTCTTACTCGGCTGTTTCGATGATGTTTTTCCTCGATCGGCTTCACAAGTCACGAGATGAGACTTGCGACCGAACGAAGTCTTGCGATGTTCTTTCAGCTTCTCATCAAGCTCAATTAATCGACTTTAGGAAAATCGCCTCATTCTCTGCGTTCTTTACGCATTTTCTGGCTGCAATCACCACATTCCTACGGATACTTGACGTTCAAGCGTACCAGCAGTTTGTTGTTAACTGATATCGACATCATCGTTAAGATCGACAATATTGATTATGCTTAAAGCCACCGACGTCGAACAGCCTTGTCCTTGTCTTCTCATCTCAGGAAAGAGAAGGAAATAGATGTCTAAGCCTACCTCTTCAATCGTCTTATGTCTGTATGGGAAATACATCATTCGAGACGAATCGTCATCAAACAAGAGGGTAAATTCTGTTAAGATGTCGCTCGCGAGCTTCTGCTAGACCATATCATATGTCAATTGGCTGCCTACCATATAAAGCGTTGTGGATGGTGAATGACGGGATTGATCGGTCTGTTTTGTCAATAGTAAAGCTCGCCTCCTAATGACTGGTCTGGCTCCAGCAGTGACAAGGGCAGCGACCAACGGGTACGATACCATCAAGAACTGACGCACTGCTCTTTCTTGACATGCAAGATCACAAATACTGACCAAGACTTGAAAACATCTACGCAGTCTAAGAATGACAACAGAACAGGCCACTTTCTAGGCGGGATTAAAGCATTCGCAAGGAAACGGTTTCTTCTGTTTACAGAAGACGGAATCAGAGCTATGAGAGAAGCGAGTGAATTCTCTCGACACTTTTTAGCTTTTTTTTCGAATGTAAGGATGAAGGTACATTCTCCATTGTCGGCTGGGCTGCAGGGTTCCGCGATACCCTAGTTAATATTTCCGGGCCTTCCTTGCTCAGACCACGATCAGCTCATCAACTCTTTTTAGACTCCTGAAGCCAACCGCAATGATGGCATCGGCACAAACCAATCGCCCTCTATGTAACGCTCAGGGCAGCTCTAGGACATTCGGAAGCTTGTGTCTAGTAAAGCAACAGTGGTTGACCGGAAGACCGATACTGGACCTCAGAACCCAGACTTCGAACGTTACTTTAAGCAATTCTTCACCAGTATTCCATTTCATCACCCTTTGACGTCTTTGCTCCGCAACATCGTTAACGCCTTACCTCAAGAGAAAAGGGGGCACCGTTTTACGACTTGTACATCATCAAGGATTGTGGCTCGAACCTACATGTCTTTAATCCACCGAAAACGTTCACACTGGTTTCTTTCAGAAGGAGAAAGTTTATAATATGAAAGAACACGGAAGAGAAATCCTTGAAACCATCTCTTCTTCGAAATCGAAGATTGAGGTGAACACCATCGAGCTTTAACGAGCCGCCATCTACTGACGTGTTAGAATCCTACCTCTGGTAGGGTCGTCATTATACTTTACGAGAAATGAACGCGCTGCTTAGTACCTGTACGCCGCCTCAATGACTTGAGATGCGGGTTGATATCGATGAGACGATGCATGAAATCTTTCTATCGTGGATCAGTCATCTTATGAACAAGCGCTAAGAATCATTGAACCTTGCTCTTCTTCGAACTTGAAGATTGATGTCAAAACGATTGAGCTTTTACTCACGAAAACGGGACGAAGATTACCTTCATTGAGACAGGCCGTGTCGGCGAGTGCGCTACTCAATACCTGAACACCGCCCCAGTGCTTTTACCCTGAGAAGAAGCGGATTGGGCTGTATGAGAATATGTTTGGGAATCGAACCCCGCCTTCTTCTTTCTTTTCAACGTCTAGGTTGACGTCAACACCATCAAGAGTTGGCGTGCTGCAATCCCTTTAACATGTCGGGAGAATAGTATCTTGGCCGCACCTCAAGAGAACAGAGTGCACTACATGCTACGAATATATCACCTCATAATTCTATTCGAATAAGAAGCGGAAGAACACAAGCAAGATGTAAAGAACTTCAACTGCGGCTCACTCATGCTACAATCCTGCACCGAAAGGATCGAAAATCGGGATAGATACTATGACGTGTCGCTGTTCTTTGACGTCTCAAGTATCATTACGCATGATAGTTCATTATTCTACCGGAAGAGTGCACTACTGACTTCTTGTGCGTCACCTCAGTTCTAATAGTCCAAGTCTAATAAGAAGCGGAATCATATCGAGGTGGCGCGTGAACATCTCAGTCGTTGGTTCGTTACGATGATGTTACAGATTACGACTCGGATGATTTATGTGCTATAGCACGCCGTCATTCTTTGGCATGTCAAGAGCCTTTGTTCTGGTAGTGCCGTCGTCATACCTCAACAGAAGAGCGTGTGCTGCTTACTACTTGTACACCACCTTACGACCTTGTTTCAACAAGAAGGCGGAACGACATAATGCGTAGGAATCTCAGCTATGGATCATATTAAAGATTGCGCAACCTGAAGAATGGACTGGATTTGACTATTTTGCCGCTGAATTTTCTTCAGGGAGCTGAATACGTACCGCTCGGGGAAGACACTGAATTGTCCTCTGCCACAAGACTTTCAACCACACCTATCATTGTTCGCACTAAACGTAACTTTTTACCCTACCGCGAGAGAGACTTGGTAACGAAGTTTTCTTCAGGGATCAGAATTCCTACCGCTCGGAAATAAACTGAATTGCACTCTGCCACAGAACATTTAACCCCATCTACCATTATTCGCACCAAACATTTCTACCTACCATATCTTGAGAGAAACTTGCAACCCAAGAAATTTCACAGACACAATCAGCGTTCAGGGATTCTGATAACATGTAAATCGATTACTCGCATTGAATATTTCTACCTACCCTATCGTGATCGAAAGTTGCTACCTAAGAAATTCACAGAGACAATCAGCGTTCAAGGGTTTCGGTAGCATACAGATCGGGTATTCTCACTGGATGTTTCTATCTACTCTATCGTGAGAGAGACTTGCTATCCAAAGAATTGTCCAAAGACAATCAGCGTTCAAGGGTTCTGATAACATGCAAGTCGATTACTCACATTAAACATTTCTACCTACCTTATCGTGAGAGAGACTTGCTATGTAAGGAATTTCACAGAGATAATCAGCGTTCAAGGATTCCGATAGCATAGAAATCGAACTTTTATCAAAGGAGAACTATCGATTAAAGCAATAGACCCCCTCGACATCACGCCCGCTGAGAAGCCCACCGTTACGCTTCCTTTCTCGTTATGCAATTGGGTCTCCGAGCGACCAAATGGAATCCACAACCCATTTCGTCGGGAAAAACGCTCTCAAAGCGGAGAGGGTGACGCTTGTTCTGCTAGAACATCTGATGCTCGTGCGTTCGAGGGATGACAGATTGCGAACGAGAAGGAGAAAAAGAAGGGGGAAGGGGAAGATGAGGACGAGAATGAGGACGAAGAGATGGATGAGATAGATGAGATGGACAAGAGAAATTAACCGATGAAGGGTTTTAAGGAAATCGTACCCAAAGCTCAAAACCCCACAAAACCCCTCCGCATCCTCAACCATCCGCAAAAACCATCAACCCTCATGCTGTTCCTGTGATACCCCAAACGTCAGGGCGAACAATGAAGGGAAGGGTACGGGTGAGATATAACAACGGTCGAAACCACACTCATTCTCCCGGACATTTTAAAGTTGAAGAAAGATTCCAAGACGCGGATTGTCAACAGGGGCTTCTGCTGCAATGGGTGATTGGTGCTATGTGCTGATTTCGCTTAGGATGGTGCTCAGATGCAGATCTGTGCTAGCGGATGTGAGAAGGGGGGGTATGTTATGTTGGTGGGAGGTTGGTTTTTGGCCTGTTGTTGTGCGGGGACAAACATCAAAAGTTCTTACCATTAATGAATGAAGGTTTGGGAGGATCCGTCTAGTTTACGACCTGTGCTTCACCTCATTCATTGCTTTTGGTCTGGGTCTGATCAGAAGCGGAATGAGATGGATGAGGTGATGCGGATGTGGGTCATGCTGCAGACTCCACCGGAAGATTGCGCACCTTCAACTTGTTGCACCACTAACATCTTCTTTCTCCAACAATCTCGCCAGAGAGAAACATCTCTAAACCAAACACCCCATGCCTATCTATCTACTCAAGAACACTGCAACCCTTTCCCCAACCTTACCAGCTTCTTCCAAGAAAGTTCAATACTCCACATCCCGCCCTCAATCCTTATACCCAGTGCCTGCCGTAGCTGCATCACTACCATGGTCCTCAATTCCAAATCTATACCCTAGCAACCCCCTTCCAACCCCCTCCCCTTGCCCATAAAATACCACCACCATCACCACCAAACCCAACACAAAATCTACCACCTCCTAACAGACCCCCATCCCCTCCTAACAAACCCCCCCGTTCTCTTCCCTCCCAGTCCCTTCCCCCTAGAACTTTGTCCCCTCCCCCTCCCCCTCCCCCTCCCCCCCCCCTAGAACTCACAACCACTCCTCCTCCTCCTCCATGCCAAAGACCCCCACGACACACACACCAACCATCGCAGATCCCAGTCGAGCTCGAAACTTCGCTTTCCAAACCCCATCTCTAGCACCTTGGACAAAAACAACCATCAAAGAATAACAAATGATAAAAGAAGAAAAACTCTCTTCTACATGCGCCTAGGGTAGATGAATGAATGAACGAGTAAATGAGCAAGCACCCATCTACCATGTACAAAAGTAGAAGAAGAAAAAAAATGAGCCAATGAAGTAGACAGAAGTCTGGAAACGCACGTTGGATTAAGAAAAAGAAGAAAATGAAGATCATATCTAGGAAGGAGTAAAAGAAAAGGGTGGTTGGGTGGGTGGCTGGGTGGCTGGGTGGCTGGGTTGGTTGGGGTGAACGGGAATGAGGTTGCAGCACAAAGCTTTTTGTTCCGGCGAAAACTCATTTGAGCGAAGCGAGGGCTACAGTATTTACAGCTTCTCTCCGGCTTTCTCCTTCACCTCCTCCTCGGCCATCATCATTCAAACCCTCAGCTCAACCAATTTTTTTTTTATAAAAAAATATCCACAAAACGATGAAACTGGGGTTACAGCTGGCGGGGGGGTTGGAAAAGTTGAGCCAGGGCCGAAACCCTTTTTTTTTTTGGTTTCGACTTCGGCGCAACTTTCTGCATATGCTAACCATGAGTTCAAAATTATTCCAACCCCGGCTCAGCTTTCTGCATATGCTAACCATGAGTTCAAGAATTGATGTTATATAGTTAGAAGATAAACAGCAAGAGCGAAGTATTGAAGTCGTGCATATGCACAGCTTGAGCGAAGCATCGAGAAAACAAGACGAGCGAAGATTATTCTACATATGCTTAGCATAGGCACAAAACATGCAAAATCATGAACTCAACTTGTGACATGTTCATCAACAAGCTATCGCTCATGTTATTTTCATCAGATCTTTCTCATGCATTTTCTTCTTCATTCTCATCGTTCTGCTCGTGATTTGCATCATCACTTTTCTTGTCGTTTTTGACATTTGCATTGAACGAATCTCGAGCGAGCTGAATTTCTTTTTAGTATAATGCGCAGCATATGCGAACTGCGACTCTCACCTTCAAACCATTTAGTCTGTTATCTCATTCGCTCGATTTTCAGCGTCGACGCTTTCGTTGTTCATCGATGTTTCTTTATGCTCAGTTGATGCTGCGCATATGCACAGTCGAGGCCTTTTTGACCAGATGTCAATTTTTTTGTGGCCTCGCTTAATGCTCTTGGCATATGCTTCGCATAGGCCCCGAAGCTTTTCCAACCCGACGCCAAGTCTTGAATGTGCGGGGCATATGCAATTTTTAAAGTCCAATCCGACGCCAAGAATTTTTTCCAACCCCGGCTCAACTTTTCCAACCCCCCGCCAGCTGAAACCCGGAAGTTGGTTGGTTGGTGTGGGGAGGTGGGTGGGGCGCTTTGCTGATGGGGCTGGGTTTCTTGGTTGGAAAGGGGGGGAAAGGGAAAGAGGGAGGAATGAAAGTGAGGGGGATGTCCCTTTTGAGAGGAAGTTATGATATGGGTATTCGAAGTTGGGGGTAAGGGGTGGTGGTAAGAGATTAGATGTTCAGGAGGAGGGAAGTTAGCTTTGTGAAGTGCAGGATTTATACTGCAGGTATGCAGGCCAACATATTTTCCTTTGGGGTCTGAGAGCTTCTAGAGATGGAGTAGTATGTACAGGGTTAGGCTCTATGCTTAATCACTCGTATCTACCTAAAGCTACAGCGGTTATTGGAAGCCAGTCCGATGGCTTTGGGATTGACCGAAATAGTGTTGTAAGGGTTGAAACCGGGCTTTGTGTCGCAACGGAGCGTGCTCGGGTACAGCTTGGTGCAGGTACCATTGTGTAAGATGCTGGCCGTATATTTTTGATCCAATGAGCGTTATCCTGAGCAACCATCTCATCTGTCATAGTAACACCGTTGGAACCGATGGCTCACTGATTCCCTGAAGCGAGTCCAAGGTGGGTTCCTTTGTGTACAATAGATTTCCGTGATAAGTGGTGGTAATAAGATGGTGGGATACTTTAAGCCGGGGCTGAAGCTGGAAATTGTTTATTACTTTGCGGATGGCATGAGGTTTAGAAAAGCGACAGGTCCTCAGTAGGTAGAGATATGAGGCTATGTCTGTAGGGTCACCGTCGGCATTGTGATTCATGGACCTGGCGATGAGTCGTTCAATTTTTGCAGGCCAATTTCCGGATTCAGCTGCATTCGTAGAAATAATCTCATGCACTGGAGTGTCGTTACCGAATCCTTCGAGTGTCGATATGAGCCCGTGGTACTGAAGATGCCCACAAGCAGAGGTTGTCGGAATCATTTAGTAAGGCCAAGTTTGTATACCAGGAACTCTAGGTGGATGGATCGCCCTTCTGCATCGTCTCAATTCTCGCCGTGCCGTTGGCCAACTCTTGCTTGACTGCTTCAGGAACATCATAGCTTTCTCTCTTATCCCACATCTCGTCCCATCGCTCCGGACACTTCTCATTATTCCCACAGCCAGCAAAATGAACGAGAAGATCACCCTGCTCCCAATGTTCGCCGAGATCGTTGTAATTTGGATAAGCGTTCAGCGCCCGTTGCTTCATGATCGCCGTGTGGTCCCGGACAATTTGATGGTTCTTGAAAAGGTGCGTCCATCCGTCGTTTTCTGGGAATACCCAATCTTTCGCCGTTGCCAACGGGTCCGCCCACATCTCGAGCACCCAGTCTGACCAGTCGCCCCTGCGCATCAGGAAACTTCCAACGTTCTGACCCCAGAAGTCTTGTGCAATGAGGAAGTTCATGTCGTTCGGATTGGGGTCAGCAAGGGTCTTGAAGCCAAGCGGGCCGCCACCAACACCGACAATCTCTTGGTCAATAAGCATGTGTTCAAGCATTCCTTCCTTTGAAAGTACGTGTGTATGCAGGTCCAGGGAGGGCGTCATAATTATGATGTCAAGGTCGAGCCACCATATCCATTTCGCCTTGGGGAATCGATCAAACACGTCTCGTAGGATAGGAATTTTGTTCCAATAGATCTTCGCACCAAAGTCGTAGCTTGTTATGTTTGCCCATACGCACTCGTAGCCTACAAGGTGACTTATAAGCCTTACGCATGGGTCCACCAGGAGGGGTTCGACATACCCCATCGTTCCGCATAAGACATCCTGTTCTCATAGACCATCTCTTTCAAGCCAGGGGCGCCCGCCAACCCTCCAGTGCCAGAGCTCGCTGTTATCATTACTACCTCGCCAGGCTTGAAACGTGAGTCAGTCTTCGGCATCGAATCCGTGCCTTTGCTCGCCCAAGAGATATAGCCAGACGCCTTCCCGAGGTGATCAGGCAGAGGAGGATAATCAAGAATGTACTAAACGCGCAGCCGTTAGCGCGTTTGTTCCATTCCATACCTTGATAGTCGCTTACCAATGGGGCGAGGAATGCGACAAACACGAGAGGGAAGATGAGCAGCACTGAGTATTGTCGTGGCATGATTCGTCTTTTTTCTCAGACGAGCTTGACGTGTTGATTATAGGTCGATATTTTTGTAAGTCAAAAGTGTTAAGGAAGTTTTGGGAGCAGCGGAGCCTGCGGGGGTGGACAAAGGAAGGAGGGGCGACCGTGGACAAAGATTGAGATAGTGATGGCACCGTGCATAAGAGTAAGGCGTGAAAGATGTTTGTGGAAGTCACACAGAGGTTGTTAAAGAGTAGGGCGGTGTGCAGATATTGCGGAAGCAGGAAAGGGAATGAGTAATTAAATAGTAGTTTCTAGTGAAGGAAAAGAAAAACGCAAAACAGGCAAAAGCGTGGAACGGATGGAGGCTAAGGACTAGCAGAAGAATCTATGCTACGTATTCAGGCTATGTAGAGATGACTATTCCGTCTTGGATACGATCATACGAGCGTAAGCATGGCGAATCTGTCTACTCATCCTCATCATTCGTCCCCTAGGACACGCCTACTCACGACTACCCCGGCTGGGGGAAAGGCTGAAGATAGGTAGCTTAGCAGGAAACGAAAAACAATGGTAACAGGAAGGCTTTGCGAGGTTGACCTATGGAACCATGTGCAAAGACGAGGGAGCTGAGGGCGTATTCCAGTCTCCAGAGTTGACCATCTCACTAAGGTAGCTTCGAAATGCCTGGTTCAGTAATCAATACCTTAAGGTGGGGGGGGGGGTAACTTATGGGCATCAAGACATGCTCATCTTCAGCCACGTTGCTACGTGTCTATGTGCCACGAATTATCTTTGCCTGCCTAGCCATTCTGCTTGTCTATCGCCTGCTGAGATTAGTCCTGCACGACAGATAAGCCAAAATCCGTGTTCCAACGTCACACCCGCTCCATCACACTACTTAGTCTACGTTTGGCGCAGCTTCAGCACAACAGTGGAGTTGAAATCTAGGCAGGTAGTTTGTCGAGAGTACTTTACACAAGATCGCATGCATGGCGGTAAAGGCTTGATAAGGCAATGTACCAATGAGTAGGGAACGAATAAAACCGTCTTTTCTACAAAAGACGTGTTTAAAACCTCTTCGCGGCTTTTTTGCTTCGGTTTTTTGGTATTTAATTATGTAAGCTGGGCAAGGATCATAGTAGGTTCACCTCGCTGTTGACCGATGACCCCCTCGCTGTCGCCAGTTCTAACCTGCTTGCAGTTTCCTACCTCCTACCTCCTACTTCCAGCAATGCCTCCGCAACGTGGCGGTAGGCCTTTAAACCAGCTCATCGCCGATAACTTCTAGAAGATAATCATACCTGGAAGGGTTGATACTGTTCAGTGCCGTCACTGTCATAAGATCATGGCTCATGCAACTACACGTCAGCAGGTTCATCTAGATCAGTGTGACCAGTACAGAAGAAGACCTACAAATCCGGATCGTCACTCGATTCAGACCACCCTCGGTGCAAATATCAGAACCCTCGCCGTCGGTGTAGCTAAAAGATTAAATCAAACTGCGGCAATGGCAGTAAATTGCTATGGTCAGGCTAAATCCTTCGAGCGAGAGTACCCTCAACGAGTATGGAGCTTCCTTTACATGGTGAAGGGGTCAATCTGCAGGCCAATTAACCCTCTATAATTTGCTACTATAAATATAAACCACCCCTGTGTTTAAAACCTCCTTCAAGAAACGAGTTTAAAACACGTCTTGAGCTAGCCTAAAGAAGGTAGTCAAAAAACATGTTTTAAACACGTTCGCTCCCTACCAATGAGGAGCCCTAGAAGGCAAGACAGGGCTGCTTTGGCAGGGCTTAGCGTGTCTTAGTCACCGATTGCCAGGACTTACGGTACGGTGGACCACAACCCACTTGAGTGCAGCTATCTATGAGGGCGGCCCAGACTTTTTCTACATTGACGGTGCATAGGTGCAATTGTTGTGCAAGTATTCCTGATTCCACGGCATGCCGACGCAAGCTCTAAAAGTAAATAAAGAACCCCCCTATCATTGATGATTATCACAAAAATATCCCTAATTGCTTCAGACTCCAAAGCTTCAAGATGTATGTATCTTCTGCGTCACTCGATTGCAACGTGCATCCGCGAGACCTCGAGCCTACCAACGACGTCTACTTCACTCGACACGTACCATTCAAAAGCCGCCAGGACTTGCGGTAGCATCACTGGAAGATGACCATTCCCCGCCTGTGGAGCGCGAAGGCCCCCCTGCACCCAGGGAACCTCCTCGTTTCGGTGGCGGTTGGGCACGAACCACACCCGTAGGTGCACTGACTCCAGAGGAGAAACAACTGCGATACGCTTTGCAAAGGTCTGCCAGGACAGTATCCCCGTCACCACTTCCCGAACAGCAACAAATTCAGCGCGACAACCGGTTCACGATCGCTCGAAGGGCTCCCGAACGGGACAGAGGACCAGACGGCAGTGCTCGTGGCCCGAGGGCCATCAATACCAATGCATCGGCTAATTGGTATTGTTCTTGCGGGTATACGAATCATCGCCTGAGCAAAGAATGCCGAAGCTGTCATAATCCTGCACCACCTCCGAAACCGGCTTCACAATCTACATTCCCACCCCGAAGCACGCAGAGTCATGGCATCCTCAGCAACGAGTCGGCACCGGCTTCGGAATGGGTACCCGAACATACGGTGCCTCCTAAAACCATGTGGGAGGGATCACCACATAGGTCTGCATTTCCGCATAACTCTCAACATGTCGCAGCTCCCAAAACAGGGTCACGTGATAGATTTCTAGATGACCGTATTTCCGCTAAGACTTCACAAAATAAGACACCTCACGACCTGAATTCCATAGAGCCCGAACAAGACAGAAGCGACCTTGCTCAACATTGGAAACACATCAGACGTAAGTCAGCCGAGGTGATAGCACCCCCCACCGATGTCAAAGCTCCTGTTAAATCTCGGTCATCTATGGAGCCTCAAAAGTCCGCTGCATCTGGGAATGACACCAGTTCGTCGATATTGGAATTGGAGAGGCTAGGGCGGTTGGAACAAACCAAGAACGGCAGATACATTGGGCTTAATGCGGATAGTAAAATTTCCAAGGACGATGGTCTGCATGGCAGCCAAAACAAGTCGGAGGAAACTAAAGAGGGATCGACTGCAGATTTAAGGCCTGCGTCTAAGGACATCCAAAATCTTAAATACAAGCCTTCCAGCAAAATGAACCCTTGGACCTTGCAGCCACAATGGACCAAGGGAGGCGAATCCGCTGATCAACCTGTAGCTGCAAGATCTGCTTTCAATTCCAGCGGAGGCTGGAGCCGTTGGAAGCCTACGCCAGTTGAAAGCAGTCCAAATTCACCGCCCACACGAGAAGTAGACCACACATCTACAAGAAGCGGTCCAAATCAAAGGAGTATAGAGACGGAGAAGGTCCAATCCAGTACGCCCGCTGGAGGACAAACAAATCAGCACCCTCCTATATTGTCACGCGGTGAGAGATTTTCAATAGGTGCAGAGCCTGCAAAGGGTCGTTGGACGTCATGGATTCCACCTCTTATCGAAGAACGAACATCTCGAAACCTCAAATCCGACGAAGTTCGCGCATCGCCCGAAGAACCTTTTATTCTAGCCCCCAGCGGTGCGTCAGTTGAACGTGTCCCTATTCAGTATATTGCGCATCAGTACCCTGAGCGATCGGAGACGCGAGAACCTAGGAAAGAAAAGAAGAAGTCAAGGGGCAAGGATGATGTGTTTCTAGACGAATTGCAATCGTCAAACCGAAGTTTCAAATCAGAGTCTTCCACTTATTCTAGAGGGAGAGACAGAATGAGAAAGAAACGAACAAAATTTCAGTCTGAGTTTGAAGAAGATGAGGATGATGGTGCAGCTGCCAAGATTGAGCGTAGGCAGCAGCGCAAAATGGAGAAAGCCATGCAGAGGAGAGCCGCTCCGCCTACGCCGATCTATCTGCCAGAATTCATTAGTGTTTCTAATCTGGCCGCTGTCTTACGAGTCCGGGTGGAAGATTTTGCAAGCAGGATGCGTACCTTGGGGTTTGATGAGATCAACAACGACCATGTGCTCGACGCCGAGATTGCGGGTCTCATTGCTGCAGAATTTAACTTCGAGCCCATAATCAACCATGGTGCCAGTGAAGATCTAAAGGCGCGTCCTCCTGCCGAAGATAAATCTCTTTTACCTCCCAGACCACCAGTTGTAACCATCATGGGACACGTTGACCATGGAAAGACTACACTTCTGGACTGGTTGCGCAAATCATCCGTCGCAGCATCTGAATATGGTGGCATTACCCAGCATATTGGGGCCTTTTCGGTACAGATGCCCTCTGGAAAGATCATTACATTCCTCGACACTCCTGGCCACGCCGCTTTTCTAAGTATGCGGCAACGGGGAGCCAATGTCACGGATATTGTTATCCTAGTTGTAGCGGCAGATGATAGTGTGAAGCCGCAGACCATTGAAGCGATCAAGCACGCTCAAGCCGCCAAGGTTCCAATCATTGTCGCTGTCAACAAGGTCGATAAGGAGGATTCAGATGTGGGTCGTGTCAAGCAGGATTTGGCGAGATACGGTGTTGAGATTGAAGACTATGGTGGCGATACGCAGGTTGTTTGTGTCAGCGGCAAGACCGGTCAAGGCATGGAAGAACTCGAAGACGCGGCCGTCGCTCTTGCAGACATACTAGACATGCGTGCCGAGACTGACGGCCAAGCCGAAGGTTGGGTTCTCGAAGCCACAACAAAGAAGGCAGGCCGAGTTGCTACAGTGCTTGTCCGGCGTGGTACGCTTAGATCTGGTGATGTCATCGTCGCCGGCACCACCTGGGGCCGAGTGCGAAGCCTTAAGAACGAAGCTGGCGTCCAAGTCCCCTCCGCTGGTCCAGGTACGCCTGTCGAAATCGACGGATGGAGAGAACAACCCGCCGCCGGCGACGAAGTCCTCCAAGCCGTCGACGAACAGCAAGCCAAATCCGTGGTTGAGCTCCGCCGCGAAGATCTAGAACGATCCCAAATGGCCACCGACATGACCGCCGTCAACGAAGCCCGCCGCATCGAGCAAGAGAAGCGCGAGGCGCAGGAGAAGCTTGAAGAAGAGGCCAAAGAAGCCGGTGAAAACGCTCTTCCCGCAACACCAGCAGAGAAACCAACCCAACAGCCAAGCATCAAGGAAGTCTTCTTCCTCATCAAGGGCGACGTCTCCGGTTCCGTCGAAGCTGTTCTTGACTCCATTGCCGCGCTCGGAAACTCCGAGGTCCGCGCACACATCCTGCGCTCTGGCGTCGGCCCTGTGTCTGAATTCGACATTGAGCACGCTGCCGCTGCCAAAGGCCAAATCATCGCTTTCAACGTGTCTATCGAGCCGGCGATGAGGCGCATGGCGGAACAGATGGGGGTGCGCATCCTCGAGGAGAATATCATCTACAGGCTTGTGGATGATGTCAAGGCGAAGCTGAGCGAAATGTTGCCGCCGCTGGTGACGCAGCGGGTGCTGGGAGAGGCAGAAGTGGCGCAGGTGTTTGAGATTAACGCCAGGGGGCGGCTGATGGTGCCTGTGGCTGGGTGCAGGGTCAGGAACGGGGTAGTGAGCAAGAGCGCTAAAGTTAGGGTGCTGAGGGGAAAAAATGTCGTCTATGATGGTATGTCGCTACTTTTCGTCCCCTAGTCTACGGAGAATGGTTTGCTAACTGTATGCCAGGTACTCTCACCTCTCTCAAAAACGTCAAAAAGGACGTGCCGGAAACGCGCAAGGGGAACGAGTGCGGCATGGGCTTTGACAAGTGGACGGAGTTCCAGGTCGGCGATGAGGTGCAGAGCTACGAGGAGAAGGTGGAGAAGAGGTATCTTTGAAGTTTCCCTTCGGGCATCTCTGGTAAAGTACATGTAAGACTAGGCCTAGATCAGATGGATCGTGTGTGTATATACGGGACCGCGATCAGGGAATCGGTAACGGTGTACATAACGCAGGAACGTAGAGGGGGTATTTTACGCTCGGGCTCTCTTGTTGCTTTCGCTTTTGTAGCGCGACCTACGTTTTCGCATACATACATCCATCCATCCCACCATCCCTCATCTCTTCCTCCCTCCATTTTCTTCTCCTCCCTCCTCACCCCCCCTTCCTCCACCACCCCCCCCTTCACCCCTTCACCTCTCCATTCCCCCCTCTCCCTCTCCATCCTCTCCATCCCCCTCCTTCAACCCTCACCCCTCCCTCCCTCCCTTCCTCCACCCCCCAAAAACCCTCCACCCAACCCCTTCACCGCTCCACCACCAACTACCGAACTGACACAAAAGTCGTGTTTCAGATGGAGAGCGTGTTGGTTTAATGCATGTGTTGTTGTTGTTGTTGTTGTTGTTGTTGTTGTTGTTGTTGTGGTTGTGGTTGTTGTTGTTGTTGTGGTTGTGGTTGTGGTTGTGGTGGTGATGGTGGGAGTGGGTGGAAGGGGTAGTGAAGGCAGGGATTGATAAAATTTAGAGATAGTGGTAGATAGATGGGATGGTGTAGTGGTGTGTGTATGTGGTTGGTTGGTTGGTTGGGTGGTTAGTTAGTCTTGTGGGTTATAAAGGATACTATGGGGTGGGTGAATGGGATGGTGTGTATGCATCTGGTGGGTGATTTGGGGGGGGGTTTAAAGGGAGGAATAAGGATGGAGGAGGATGGTTCGTTGGTTGTTTTTGGTGCGGGGGTTACTGACTGACTGACTGACTGACTGGTGGGTGTTGTATCATTGACAAAAAGATGCGAGTGGAGTTGCTGTTACAGAAGATGAAAGGTGGAGTTGAGGTGTTGCTTTAACGAAAATCTGCCTGTAAGAGTACTGCGAGACTTTTTATTTACTGTCTTCGTTCGGCCTGTCTCTCAGCGCGTAATCGCGTCCGCCTGTGCTGTGAATATTACTACGCCTCAAATCATCTTTTTCGTCTCTTCCACCCTTAGACTACCCCGGAAATAACGCAGCCGCCACTCCATTCAAATTCCCCCCTTCGCCGCCTTCGTCGCCTTACTCGCCTGTGTAGCTTCTCCCTCACTCGCTCTCTTCCGCTTTGGTGTCGGCTTCGGCTTCTCGACCCTAGGTTTCGGCGCCGGGTTTGGTTTCGCTCTTGCTTTGACCTTGGCGTTACGTCGTGGTGCTTTCCCACCAGTTGACATCCTAGGATATTTGATTCGCCGATTGACTGGGCGTGGTTTGTCGTTTTTCAATACTTCAGGGCGGTCCTCTCCGTGCCAGACCTCTTCGGGCTTGATTATTGGCTTGAATGGTTCTGTTTCGCCACCCCTTGCAACGCCACTGCTGGACCGCTCGTGGTGAGGTTTCTTTGTTTCATCGGGTGCACTTATAGTGCTTGCTGAAGATTCAACAGAGGGAGAGCGATTAGACGTAGTGGTGTGAGCTTCGTTGATGCCGGAGCGGGGCGCCTCTATGCTAAGAAGGGAGGAGTTGGGGACATAGCGAGCTATGCAGGACTCGGGAAGGGAGTGTTGGATTTTAACGGAGAGCCAGAAGGAGGTTGAGAGGTCCGATGTGAGAATCTGTGAGCGTAGTGTAAGCAAGACCGTTCATCGGCGGATGTGGTAAAACTGTATCGCAGACAAAGAATCAAATATTATGAAGTACGGGTTCGGTATTATCGCTCTGACGGACCAATGTTGCAAAAGCCAGCATAACGTGTTCTAAGGGGGACAGATTGTTCACAGTCCGCACGAAGCAGATGTACAGGCGTACTGACAGCATTAAACCACGCCAACTTGTACGCGGTTGGTAAAGTGGATTTGTCTAGCTCGCGCATAATCGTCAACTCGAGTTTGGCGCGTGAAATATTGAAGGCCGTGTTGGCTGCCACATTCCCGTTGACGTAATCGTTGGCGTGGGTGACATAGAGCTCGAGAATTCCCTGGTGATGAAATCAGTTGATGTGAAATACGTAGGCGGTAGGAGTTGAAGAAGATTTGCAGAGGCTTACTGGCATGATTGCGGTCTGCTGAAATCGCGACAATTGCGGCGGTAGGCGGTACAACAACTCAGTGGACGATAAATCGTCTGGAAACGATCGATGAAAGAGCGGCAGCTGAAGATCTGATCCTTATGTTCAATGCCGGACAAACAAAGCAATGTGTGGTCCCAGCACCTGCATTCGTTGATAACGAAGGCGGTGGTGGCAAGGCTTTACGGGCGGACAGAGGTATTTGTTGATCCCAAGTTGTTGTGAATACCGCCCGTCTTTGTCGTCCATCGTCATTGGTGAATGGCGATTCCATCTGTTCACATCAGCGCTAGAGGGTTTCCGAAATTTCGCCGAAATGGTAGTCTTTGCTGTTCCGTTGTGTAGGTTGATAGAACCAAGAGGGTCAGTACTGAAGGTACGATACGAGATTGCATTCAGATAGTCCAAAAGCTATGGTGGCAGCAGAAGGTATCTTGAAACACCTTGTCACATACTGGTCGAGATGGGGGCAAGATAGTGTGATATGACTAGAATGATATGAAGGAGAGTAGATACCTATTGCATACGCATTGACAATTCGAGTGATAAGCTATAAATTAAGATACTGACATACACTGTAAAACTGGCGTGACCGGGTGTTCATCGATCTAGCGACATATTGCACTGTCGAACCAGAAAGCTGTTTTAGACACTAGTCCAAAGCCATAGTATGAAGGAGATCATTAGCATCCGAACAGGAGAAGGTTCGCTGAGATCGGACTCCATGAGGAAATCCAAGTTTCCAGTCACGGCTCAGATGCTTCGAATTGTAGGTGAGATATGTCTGTGCGATTGATACTCGTGTTTGGCGTAGTAGTTCGATGTAAACGGTCCTGGACTTTGTAAAGGCAGCCTGGGCCTCGCCATATAATCATCGCCCAAGACCTTCGTCTACCAGTCAAGATATGGTTCGCCAGTTTGACTACCTTCAGAGCTTGGAAGGTTTTATCCTTACCACTGGTGATGTCTGCACTTTATGGTCAAAGTGGCTACCCACAAGCGCGTGGATCCACCTCCATTGATGGGTCTGACCATTCGCAATGATTTTGTGATCCAGGGGAAATGATGACCGAATCATTAGGATATCCGGTCCAGGTTGCTAGTAAGCCCCAGTTAGGATGGTTTACGTGGCCACTATCTCGACTTCCACCTTACTCTTCCCACCCACTTCGCCCAATTTTGCACATCCTCTCTCGCCATTAGCCTCTCCACACTCCAGTAATCTTTCCCCAGTTCTTCATTACTAGCAGCTCTATGTACAAAGCTATGACAAGCTCGGCAAAGCCATGCCACACTGTTCAACCTCCATTCTTCATGCCAACCTCTCTTGATAGCCTTTGTATGTATTTGTCTCGGCACGAGGTGATGGTACGTCAGAGGTATCCAGCTTCGATCGCAGATCTCACAAGCGGATGCGCGGGTGGATGACCACACGGGAGGTGAAGCTGTGACGATATCGACGTAGTCTTGAAATATAGGGGTGAGAAGTTTGGGCAGATCTGAGGGGTCAAGGAGAATGGCGTAGGTCTTGAGGGAATCGGCGACAGAAGATGGGATACTTGACAAGTTACCTTCTATCGTTTGTGACGATATTGGATCGTTGTAAGCCTTAGCGAGGCGACCGTCCCTCTGGATAGCCGAATATGACAGCGTTTGTAGGTCTCGCGGTAATGAGTCGAACAACTCTGTTGCCAGGAACTAAAGGCTTTTAGTGCTTTGTTCTAGCAGATTGAGGAAGTGCTCATACATCTACAAAGTCAATTAAATCCTCCGCCCCATTGCCAACCTCCTGTTCGACATAGTTGGCACCTCTTACCGCATTCTTGCGGTTCTTCGCACCTTTTTTGTTCACGGGCTTTGCCGGTCTTGTGAGGAGTCTGTGGACGATTGGCCCAGAGAAACAATCACGAAAGGTCTCATAATTGCCTCGATGTTCTTCATCTGACATGGAGATGGTGCTGCTGTCAGTACGACGAGATATGTGACCGATATCGACATCAGAGGTCGGGAATTGAGGTATGTAGTTCCGGCGGCTACGTCATTGCCGCCAAGAAGGCCCTAATCGATAAAGAGCCCCGCTGTTGCAAACCTTTTAGAAATTACCTTCCCTTCATTGTCTACTACGTTGATCTGCAAACAAGATGCCATCAAACGAGAACGTTGTTGTTGCTTTCGATCTTTACGGGACCCTTCTGTCGACAGAATCTGTAGCCAAAGAACTCTCCACTCATTTTGGGAGTGAAAAAGCCACAAGCCTAGCTGCATTGTGGAGACGCTACCAATTGGAATACACATGGCGTCTGAACAGCATGAGTACATAACCTGAATTCTCACTTTCCGCCCTCATAAGTCTGACACTGTGATAGACCAATATGAGCCATTCTCAACCATTACACGAAATTCCCTGAGTCATGCCCTGAAAGACTCAGGGGTCTCTCTAAATGGTAAATCCATCGAATCTCTAATGAAAGCCTACGATTCGTTATCTACATTCCCTGATGTAGCCGGAGCTCTCAAGTCAATTACAGAAGCTCCCAATATCACAGCTGTGATATTCTCCAATGGTACCAATGAGATGGTTACAAACTCGGTAAGGTCATCTCCAGATCTTGGCCCTCACGCTTCGATTTTCAAGGACATCGTCACTGTTGAAGAAGTGAAGAAGTTCAAGCCAAGTATTGAAACGTATTACCACCTTGCTGGGAAGGTGGGTAAGGAAAACACAAAAGAAGCGATGAGTAAAATGTGGTTGGTAAGTGGAAATCCGTTTGATATTGTGGGTGCCCGATCCGTAGGGATGCAGGCCGCCTGGGTTGATCGAGCTGGAAACGGCTGGACGGATCAACTTGTTGAAGGGGACTTGGGAAGGCCAACTGTGATTGTCAAAGGGCTGCACGAGGTGGTGGAAGTGGTCAAGAAGCACTCTCAGGCTTGATTTATATGTGAAGTATGGCTTACCTTGTGCTGTCACGCCATGTAAATATAAAACATATGCACATTCTGTAATCTAGCTCTTAATCTCACCACGTGCTACCATGGGGTGCTTACACAAACTGTAAAAGTGTTCTATAATTCTATGTTTTAGTCCATCCCTTGCTGTTATCGAATAACATGATGTTTGATAGTCTGTATTGCCTGATCCCACTCGAAAGAGGATGATCCCCAATCGACGGAAATACACGACCACATCAAAACTTCAAAAAGACGAGATTTCAAATGGCTGATTATAAGTCATATGTTCGAACAACATATAAAAGGCGATGAGGTGTAAAGGCCACCTTGTCTTCGTCGCCGCATCGCTCCAAAGTCGTCGTAAAACCCGATTATGATGCCAGACCAATTGACAGGTAGTATGGATGGTATATTGTTTTGGCATGTCATGAAGCAGATCATTTTTATTCGGCGGTATTGGCTCAACCTGTACAGTGCCGCAATGATCTTCACTCCTCAATGCTCGAATTTCTAAGTGACCTGAGTAGATGAGACACTTACTTATCACCTTCTCCCTTTACGCATACCGCTTAGTTCTGGAAAGAAGGACAGTATAGTGAGGAACGGTCTTGATGTGCTTCAGAGAGCATTTGTCGTGCGGCCTCGCTGGCGAAATCTGTTCGAGGAGCGACCTTAGTCGGATCTGCGTCAGTGCAAGCCTATTATTACTAGTTTTTTGAGCCAAGTGTGAGGCAAACGAGGGGCTCGACGGCTCTTCGATGTTTCACAGAATTATATCCTACCAATCTAGGCATGCTGCAATTTCCTCCCTTAGATAAGTAGAGTGCCGGGAAGCGCAGGTAATGAAACCAGTATACTTGCTTGCAGTGCAAGGTAGGATATCTGGTTGAGCGAACTGCAACAAAGGTTATTAGATATAATAAAAGCAGTTGCGTTGGGCGTATGGCCTTCATCCCCTTCGAATGGTTCGAGAGGTAAAGAAAAAAGGAAAGGCAGGAGGTCCTTGATGGTAGACTTGTCAGACCACGACATTTGGAGATCACATATACCTAGCGACGTAAGCGCGATTCTTGAAGTGGCGAGGACTGGAAGGTTCTTTATGAAGACAGCCACTGAGTCCTACCCCCTGTCTCTCCGTTTTGTTTAAGCTTACAATCAAGTCTGTCTCGAAACCGAAATAGGTCAGTATATCTTGCATGTTATAGAAGACGGTATCTTGTTCTTCTGTGAGGTGCGGCTGTAGATAATGTAGGCTAGGAGAGCCGTTTGGGGTTTGTTGGTTATGAACCTTTCCGTACCCTTAGTCTCATCCTTCCGGACCTTCCTAATTTTACCTCGTCTATCTTACCTCCACAGAACCAGCCGCTGTTCTCTCAAATCGATAGAACCTCATCCGTCTATGCATAATCTGTATTTGTACTACCGCTTTACCAAAGTAGCTCTTCATCGAGGTATAGATAGCCTCCGTCTCCAAACGGGACACATGGTTAGCCAGGCAAGCTACCGAAGGCGCACCATCTCGTCAGATCAACCAAGTTGCAAATTACTCACAAACCCAAGATCATACATCAACGCTTCGCGTCACGTCTGGGGATAGGCCCTTAGGGCGGCCTGAAAAGCTTAGGGAGATCTTCTGTGAGTCTGGCTCCCCACAAACTTGTGAGTCTGGCTCCCCACAAACTTGTGACCCTACCACCCAGTGTGCATCGCCGAAAGTCGGAAGGGCAGCCGCAGCAGATCCGATCTGCAGGCTTCGTTCTCGAAGGTAGACTGACGCCGTACATATAGATTCTGCTGAGCGCCACTCAGACATCAAGGCCTCCTTCGCATTCCGAGTTTCGCTTTGAGCAAGCTTCAGCCGTAGAGAGTCATTGTAGAGATCTGCAATAAGTTGATTCCGTTAAATCTCTTGCCTTGAGTTGCTCATTCACAATTACCGTAGTAAGCCCTTGAATTGATGGTCTTACGTGCGGTTTAAATACTGATTAAAGCCTTGCAAGACACACAGAGCGGGTTCAGCCTCAATCTCAGTCAATAATCATGCTCAGAATCCCAAGACACATTGTAGCTTCTACTCAAGGAAGTCAGGTTTGCTAGCAAGGCCCATCGACTCTGACATCAGGTTGACCAAGCTTCGACGTCTAATCTGGGGTTTCCGGATTCCGGAAACTTGCCTCTTACTAAAATGCGTGGAGCGTGTTTATGGATTTAGTATTCTGCGGTTGGTCACAACCAATCTTTTCAAACCCATATCTTCGAATGGATGGATCAATTCATCGCAGTAGCTGCTGTAACGACCCTTCATTGACGACATACTCCATATGCGACGAATCAGAGAGGACCTTGGGATATTACAGGAAAGAAAACGAACCCCTTTCTTCCCCTAAGTATCATTAACCCACTTGGGTAGTCATTCCAACAATCACACAAACCGAAGACGCCGATTTTTTCCAAAAGCCGCGGGCTTCTATTTGCCACAAGCAAGCTGTTCGTTAACGTCACCAGCACCGGGAGCCCTTTCCAAAGATATGGTGAGGTCCCACGATTCATCGGAGAAGGACTTGGTGGAGCTCTTGGGTTTTCTTCTATGATGAACATAGACCCAACATATTCACCAATACCCACACCCAAAATTATCTGCCCATCGAACGCCTTCGACGAAAGGGATCTTTTTCAAAGCACTATGCTTAAACAACTACCCCTTTTTTGCAACGCTTCTTGCTTCTGCTTGTGTGCAACACCACATCATTAAGACAGCTTCTCGAAAGCATGCAGCTGATGCAGCCGAGTCTTTTTGGCAGGATCTCAACTCTCAAGACCAGCCCAACTGGCTCTGTGGAAGGGGCCTCACCCACCTCGCGTAAGCGATAATGACCCAAACAGGTGATCTTCAGGGACAATAGCCATGACTAACGCAACCAGAACCAGGAACACCAATATCGGGTGGCAGTAGGGCTGTTGTCACTCGTGGCCCCATTGAATTGGTAAGGATCAGACATTTTCCAGGCATCATAAAGTACTGAGGTTAACGGGTTACTTTCCTAGTCGCCTCTCCCTGACCCTGCTGTTCTCGTTCCGCCGGTAGCGGGAGGAGAGGGCGAAGTCGTCTTCCGAGATAGTTAGACGGCGTGATCACTCTGATGCGGCCTTCAACGAAGAGTTAGCCAAGGCCGCGACTTTGTTGGACGAACGGTTCCACTGGAAGAACGTGGTGGATAGTTCAAAAGAGCAAAGGCTCCCAGGGTCTAGGGTTTTACATGGTGGACGACCAAATGCCACATATACCATGGCCGAGACTGGAGAACTGAAGTACAACTCCGATGTTGCTTATCGTACCCTGTCACCCACAAGAGATAGCTACGAGAGTATGAACATTGCCATTTTGAAGCATCTGACAGCCGCAACCAAGGCTGAGCTGGACTGTCAAGTCTGCTATGCTTTGGTGCAAGTTCTTTAACCACTACTTGCGGGTATATGACTTGTCGACAAGGTATAGGCTGTACCGCTCCTTCTCGGAGAGTTTTCCGACGTAGATGCTGGAGCGACTAAAATTTGGTTATGTTGGTGGCAAACGTTACAAGTTATCTCAGCCACACAGGTTGATCGTTGAAATTCCAGATGTTAATAGAACAATTACTGTGGCGACCCTTTCATAGAGCTGTCATTCCTGTCATGTGATTGTTACAGATAGTTTTCTATCTTCTCCTCTGTTTGACTATCGTTGAGGCTTGTCCTTCGGCATTTCTTCAACGGGCAGTTTCTACCTTCAAAGCCTTGTCAGCATTTTGCGGCTTCATGAATATACACTTTCTTACAAGGTGTATAGTTTCATGATCTTCTTCAACGATTTGTCTGAAGTCTAATTCGATTGCAAGCGTCTGATGCGGGTATTCGGTTGATGAATAAGCCCTAGCCCAGACTATGCTTGCAAGAGTTGCCAAAGGGACTAGGGCTAAAGAAAACCAGCCCGAAACCTTCCGAGCATATAATAAGACTGAACGGGGCACAACCCTCCGTTAGGACCCGACTACCATCATCAACTGATGGTGGAAGCCAGAGCGCTCCGCAAAAAGAATATATTGTTCGTACCACATCTTCGAGAACCAGCACCTCGAGACCACACTTCGAGATGGCATGAAAATCCTGGCACACAATGAAGCGAGCGGAGATCCCGAATATGACGCGAGCTGCTTCATATCCTTCGCCCACTGAAGATGGGCAGGGCTAAATAAAATAAGCCCTAGACGCCTTGGCACCATTCCTCAAGGTTGTAGAAGACGCTGGACATGAGCACAGTATTGTGAAGGTTGTCGTACCTAAGGAATGGGGTGGACGACACCACCAGAAATCACGGCGTAGTCCGTTCCTCGTCCTTGAGGATGGACATAATCAAAAAGCGTAACTGTGCCGGCGGTGGCCAGTGGCCTATTGGTACCGCCGCGAGATTCAGAATCAGCGAAAACACCAGCCTACGGTCCGGGAGGCGCAATTCCAGATCCGAGAAAGCATCCTGCAGAAACTCCATCCACTCCTACATCCGGAAAGCTCTGTGCCAAAACGACACTTCTGCGCCGCGTCTATCTTATGGCTCCGCCAATGGGGTTTCTGTTCGGAAGCAAATCCGGCTACACACTCTTGATGCTAGCTCTTGAGCATCGAGCTTAGACATGCTTCGTCTGAGGCCGGCCTGCTTCGACCTCATGAGATTGGTTTCTAAGGAAATGTTACCTCTTTCTTTAGCAATCTGCTTTCCAATATGCTCGGACCGTGGCAAACTGGCAACCTTCCATATCTCGTGCAGGAGTGCGTAAGGTTCATAAAAAGCCCGACGAGTTGGCATTTCATGGATGTACGTGTGCCGACCCCTCGGCTAAGAGACACACGGGCCTGGATGGGGGGAAATCCGAACAGTCCAGGAATACTGCTCGCATTTGTGAGGTACATGGACTTTTCGGATCGCGAATCTGCGACTCTCGAAGTTTTTACTTCGAATTTCTAGCTTCTGCATCAGCGGCGTAAGCGATTGTCATCTGATACAGGTTATAGGACGCCGATATAGGCCCCATGAAACAGATGATCAGCTATGTGGGTAAATAGTATGCTCTCTGAAGACGGGTATTTTTGCTAAGCTTAAAGCCAATTTGGGTCAAAGGGCAAATCTACTGTGGAGCTTTTCGGCTAGCTGGTAGGAAAAGTGAGATCGAAATACGGCTTTCCTTATTGTTGATCATATACCAACAGACGTGGCGCGTTGATGGCACACTGTTGCGAATCTTCGGTGGGTGCTCTGAGAAGATGAGACGAACCAGCAAACTTTGCTTCGTACCTCACCCAATGTGGTTTTCATCGGACAGAGATTTCTGTCAGGACAGATTAAATCGACATGAACATTTCCTACACACGTAGCTTTCGGATCATGAAAGACCGAGGGCGGTGCGCCAATTTTCGAGGCAATAGAGAGTATGAAGAGTATTAGCGCACTAGAAACGGGATAGCCTGCTGCCATGGTTGTTGTGTGGTATTTTGAGAGGTCTACACGGACACCAGTCCTGACAGCATTGGAAGCAACGTTTGTCTGTTTGTCCGCGGTGGTAAGAGTTGAATGAGTATCCACGGTGAGAAGGGATCCTGGCCAATCGCGAACTTGACTACTGTCTACGTAAGTTGGGTCTCGCCAAGCATTCCTTGAATATAGCGTGTTGCTGTGTTAGTCGTTGAGGTTTCCATTGGCCAATTCCGAAGTGCAGATACCAGAAGTCGAGTGGATCATAAAGATCTGAGCTGGCTACATCCCACACGATCGAAAGAGACCCGACTTGTACCCAATGCGGAAGATTAAGGCCGTGTGAGATCCTCAGGCGAAGCTGTGCAGAAGAGAAGCCATTCGAATCCATTTGGCTAGCCCTTAGAGAAGTCAGCTTGAAGAATCCTCTTTGTGAAGATTTGGAAAACCGGTTACCGGCAGACTTGAAGGTGACTGTTGACGGCTTCAGGTGGTAGAGATTTGTGTTTAGCTAGAAAACGAGCGGAACCAGTAGAGTTTTTTTCTAATCATAACGTCGATTGCTACAGTCTCATGATCCGGCACATATCCCTCAATATTCGGCCTTCTTCCTCACCAGCTCAGGATGAATATCGCGGAGCTACTACCCTTCTGCGACTTTGCGTTGCTGAGCTCGCCAATGAAAAGCAAGCATGGTTGTCGGTCGAGTTTGAGGATTGATAGACGAAGCTGCAGGGGTCGTTTGAAAGGATGTTCTGAGCCAGGAAAATGTGCGAACCAAGAATAGGGGTGAACCAGTGTCACGATTGTGTCTGATGTTGTGTTTTGGCCGCTTCGGGCTTACGGTGATGTTATAGTACCGCTACTTCTGCTACATAATACCGGAAAATCTGCCCTCCGGTATCACGCCCTGACGTCACATGGATAACCCAGTGTGCAGCTTCGAAGAATTGCATCACTACCACTATAAATGATTATTTTGCCTCATTACAACCTCTTCTGCGGAGCTTCTCGGAAAATCACAAAAACGGCTATCCCAAAACCTAGTAAATCACTACCTTCCAATGACAATGTCATTCCTCAAGGCTCTACCGCGCAACTCCCTGCCTTTGGCACGCACTCGGTTGTTCTCGACTTCACCGTATGCTCGCAAATCAGCTATCGATGCAGCTAAAGAGGCAGCTAAAACTCTTGATCGGACCGTTGCTGATGCTGCAGTCAAGGGTATTGAGAGAGGCGGTACGTGATTACTTCATCCAATCCTAATCTCAACATTCTGCTCCATATACTGATATCCTCCATCAGAGGCCGCGACTCAGACCGTGAAAGAGACAGTCGGCATCAATACCTCAAAAGCCCAAGGTTCTGCATCTCACATGGCTGGTAAAGCGCAAGGCACTTCATCTGAAATGGCTGGTGAAGCGAAAGGGTCTGCATCTGAGATGGCTAGTGAAGCAAAATCACGAGGATCTGAGATGATGGGGCAGGCTAAGGGCAAGGTAGAGGAGATGAAAGGTTCCGCATCTCAGATGACTGGTGAAGCGCAAGGTTCTTCGTCCGAGATGGCTGGTGGAGCGAAAGGGACTGCTTCTAAGATGGCTGGTGAAGCAAAATCAAAAGGACATGAGATGATGGGGCAGGCGAAGGGCAAGGCAGAGGAGGTGACGGGGCAGGCTAAAGGCAAGATGGAAGAGGTCAAGGGGAAGATGTGATGGGGTTATTTTGTGAGATTGTCGGCTTAGTAGTTGCGTGTCAGGGCGAAAAGGCAAAGCATGGATTTGTTTAGCGACTTTACTATCTCACTCAAGCAAAGGCCACTGTCGGCGACAACGAGCTTTAATGAGTGCATTCCTTTGTTTTGCTACTCAAGTACGGCATAGTAAGTGGAGTCTTTGACTGCTTCCTTCTAGTTTGTCCTAGCAAGAAAAGCCTTCCGTCGATATTTGTCATTATCGATTCGGCGTACAAGATGTTATGAGCGGTCACGTTTTAGTTCCATCAACATGCGTACGGCATTGTGTAGGTAGCTAAGATCTTAATGGACGCTAAAGCTGCCTGGTGAATTAGCTACAAGATAAGCCTCGCCCATTCATTCTATGGGTTCTTCATGCTGTGTCTGCCCTGGTGACGTACCCAGATGATATCAGAAGTGTTTCACGAGCTTGGGATTGAATCTCTCGTTCTCAAAGATAGCCCTGGTTTCCACGTGTACATGTAGTAAGCCTGAAGCTAAGGTTCTGATTTGAGAAGTGCATACCATTCGTCAAAGTGCCCCTAGCCATAACGAATCCAAGGATCAGGCATGATTCACGTAAGTTCTTCTAGCCACAGTTGTGACGGGGCGTTTCGTAGCAAAGGCTTGTTGTGCTTGTGTCCGGGATATCTCCAAGGAACACAGAAGATAATGAGGCCACCGGTATTCGCAACCAAGTCGAGGATTTCTTCTTCTTTTGGTCGAGGCTTACAACTCTCTCTGGCTATGCATGATACCGTATCTCGGGATTCAGACTCCGAAGGTACAACGAAAATTAAGGAACGCTCTAGAGCAACAGCGCCGTCAATTTTCCTCCGACTGTACACCGATTTACCTGCAAAGTATGGGGAGGAAAATTGCAGACAACAGGTGATCATAGCAATCAAGGGCTGACAAAGCCTTCTCACAGCTAGAACAACAGTATGAAGGGTGCCTCGAGTCTGCTACTCGCCAGGTTTCGAAGACCTTATCCTGCAAGACAAAGACCTTGATGGGCTGCTGGGGCTCTCACATCAGGGCTTGCTAGTTACATCGGCCCCCAAGAGCAAACCACTGGCGTTTTTGCGACCACGGTCTGTGAGCTTACAAGAGAATTGTATTGGGACAGTTTATGTCGTCTCGGTAAGATAGTCAGCAAAGGCCAGCAGTGACCCGCGTTACACAAAGCCAAAGTTGACGAGAGCAAACATCTTCTAGAGGACTCTTAAACAGGGAAACCTAACAACAGCAGGCTCTCTCTAATACTCTAGCCCGATCAGAACATACTTTCCCTGTCATCTATCGTTTTTTGAAGAAGAGTTTGTTTCGCACTGCATCAACTTTTCTTTTTTCAACAGCAGTTTCCATGGTTCATACGGGGTGCGCGGGCCACGGGACTGTCATCGACTGGAGTATTTCACCAATATACTCGAACACTGCGACGCGTTTGCTGAAATCGATGCACAGAAACCAAGATCTTCCTACAGGATCACAGTCTTAACATAGTCGTGCAGACTCCGAGTCCGTCCAGCGATTTAGATAATTTGTTGATGGAAAATCGAGCCACCGAGTTCAGCCCTACAATAGCGCGCTTGCGAAACCCCTGCTGACGTCGAAACGTCGTGCGCCCCCCGAATCCACAATGGAGGACCAACTGCGCCTACACCTTTGGGTGTGCCAGCTGATCTTCTCACTCGTCCTCAACACTCACGGGGCTTCGTGTGCCTCGGGTCCCTCCGCAGAAGAGGCTCAGCCGAAGCCAGTCATCATTCCTAGATTAAGACATCTCCTTGCTCTGCCTGCACGAGTGTAGTCCTGAGACTTGGCACAACAAAGATAGTATTCGTCATAGGCAGCGACTTGGGTGTACCTGACTCACTCGTACTACATGACTGATCCGCCTCGTCGGCCTGCATAAATCTACATATATGGCCTATAGTCCATACTGCACCATCAAGGCGTCAACTTCACGCTTTGGTCTTGCCGACAATGGTGGGTTATGACTTCCATGTCGCGCGAAAACCCTGTGTAGATACTAACTACGCCAGGCTACTTCCAAGACTCAAGCCGTGAGCGTTAATCGCTTTGGGTTGACAGAGATCCATACATCTCGACCCGCCGATGTGGATATTGTCTTTGTGCACGGTTTACAGGGCAATCCCCAAAATACATGGACGAGCGAAAAGTCGAAGATCTTCTGGCCGGAACAGTTGCTACCACCTATACTCGAGGAACAGCATGCACGAATTCTCGTATATGGCTATGATGCAGATATTACATCTTTTACGGATGGCGTTTCGAAGGATAAGATACACAACCATGCAGAGCATCTTGTTGCCGAGCTTGCTGCAAATCGACGAGTATGTCATCCTGCCACTGGCCCTGGTCTCCGAAACCCGTTGGAAAGAATTCATCACTAATAAAGGTGTGTAGATTAGAAAGGCCACTGAACGCCCAATAGTTTTCATAGCACATTCACTTGGCGGACTTGTTGTTAAGCGTGTAAGTACTCAGGCCTTGCCTCCCACTACAAATTGCTGATGGGTTGGTATGTTCAGGCATTAATCTACTCGTCGGAAATTCGCGGTCCAAAGACCGAACACCTGCGTTCCATATTCGTGTCAACGTATGGTATTTTGTTCCTCGGAACTCCACATAAAGGTGCAGATGTTGCAAAATGGGGATCTCGTTTAGAATGGATATGCAGTGCCGTAATGCCACAAAACTCCACCGCGCCGCAATTAGTCGAGGCTTTGAAGACAAACAACGAGACTTTACAAAATATCGATCGTCAATTCATCCAGATCATGAATAGATATCATATTTACTTCTTTCATGAGGCAAAGCCTACGCATCTCAAAGGCTCCAATACCTCGCGATTTGTAAGTACTCGATCAGTTCGGAGTTTGAAGTTGAGTACCCTAACTTTGGTGCAGATCGTTGATGAAGAATCTGCTTCGCCAACAGTTCAGGACGTTGAGCGAGCGGGTATCCAAGCAGACCATTCCCACATGTGCAAATTCGAGAGCGAAAACTCCCCTGGCTTTGACCTTGTTGCCGAAGGTATACAAAGATATTCAGAAGACGCCCCAGGTACTATCAGGACACGGTGGGAGTCGGAAAAGGAGATGGGGAATGTGCAGAAGAGAGCGGAGGCGGCGGAGCTACTACCACCTCTTTCTGGTTTGTGCCACCCTTTGTTGTTGGAATGCGCTAGACTGATAGCTCCAGAAAGTGTGAAAGGAACACCAAAGACCACTTCAACCAGTACATCAGCCGGTAAGATGAGGGCACTTCCTTCTCCAGACGATCCGTCAGAGTTTCGGTCTTTGTTTGAAGCGGATTATGAAGTCGAGGAGGTTGATGACAAGGTGGAAATGACGCGCTGAATCCACTTCATCTTGAGCTGTCGTCAGAAATATCTCATGGATTACGCATTACGAGCAGTCTTATGTATGATATAGCTGCAACTCAGATTTGCTGATTTGCTATATTTTCTGTAGGTAACTCCACAATCAATCTCTCAAAAGATTTCCCTTTACCTCCGAAATCAGAAACGAGGGATGATGGCATGAACACTGAATCTCCTACAAAGCCTACAGAACCGTATTTCATTGTCCCTCCTGGTTTCCGCGCAAATACCTACTTTGTAGGTATGGAGAAGGAGCTACAGCAGGTAGATTGCCACCTTTTTGACAAACGGCGGCAAGATGGCTCAGCTTGCGTCCTGATCCATGGTCAGCCAGGTGGCGGAAAGTCACACCTAGCTCGTCAATACGTTAACAAGAATCGCAAAAAGTTTAGTGGTGGTGTCTTCTGGATCATCGCAAAACTAAGAGAGGAGAGGTACCAAGCGTTCTGGAACATTTACACCAAGGTTGTAGCAAGGGATGCTCCTGAGTTGTACACAAAAGCCACTGGAGACGAATTTGTTGACATTGTGAAATCTTGGTTTGAGTCAAGACAGGACTGGCTAATAGTTTTTGACGGTATCGTTATTGAAAAAGATGGAGATGCAACGGAGCTCACACGATTCGTTCCGGACAGTCGGAATTCTAGCATAATCTACGTCTCAAGAGCAAAGAATCTTGAGTCGAAACAACGGCTCTTGAGACCCTATCCGATAAAAGTTCCACCTCTCAAGGAAGAAGACGCACGAAAGCTACTTTTCGACGAATTACACATGAAGAAGCCAACCGAGGCGGATATCAAAAGTGCGACTGAATGGGTTAGAAAGGTTGGAGGCTTGCCACTTGCCATTGATGCACTTTGTCATCGTCTGGCAGATACCCATGAGCCTCTCACAAAAGTCAACATAAAGTCCTTTTCGACAGATTCCAAGATGGGAACCACGTACAACAGCATTCTTGACGATTTGTTAGCCTTGGGTCATACTGAGGCATGGAATTTCATCAACCTTTTATCATTCTTTGGGCAACATGTCCCTGTGGAGATGGTTCATCTTGGGCTTAGGTCACTTCGAGGCGACGACATTGAGGTGAAGTCGCGGGAGAACGGAGGAAAGCCTGATATGAACGTGACTTTCAAGGTCTTAATGAGGTATGCCCTCATCGAAAGAAACGAGCCGGATGACAAAAATTCAATGTCCTCCAGCCGTGATAGTGTGGTTGAACCAGAGCCCATTGACATGTTGAAGATACACAGCGTGGTCCAGAAGTTTTGTTGCGATTCTTTAAATGGCAAGAGAGTTCTCCCAAAATGGCTGGGCTATGCTGTTGGATTGTTCGCCTATTCATACGATCAAGCAGACAAGAGAATCAAGCAAAAGCCAGAGCCTGGTCGTGTTTCTGATTATCGAGAGTACCAAATTCATGGCAAGAGGTTGTGGGAGAATTCTATGGCCTATGAATCAAAATTTCAGCCGCTGGAGGGCATTCGTGCAAAGCTCGAACCGGTACTAGCATCAATTGCCACAGAAATTCAACTCCGAGAACCAGGCTCGTCTCAAGAAAGTGTAGGGAGAGGGGTTTTCCAAATCTCAATCTTCGATAGAACGAGCAGCTCTTCGGAATCGGCAGAGTCAGAGGCACGAACGCCTGATCATCCACCATACCCACTGCAGATGCCAAATGAGAATACCTGGGGTATGGATCATAGCAAGTCTTCGATCGACTCTCCAGCGAGCTACGGCACAAGTTCGCCTCGATACGAGCCAAGAATCGTTGAGAATAGTCCTACACCCCGCTATCCGGCCTCCATTCCTGACGATGGCTACGACAGTGATAGAGAAGGGTTGGCGTCATATCCGATGCAGAAGAATTGGTCTGATGCTACTACACGTCCCCGTGCTCCAACTCTAGAAGGTCAAGGTGAAGGCTGGCAAGTCGTGGCTTCTAATAGGAAGGGGAGAAGGCCGGGTAGTCGCCGTGATCTTGGGAGCTTCCGATCTACTCCGGCAAGAGCTAAGATCAATAGGGATTTTGCTACTGGCTCGGTCTCTTGGGCTGTACAAGGATCAAAGGATTCGTCAAAGCCTCCTAACGCTTTCACGTCGTTGTCGGAGGTGCAGCACCGCAGCCCGCCACCATCACGAGATGGAGAGAGCTTCTGGCGGCGGCTAAGTCCAGGTCGTACCACAAAGCCTATACCCACTTATGCTGGTGTCGCTGCTGGACAATTTCAGCGACCATCTTCGGCCCATCCTTTAGTAGTGGCTAATGGAAAATCACCATTAACACGACAGACGAACTCTCCAACGGCGTCTCTACATAGAGAACGTGGTAGATCTCCTGATAGTGTAAAGGCAGGCAATGCGCAGCAATCACCTCGGGCCGCTGACTACGTTCCCGGCCACAAAACTCACTCCGACCCGAATACTAGTGCTCATTTCTCTTCTCCATCTTCAGGGTACGCCAGCCCCCTAGGAAACACCGTACGTTCCCCATCTTCTGGCTTACAATATGTTACTGGCCCCGGTTCGGACGTTTCAGAGGCCTCACAACCGAGATATATAAACGAAACCTTTACTTATGTCCCACCGCCTATCATTGGGGTGAACCCAGCACCGCTTCCACTTGATGAAGCTGTTACTATAACCACAACGAGACGTATTCTTCCCGATTTACACGGCGAACAACCACTTGTCTACCCATCACCTCCATCATTACACCATACGCCATCACCTCGGAGTATCCCCATCAGCCCTCTTCAACAGGTACCACTTTACCCTGCTATCATACCAGCCGGTTACTCCTCTCAACCCATGTCCCGCGAAGGCTCTCGCCAATCCCATGCCTCCGCAGCCGAAACTGAACCCGTCCGTTACCCCTCCCAAGTCTCCTTTCCCTGGAACGTCACCTCCCTCGGCTCCCCACCCCCCAACCGCCTCCCCGATGGCCGCCCCATCCGCAAATCCCCCAAATCCTCCACCCAAGCCTTCCCCGCCGTTCTCGAAAACGTCTTGCCCCACACTTCCACCGACCGCCTCTCCAGCGCCGGCAGCTGGACCTCTCCCATTGCCTCGCCCCCAGTCAACACCGCCCTCTCCCGCACCAGCTCCGGCCCCGGTCTGGCCCTCGATGCCGGCAACGCCCTCGGTATCATCCCCGCCAGCGGTGTCGCCTACTACGCCCGCGAAATCGTCCAGTTCGGCTCCCACTCCCCCATCAGTGTCGAGGACGCCCGCCGACGCACCTGGGAGCACGAGCAGCGTCTGCGCCGTGATAGGGAGGATGCCTCGCTGAGGGATCGCATGAACGAGGTCGAAGATCAGAGACTGCGCATGCGACGGTCGGAGGATTGGGCGAGGGGGGTGTATAGAGGCAGGGCGCCGTATCCGGATGTGGATTTGATGCCGATGGATGGGGCGGGGGTGGTGGGTAGGGATGGAGGGAGGAGGAGGGGGTATAGTGCGCCTGAGAGCCCGGGGGTGCAGATACGGACGGGGATGGATTTCTGATTTGTGACGGAGGGTGAAAACTTGCATTATGCGCGGCGTTTTCTTTTTTTCCTTTTTGATTGCATTCCCACGGGCGTTCTACAAGGTCTTTGACGCATTTACAAGAAGCTAGAAGAAAGAGCAAGCCGGTAGTAATAGGGTGTGAAGGATTAAAAGTGGGCATTTGTAGCGAAGCATCTATGGGAGATGGTAATGGTAATGTGAAAAATGCTGGGATGGGATCTTAGGTAGGTTTATAGATGACATACAGTACCTATTAAATCCTCGCCCCATTCAACCGAAGCTTTTTTGAGTTTGTTCGATATCTGATTCGTAGCTTTGCGGAATAACCCTTCTAATGAGAAACGATGATGGATTGTGTAATTTATCGGTGCTGGATGATATGCTTACTGCGCGCATGAATTTCTTGAAACAAGAGCGTAGTTGGTTGCTGTAGGGAGCGAACAGTGAGGAGTGGGCGAATTCAAGGGAAGTGTTAATAATAAATAAGACAGTGGGTCGCGAGTGGAATTAAAGGTGGAACCCATTTCAGGGTGCAGAAGGTTAGGATATGGGGCACATCACATCGGACGTTAAATTAAGAAGGCCTAAAGGTATCTGCATATTTTCAATTTCATCGACACAAATGACTAAAGTATTGCTGGGTGTTCAAAGATCGGCGCGAAATTAGCATCACCACAACAAATGTATGGGTAATACTCATTGAACGTAGCTATCGTATTAAATATGTCATTCCACAAGTGTAAAGAACTTAATGTCCAAAAAGGCAAAAAAGGTTTATATAACAAATAAGCACTGTTAATTTTGCCTTCGGGCATTTGGTCAATTTGAAACGATACAGAGAAGATTAGCATGGCCCCTGCACTAAGGATGACACGCTCAATCAAGGAGAAGCTAAAAAATTTAGTCCGGTGATGTAGAAATCACGTGACCTAATTTGAAAAGGTACGAGGTCTTAGGTTCAATTAGCATCAGCGCAAAGTGTCAACCTCAAAGAAATTCTATTATAAGTTCGCAATTGTTGTAAAATCTCGGAAATGCTTTTTGGTGAAATGCTGAGGCCCCGTTCAAGCACCAGTTTACGCTTGCTGTCCAGCGTACCGTAAGTATGGCAACCGGTAAGCTATCAAATTTCAAGTTAACTTATATCTCACGGTCAAGTCTCAAGATGATCAAGACGGAAGTATGCTTATGATGTTGTCTCTGTCTTAAGATACTGTTCAGACTAAGATAGGTAATAATAACAATATCTGCATTAGACAGGCTTCCTATATACTTCCTATATGTCTATGACCTGTTTTTGACGGGTTTTATTAACGAGTATTTCGACTTGCATTGATCTGCTGTTGACGGGCATTTGAGCGGGCTTTTGACGAGTATCTCGATTTGCGTGCAGCTAGGCTCCATTCCCTGGTTCAATAGGGGGCCCGAAGCATGTTCTTGGCGAAGACTTCGCAGGTTTTCTTATTCGATTGTGAGACTGTCACAAGGCGTAGTCGAGCATACAGTTGCTGGTTGACGAAAGCAAGGACGAGGGGATTGGGACGGAGAGACAGTGGGTGGTTCGGTGCTGATGGGTGTAGAATCGAGCTTGACCGGAATCGTGGGGTTCGGGATCGAGGGGATTATGAGGGGGGATGGTTGGGAGAAGGAACGGTATGGAAAGGGGAAGGATGGGGAGAGGCGATGTGGAGAAGCGATATCGAAGAACGGGAAATACGAAAAAGATGCTAAATAGCAGCATAGAATCGATGTGAAAGAGATGTATAGAAACAAGAATAACACCGGTGTAGACATACGATGAAAAAGTAAAAGTCGATGCAAAAAAGCAATAGTGCTCAAGAACTCATCTGAACAGAATACGAAGCGGAAAAACGAAAGCAATTCGAGGAACGTGCTACGCAAAGACGAGAAACTATATCAGTACTGGCGACGAATGTGGCGAAAACCCCAATCTAGAAAGGTAATACTGTCATAAACTATTCCTGCTCACCAAGAGACCAGACTTAAACATCTAAGATTTTCACGGACCACCGTGATAAGCCGCATCTATTCCATAGCGCAACCACGTGTTAGAAACGCCATGTGGAAAAATCGTCACTCTCGCGTAGGCGCTGTCTCTTGTTCATGGAAACCGACCTCGTCCGTTCCCTATCACTCGCACAGGTTTCCACATCCACTGTAGAAATCTGGAATGGCTAGAAACCCATCATCGTTTAAAACTTGTTGCGATGCAGCGTCTGTACGGCTCCGTGGAGAGCCCGCGAGCTTGGCTTTGTCTTCGAGCATTCTTTAACGGTCTTGGCGTCGACGGAGTCTACTATTACTGGGCGGTAGAGGTGGGATTGCGGGGTTGGCATCAGGTTGCCTTTTGTTGAGTGCTGCGAGAAGTATCCTTTATTTAGTGATTGCAAGATAAGCATTTGTCTCCCGTGTAGCTTCAGTTTGAAATTTGATGTCACAGCAGACTCACGGCCCATGAACCTTTCGTTGAGATTCAGCAATGTGCTGTAAGAACAGCTTAGAAGACGGAATTGGTCGGTTGGTAGCAATTGGTCAATACGTGCCTGCCAGGTAACACCCACACTCTCGCGTCTCCAAGAAAGTTAGCATCATGGATACGAGCGTTTCGGACCCATTTCGAGGTCCTGGACCGCGTCTTCTTTGGGATGCGACATGGGTCCCATATAGCTCCAATCCACACCCTCCCGTAGCGCTGCTTAGCCCTTTGGCGACTTCAAACGAGCTTTGGGGCTTAGACTAAGATCGTGGAGAAGAAGTACGAGAGGGTTTGGGTGGACCATGGATTTGACATAGCCGTTAGAGGAATCAGCGCTTAGGGGCTAGACCTGGGGCAAACAGCGACTTGGTGGGCTGTAGACTTGGAAAAGATGTGCTGAAGTGCAACTGAGCCTTAAATTGTTGACTGCATGGGCTTTGAGGACGGAAAAGAAGGCCGAGATTCTAGCGTCCTTTCGGGTACTGCATACATAGAAAGATGGGCGAATGTCCCTTCCAAAAATATACTGTACTGCCTCACCAGCCTTGCAAGATCCTGATCCTTGGAATTATTGTCCATGTTCACGTTCTGATCCATCTTTGGCAGTAAGGCCCTGATCCAGTTGTTTGTCAATATCGCTCGATTTGACGATCAAAGTCACCTGTATCCCTGATCTCTCAAAAATTTAGCGTGCGTTATCCCACGTCGAAATCTTACTCACCTGTGCCTGATGAGCTATCTCAGATTCCACGATACTCTGAGCCTAACTCATTCCGTGTAAGTCATATGTGTTTCCACCTTCACTTGGCTAACTGTAAAGATCATCACTGTCTAAGTGTCCTTCTTTGCTAACGGCCTCGGGTCGCCACGTAGAACTTACGATTTGGCATGCTAAGAAGGGACGTTTTCATGTCTTCAGAAAACCCATATTCACTAAAGATATCTAGGCTTTTGAGGGTGGTGATACCGCTATGGGCAAGAGACCAAATGCAGCCCATTTTATGGGTGATGTAGTCCAGTTCTTCTTCATTTGCATGGCCGCGATAAGTCTCCGGAAACCTCCTTATCCGGTCGAGGGTAATAGGTATGATGACTAGACGTTCGAGGTCACCATCCAGTGCGTACCTTAGATGCATCGTGGCGATAATTGTGTGGATGAGTCTAGGCTGAAGCTTGGAATGGTGCAGGATGGAGAATATATCATCTGCATTGGGATCAAGGTAGGGCGTCGGATTTTTAAAATGACTTCTCTTTACGAAATTGCTTCTGACTCGGTTCTTTTCCCAAGGCTCTATTCCACTCCGCTGACCGGTCGTGGCGCACCAGAACCGGATAGTTTGAACGTTCGGTATCCGTCTCATCAGCTGACACTGCAGATCCAATGCATAATAGCTTGGCTTGCCATTTATACCCCCGAATGGCTTCAGAGATGCCGTCCAAGAGCCAAAGGACTCGATCTCCTTGAAGCGTATACATTGCATTCTGCCCACGGTATCGTCCGAGGAATTTAGCAGCACCCAGTGAACGTGTCGTACTTGAGCGCTCCAAAATCCAGAGCCGGCAACATTCAAAAGCTGAACAAAGGACTCTTGGTTGGTGGAAATTGTCAGCGTTTCAAACATCTTCTTGGATGCTACCATATGCAGCTGGCGACATGTAAAGCGGAGTGCTTTGACTTCTGCTTTGCTTAGCAAGGCAATTATCTGGTCCAGAAGTTCGATTGGCAAAGAATCCAGTGCGGCTTGATTGTTCGCCATGTCTGGTAGCTTGCTCAAGAACACAATCAAAGGAGTTGCAGCTCACCCATCTGAAGTTCCAATTCGCGCACTAACACACTTCCAAATCAACCCTAGCGCTCCCCTGCCCCCCACTAGCGCCCGCCCTCCCTCACCCACAAAAATCCCAATTCCACCCTTCTTCTCTTTCCTCCCCCATCATAAAACGTACTCCCTTCATATTCACTCCGACTACATCCCCGCTTTGATGCAAAAAAATGGGTAGATGGAGGGGAAAGTGAAGGGAAGAAGAATGCAAAGAGCGTTGACAACCTCATATTCTCGCTCCTGAAAACGTGGTGGAGTTGGGGAACTTTTAGTTTGACGGGACATTGTGGTGTGGGTGGCTGATGGAGAATGTGGGGATGGGGTGGGTGGGAGATTGGGAGGGGGATGGTTGGAGAGCTGATGGGGGGGCTGTTGTTATGGTGTATTTGTTGTTTGGGAGCATGGGATGTAGCGACTGGATATTGACGTCTTTGATTGAAGGACTACAGAAGATAACTTCACTACTCGTAGAAGTTGCTGGGTCTACTATTCCTAACTGATAAAGGCCTCATTCTTCATTGATGATGTAGAAGCACCAAGACACCTCTTTGCGCTTTGACATGCCACAATGACAACAGAAGCAAAAATGCATGTAATCGCATGAGAAACCAACATAACATGCCTTCGTAATTGCTGTTTATCACCTGCGGAATAGTCCTGCTTGCTATCAAGCCTTCTTCTTCCCACCTTTCGCTGGCCCACTACCCATCGCAGCCTCCTTCTTCTTCCGCTCCTTCTCGTCCGCCTCAGCGACTCTTGCCTTCTCCGCCTCCTCCTTTTCTTCCTTCTCTGCTTTCTTCCTTGCTGCTTCCTGCTCTCTCTTCTCCCGTATCAGCGAGAGTCTAGCGAGATCAGCTTTTGCCTCATCCGTTTTCCCCTCTGCATGCAGCTTCTGGTACCGCTCCTTCGCCTGTTGTGCCTGTAACGCCTCGCGCTCACGCCTTGATAGCTGTGATAGTGGCGTCGATTTTGAAGACTTGCTGCCTGCAGTAGGGGCATCGGCGGGGTTGATGGGGGCAGCGGAAGCTTGTGTACGGGATTTAGCAGTGTGGTTTGGATTCGCAGGCGCGGTGTCGGATTCTTCTTCTTCCTCCTCCTCGGACTCGGAGGATGGGAGGTCGCCGGATTTGATTGCCTTTTGGGCTTTGCGCTTGATGGCGGCATCCTTCTTGGCTTTGGCAGCGGCACGACGCTGTTCACGTGTCATGGGGGGTTTGTCGGGGTCTTCTTCGGAGGATTCTTCAGAGGAGTCTTCTTCTTCTGAAGATGAAGGTTTCTCTGCTGCATCTCGGGGTTCCTATGTTTTTTTGTGAGCTTTGCCACAATGTGTGATACGAATGGCTGATTACCCCCCACATGCCAACGGGATTACCATCTGCGTCTAAAGGCGTGAGGTTCTTGCTAAACTTCTTACCACCTATGGTAAAAAGTCAGCAATTACTCCTTCTAGAGAGCAGATACCCTAATCAAACCTCCTCTTGTCGGCTTGCTAAATTTGCCCCCTCGTCCTCTGCCTCCTGGTGCCATGTTTGCGGTCTTTGAACCCGGTGGACGTGATAGACCTGTTCTTCGAGGTCAAATTGCAATTCTGAGCGTAAACTGAGGAGAATCACAAAGGCCCAGCCCGAGGAAGAGGAGCTTTATAAGAAGGGGTCACAAGTGGGCTGTCTTGCGTCGAATGAGTCGAAGTGACTCTTGCTCGAACAACAAAGTGATTGATCGATCGAGGGGCACAAACTTAGCGCTGTGCGATTGTCGTCAGGCGTCTCGCTTCACCCCGCCATGTCACCGTGTCTTTGATTCTTAAACTACCTTAAGGTACGATATGACACAAGCTTATGATGCAGTATCTATCATGTTGTGTTCATTCGAAGCGGTTCAAAAGCTGCTAAAGATTCGTGCTTGACTGTCTTCATTGGCTGAGTTGTATTACCGAATCGATAGATACTTATATAAAGGTATGCATGAGGTATCATCAAACAACAACCGATAACCACCACGTCATATTATCAGACTCAGAGACATTTTGGGAACCAGAACGGCAATATCAACCCAGTTTCATATGTTCTTATGCCCAGTCCTACTGAGAGTACAAGCTTTGTAATTGGCCTTGGCTAAATGACAATACTACTTGATGGGAACAAGAAGTCTATGTGTCCACTTTGGTATCCATGTGGAGTTCAGTTGGAGTCTCCTAGCTTTCCGCTCTCATATTGATATATTCGAAGGAATGACGATCTTGTTCAGACTGACATTAAGACATTGGTTCAAGAAGGTAAGATTGGTTGTGAAGAATTAAACAGATTGACGAGTTTGCAATGTACTTAGCTTGGTTTTCATGAATGAACAATGCTGCATGCGGGAACTTTAGTAGTTGGAAGTACAACAGAGAGTGATATGAATTACTACATCTACAAGAGACATATCAATAAGTTTACATGAACCTCGACCTTACGTCATTTCATGCCCATCAAGACTCGGCTTCAACATAGGAACCCGGGTATGCCACTCATGATCCACCAACTCCGACTTCTGCACCCATTGCCCCGGATCCTCCTCATCCTGCACAATAAACGGAAAGCGTGTTACAACCAACTGTTTCCGTTTCTGCAACATCACCAACTTCAGGCCCAAATACCAAATCGATCCCCAAGCCAAGGTGGAGAGCCCAATTGCAGGCACGATGAACCATTGAATATGGCTCACAGAATAGGAGTAGGGTGTGCCGTCCGATGGTTTCGCGAAGGCGGCGAACAGAAGGAAACCACAGACTACAAAGTAGATAACGGCGTGCAGAGGTTTAACCCAGGGCTTGAAGCTCGCTTGCGACGACCAGGACCTTGATTTGTTTACATGAAGGTAGATGAGACCGCCCGAGACGACGAAGCCATTGAGAACGATGACAACATAGCTGTAGAGGGAGACGAGAACCGAGTAGGAGGTTGTTGGATCGAGCATTGACGTAAAGGCAATCAAGAGAACGGATGAGAGCCAGTGAAGGCCTAATGCAGCCATGGGAGTTTGCTCCAGATGATCGTCCACGTCTTGACTATATGTCACGTTAGGATTCCTACCAGCGTGCCATTTCGCTTTGAGCCACGCCCATGGTGTGGTGTGGCCGGTCGCGAAGAACAGAGAGAACGGGAGAACACCTTCCTTGGCGATTTCCTGTTTGACTCTCGATGCGGTGAACGTCATGACCACGATATTACCCAATATCGAAAAGGCAATGAGAGCAGCCATGACTCGCTGGGCACCTTTGTGGCCGAACATTTGTGCGAAGAACAGGGTGGCCATGTCTTGCGTGCTATCAAGCTGTATATCTTTCGGCACGGCGCATAGATAGGCAATGTCCACCAGAACGAAAAGAGTCGTGGCGATAGCCATAGCAATCAAAGTGTATTTTGGAAATACTTTCCGTGGTCGAGACACCTCGCTGAGTACGTAAAAGGGTTGCTCAAATCCAGAATAAGCGTAGATTATATATAGGAAGCTATCGCTGTAACTCCCTACGTCACGTTGATTGTTGTGAAATGACTTTTTCGGGTCAAAGTTGTCGGTAGATTTGTCTGCTCCGCCAAGTTTGTGGCCACTGGCCTTGATAAAGCCCATGACGGTAATGGCTATAAGGATTAAAACCTTCACAATCGTGAAGAGATTGTTGATGATGATGCCACCTCTCCGAGAGCAGACATGGAGGAGTATCGCTACGCTCAGTGCTGCTATCGCGAGACCAATGACATCGGCTCGGGAAGCACTCGGGTGATTTGCTGCGACCATGACGTATTCTCCGAACGCAATGGCATTGCCTGATAGATTGCCCAGTAGTATGAAGACAATGCCATACATGCAGGTGACTAAGAACTTCGGCCTTGGAAATATATATTCAAGCTTCGAATAGTCAGCATGATGATTTCAAATGGCACACAAAGGGGTGCAGAAATCAGTAAACAATATTTCGTATTCGTAGATATCCAAATTGAATGATAGACTGGTTGTTTTCTTGAAGTGATATAAGCATTGAATTGCAACACCTGTGCGAGGAGACGATCAAGCTAGGAGACACTGGGAAACCATCGAATTCAAATTTCCATATCGGAACTGCCACTTAGTCGTATATTTGGCCTGGCATGGCTTTTTTTACTGGTTTTCGATCTCCCACAACGACAAGAGGAACAAGACTTACATAATTTTTCTCTCCTCCACTCCTAGGTACGCTTTTCAGCTCGCCAGTACCTGGGATCAACCACAAAGGGATAGAAAGACCAAGTTCGAGCCAGACAAGCAGCCCACATGTTGCGACTAGACCCCCGAAAGCCCAGAGTAGCAACGAAGCTCCTACTGATCCTGTCCCCTTCAGAACTTTGGCTGGGGAGACAAATATCCCAGAGCCTATGGTACGATTCAGAACGAGACAGACGACAGTAAAGCGCCCTAGGCGTTGTGGAGCGGTGGGGGCTACGTCAATTCGTTGAGAGCTCTCATCCAAATCATCGACCGCGCGGTCATAATCTGCCTGATCAAAAGATGCCATTGCGTATTCTTCTGTGGAGCAAATATACACGAGAACGACGACGGCGCGCGACAGAGGCTTTGTACATTACTCCAGAAAGCTCCGGAAAGCCTGAGCGTCTTCGCAGCCTTGCGGGAGACGCCGACATCTTTTCGCGCATTGGCTGGCGTGGCGTGGCGTTCTGCTGAGCCTGATGATTCTATTCGAAGCTCTCGACTCGGCGGACTCACTACGTATTGAATGCTGAGTAGGCGTTGATGACAAGGCTAGCAATGATGGGAGATCGAGCTTGAACCTTGGCATGACTCTAGTAGCTCTATGTAAGCGAGAAGGGGCTGCCGTCGGTATTGCCAAGGCGCAGATGCACCATTCTCGTGTCTTTGGAAGGCGCCATCTCGAGCATTTCGCATGCATGAGACTGTGAGGCTGTGAAAGATGATTCGTAAGTAGCAGGATGCCAAGAGTTCGATTTGATCGTGTGACAGACTGACACTCTGACAGTACGACAGGCTACAGTACCTTTACTGTTATGAGTTATGACTGATGTGACGGTCCAGCCAAGCCAATATCTGCATATCTGCAGCGCCGAGGGTAGGTATCTATGACACTGTCGAGAAATGCGATAAGCCCGAAACCCGGTGGCCCTATCCAGCAATGTCGATGGACCCTCCACAGCACTTGTTCCTTCCTTCCTCCTTCCACGTGGCTACAAAGCCTGGAAGGCCCTCAGTCTCATCTCCATCAAGTGGTGAACTGGTGAACGAAGTTGCAGGATGTCGTTTGGCTTTGCTCCATCCGACATCGCAGTTGGCATCCAGCTCTGCCAGTGGATCTACGACCATTGCTTTGACAAGAACGGTTCCGCCGGTAAGCGCACTCGGCCTACTCTAACCCTAACCCACTGCAGATCTTAGACCAACTTTACCGACATCCTGACTGACTTCTACGCATGTTCTAGACACGAAATATTTACAATTCAGTAAAGACGTCCGCCGCCTTGATGAGAGGCTTCGGCAACTTCGTGATGCCTTGCAACAGGCCCTCGACCAAAGTGAAGACCTGGACTTCGATTCTACAAATACCAACCCAAGACAAAACCCTCTCCAACGCGAATCACAGGAGCTGATTGGGGACTTCACCGCGACGCTCGCGGAATGTCGCGAAATATTGGTCCGTCATGTATCCCTCCAACGGGACCGAGCTGGTTTCATTCAGAACGTGGTGTGGGCCGCCTCGACACAGAAAAAGGTGGACGATCTCAGGGCAAGGATCCAATTCCATACCCAGAAAATATACCTTGTCATCGAGCCTGTACAGCTCAGACTAGCAACCAATATAGCTGGTGATGTGGCCGAAATATTGTGGCTCATGAAGCAACACCTGATACCGCAGCAAGAGCTTGTCTTTGGGGAAATACCGGAATGGCTAGCTGCTAGGTTCTGTAGTGCGTTGGCGAAAAACCCCCCTCCAGTCTGCACCGATATTACGCATTTCCCGTTGAAAGAGGGGTTCGACGCTCTCTATCGGCATTTCCGACAGAGCACAGTACAATTCATCGACCGCGAAACTGGCGAGCAAACAATCGAGCAATATCTGGAACTACTCAAGGCACAATGGATACTGGAAACATTGAAACGGAGCATGCCGTATCGGGAGGCACGACCTGGTTCGCTATACACCAGAATAATTGGACAAGTAGAACAGCGCATTTCTAAGCAGTACCTCCGGCAAGACCTTGTCGTGTTCGGGGACAATGAACTGGCAAAGTTGAACTCGGCCTTGTTCCTTATATGGCCGGCGGAAGTTGAGAGCACGTCTAAGCGTCTGATAGATCAAAGCGGTCAGGAGGAAAAAATCCTCGAGATCTCTTTATCAGCGCCTGCTGGGATTCAGAAGCATGATCTGCTCGTCTTCCGCAGAAGTGCAACGACGTTGCGACTAGTGCGCAATGCTGTGGAGGATGATTCCGGCATAGCTCAGCCAGAGAGTGAAAAGGTCAATACTCACGTGGACCGGCTCATACCATGGTACGCAATACCCACATCGACTCCGACCTTGAGTGTGGAAATATGTAGCGGGAATGGAACAGGGGGGACAATTCTCGATTTCCGATCGGAATCAGACATCTTCGGTTTTCAACGCGCATACTTAGGGTACCAAGTGGTACACGATATGCCGAGAGCCACGTGGGCACTCAATAAGCAACAGCTCCGGATTGGCTCTAAAGTCTTAGAGGGAACTGCGAGGCTACAACTTTGGCTCTGGAAACCCTTGCCTTGCATGCAAGCACAATCGCTAGAACCTTCACGGCTGTCGACTTCATCTTCCTCATCTCTATCTGGTAATTCCCAACGGACCAATACTACAAACGCCACAGTGGCAAAGATTACGCAACGCTGCGATAGCTCTATCGTGTCTGTTGCTGAGAACAGTAACGGTAACGCTGTGATTGCGGCTGTGAAGCCTCACCTACCGAGAATGGTTTTATTCACTAAATTAGAGGGAAAATATACTTTTCTGTCTCTCGAACCTAAGTCATATGACAGTTACTTTTGCTTTTCTTCATACTAACAACACGCTTAGTGCAGCAAGGACTTCGAGTGGTGGACACATCGTGTCGTTGCAAAAAGGCTCCCTCATCTTGCCGCCGATCTGTAATAGAAAACCGAGTCTCTGGGGACTCACCTGAAACATTCGCTGTCCAGAAATTCTCCGTTAAAATGGACCAACTAGAGACCTGGGATCTTTCGATCCTGGGTCGGCCCCAACATCCAATGTTCAAAGACGGCAGTAAGATAGAACATCTGACTTGCAAATTTCTCAATCTAGAATTCCCGTCCGTGCCAGACAGAGAGAAGTTCAACAATGACCTCGAAGTAGCGCTTAAACTACGTGACAAGGACGAAAAGCAATACCGGAAAGTTTCAGGTAACGCGGAATTCCTAAGCCACAAACCCAACCACGTTGTTGCTACTGAGAAGACGGCTACCCTTATTCCCTCTCGGCCATCATCTATTGCATCGTGTGAAACCCGGAAATCTTCTGTTTGCACATCCCCAAGAAATATTCCCTCACTTGGTCGATTCTCACAGTCAGCGACTTTCGTTGGCTCCCCCGTTCTTCCAAGTTCTCCAGAGAGGCTGGCGGCATTTCTTCCTCGAAAACCGTCCGCCACTTCAGACAATATTCGTACTCCTACGATCCAGAGAACATCAACACTTGTTCCTTCTGTCGAGCGCCTCTCTAAATCACCAGTGTTTTCCAATTCGTTTTCCTGGGCAACATATCCCGAGAAAGTGGAATTTCCAGTGGGTGATCTTCCACCTACTCAACAGTCTCTTCGTCCGGAACTCGATACACATAGTGATAGTTTTATGTGGCCTGTGCACAGTGGCGATCCTTGGTATCCCGGCAAGACGTGAAATCGGCCTTGGTATCCGACAATAGAACAGATCATTATTCCGAATACTAACAGGTAATGGATGCTTTTCATCTCCATGGAGAACTTCTCGGCCAAGCTTCGCCTACAGACAGGCTATTATAACGCATTAAATGTAGGGCAACCACGTTACATACCGCCATCCTGAACCCCACGGCGTAATAGCAGGAGAAGAGGTCGATCAAGTTTTAGGGAAAGGTTGACCCAATCCTTGAAGAGGTGATTTCTGCGGAAAGGTACAGTAGAACTTTGAGAAGCAGTGTCGTCAAAGCTGTGTTCCGTCTATTGATGATTGGATGATCTACCATCGTACAAGAAACAATCGGTCGACATGAAGAGCGTAAATACCGGCTGTCTTCAAAAACACCTGGTAGTCTTGCTATTTCGTTGCAAATAGTTACGGTTCGATCTCAAGGAAGCACATTCGGAGGCACAAAAGTATTATCGACCGCTTGAGTTAATAAAATTCTTCAGACGATGCCAACCGCAAAACAAGGACGACAAGGGGAGCTGGAATATGTAAGATCCAGACGGTGGTGATCAATCGTGGCTCAATCTGATCTCGCCTCCCTGGGAGCAGGCTACTTCCTAATGGCGCCATATCGATCCCGAGCCTGCGTGAGATGTCGCTGTGTCTTCAGCAGCGTCAGAGTCTGCCTTTACGGCCTTGGTGTCATCCTCGGGGTGCACTTCCTCCTGACTTCTCTCTTACGAAGCCTGGACAATGGTGTACAGGGTGAGCTAAGCGTTTGTTTGTTCTGCAACCCGGTGGTGCTGACGCCTTGACGGATGTTTAGATGCGGATGTTCTAGCAGGCGGGGCGGGGATGCATTGGTTTGGTGAAGGTGGGTTAAGGGGAATGGGGAGTCGGGGGATTTACTAGGAGTGGAGGTTCAGTAAAAAACTACTGATACCCAGGCTAGCTCTCAGGATAGAGGATAGTAAGATTGGTTCGTTCCATGTGCCTTTTGGTAACTTTTCTAGGCGCACGTGTGTTGCGGTTGAACCTGAGAGTATGATGAACTAGTTTATCGCCAAAGAGAGTTTTCGAAAACAAACAATCAGAAGCACTAGTTTGTAAAACGATCTATCTTCTTGTCATGTTATACTACAAGCATTTGCAAAATTTCGTTCTTGTTAAGTTGTATATATTGTCACGATGAGTCGACTTTAGATTGCAGTCACATGCATAGATGGAAGAAGAAGAGACAGTAGAAAGACAGGGAACTGAGATCGAATAGTCGAGAACTTATCTGCCGGGTCGAATATCAGAAACAAGCGACGGCGAGATCAATCCATGTCACAAGTTCACTTTCCTGCTTGTGACACATTCTTTCACAACTCAATTGGTCGAAATGCCTGTTCTTTAGGGACCAATAAACCTACGCCCCCCTTTTTGATACATATACAGCTCTCTATCGATACACATACATTTCTTCTCCTCTCTTCTAGCATCAGACATAATTAGCAACTCGCTGCCGATAGAACCATAACATCGCAGAAGAGCTTTACAGTCAGGAGGACACATTCGATACTACATGAACAGTGCTGCGGTCATAGGAACAACAGCGAGGTAGTTGGTGAAGACATCGGAGCTCGTCAGGTCAGGGGTAGGAGCTAATCACGACGGTGAAGCAAATTGATGAAGCAAACTGAAGCTAATATTTTGTTTTTTGTCTATCTTTAACGGAGATGATTTAGGGAATTTAATCTTGAGATTATGTGTACCCGCTTGGTTTTGGTGTAGAATTAAGTACTCATGGATTTTTTCCTGAGCAATCTTAAGAGGCTGTATATGTATTGATAAGGGGGTGTACTTCTATTGACTTGCATTATATATTTTCGAGACCGAACAGAGATAATTGGGATAGACTTCCACTTGGCGTTTTGGTTCTAACTATGCGTCTCTGCTGCCTCATTTGACTGTTCAATGAAACCCAATTAGGCTGATGAGGAAGAGATAGCCGACTTCGAAGGATGTGTCAGACTAAGGACTCGTAGGATAGTTTGTGTATCCCATTCGTTTCATACTAGAGCTGTCAGCTTGGCGGTCATAGGACAAAGGCACACTTTCTCTTACTCGGTCAGTAGTTATATCATGGGTGACCCGGATCCCAGGGGGAATCGTTGGTAAGCAGATGCCCTCAGACTCAATTGATTGGTTTCTGTGGTGCGACCGAGAGGATGTGTGTCTTATCAACGTGTTTACACCTGATACGGTTGGTGTCGATATACTGAGCAATCCGTCATGAGCAGTCTTCGAGCGACTCTGCAGCCAACGACGAGCAGATTTGGATTGCTGTGGAGCTTTGCGATCGTTCGAGCCGTCTATGATAAAGAGCGCTCTGAAAGCACTTATGGAAACGACCATGACAGCAACGGCAGCTTCGGCCTGTAGCCAAAAGACGGCCCAGGTGGTGTCGATTTGACCGTTGATGATGTTGCCAGCGCTGATCTTGATGATGCTGGTTATAATCATGAAGATGCTGAGGCTCAAGATGGCACCAAGTGCGAGTTTTCTGCGAAGGCCGATTCGCACGCGCCAGAGGAGTAGGATGGGGATTGAAATGACTAAGGAGAGTCAGCCGTATACATGTTAAGTAAGGGACAACTCCATACCCAAGACATCTGTTGCAATGTCCAAGATAGTGACTGCTTTGAAAACTGCGTTCTCTCTGGCAAGGGCACTAGGAGTAACACAGGTCACTAAGTAGATATATGTCAGCTTCTGTTCAACAGGAAAATTCGCGAGAATTCGCTAACCAAGGACGCGTGCACCAAAGTAGGGACAGCTCATGAAACTTGAGCAGATCATGACCACAGCGGTTGGAACGTGGACGGCAAACACAAACCACCACCATATTATCATATTTTTCAAGCGCCGAAGAAGACTGCGAAAGAAAAACAAGAAGGAGAACTTGACGCTAACAATCGTAACGAGCAAGAGCACAGCGGCAGCATCTTGAGTTTTCTGGTCCTCGATCAATTGGTGAATAAAGTCCAAGGGTGGAGTCTGCATGCCAGACTCGACGCTAACTTGGGTATATAGGTAAGGACAATCGATGTAGACCATGACAGTTCCGGCAATTAGACAGACAGTGGCGAGGAAGAATAGGCAATCGTCAATGAAGATACGGCGGAAAATACGTGTTCGAATATACGTGCGACCAGCTGCGAGGACAATTGCTATTCCAAGAAGAACTCCAATCGAGGCCTAGCTAGAGGTTAGCCCATCGGATAATTTTGCTGCGACACTCCAAAGGTCTGCGCAACATACCTGGAAAGCAGTCCGATCTATTTTCGCCTTGTTTGCTGTCATGTTGCTACGCGGATAGACTTCGCATCGAGAGACTTGGATTCAAGCGTGAGGTCCTTTCTGTGGTGGTGAAGGACGATAACAGAATGCAATAAAGGAAATCACGTTTTTGACTAATATAGGTAATGTATATATCCTCGAAAGTATCCTGCCGTGTCCGTAGCCTTGGATGCCGCCACAGAAGTTGACGTTCTGTGCAATGCAAGTCAACTCTTTGCTGCAATCGAGTGGGGCTCGATGGGAATGCCTGCAGGCCGACATTCTTGGAAGACAAACGGAAAGCTGAGTACCGCCGTTTGTGATCGGCGTGAATGAGGTACAGTACGCTCAAAGTAGTATGCCGTAAGTGGCATCAGACATTGAGAAGGCAAAAGGTAAGGATGTGGCGAGGAGGGCGTGGGTGGTTGCCTCGTCGCTGTAGCCGAGCTAATGAAACGAACTCGTTCAGCCATCAGGATTTGCCTACATTGACCGCACCACATCTCTCTGTGCCATGAGATCACCTTTGCATGGGCAGCCTTGTGGTACTGTTTGATCCAACGATGCAGCACCAAGGATGTGGTGGATCATAGTCCCAATGGATTTGGAATCGCATTGCCCTCGCTGAGCTGCTGTGTGAGCTGCAACCTCAGTACTTCTTGAGCCATTCCTATCATCCAAGCTGTCTTCACTATGGCCTTTCTGTACCTTCTCAGTGCCGCTACCATCGCGTGGATTTTGTGGACCTCGATTTCGTTGTTCCTCAATTACCAGGTCGCGCGCAAGCTGGCCTTGCCCATCGTAATAAGCCCGTTAAGCGCACTAAATCCTCTATGGATGCTCGCACTCAAACTACTCCCCGTGCTCCCCAGGTTTCTGCAAATGCTTCCATTTGGCCTGGGCAAATGGGCAAGATGCACTTACATAGGATGGACATTCCAGGACAAGTGTGCTCTACATGATGAGCTCGGCCTTGTCTTCGTACTGGTCACCCCAAGTGGTAACGAGTTATGGGTTGCCGACCCTAATACCGCGCACATAGTGCTGTCGAAGAGGAAAGAGTATACCAAGCCTACTGACATGTACAGTAAGTAATAACGACAGAATGTAAAACCCTCATTGACGAGAAGGTTGCAGAGCCATTAGATGTCTTCGGCCCCAGCTTGAATACCGTAAGGAGCCGCAGAGACCATTTCTATATGGATACTTAGCTAAGGTGGCAATTTAGGTTGAAGGGGAAGACTGGCAGCGTCACCGAAAGCTAACGGCGCCTACTTTCAACGAAAGAATCAGTTCTCTTGTATGGGGCGAGGCTTCACGACAGTGCCAAGATATGCTACAGTCATGGGTAGATGAGGGTCTCGAGGGCACTCGAGAGACCGTCCAGGACACTGCAAGATTGGCCCTGCATGTTTTATCGAGTGCTGGGTTCGGTATTTCACGTCCTTTCAACGCGGGCGTACAGAAGCTTCCCCTTGAACATCACATGCCGTACCAAGATGCACTGTCACTGATTTTGCGCAACGTCGTCACCCTTGCTATCATTCCAAAGGACTTTTTGACAGTTTCAATACTCCCCAAGAAGTTACGCAAGCTTGGTCAAGCTGCGAAGGAGTTCAAACAATATATGGAAGAAATGCTCGAGACCGAACGCACTTCGATCACAAAACGCAAGTCTGGCAATAACAACTTGCTAAGCGCTCTCATCCAAGCTTCGGATGAAGCCAAAGAAACGAATGGTGGCCGCAAATCGAATCTTGGACTCACAGATGACGAGATCTATGGGAACATCTTTATCTATAATCTAGCTGGGCACGAGACGACAGCGAACACGGTGGCGGCTGCCATCGTTCTCCTGGCTGCCAATCCAGAATGCCAAGAATGGTTGGCCGAAGAGCTCAAGAATGCTTCGATCGAGCAGAGCTACGAATCCGTATTTCCAAACTTGAACAGATGTCTCGCAATCATGGTAAATCATCCAAACCCCCAGCAGCAACAAAGACCTCACACTCTCCTAGTACGAAACCCTCCGTCTTTATGGCTCCATCGTCTTCATCCCCAAAACAACCGGACCTCGCGAGCAAACCCTCATCATAGGCTCAACCCAGCACCTCCTTCCCCCAAGCACAGCAATCAACATAAACACCCAAGCCATCCACTGCAATCCCCGCTTCTGGGGCCCCGACTCTTTAACCTGGAAGCCCAGCCGCTGGATCACACCCAACGGCGGGCTCATGGAGCCTCCACAAGGCCAATTCATCCCTTGGGCAGACGGCCCGCGTATCTGTCCCGGGCAGAAATTCGCGCAGGTGGAATTCGTCGCTGTTGTGGCGACGTTATTTCGAGAGCATAGGGTGTGTCCTGTTTTGAAGGATGGAGGGAGTTGTGAGGATGGGAGACAGAAGCTGCTGGAGATGGTAAACGATTCGGCCATTTCCGCTATTACGTTGCAGATGCAGAAGCCCAGGAGTGTGGCGCTGGCTTGGTCGAAGAAGGTGTGATTGTTGCCCAAGGTTTTCGAGTGTCCCCAATTCCTCTTCCCACAGTATGCGCCTGTCTTAATACTCTGTCATACTGGTGTAGTATCTCGTTCGAATAATGATTCAATACAACTTGTCTGGAGGCTACTCTCTTTCAAAACCGAGCGCCGAGCGCCAAGTAGACTGAAAACAGAAGGATATATTTAATTTCCACACGCAATTCTAGTCCTCATCACCAACACGCTCGGCGACAATGACTTTTACGAGCAACAATGCTTAAACCGTGAAATGCAATGACATTTATACCGGCAGGCGCAGGGCCAAGCAGTGGGTGTACTCGTACATGCCCCACCTCGAACAGAAAAGGCTCGACTTCATTAGTTCAAGAGTCCGCTCATATAGTGGGAAGAAATACGTCCATGATAGAAGTGAGTTCTAAGATCATGCAAGCTGCGTCCGATACTAAATAGACAAATCGACAAATCGACCAAATACGCAAACGGACAAAAGCACATGTACAATTAGCACCATACCGACTAAACCAACCTACACCACTTCATCATAAGCGCATTCGTTCTCCTATCCACTCCCTCACTTACCAAGACCAGCCCACTCAAATCTTCCACTTGCCCCCCTTCCTTCCTCCCTTCTTTCCGCTCACCCTTCCCGGACCTAAACCCGCTTCCCAATCATTCAGGTAGCAAGTATCAAGGTCGATGATAGCCTGGCTATGGGTTATGCAGGGGTGAGTATGGAAGAGATGGGGAAGGGAGGTGAGGGAGATGGGGAGATGAAGAGATAGGGAGATGAAGAAATCGGAAGACGAAAATGATGGTGTTAGGACTTGAATCATGACTCTACCTATGTAAGTGTTGAGGCCCATAAAGCGATAAAATGATAAACTTGACAAAATGACTGGGGGATCGAGAAATGAAAAAAAAGGAAGGGAGGTGGGGACGAGGGAGATGTAGAGATGGCGAGGTGATGGGGTGATGAGGTAATAAGATGGTAATAGTGGAAAGATTGATAAGATTTTGGTCAGTTGATGGGTTGGTAAAGTAGCAAAGGAGAAGATGGTAGATACAACCAACAGACAAGTAAACAAGTAAAGCAGAGTAGATAAGTAAAGCAGACGAATTAATCAAAACAAATCAAAACAAACCACCCTCAACCTCTTCGCCTAAACCCCCTCTTGCACAAACCCCATCGGCTCATCCCCCCTACTAACATGCCTCTCCGTCGCCATCCTCGTATCCGCCTTTCTTCCCGTTTCTCCCTCTTCATGGTCAAGTGCCATGTCGCCGCCGTAGCCTGTCTCGTGTCCCGGTTCGGGGTCATGGTCGGGGGCGGGTGCGCAGTGGTTGTAGGAATGATCGGATTGGCCTTCGAGGAAAGGTTCGCGGTTATCGTGGTGGTGGTGGTGGTGGTGGTGGTGGTGGACAAACCCCTCCTGGCCATGCTCATGCGCCCCGAAAGCCGCGCCGCTCCCGAAGTGCTGGTCCTGCATGATCTGCGGGTCCAGCGGCATGTCGGCGTAGGCGTGCAGGGGATGCATATGTGCTACCGGCGCGGCGGATTGCGCGTCTAGCGCGGCGGAGAAGTCGCGGTGGTGGGTGCTGGTTGCGGAGGAAGTGCTAGAGGGGGATTGGAGGTTGTCGAAGTTGACAAGGCGCTCGATCATGCTGTTGGGGTCTTGGTGCGCGGCTCGGCGGAGTTGCGCCAATGCTGAGGAGGATGAGGATGCTGTTGATGTGGTTGAAGATGTGTGGTTGTTATTGTCAGAGGTAGGTCTTCCCCCGGTCGAAGCGGAGGAGGGCAGTTTGGTGGATTCCTTGCAGTCGGGGCAGTTTTTGATGACGAGACTGACGGTTTCTTTGATGCGCACCCAGTGATATTTTTCCGCAATCGTCGCCGTTGTCTTGTTGATCCCGCCATGCTGCCCCTTGTGCACTGCCCGTGCGATCTCGTACTGCCGCTGCGGATCCGCCACCACTTCTTTATCCTTCAGCATAAGCCTCTCCACCCCTCCCTCCTCCTCGGGTGGCGCAAGCTTGTAGTGCGTCGCCGCGCTTCTAAGCCGGCTTTTCTCTGCTCGGTCCGCGCCGTTGGGGTATTTGGCGTGCTTGAGGTAGAATCTGATTTTGTCAAAGCGCTCTTCGGAGACGAAGTCTTCGCCTTCAGGGCCGAGGTCGCGGCCATAGATGATGGCGTCGACGAGGGTGTGGGGGTGGGAGCGTAGATTTCCGCAGGACTTGACGCGGCCGATGCGTTTGAAGCCGAGGGCGTCCCAGATGCGGCAGGAGGCGACATTGGTTTCGTAAACAAGGTTGAAGACAGAGTAAGTGTAGCCCTAGATGGATCAATCGAAGCCAATCCGAATGTGTTTTAGCTGAAGCGCAATTTCTAGGTGGAAATTTTCTACATTGAGAACTCGAAAGCATTTGATATTCCTCATCTCTCCAACTTGTTTGCTCTTGAAAACGAAAAGAACGTTGCACGCTTTGACAATGACGGAAAACTAACGTACCAACTGCGGGGCCCACTCTAAATATCCCTCCCCCATCAGCCTCCCTACCCCCCTATTCCTCGCCGCATCCGTGACCAAAAACCCCCCATTACAAACATGGCTGCTCCTCCCAGGATAATTTGGCTTTACATAGAAGCTCCCCATACACGCCTTCTCCCAATCGACCCTCCCCTCCAGCGCCTGAACATCATTCACCTCTCCCAGCAGCATAACGGCTCCAAAATTCTGGAACCAGTACTTGCCAAAAGTCTCTACGGACATGGTGATGTTCATAGGGTAGGTGTCACCTTTTTCGATTTCGAGATTGATTTGGGAGCAGAGGTATGAAAGGAGAGATGGTGGGACGTCCGAGGCCTGGCAAAAGGGAATCAAGGTCGCAGTGGTTATGCGATCCCGAAGAGTGACGAGACGGGGGGTAATGCTTTCTGGGATGGATAGAGCGAGGGGTGTTGGATACGGAGGTGCACCGGATGTCCGATATATGGTAGTGGCCAGCGGATCTTCTAGCATGGCCGGCATTGCGTCCTATGGTCTTTTATTTCCTAATTGGGACTCAAAGGCTTAGGGCTTCTTTAAGCGAGCGGAACAAGTGGAATTATGACTCCAATCTGCTTAGTCAGCCGGGCTTCGGTCGCAATGAAGAAAGTTCTATCGCCGGCTTTTCAAAGGCAGCTGCACGATAAGCTCGGAAAATATTGGGTTTCTGGAGATAACTTACCCCTTTTCCTGACGCTTAGGGCTTCAGGCCCATGGAACACTGACTGATTATTCGTGGTGGGTGGAGAATGTATCACGGCTTGATCTTTCATGCGGTGATGAGATATTTGGGGAAGTTCTGAGTCCTACGGTAGTTTATCGTATCTCGCGTAGGCCGGGCACTAGTCATATCACGTGCGGACGTTGATGATTGGGGATACATCACTTAGGGTTAAGAAGAATAGGGCTCCTTCAGATACTTCGATTTCCTCAACTTCAGGATCTGCTATCTGCACACCTGAGAAACGACATGGACTTAAACTCTCGCTCTGGACTGTCCCTACTTGGGGCGCAGGCTATATAGACAGAACATCAGAAGGTGCAGAAAGTATGAATAGGATACTCGATTTCGCTGGAAAATGTCCAAATAGATGATTAGACTCGCTGTTTTCAATCCCGACTCTTGTCTGACAACTAAGGTTGGGCGAAGTAACACTAATATCTGGAACTAAACAATCTGGTCCCTACCTGGTGTATTTTGCCATCGGCTGTTATTCATCACCCCTTGATACTCCAGCATCCGGGGATAGCGCTTCTGGATCTGAAAAGCGATTCTAATCCCAGTCTACTAATGACCTGCTTTCCCGGCTAGGGGCTCTGGTATATTGGGGCCATACATTAACTGGAGATGATGAAAAGATCAAGGCCAGATTGTCGAAAGGTGTATTGAAGATGAGAACACAAAATAAACCTACAAAAACTTCCGACTTCTCGAATCTTCTTCGTCAAATGAGTGTCCGTGTACCTATACCGCACACTTAGGCCCTTCCCTCCTAGAACTAGTCTTATCCAAACAATTTCCGTCTATACCAGTCCAGCTTGTTCTGGTTCGTTCCAAAGCTCTCTCAAGCTAACACACCAGAAACGTAAGGGAGTGACAGACAGGCTTTGAGTATTGAGCTGCGGATGCTGTCTTGGTTGATCTCATGGTACTGGTAGCTCAGAAGCATCCTGCCAATCTTCTGATTCCTCGTCACTCTTTGTGCGTTTGTTCTCGTCGTTCTTTGTAATTTCGTCCTCCTCAATCTCTATGGACTCTATCTGACCTCTCTCTGCAGACTCAGCATCATCGCCTTCCGCCGACTCAACCCTGACTTGTTGTACGAAAGCAGTTTCCGCTCCTGGGTCACTGATGCTAGTGAGAATTTCCACAAACGCCGCGTACCATTTCACTGGATCTTCATCAGGTGGTTGGACCTCATCTTCCGACCACCTCGCATTGTTGTCTCTACATAGCTGAGCGATTCGCAGGGCCGTCCGTCCGTACTGGTCACGTTCTTCTACATTGACCCCCTTTAATGTAGCAAAGCGAAGGAGCTTCAAACTTGCAAGATCACCCTGTCGAACTGCGAAATGAAGTATGCTTTCTTGTGTGCGAATGGAAGTATGAGTGCAATCAAACGTTTCGTGATCGAGAAGGGCCTTCAATGATTGATAGCTTTGGTAAAGTATAGCATAAGCAAAGGGTGCACAACCGTATTGATCGTCACCGTTAATGTCACCACCCATGTCTGCAAAATACGTTAGCACTTTGGGACGATCTCTCGCGCCTGCGATGTGGATTGCAGTTGTTCCACTGTCGTCCTTTGACGCTATATCCGCACCAAAATCCAGAAGCATCTTTGTGGGTTTGACGTCATCACCAACTATGACGGCGTACATTAGCGTGGTCCGGCCCCTGCCGTCTTTCCTGTTGACATCTGCCCCAGCGGACAGTAATGCTTTCAGTGAATAGTAACCCCCATTCTCGGCCGCCCAATGCAATGGAGTCGTTCCACGTCGATCGGCTTTGTTAGGATCAGCTCCACGACTTAGAAGTTGCTGAATTGTCTCCAGATCGCCCCGTTGCGCTGCCCATGAGAGCGTACTCCTTTGCCCAGCATCAACCTGGTCAGTTACTGCTCTAGAAGATGATACCAAAAGATCGCCAAATGATCTGCTGGAGACACCTAAGTATGCCTCGTGCAAGTCGGTAAATCCAAACGTATCCAGCAAAGATCGATCATTGAAGAGGCTCCGCATAGCTCTCTTAGTCTCATTAAGCGTTCTCTCACCGAAAGTCGACTCCCAAGCCAGTTTGAATGGGCTCCTTGTTTTCGTCAATACTTTGTTCATGCCCGCTGAGAGCTGGAACGTGCCTACTGTTGCGTTCTGTCTTCAAGGGTAGGATCCGCGCCAGCATGAAGCAAGAAGTTTATCATACCTATATCTGCTTCGGTTACAGCATACTATAGACGGTCAAGATCTCAATCGGTCGGGTTTGGGCAGGCGCTTACATGCAAAACTGAACGATTTCTATCAAGGGATATGTCGAGGACAGATGCTTCTCCTTCACATAGTAGGCGTTTGACCTGAGACAGCCGACCAAGAGCTACGGCTTGAATTATCGGGGCGCTGACGGGGCGGATTCTCAGAACTCTTAGGCAAAGTTCGGGGCCACCTGCTTCTAATTATTAGTTGCTTACTGTGGTTTCCTCTGTAGATTTGTTATAATATTACTCGAATCCAGTATCAGACACGAAAAGGAACCGCTTAGCACAACTGAGAATCAGGAACTATGACTGCAAATTGAAAGGACTCGAATGGCAAGTAAGATGACTTTCCCAGTTGATGGCAAGCTATAAAATGCCAAACAGTCTCCCTGACCTATGAACTGCGCCTCACACCCACAGGAAAAGAATGAGCACCAATTTCTTTAATGCGGTTTGACGTTGAAGACGAAGAAGCATCACATGCAGAAGGAATTTAAAGGAGGCGCACATAGCTAAACGACTAACCTTGATAAAATGCCACGTTGAGAGATATTGCCCGACACAGGAACCAGTATGGGAAGGTGTAAATAGCGTTTATAGTAGCCGTCGAACGGTTCAGGCAGCTTAAAGTATCACAACTGCCGGCGACTAGCGTTGGTATTGCATAGTACCCTATAAGGAGAGAGCCGAGGACTCGATTCAAGATGCTTGGGCTTTGTACGTGGCATGGTTTATGGCAAGAACAACGGCAACGTTGGTCACAATGCCGAGTAAAGGCGAGCTGGAGCTGTATACTACGGAAGGGCGGAGAACGAGGTTGAACGGTACCATACTCATGTTCTAGATCTTCTTCCGTGTCAATTTCCGTAGTACTCATTTTAGAGCTAGTATTCAAACTTAGAAGAGGATTGGGATCTAGTAAGGATTTGAGACTATGTGTTCTTTGATGCTCGCGATCGAGAATCTGTCTCAAGAGATTTTCCAATGTCTGCGATTGATCGCTTGCAGAAGCGCCAGCCCCTAGCCTACCCTGAGACAAGGGCATCTCCGTTCTTATACACAATTCTTGTAGTCGAAGATCGACTCGTAAGGATGTTGAGCTTGCAAACATCAGCCTCCGTAAATTGGGAAGCCTTATCATATAATGTCCAGATATGGCGAAATAAATCATTCTACTGCGAACTAGGAGATCATCAACGAAATCAAGTCTCTCTCAAATAGTGATTCATGCAAGAAAATAGACATCGATATTTTGACCAACAGATAGCTGCTTGTGGATACTCAAAACACAGAAGGTATGGTATCATAGCCGTAGGGCTCCTTCGATGTCATTTTCGTAAAGTTTGGGATAGGTAGGATTATAGAGTAAAGCTCGTATTACTGCGAGGAGAGAAAGAACAACTATTTTATGAACTTACGAGGTTAGAACACTCAGAGCTGCCGCCAGATTGATCCTGTTACTGCGCGTCCGCTCTTGTAGCTCCTTTACCTTATGCTCTGAACGCATCCACGCACTCCGCTGAAGCTTAAGTTGGCCAGTGCGGCTATCGACCTGAGTGAGCTCATGAGCAATAAGTTGCTCCAGCATCAGTACTGTTTCTTTTACTCTCTCGAGTGCTCTGCAGACGCTTGAATGGACCGGCCTGCTGTATGTATCTTGGTACTGTCTTGCCAGATCGTGAACTTCCTGCACCATACAATGAATGTCCGCGACCTCGTTATTCAGGGCAGCAAGAGCAGCAGGCGCGTTCCTCAGAGCGGTAAGCCTTTGGAGACCTTTGCAGACTTGCCCACCCGCCCCCAGTATGGTCAGAATTCCCACTGTAATCGAGAGGGGGTCCATTTGGAACCGCAGAGACTGAGCCGATGTTTAAGCTTACTAGGGAATCGTAGGGCTCAAAGTTTCCGTCCTTTCGATGACATGCTGGAATAGAAAAAGATCAGCTTCAATACCTAAGAATGATATGAAATCGAGATAAAATGTAGATGAGAACACCCGTCGAAAAGGAAAGGTGGGCTGTGCTCGCAGCCTCGTCGCCTCGTCTTCAGCCTCTGAGGTCACAACGCAGCAGATCTAGATTCGGCGGCCGCAGCCTTGCTTGTTGCCAAAATGGAGTCTCTGCGAGACCGCCTTGATCAATAGCCCTATAATTTCTAGTGCGCAAGAATGAAGCCTATCTTATTAGAAGGAAGAGGACATTCAGGCATGTAGAGCTGCAATTGCAGTGCCTTTCTCAAGTAGATAGAGCGGAGGAGTACAATCGTGTATAATCAATAAAGCTAGTCGGCTGCACAGCGCCTAAGCCACCGAGGTCATGAAGCGTATGCAAGAATCCCATATGTGCAGGCGCTGAAGTGCAAGATTCACAACAGGTCTATCGCCCAACAATCGTAATCGTTAATTTTTGCCAAGAATGGAAAGTACCGCTCGAAGCACAGAGCAAGTCTCACGCCGCAGCTTCAGTGCTAGCGCCTTGTGCTTCCCCTCCGCATTGAACCTCCCGAGCCGGAGCTCGACTGGCATAGATTTTCTCCTTTTGCGCCTGCGCTGCCTGTAGACAATCGGCATATGTCCTGAATTTGACTATCTCATGAAGGAGATATGAAGACTTGCGTTCCCAATTCGCCATCGCTTTCGTTGTGTTAGGGTGACGCGAGGAGAACTGCATCATCGTTAGCATGGAGTCTTCGGTTGGGGGTAGCCGACTCACAGCAAGTAACATCGCACCCCTCAACTCGTTGTGCTTCTGCAACTCGTCCTCGATGTTCTTCACATACGCCAGAAGTGCCTTCAGCTGATCAACTTCCATCAAAACACTAGCCACCATGCTCTGCTGCGGAGGACTCCAGTCACTGATGAGGGTCTTGTCGCCTGGTAACTTCGGTCTGAAGTTTCCTTGATCGATGGAGCTTCTGATCGAGCTTTGTATACTTGGTCGTGGTCCTGAAAGAGCGGCCGACGACAAAATATTCTCAAGCGGAATAAGGGCGGAATTGACAACAGCGTCACTCCAGCCATACTCGATGTTACTGATCCCTCCCACTAAAGGCTCTTTCGATAATCTGGCGCTCCAGTAGTTTGCGGTAGTCACGAACTCTTTAACAATCTCTGGTGTGCCAACTTGAAAAAGGTGGACAGCTCCAGTAGGCAAACTCAGAGCCCAGACATGCGGCCTGTTTTTCGAGTATCCAGGCGGGGGAAGTGCACTCGCTATCGTGTGACGTAGCAAGAAATTTCCGAGAGCCTCTGCACTGTCGGCCCAATTTCCACCACCAACGACGCCACCTGGTGCCTTTTGGTTCTTGGCTTTCTGGCGCATGGACTTCGCATTCATGCTGAAGGAGAAAAGACGCATCCAGCCTTTCTCAATGACCGCAAAGCTCTCTACCCAATTTCTATCCTTTGATCTCTTGTCAACCGATTCTAAATGATGCTTATGCTTGAGGATGCCTTCCTTTGCCCATGGCGCACCAGCTAGTTCGAGGGTCTCGTCTTCCAGCAATGGAGCGACTCGAATGCTATCCTCAGCGGGGTCAGCAGCAGCAGCTTCTTCACGGATGATGGCTTGGCTAAGAGCATTCGCAAATCCAATAGACTGCTTGTAGTCCCCTTGAGGGTAATTAGATGCAAAAGAGTCAATAGACATCGAAGTCTGGGTTTTGCCAAGAGACAACTTGCTCCATGTGCTCGATACTGACGGACTCCATACGGACGACTGGTCTTCAAGGCTTGTCCGACTGGACCCGACCGTAGAGGCTGCATAGAGGCGGGGTCGAGACCGGCCCTTAGATGCCCAACGACCCGTGCCGAGACGATTCTCGGCCGTCCGACCTCTGTAACTCTGATTCTCAGATCCAGCCTTACTGAGTACACTCGGTGTGCGACGGAGCATGTTGCTGGTCATGGTAGAGAAGCTGTTAGATGGAGGCTTCTGATCAGGAACTTTCTCCTGTTGCTCGCTACCATGAAGCGGCAATCGCTCTTGACGGATCGAGTTGTAGAAACCCTTGAGTACGATGTCAACCTGGACTTCCCAGGTATTCAACTTTCCACTGAAAGGAGCTTTGACCAATGGCCCACATTCATCTACAGAAGTGTCATAGTCGAGAGCGGTGGGCGTGGTATTGGATAGGTATGACTGAGCTGCCTGATCGGAAGGTCTCGTCGACAGCCTGTAGCTTGGTCTGCGACTTTCGAAAGAACGCCGTCCTTCTTGTGACTCGGCTGGGAGCGTTGCTGATGTTGCTTGTCCGAAAGTCGAGTCCCTCCACGACTTGGCTGGCAGGGTAGACGCTCGGTTGTTCTCAAAGCCATCAGGTGCGGCGTCTGTTGCTACGCGACGAATGGTTGGCAGGGTATTCTTAATGAATTGCGTACGCGTCATCTTCTGCTCGATCTCTGCGAGGTGCAGGTCCGTATTGAGCATTAAGATAGAATAGCAGATAGTATGCACAACGTCTGGAATGATATTAGTTAAAGTTCCTACAATTTACCCGCAATGAATGTACCTGTAGCCTTGAAGCCGTGGTTTGGGTTGCAGGCACACCAGCGCGCAGAAAATGCGTCTAGTACTCGATCCACCTGCTGTGTCTCACCCTTCAACAAGAGCTTGCCGCACAGGTCTCGTAACGCAGCAAGGATGTTGAGGTTCTGCCATTCGAAGAGTTCCATGTACGCCCGCCGTACGCGGATACGTTCTGGACCGGCATCTCCGAGCCAGCCGGCTGCTTTGGCATGGGCCACTAAGCTCTGATCCCCATCGTAGACTTTCCTCGCTTGAGATTGCTCGTCCTTAGTTGGAACTGTAAGATCCGCCGCAGGACTGCTGACATTCGCAGCAGCTTCTTTGGGGCTGACAGGGACATTATCGCCAATGCTTGCTCTCCTTGTGAGCTGTGTTGATGACGCAGATTGATAATCACTAATAGGACTGACAGGTGACACCTGAGCACCTTCTAAGGGTAGGGACACACTGTCCAGTTTTTTAAGATCTTCGTCGGAATCTCCGGGTTCGAGCCACACCCGACGGGGGGAGCCAGGGGACTCCGGTGGTGAGGTCTTTTTCCTAGTCGGAGTAACGCTGGCAGGTGTAAGCCAATTCTTCGAATCGAGCCTTTTCGGAACTTTCTTCAGAGGGACATTATCGCCCTTGAACGAGGGTTCTTTGGGACTGCCAGTGGATTTCCTGATCCGCTGCTCATGTTTCCCTTGAACTTTGGGTGACGCCATAGTCACGTTTTCCTTTTCGTTACGCGATGCCATGTCTGCCGGGAAACTTGCTGCCGTTCTGTTCAAGGTTGTAGAGGAGGACATTGTAGGTTCTGTCTTATCGACGGACCCGACAGGTCTCGTCTCTGTGCTACTGCTATCGTTTAGGAAAGAGTCGAAATGCGTCACGGGAAGCTTGTCGTCGGAATTAAGTGCCCCCTTGGCGCTTTCCCGATCGGGCAGAGCTACATCTCGATTGCGACTTTGAGACGAGAAACTGTTTTGAGGGTCCAGAATAGCTCTTTGATGTTGTGATACGAGTCTAACTGTGGATTCACCTTGCACTCCATCAAGAGGCAAGTCGCCAGTAACCAGCTCATTAGATGCTGCAGTCTGTCGTCCATCTGGGTTCTGCTGGGAGTTACTGAGATATGGTGTCATGATTTTACGTAGACTGCTCACAGAAGAGCTCGTCTCCAAAGCTCGATCAGCCGATCCATCGTTAGAGTCGTTTGTATAATGTGAATACAGATGTAGAGGCAAGACTGGGGGTGGATTATGCTCAGAAACCGACTTCTTCCGTCGCCTGAAGAACGAAGAAGGTTTCTTGGCCAAAGCTGGTAGAACATTTTCTTTGGCAGATTGTGTTGGAATACTTTGATTCCGTCTCTGTGATGCTGTACTACCGCTTCGGATGTCTGCTCTTGCGCTCGACTGCAAGTATGGTTCTTGAGACAACAACTCGTTCGGCACGGCTGCATTACCCTTCGAGGACCCAAACACTCGTCTGAAGAATCCAGACCTCTCTTTCGGCTGGCCTCTTTGAATGGATATTGACCCTTGCGCGTAAGCAGACAACGCGCCCTGTGGATTGCTCAAAGGGCTGGCGGCTCTCGTGTTTACGAATGCCGGAGGTGGGGATATCTGCGACTCATTCCTTATGTCCGGTATTGCGTTGGCGTTTGCTGCCCAGCTTTCCAAGTTCTTCAATTCAACTTTGTCCCTTTTGTTCTTCGAGGATTTGCCGCTGTTTCTGCGTCGGACTGACGCCGCTTGTGCGGGTGCATGCGTGGGATGCGGAGGGTGGGCTGGTGAGCGATCCCGGCTACGAGGGCCAACGGGGACAAATGGCATAGGAGCCGCCTCAATGTTGTCGTAGATGTGAGACTGCGAGAGGCTTTGGACCATTGGCTTGCGCATCGAGGCGCTGGACGATGAGGTATGTGTCCCCCGACTGCTTTGCCCATGATCAAAACTCGAAGAGCGCCGGCCCATTGCATGCTGCCACCGAGGCCCCATCATTTGCCCAAAATCTACACTCGATGATCCACTGCTCTTGCTGCTTTTCCTGCCACCTCGTGAAAGTGGAACTGACGATTGCTCGTCCGCACCCGCTCGTTGAGCTTGATATACCTTAGCTCTTGTAGAATCGCCGGCTTTTTTCTGCACGCTATCTATTCTAGCGAGCGCTGACTGAAAGTTTGAGCTGCTGTTACTCCGGTGACGACGAGTGTCTTGATTTGAGTAACGGTTAGAAGTACCATCGGTGGGAAAAGTGTATTCAGCATTGATAGACGAAGACGGTAACAGTTCACGCTGTTGGTTATTTGCCTTGGTGGAGTCGGTTGTGTCGTCTGCATATGCGGTGTAGAGAGCCGGATGGTCGGGATTCAGGGACATTAGCATGTTATCGACGATTGAGTGGCGTGCATTGTCTGTTAGGGACAGATCATGGGAAATCCTTTCGTTTCTCGGGGTCCTCTTTCGCTCTCCACCGCCCCTTGCATTGACGCTGTCTGGCCCAGAATAAGTCTCGCGTGGGGTCTGCCGGCTACTATGCGATTTTGACGCATGTCTCCCGGCTGCGCGGACTTTATGTATCGGTGATCCCAGAGAGTCGTGCCTCTTTGGGGGCCGTCCCATTGTCGGCGTTGGAGTATCTTTGCGGCTGATCATTACAGCGGTGGGTGAGTTTTTGGACGGGTCGCATTCAATTCCTAACATATTATACGATGTGCGACCAGCGCAGATAGGACCTGTGGTGTAACAGCTGAGGGGTCTCTAACATGTTGTAGAGAAGGTATGGGCTCGGCTAACCACTCATGTATGCAAAAGGGGGATGGGGGCATCGCCCTATCTAACTACTTGTGGCCCTCTGTAGGAGAGGCTTCGGTGACGGATAAACCCGTCCCGGTCTGCCGAGACCTGCCTTGGCAGAGTCAAACCAACTGCCTCGCATAACTACTTGTACTACCTCGAACAGTCTACTGGTGACTTCTGTCCTCAGTATGCTCACCTCCCAGGCGCGCACAAAGCCTCCGCTACGCATCATGCCATCGATTCATGAACGCGCAAGCATCTTCAAGTATGCAGAATTCAACAAACTCGCTCTTTGCCGTTTGGTGAGCAAGCTACGCGGAGGGCAAAGCTGCTTCTGTGACACTTCTCAGACCCCAGCAAGCGGTAGCTTCAACTGGACAATCCTAATTTCGTTCATTGACGGGGTGGAGTGGGTGCTCCGTTCCCCACGAAATGACGGTGGAATCAAATCCGACGAAACGAACCTCATACTACTGGCTAGTGAAGCCGCGACTCTTAAGTATATCAAGGCCAACAGTACGATTCCTGTTCCTGAGGTCTTTGCATACAGGCAAGCCATTCCATCGATTCTCGTTGTGGAGAAGCTAACGACCACATAGCTGTTCTAGGGACAACGATATCGGTATCCCCTATATTCTCATGAGTAGAGCTCAAGGCTCGCCTCTACAGCATACATGGAAGACCTTGGAGACGCATGAACCCAACATATCCCAAGAACAAAAGGCAAAGGTTGTTTTTCAGCTTGGAATTATTACGTGGCAACTATCTAGGCTTCGTTTCAATCAAGCTGGGTCACTCTTTGAGGAAAATGGGGGATTTCATATCAAGACATGTCTATCCCGTGGCCTGCTACTGAATCAACGATACGCTCTCGAAGATATACCTCGTGGACCTTTCAAGTTTGAAAAAGATTATTACGAGGCACAAATTTCGGCATTCCTTGAACACGTCAAATACCTTGCTTTAGGTCATCACTGCTTCTTTGCGCCTATCCCCGCACGAAGCGAGTACGACGACGACGCTGGATTCCGGGCAGCGTCAGATTGGTGGAATGACTTCGTCACTGTAGAATCGAAAATCGATAGCTCACACAATAGAATCGATTTTGTCATTGCTGGCGAGGCTCTTTCCGTAATGATGACGAAGTGGGCCCACGATCTATCAGACGGTCTTTTGAGAAATGATCAACGTCGCTTTGTGATCCATCACCCAGACCTCAGCGTCAACAACATCTTCGTTGACGAAGAGTTCAATATCACGTGCATAATTGATTGGGCATTTTGTTCTACTGTGCCTTTGTCCATCCTCCTTACAGCGCCTGGTCTACCACAGTCACGGCATGAACTTGATGAATCACTTTTACCAATGTTCGAAAAAGGATTTCGGCACGCACTAGAAGAGAATGTACAGCGCGAAGACGTCAGTGCTGAGGGTAGACTTTGTTGGATGTTGAGTCGTAGCCGTCCGATGTGGTTATTCTCTCGTATTTTAACTTTTGATTCAACCACAGACTATTATCTTTTCAAAGCCCTTTGGGAATCAATTGGAAATTATGACCAAGAAATGGCAGAATTCTTTCGTTCAATGCAGTCGTCGAAAAAGTATTCATCGTTACATACCGAGCTGGAGGAAGACGATCAAACAACGCTGCAAGTGGCTGAGTTGGAGGGGGAATATTTTGGCAAAGATGTATGGAGACTGGCGATTTCAAGGAAATTGACGTTGGTTTCCGAGTGGTCTTCGCGGTACCATGAACCATGCACTTATGGGATCAGGAGCAATGGCAATGTCTTCGTTGCGGACAAGAAATTGTGGGCATGGATTGATAACTGTCTAGAATCCTAACCACACCCACTCTGTGTCTGTTGGGAGGGTTAAGATCTCGCCTAACTTCCTATTTTCGCAAGCCTTTTTATTACAGGAGTAAGGTAAGGTATCCGTAGCCTCACTAAGGTACTTGTAAGCTCGTCCCTCGCTTAGACGAGCTTATCTACCTTACCTTAGCGAAGTAATCTGGTAGGCTATAGTCGAGAATGCATGGTATATTAAATCATTACGATTCCGTCACTATTTATTTCGTAACAGCGCAATTATTGCAAAACATCATTAGTTAAACACGTAAAATTTAATTGTATCGTTTGTAGATTACACGTTTTGAAATTCAATACGTCAGAGCTTAGTAAAGAGTGCATGCTCTTGAAGCTAATTTTGAACATTCGCTATTCGTTTATCAGTAAATTATCGAATATTTACGATAATAAGCACTCATGTCTACAAGCTAAGGTAGTGAGGCTACGGATAGGGCTGGTCTCCCCGCAAAAGATTTCTTACCTTCGATGTAAACAAAGCAAGCGCAAACAAGTATTGTACTATGAGCACTACAGAACGTATACAACAAATTCCTTCTTCTACTACCTGGCCTATCCTATAGTTTTGACTTGCAATGACCGATATCGAAGTCTGGATTGATCAAATTTGCAGTGTCCAGCAAGAAGCGTACGTCCTCACCTAGATTTGGCGGTTCTCTTTGCACACATGGACGACTGACTGACTTCATCGCTTGTTCGGTGACAGAATCAAAGTACCTTCTGTTTCTAGCCTTCATCAGATCTCTGGCAACTCCGGTTCTCCGCGCTCTCAGTGGCACAAGCGTTGCTTATCAGTCGTCATGGAAGAAGGAAACTCATTGGGCGACCCAGAGAAGACGCCCCGGCCTGCAAAGAAGCGCAACATAGGAATGGTAGAGGCAGAGTTCGTTGCATCGTCTGTTGCGCCACCTGAATTTTTTGATGCACAGAGTCAAAGCTCAGGCGCCAATTCTGAGCTGGAGTCGCATAAGAGTGGTCGAATGAGTCCTTCGAAACAGATGGCTCAACTGGAAGACCTCGAGCATCCTGTCAAGGTTCTTGACTTTGGAAGCGCGGGCAGAAGCACAGCTTCTTGCGGATGGTATTGGGATACTGGGATACAATGTGAGGGATGACGCTGTGACTTGCAGGATTCGACTAAGCTAATGTTCGCCAATGATAGGATGGCGAGTTGGCAACTCTGCGAAGTTCTCAAAGTCGCTTAGATCCAAGAGATCGTACGCGATTCAATTACACCTGGGCTAATAACTTCTCCAAGCGCTGTGAAACGGGTATCATGCCGGGTCTGACACCTGTTCTGAATCTCGTCAGTACAGCCATCCAATGCGAGAGCGACCGAGAGCACGAGAACAGTTGGAATGAGGACATACATAGAACTTTGATAAATATGGCAGCAGGAACCTCGCGTTACGCGCAATGTCTGGCTGTGAAATCGTTGTACGTCCCCACAAAAATAAGCATGTTATGTTGGACCTTGGACCAGGACGCTGACATAGCCCTTTGCCCAGAAAGACCGCGTCTATAGATCCTCCTACCCTCGCCGAAGTCTCATTACCAAAGCGAGTTGTCGACTACGGTATTGTATTGGCACCAGACGATCGGATCAAAAAGGCATTTCTGCAATTACAACCTCTCGCGCCCGCAACAGTTAAGAGCTGGAATCACACCACGGCCAATAACGTCAGGCAAACTCCGATCGCAGTCAATATCGAGACAAAAGCATCAGACAAGTCTTGGACAGACGGCAAGCTCCAGCTCGCCATCTGGACAAGTGCTCTGTTCAAGCGGCTCCAGAAGCTCGTAGGGGATGAAGCAGCAGCAAATTTGCGCATTCCGGCGATGCCGCTTGTGATTGCGCAAGGCCATGATTGGCATCTTCTCATTATTTCGCATCAGCCTTCACCTGAGGATGGGAGGACTGTTATTTGGCAGAAGATTGACATTGGCAATACGCGTAATTGCTTTGACATCTACAAGATCATTGCTGTTCTACATCTGGTGATGCAGTGGGCAGAGACGACTTGGCGACCTTGGTTTTATTCCCTTCTGAACCTTGCAAAGATGTGATGCGGCTACGACTTGTGTCATGGGCCTTGCGTATCAGAGCTCTTCTTGGCCTACAGGGTAGAAAAACGGGTCTGAACAGAGTCAAATCGCTGATTGCCCACGGTCTCTTGGCCCTAAGGCATACTGATAGGACACCTCGGACGATTTTTGGACCCACTTGAGCTGATCGCTCGCTTAGCCATGTGGGCAAACTAATTTGTAAAACAGTGCTGATGGGGCTCAAGGTGTACGAGTAGACTGAGAACATAGGCGTCCATACCAGTTAGTCCCTGTCACAGGATAGTGGACTACTTTGCCACAGCTCATAGATTTGACGAGAAGCACACATTGAAAGAGGGCTTACAGCTCTCCGGGTTAGTTACCAAGGCTACCAAGATTCGTGGATAGCATTTGCGAAATCTCATCGGGGACTGTTGCAAGAGAGTCGTTGTTTCATTCTAATAGATTTTATTCTTTTCTTCTTTTCTTCTTTTCTTCGTCTCTTCGTCTCTTCGCGTTCGCCTATTCTTGGTTCTCGCACGCGGCACGGGTTACCAAGCATTCATCCTAGTCGTATTTGTACCCCGCACTAAGCTCATTTTTCCTTAGAATGGGCTTAGTGCGGGGTACGGATATCTAATCTAGCTTATTCCGGATCAAAGCAACGCTCACTCGCAATCAATGAACTCAAATCGTCTCTCAATGACTCTTTTCAGGGAAGATTATTGACAGGCAACACGTTCCTCAGATCATCGCGAAAAAGTCACGAGTGCTGTAACTGCGACTTGGCTTAGACGTGAATTCACTTTCGATTGCCATGACCGTTTGATGATAGCAGCTTCTCTTGTAGTGAATAGGAAGCTGCGCAAGAAACCTTTGAGAAATACTCAGCGCAACGAGGGTGGAAGGCTTGGTCATTGTGAAGCGCGTTCTTGATACGTCTCGGCAAAGTGATCGAGGACAGGATTAATGTTTGCCATTTCCGAGGAAGTGAGCAGCGAGGGATGCTTTGGAACGGAGTCATCCATTTTAGCTTGTAATCTCATACTCGTAGTAGCTTTAATCTTCTCATACTAGCTTTAGAATCTACCTTATATCTCTACACCTCTTCAACCTACATCAGACTTTTTTAACGTTCGGACTGCTACACGTTAGCTAACTCTGTTGCAACAAGCCTTCTTAGTGTCACAACCGGTGCATACCCATCAGCTTTACCAAGGCAAGACTTCACAACCGTCTAGCTGTTACACACCTGCTTGCTTCGTTACAACGAGACATCTCAGTATCACATCAGTCACATACCGATCAGCGCTATCACAAGGAGACCTTACATTGTCTATCAAGTGCCACCCTGCAAGCGATGTCTTCTCCAACAAACACATCTGCGGAGCTGCAAGTAACGAAATCGCGACAGCGAGGAGATACAACAAGCTTGTTTCCCAGCTCGTATGATCCCAACTCTGATGTTATACCCGAAATCCCGGTGCCCGAAGCCAGCCCGTCACTCTACACGAGAGAGCGTTTACAGCAAAGCTTAGTCTACGCTGAGAGGTGCCTGAAACGCCGGGACATCTCGCCACGATCTGAGCTGTTTATGCAGCTTTACAAGGAGGAACTCAAGGATGCGTTGAAGGCCGAAACAACGGAGCAAAGGGAGAACCATGCCATGATGGTTATGGCTGAGGAAAGACTAATTCAAGACAAAGGATTTCTACAGCCTTTCAAATCTGCCCAGAGCGCGGAGATGGAAGATCAGTTATTGCAACTGAGGGAGCTCGGGTACCTTGTACGATACGGCGACTATATGAAGATCATACCCACAAGACTTAGGCTACATGCCAGCGAGCATAAGTTGGAGAATTGGCTATCAATTTCAGGGAACCTTTACTGGTCGCGGATCTCCGTAACCCTTAGAGAGGAGGAAGAGGCACGCGAGAAGGCAGTTCGTATAGGATCCGAGCTTAGCAAACTCTCAATGCCCACTACCGCTGCGGTTTATGTGGCCTGCGCTGATCTTGGAATATCCGAGGAACTCGCCTTATGGTCCATAGAGGAGTATGGCACGCGCAACCGTAAAGTTCACCGCGACCTAGATGACCTGAAAAGAGAAGGAGAATTTTCACTGCTCGCCTCGATCTTGTGGGCAGATAGGAACGAACTAAGCTCGACTTTCTCAATGGTCAAAACGGAGACGGATATAACACATCTCAGAGGGATTATACAAAGCGAGATCGACACTTGGTTTGATACAAGCGACAACCCCAATCATCCAGCTGTATGGATACCGGCGCCAGCACTTCGTCAATTCTACAGAGATGCGCTACAAAAAGCTAATAAGCCCAGCAAAGACGAGATTAAGCGAGCGAACATTGCGAGATCTCAGGGAAAGTCTGAGGAGAAGGCAGCCCGACAGAAAGAGGCAAGCATAGGGACTTCATCATTAGCCGGAAAAAAGAGGATCGCAAGCACCGAAGAGCCTCGAGGATCGGAGCGGGAGAGGCAGGAGAGGACTAGGGAGAGGACTAGGCAGCGACGATACAAACTCCTTGCTCAAAAATGCAAGCTGGAAGACGACCTGAAACGCGTCAACCGTGAGCTGGCCCTTTTTGACGAGAACGATGTCTCGCTAGATGAGCAAGGTAGCGAAGATAACATCCTTTAGAACTTGCAAGACTTATAGCTGCAAACGGACAACTTTCAAGTCATAAATTTCCATGTTCTCTGCTGTAGATTCTGTGCGGCTTGATTGTCACGTTAGGAACAGAATCTGCCGGTCGCGTCCGAAAAAGGAACGGGATGGCGCAAATCGACGCCAAGAGTCTCGTGACCTAGATAATGAAACATTACAACTTTTTCCGTCGATGAAATAATGATGGCAACAACTGACTGCTAGAAGGCTCTGAATTTTGATTCTGGCTACTGCTAAGAAGTAAAAGAGAAATCGCTACAGAGATTTCAAATAAGGTCAAGAGACCCAATTTTCTTGATTATGCAAGGGGATTGACCATCCGTGACACGAGCCAAGTCTGACTACGAGATGGCCTATCTTTTTTGGGGGGCACAAAGTGCTTTTTGATCCGATCGTCTGATGCCAAAACAATACCGTAGTGAACAACGATGATAAAAAATGTCAATGGCACTCAAGGCAACAGCTGAAAGAATGATGAGCGTGATCAGCACATTGAATAATATGAGATAGACGGGGTTTGATGCGCTTAGAATAAATAGAACTACATATTACACTGAAGAAACTCTACGCCTCATCTTTCGCTCCTGAGAGTTGAGACTCAGTTCGCTTCCGCCTCCTGTTTGGTGATATTTCCTGCATCACTCTTTCTTCATGTATACCGTTACCTTGAAGTTCACACCGAGCCATTGCTGCCCGCTCAAAATCAATGAGCATCACCCGCTGCGCTTCTCGATTCCATAGTAGATTTGGCGGCCGTACATCCATCTGATCGACTCCTGCCCGTCGCACCTCTGTCACCGTTCGCTTGATCTCTTTGTTAAGTTCTGATGAGTCTTTCATGCTTTCGTCTTCACCAGCAAGGTTGCCCCCCCAAGACATCAAAAGCATATGCAATATCCGGACCCCCACATCGAGATAATACCACTCAGTGAGGTCAATATTCCCCAGGCACACCGGTACCACCGCCCCTTGAAGCTTCTCCAGCCGCCGATACACATCCCCCTCATGTCGTAGGTCGGGCACGAAAGCTTGCACCGTTCCTTTACCCACGAAGACATACCCGTGCGACGCCAACGTCACTTTGAACAAAGCGCCTCTCGCTCCTTGCAGGCCTAACGGATCGCAATTGTGGTCAAGATCCTCAGTGAGCTGCTTCTGAACGAGATCCAGGAACTTTGATTGGTCGACCGCATGCTTCCGGCCACGTCTACCATGCAGCGACGCATTGGGGCAGTTTTTGTCTAGCGAAGATCCTCGCACAATGCCCAACAAGCATCTTTGCGTACAATACTGCCGTTGGGCGCCGTGGCTGCTGCTTGCTTGATTGCTGCTGTTTCGACCCTCAGATTTCCGTTGATCGTCGGACTTCCCCCGCCTCCTCCCCGAACTGCTCGCACTTGGTCTAGTGAGACTGCTTGGTCCGTCGGGATCGTCCTGCTCGTCATCGAAGTTTTTGGGCAAATCCCCTGGTTTGCACTTTGATCTCAGGTTGTACTCGCTGGTAACTGGAACCTTTCTTCCCCCTTTGTACAGTGGCGATTTCTGTGCACGCTTCTTCCCCGCTGCAAGTTTTCTTTCACTTGCGGGCGTTTGCAGAAAAATGGTTTCGAGACTGGAAACAGGATGTTTCTCCAATTGTTTTCTCGCATCCTTTCGCCTTGCATGATCCCTCTGTTCTGATTTGAATGACATTAAACACAGGCCGAGGACCTGGCCGATGGCCGTTTGCGAGTATGGGAAGTCAGACCCATCGTCGTTGCCCTCGTCAGTCGGGACCGTTACGTGGTAGAGCAGCGTGGTGGGGTCTTTCCAGTTGATGTGAAGGAAAACAAATGCCTCTCCGGTCGTAATATAGCTGTATTCAAGCCCGTTCTCGATCATGTAGTGGAATGTCTGCGTCGCCACGGCCACAAAAACCTTGTCTGCGTTGTATTGCAGCCTGTCCTCGATAGCCTTGGCATTTGCAGCCTGCCCGGGCGCTCTCTCTTCTCCCGACTGCTCGGCGTCTTCTTCGGTTTCGTCGGTGGGAATAGGGGGTGGGATGTCGATTCGATCCATGACTTCCTTCTTCACATCCATTGGTCGAAATCTTGACAGATTGCCGATAGAGAGTTTATGAGGCGGTTTGTATTCCACAACGAACAATAATTGACGTTCACGACCTACATTTTTGTAAATACAGTACTGGTCGGCACGGGTTAGCCCCGGCCCAAGATCGGAACTGTCGGATGAAGTGGATGGCGGTACGATCGGTGGAGGGGTTCGTGGGGGTTGGGCGTGTAGACGTTCCTGAACCTCCTCTGCCCTCTCGCCGAGGGAGTTGGGATCGTTTTCAAATACGATCCCTTGTCCGAGCTTAAATTCTTCGGAGTCTTGCACGATCTCAGATAGACGACTGATGATGTCGGCGACTTGGACCTCTATGGCGGACTTTTCATAGGTTCGGAGGCTTGCTTCGTTGGCAATTCTGATGTTACAGTGGAGTCGACCTTGGTCCTCAACGCTAAGGATTGGACTGAAGAGTCGCAAAGCTGACTGTCCTTTTGGGTGGAAGATATCACAGGCTTTCGAAAACACCTTCTGTTGTTCTCCCGCGAGATTGCCCCACTCTTTCAAGACTTTCGGGTAGTATTTGTTCCCAGGGCGCGGAACACCTTTGGATGTCCAGCTCTTATTGGTCTCGACACGTAGTGGCTTATGAAGATGTTCATGGCAAGCTTGTAGAAATTCGTTCAACGTCGTTCTTTGGGTGCGTTGCTCCGCGGCTAGCAGACGCTGCGTAAGACGTTCAATTTCTGAATCGCGTAGCGAAGACATAATGAGTAGTATTTTATTAAAGGTGGTTGTAGCCCGTTGGTACTCTATTCTAGCGCCAAAGCCGCGCTTATACAGTAGCCGAATCCGCTCCCATGGATCGAGAACAGATGAGTTCATATTCAAGATTGGGAAACAAATACATCAGCTTCGTTGAACTCTGAGCAGCATTCATCACTGCGAAGATATCCTGCGAAACCCTTCCGCTCCCTCGTCTAGTCTTGCCACTTGATGTCCCACCTCATGAACCCTCACATTTCAATACCACGGCAGCATGGCGGTCCCCCAAATTTCGGAGGGACCACCAACCCTAGTGGGAGATCGGACGGTCTTCGAATGCCGCGGTTCTTTAAAAGGTGAGCTTCAGCCGCCTCCAAGCGCCCCATGCAAAGGATGAAAATGCCAGAAGCCCAGAGCTGACAAGACCTTCACAACCCCGCTAGACTCTTCAAATTCCCCCAAATGGACTTCGAAATGGCCATCTGGGAAATGACCTCCCTTCTCCTCGCCCCCAAAAAGGTCTTCCGCTCAATCTACTACCACAAACAAACAAAAAACACCTACCACCGCGCCGACCCCTCCTTCACCTACCTGCTCTCCTTCTTCATGCTCCTCACCGGCATCGCCTGGGGTATCGCCTCCACGCCCTCTTTCGCCTCCACCCTGCGGCTGACGCTGCTGTTCGTGTTTGTGCATTTCTTGCTCGTGTCGCTGCTGGTGGCCACGGCGGCGTTTTTCCTGGTGGGCAGGCTGTTGGGGCCGGGGATCCAGGGGTTGCCGGGGAGGAGGCGGCAGGCGGGGTTGTTTCGCAGGCCCGCGGACGGGGAGGGCGATGTGCTGGAGTTTGGGTATTGTTTCGATGTGAGTGTGGTTGTGGCATTTCCAAGGCGAGGTGTGTGTAGCGTTAACGGGTACCTGGAACAGGTCGCCATACGGGCCTTCTTCCCCGTCTGGGTGCTTCTCTACGTTATCCAGTTCATCCTCTGGCCGCTCATATCGCGCGACTATTGGATATCCCTCTTCCTCGGCAATACACTCTACATGGTCGCGCTGGGCTACTATACTGTCATATGCTTTCTAGGCTACAACGGTACGTAACATCCCCTCAACCTGTCCTGTCCACATAGACCATCTCCTAATGTAAAGACTAGCCCTCCCCTTTCTCCACCACACCGAGCTCCTCCTTTCTCCAACCTTTGTCTACCTGGCGCTCTGGGTCGCGAGTCTGTTTGGGTTTAATATCCCGAAGCACGTCGGACCGCTGCTGGTTATTGGGGCGCGGTGAGGGCAGGCGAGGTAGGAGGTTGTAATGAGGATATAATTGCTTGATTGTTGGTGTAACTTAGCATGGCGTTTTGTGTTGCAACGATGCATGAGTATAAGGAGTTGGTCGGATTTGATCATGCCTGGAACGTTGGGGGTCATGGAGTCAGGGGTTGTATCCCAGTTTATAAGCATCGAAACAGGGGAGTCAATAACCATGCAATCGCTCGTGGATCTTTCGAGTTGTTCAGTCACTATCGTCCCTCCTCGGCTAAGTGGCACAGGTCTTGTTCCGCCTGATTTCCAACCTCCGCTGGACGTCTGGATCCGCCCCACAAGCACCCGCCAGCCCATCCGATCCCTACTCCTTCGGCGGCAACATAACAACATATTCCCTCGTACTCTCCCCAAACGTCACCACATCCCCACTCATCACCTCCACATACCTCCTCCCCTCCACTCCCTCCCCATTCACCCTCGTCCCATTGGCGCTATCCAAATCAATCACATATGGCTTGACCCCTCCCACCTTGTCCCCATACTCGTTCTTCTTCTCCACATGCCGGAATTGCAGCACCGCGTGCTGCTTGCTGCAGCTCGGGTGCTCGGTCGGGAAATCTACGACGGCGCGCTCGCGCCCGAAGAGCCAGCAGCTGCGCGTGCTGAGGGGAATGGTTTCGAGCAGGTCTGGGCCTTTGAAGACGTAGAGGCGCCAGGGGGCGGAGGCGGGGGGGAGGCGCGCTTCGGGGGGTTCGTTGTATTTTAGGACGATGGAGGTGCCGGCGACGGTGTTGGTTTCGGCGGCGAGTTTGCCGGTGGGGGCGTAGTTGGGTTTCTGTTTTTCGGGTTCGGGAGGTTTGGCAGTGGTGGTGGAGGTGGGGTCTTTGTTGTAGGCTTGGTGTTGGGAGGGGAGAGGGGCTTTGGAGCGGATTGGTGGGGAGGGATGGCGGCGGGGTATGGGAGACGCGCTGCGGTGACGAGAAGGGTGTCTGTAGTCATCCCGTGAGTCTATGCGTCGAGGCTTAGAAGGCGGAGAAAGGGATTGGCTTCTCCGGTGACTGGCGCCATCATTGGCTGTTCTCGAGCCACGCTGTCCACGCTTTGGAGAGGGAGAGAATGATATGCTCCGGTGGCGATCTGAATGTTTTCGCTTTCTTCGAGAGTCCCGGTGTCGGTGCTCTGATAACGATGAGGTAGATGTACTTCGGCGGCGACTGCGACGTCCCCTGCTGTCCGTAGACTCCTCCCGTCTATGCGTGGGTGATCGGTTGTCTGAGGTCAGTCTGCGCCTTTTGTAGCGTTCGTGGGTGTAGTGGCTGCGCGAACGAGATCTCCTTCGATCTCTGGGCTTCGTATCATCGTTAGATCTTGCGCCAGGGTTCGATTTCCGGTAGTCCCTGTCGTTGTCGCGCTTCCTTAACTCTCTCTCATCTCTAGATCTGGATCGTGGAATAGACGAATGGGCCAAATTACCACCACTTCTTCTGTCTTGAAAGCCTCCCTCGTGCTTTGACATCTTACCCTATAATCGATTCTAGGGTGGCCCTGGGTGTGCCTGATCACCGACCCTATAAAAGCCTTAGTCGTCGTTTAGTGCTCGTCGGCTCAAACCATTCTACCAGCTTCAACGATCTTAATATTGAATTTCACTCATTATTTACAGCAGTTCTACAAGCCATCATTATTTGATACTCTTTATCATATCTGACTCTGTTTCTTTGCATAAACTCTTTATGTATTTATTTGATCATTCTTTTTTATTACAGTAATCATTCTTACTGCTTTTTTCCAAAGCTATTTTAAATCTTCAAAGCTGAAACTCTTTTTTTTCGCATGCATCATTTCTGAGAATCTGCATTCATGTCAGGAAACGGAAAAGCTCGAATCTATTTCGGACCGATGAAACGACTCCGTTCGCCAGTCTTCTTCTCCCTTCCTCATCACGCGTTCATCGAGTCCAGAACACCACACCCAACAAGTCTTCTCGAAACCACCACTTCTCCCGCCGGTCAAAGAATGCCTTTGAACTCTCACTAACGCTCTCTTCCTGCTCTGCATAGCTGACCTGACAACCTTCCCGGGTTTAGACAACACTAACTGTAACTAACACAGCATCGCTAACAAGCCCCAGAGCAAGCGCTTCTCCTTCGACGACGGCTGGCACACCTCTCACCACCTGAACCCCCGGACGACACTGGAAGGACCATTGGCTACTCGCCTTCTTAAATACCAAGAACAACTATCAAGATAGGCGGGGCGCTCGTCGTTCGCAATATCGACTACGAAATGCTGACTACTCTACCTCTATCTGGCGAATCGTATAGTGCCTACCGGGGAGCAGATCGAATTAACAAAAAAACCAACAACGAGCTGAGCTGTTGCGGTCGACAACGAAGAGATTGGGCGAAGAGAAGGATACGGGAGAAATTCTATGGAGGGGAAGCTCGTTGATTGCAACGATTAGCTGTATTTGGACGGTGAATGCTCTTCAGTCAACATCACGTTCGATAGACCCTTGAATACAAGTAGAATTGGATTCGTGGAGGTTGAGACTACACGGTGCGGGCCACGGTGGGGCAAGCAGGCTGCATACATATCACACGATATACAATGAACAGTGAGTGTATTGACATGGAACGATGGCAGTGAGCATGAGATCGCTGGTGAGCTTGAGATCTGAATTCCGATGAGAGCCCGTCTACCTTCGTTCGCACTGATTTTCAAGGCTCGAGCGCTCCAAAGAATTCGCAGTAGTCCATACCTCCCTGCTTTCACTTTGAACCATGAATCAATGATTTCAACAAGGCCTCAACGTCCGCCTCCGTCTTGCCCTTTACTCCCAGGAGCTCGTTGTCAGTCTTAGTGAACCGACCACCGTACTCGGGCGGCCCAAACATGACTCGGAAGAGGAAGCCCATCATCACTGGCGGAGTAATTTCACCCTTGGCCAGGCTCGCGAAAGAAGATTTTTCAAGTTCCGCTGTGTCGACAAGAATAGGCTCCTCCCATGTCTTTCCGGGGTCGACCTTCTTGGCGATCTCCAAGAGCTGGTTCTGCGAGATGTCGATGTCCTTGACGTAGACGAATCGGTTCTTGGTCTCCTCCGGGTGACTCAGGACACCGACGACAGCCTGTCCGACGGAATCCATCGTGGTGGCGCTGAACACGTTCTTACCGCCGTCGAAGAACTTAGGCTTGCGCTCCTTCCAGTTGAGCAGGAGGTTCTTCTGAAGACCAAAGTCCAGAAAGGCATTGTTGCAAACCAGGGTATACGTGAAATCGGGCTTGGCGGCAGCGGCCTCGCGGAGTGCCTTGTGCGTCGCAGTCTTGAATTTGAACACGGGCAGAACGCCGGTCTTGGGGTTGGCAATGTCACTGCCAAAGTCGGACGGGAGAAAGCGCTTCACGTTTGCAGCTACAGCGGCTTCGACGAGGACGCCCTGCCCAGGCAGGCCTGCTGTTCCAACGGTCGAGACTACGGCATCCTGGCCTTCGAAGGCAGCAGTGACAGAGTCTACCGATGAGAGATCGGCTGTCCGGACCGTAACTGAATCTGGAAAGCTTGCGGAGGAGGATTGGCGCTTGACGGCGGTGACGTTGAATTTTCCAGACTTGACGAGTGCATTGAGCACTGGACCTCCAAGAGATCCAGAGGCCTGTGGAGATGGATCAGCGTCGTCATTCTTCACCGCAGAGACTCTACCCGGGACGGCCACCTACCCCGACAATCGCGACGTTCTTGATTGCAGCCATTGGCGACGAGGTTGAAGACTGAGGTTTTGTTTTTCGGGAGGAGCGAAATTGCTTGGGTAGAAACTTGTCCAATATTCCCATTTGGAAACCAGGTGGTGTTGGAGCTGCAAGGAGGTATTTGATTATGAAGGAGTCCGTTCGGTATGAGGGGTGAGTAATCCCTTACAGAATCCGGCGCTCCTCATACCAAACGAACTCCTTCGTACCTTCAGTACGGTGTATGCACCGGATGTTATGTAACCTCCGATGCTGACTGAGAGCCTGTGATGTGGAGCCTTGGGCAGGGGGTGGAGTGGTGGGGTGGTGGGGTGGTGGCGGGGTCAAGGAGTGTCCGAGGGGTCCGACCCAGAACAGGAAGCGAGTCCATCCGAGCCCTACCCGCGAACTGTGGGGCTTATCGTAGCCTCCGCTCCGGACAATGGATATCAAATCACTGATGCGGCGTGTTGATTTCTAATCCCACTGTTGCTCGACGTGATTTCAAATCCATTGTTGCCCTGGCTTTGGAGTCGTTGTGAGATGACCCCCCCACGAACTCAAGCCCTCGGAGAAAATATCTGGCAGACCACAAAAGTTCAAGCTTCGCTGCCAGGCTGCTTCATCTTCTCCTCCCACAGCTAGCACCATGTCTACCACATCCCCCATCATCCTCATTCTCGGCGCCGGGCCCAGGATCGGCACGAGTGTAGCTAAAGCTTTTGCGGCGAAAGGCTACAAGGTTGCTCTGGCCTCGAGAAAAGCGTCCGAGGCCAACAACACTGCCAACGAGATCCACATCCAGAGTGACTTCGCGAATCCCGGCACTGTTGTCGATGCATTCTCCCAAGTCAAGGCATCGCTGGGTATCCCAAGTGTTGTCGTTTACAATGGTGTGTATCGCTACCCCTGAACCACGTTGGTTTCTCTCGTTGAGTCTGTGAAGGCAGTGCAGTGACCCCCAACCCTCCCAATGACCCTCTCTCGCTCCAACTCGCCGATTTCAACAAAGATTGCAACATCAACACGGTCAGCGCCTTTGTCGCTGCGCAACAAGCCGTCACCGGCTTCGCCCAGCTCCCCGACTCAGCAGCGAAAACATTCGTCTACACGGGAAATATCCTGAACACCACCATCATCCCCCCGCTTCTCGATCTGGGCGTCGGCAAAGCAGCGACGGCCCATATCATCCAGTCTGCTGCTGCTGCGTACAAGGACCGCGGATACAAGTATGCAAATTTTTGCTCCTTTGTTACCAAGCGACTGACCATTGTAGGTTCTACTATGGCGACCAGCGCAAGGCGGATGGTGCGGCTGTCTATAGCGCAATCGACGGGGATGCGCACGCGAAGCTGTATCTAGAGCTGGCTGAGGGAAAGACACAGGGACCTTGGCAGCAGACATTCGTCTCGGGTACGGGATACAAGGACTTTTCCGCTCCTTGACTTTCGCAGTCTGGACCGCGAGTGAGAGAAGCTTCACGTCGCGTGGGTTCGAGGTTCTCGAGCTCACTCTAAGTCGTTCTCTTGATGAGAAAGCCTAGTGAAATCCTTGGTAGAAGAGAAGAAATATGAGCTATTCACCACCGCGCGAGACCAATGTAGAACGTATGATACGTTTAAATTAAGCAGTATCTGTCTGCATACTTCGAGCCACGTCAACCATCCACTCCATTCTGTTGGTACATGAGGGTCAGAAGGAGTATGTGCATGCGTATATATTGGTTGAACTACTCTAGAAAGTAGGAGCTACGAAGGGAGGAAGGAGGTGAAAACTCTGACTCCCGCGCCCTATAGGGCTAAGCGAGATTGCCAACCACACGGGGGTAACGGTACTGCTCCCTGTTTTCTTTATACTACGCGCGTAGGGACTCATGCCCTGAAAAGCTCTTCAGCGGTGAGTCCACTTTATATGAGGAATTACTTTGCATACTGTGCAATCTTGTATTAGAACTGAAAGTACATAATCCCTCAATCGACTTGAGGGGTAGAAGTACGTCACGCATACGGCCACCCCGAGCAGACCGCAAGCCCAGCGAGAAGAATCTCTATGCAGCCGCAACTCCTCCATGTAGCTTTCCCAGCTAGCTTCTATTGACCTTTCCCGATGCCCGACTTACTTGCCGCCAAAAGTCGCTGCGAATCCCCACGGCTTTACCGTTGCACGCAGTATCCACTGTTCAATCCATTTTCATTCGCTGTTATCTCGCGTATTCCTGGACGTCGATAAGCTCTGAATCGCATTAGCGGCTTCAAGTGGTTGACTCGTGGCATGTTTGAGTCATGGTGTGTTTGAGCAAATCAGACACGAGAGAGAGCGAGACAGTACGGAAGTATTCCGTAGAGGTACATAGCATATTCCTTTGGCGCAAAACGAGAATACGCAGGGGGGAAGCTAATAATGGCCCTGCACACGGAGCGGAAGTTACGAGCGCTCCGCGATATCTAATCAGCGTTGCAAATCCGGTGTAGAATAGTCCGTATTTTTGATTCGCATATATCAAGGTTTCAACTCCTTCCGTCCAGAAAAGTCGTCGATTGTGGAGACTCGCGCGAAACCAGAATCCTTTCGTCTGGTATTCCGTACGTGGCTGCTCTTCGGGCCTCGGCACGTTCGTTCCCGCTGTCAGCCCAACTGGAGAAATGGCTTATCTGATCCTGCTCTTCTTGGTCGGACCTTATCGATACTGCAAGTCTCGCTCGCTACCACACGATCTTACCAGCTCGCGGCGTTTCCGACTGCGTCCCGCACTTTCTCCAACCTAAGGTACCTATATCCCGCAGTGCCGAGATTGTCAATCTACGATAATAGACCTCACTGCCGCTCATATTGCCTCAGTCTTTAGCCCGGCATGGGTTCACTATGTCAATGAAGGAGTGTGGGAGATTGATTGCTCTGGCTAAGGATTGGTGGTATCGAAAGACCGTGTGACCACGTGACACCACCTTTAGTAGTGGGGGTAAAACCTCTGCAAATCTATCCGGGGTAATGATCGTTGGAACTAACAGATCCTCTTACTGTCTGCAGCTAGATGACTCCGTCTTATAGTTACTCTAATTGTTTTCTAGAATCTTCTGCCGAGAAAGTGGTGTACTAACAATTCGAACCCCAAGTACCGTAGTAGAAAGCTACCTTCATTCGCTCCAAGATAAGCCTGATATCAAGTACCTCCCTATATATACTAACTTCACAATGCAACAAATCTTCTGGTAGAGAATAATTACAGATTTATTCATTCTGAAGCCAAGAAGATGCCTCGACAGACGTGTCATCGTTGCAAGCATCGCTCTGCTAAGAACATACACCGAGCTCAGTTTCATTCAAAGACATGCATTTGTATATCAGAAGGCTATGAAACAGAAGGAAGAAATTCGCTTGTTCGGCTTAATCCGGTTAGTGACTATTCCGTATCATAAAGTACCTTACCTTACCTTGTGTTTCCGAACCCTAATTCGGGACCTCTCCCGCGCAGCCACCAACCGTTGGCTTTCATCTTTTAATTCCCCGAGGGTGTCGGACCTTACCTTATTTTAATGAGTATCTATCTTCAAGCGGCGCCCGGCGGAACTACTTAACATTGATTCAGCAACGATTTGACTGGTTGTGACGCGGGATTACGAAGAAAGGATTCCGCATCGGGGAACGTCGAGTATCTGTCGACAGGACGGACGTAGTGTTTGGAAAAGACCTACTAAAACGAGCAAGCAGGGTTAGACAACTCGACATCTTCCCATGACAAATGTTGGAAAGACACGTGGAGGATGCTAAGGTAAGGTAAGGTCCCCCAGGAACGCCACCGGCGATCTACACGGCAGAAACTGCAACGCCCAGGAGTCGGAGCCTTGACAGGTAGACTAGCGGATAAAAGACCCGGCCATGAGACAATCTGCAGGCTGCAGGCTGCAGTCTGCAGTCTGCAGTCTGATCTGACGACCGCAGCATCGGTGAAACGCTCCCCGGCTTGGGTGCGTCAGCAGTAAGCAGACGTATACATACGTCAACGGCAGCAGCGGTAACGACTGTACGAGGCATACTCGTGTGCAGACCAGACAGTCACACAGTGCAGACATACCACCTCTGCTTCGGTTGCCCCGGGGCCCTCCAGTGATGTGCGCGGGGAGAAAGGATGGTCTGATTGATCTTATCTTCACGTTATACCTGATTCAATCTAGATCCCGTCTAGTGTGGCGCCGTCTGTCATCTGTACGATGTGATTGGTGATTGAAATAGTTCTCGGCTGACACGAGTGCATACCTTACTACCTTACCTACTACAGTAGTACTTCGTGGCACAGACGTTGCAGAACCGGGAATAAGGCTGGGGGGGAAAAGGCTGAAGTAGCGGGGGGTTCGTTGGATGCCGACCCCCACTCATGTTCAGAAGTTAGGTACCTCCTATACACAGAATCATATGGGGCTATCAAAAGTTCGATAGCACTAGAATGACTAGAAAGATAGAGACGTGTCAGCTTAGCAACAACGTAGAGCGTCTAGCTCAGTCTGCTCCGTACGGTAAGACCCGGACTCATAGTGGCTTGCAGGTAGGTAGTAGGTGACTGGTACACCGCAATTTGCCAGGTACTCCATCAGTGCGGCATAAGCCCAGCCGGGTCATCCCAAAATCCTCACTAGGATGCAGATGGGATAGAGATGTGCCTCGGCACGTGGGGTGTTGATTGTTGGTATTGAAGCTAAATCAACTCCCTTGAATGTGAAATATCCTAACATATACGAGTAAAAGCCCGGATATATAGTGACCTGCGCATGGGCTTATTTAAATGATAAGACGCTGCAACATCAACACTACGCTCCAATACTACGCTCTATAATTGCGACGTTCAGTTGCTCCAGTACTTCTAGTACATTACTTGTCCGAAGAATCCTCCTTGACATCATTTCTCAGGGGGATGGATGATGGGAGCGTGCCAGCATCTACGCCGATACAAACAGCCTCCACGACACCCACAGTCTCCGGCTCTCCGCCGTCCATCACCAATAAAAGATGGAAGCCACGCAGGCGAGGGGCATGTGGAATGTGCAAGTTGAAGAAGATTCGCTGTGAGTAATCTTGCCGCGCGGCAACAAGCCAATCAATTGACGGTTAGAATCATAAAGGCGATGGTGCTGCGCGGTGTGTAAACTGCCGAGTGCGTGTGTGACCTCGCTTGGCGGCCCTCGCTAATGGGATTGACCAGAGGCATAACCAAGAATGCCAATACATGCTCTCCAAGAAGCGACAGCCCTCCAAAAAATCCGTAGGATCGGTGTCGTCGGATAAATCTCCAGAAAGTCGATCGCGGCTTGACGATACGGGCAATACTGCGGCCGACGTCCTGGTCGAGGCGCCAAATGGTGCACAGTTGTCGCCAGGATTAACCCTCTCGTCAACTGGGGCAGCTAACTCTCGAACAAATGGGTCTCGTACCATTTTGCAAGGGAGAGCTTCCTTCTCGGACAATCAGAACGCTGTACGGACCTTGCCTGAAGATGCTACCTGGAGTGTAGAGACAGACCGGGATGGTACCCACAACTTACCACCACCACCACCACCACCACCATCAACGGACATAAGCAACGTACCCGATTCCAATGCATTCTCTTGGCCGCTTTTCACGACGGACACTGACTGGCAATTCAATTTCGACATCCCGTTCACAGCTGAGCATACTAGTGCATCCACAGGTGCAAGTTCGACCTCATTGACTGAGCTAGACATGTCTCAATTCTACAATCGACCAACTCAAGGCTTCGAATCTGCGGGGTGCTCGGGAGAGTTGATTGAGTATTTAAGTCTCAGTGATAAGGTGAGCCCTGATGCTGCATTCTTGGCTCAACACGATGGCTTTTACACATATTAATACAAGCTAGAAGTGCCCGACGAGAAGCTTTCTGGGTAAGAAACTTGTTCTCGAGCTGGAAAAGACAAACGTTGATCAGCTTTATGTTAAGATCCCGTACCTAGCATCAACTATTCTCTCGAAGCCATATTCTCGGCACAGGATCGAGGGCTCGATAACATAAGCAGCACCAAACAAGACGATATAGATCGGATTTTTAAACGAATGTCTCTAATACAGGCCCAGCTGTCGTTGGTAGATCTCGGCGATGAGCAGTGCCACAATGGCTATGCCAGATGGTACAGGGATGACGCAGCCCTGATGGAAAGCTGCAGAGCCGGTACGTCTCTTAATCACGATACCATAACCATCAAGTTAGCCAACCTTTGTTAACCATGAGTAGCATGCTTTCAACGACCAGTAGGGTAATTTAGATCTTCCCCAATTCTGCTGGAGTAACTGCGAACAACTATAGCATTTCGAATTTCTTGACAATGTCGTATTTCGACAACCTTATTAAAGAAGCCGAAGGCCGGTCTCAAGGGAGCTCGATGTCCATATCGCTGATCGATTCAGTCATGGCCTTTGGATATCAAGCCTACCTGGCTATCACGCAGCGCTTCATAAGTTCGGAGGAGAGAAAAAAGGCCGATTACTATTCGAGAATAGCATTGAGATCTCGTGGCAGTGTTTTACGCTCGCCCAACACGCTTTTAAAACTGCGGGTAAGTCGAACCCCCAAGCATTGCCGATTGCTCAATGCTAACTGCCCAGACAATTTTAGCAATGGTCGGTTCAACTCATCTGATAGCTCACAGTATAGCTAATTCAACATCCTAGACGACGGTCTCGGAGCAGATTGACGAGACCATCCACTCTGAACTTTTAACAGGTGCTGTCAGCTGTGCGAGGGCGCTGAAACTCGAAAACCGTGATTTTATGCACGGAGAGAACACAAGCAGCAAGGATCGAGATCTTGCGAGGAGAAGCCTGTGGTATCTGTACTCCATCGAGGTTCCTCATTCTCTGCGGCGTGGAATCTCACCAGTAGGAGCCTCTTCACGATGCCTGTTGAGAAGAGTCTTCTAACGTTAAGGAACAGGCACTCGATCACGACTGGATTGACCACGCCCCACCCCGGGCCTGCGAGGAGACGGATTGGTTCTCACTCCAGTGTCTGTATGCCATTGTCATCAGCTCTGCGGCCAAGATGCTCTACAATCAGCAGGCTCTCCGGCAATCACTCGGAGAGCGAGAGCATAATCTGGAGACGGCGTACGAGCTCTTGGAGGGCTGGAGGAGCCACCTCCCGGCTCCCTTGCAGGAGATTCACAAGCACGACATGCACCGGATCCTGGACGACCATCAAACGCGCCACATTGCACTATCCATATTCCGGCAGTACCACGAGGCCATCTTCATGATCTACTTCCCCTGGACAGGCAGCCAGTCGGGCGGCAGGGTCTCGGAGGACTGCCGGCGGAAAAGCATGGAGCTATGCGTCAACTCTGCCCAAGTGGTGTTGGCCATTGCGAACCAGATCCTGTGTCTGGATATCCTCGACAGGTAAGTCGATGCCGTCCGATCATGGGTTGGGTCAAAGAGAGACTGAGAGAACGTAACCAACCCACAGCAAGTTCCTCGACCTGATCTCCGTGTCCATCTGCATGACATTCCTGGACGTGGCGACCAGCAGCGGCGCCAAGAAGAGCATCTCGTACCTGAGCATGGGTTGTGGCATCTTCGGTAGGCTGAACCTACTGGATAGCGAAGTGCCGCTCGCGGACGTGTTGGAGCTCACGCGCACGGCGCAGCAAATAAAAGGGAAATGATTCATGACTAGACGAACTTGGAGATTGTATAGTAATTGCAGATAAACGCCGCTTGGGTCGGTGGTGCATGTTATACATTTCTATACAGACGTAGACTCCTGAAACTGCTGTTCGACCGCAAAGGCAAATTCTCGCGACACGCCTGGCGAAATCGAGTCGAGCTCCACATCGTATCCCGAGCTGATGTTTTCCATCCTGCAAAGAAAATCCTCTATGCTCTCTCGTCCTTGCGACGGTCCACTCAATATACACTGATCCCAGTCCATGTTTGCAAGATTGGTGCTCTCGACAGCCATGTTCGCCCTCTCGAACAGTTCCACGCAGGATCGGTGCATTCCGCTGATCCGTTCGCTCTTGCCTCCCTTGGAGCTCTTGGCTAGCACGCCTAGCAGCGTGAGCAATGGCTCGATGAGCTTGAGGTCTGATAGTGCCATAGGGTTCGACGGTTCGCAAACAATGTTTCTGAGCAGGGTCGTCGCAGCCGTTACGAAGATGTAGAGAACAGCCCTGATATTGTTACTATTCTGTGCCAGGGAAGTAGGGTCATGGGTTTGCCTTACCAGATACAGGCGTACCTTCTCCGAGGAGTGACTTGGAGTAATTTTATCGCCTTCCTGGCCTCAGTTGCGTAGATTAGCGGGGCTGACAGAAGCTGAAACTCCATTGGATCCCCTGTTCCCTGAAGCTCACGATACCTTGGCAGTGCAGGCAGAGAGTTGTAGACGATGGCGAGGGAGTTGAAATACACTAGTTGTAGGATAATGGGGTGCCGAACGGTGCCCGAAGTTGGCACTTGAAGGAATGGTTCATAATAATCTTGCATGAATTCGATAGGAACATTTGCTCTCCATGATTGAAGCATGGCTTCGAGCTCCGTTGCCGCTGCAACTCGCTCAGAGACGGCCTGTTTGGTGGCTTTCACGGAGTAGAGGCGTTTGTATATCTGTCCCTGGATCATTGCCAATCTGGCTCGGAAGTTGAAGAAATTCATCCTAGTCGACTCGCCGGGGTAGATCAGACTGCTATCGATTTCAGACGGAAGCTCCACATCCATATCATCGTCATCTTGGGCCGAGGGCTGTCCCATCCGTAAGCTGAGATCTTTGTCAAGAGAATATGCAATCCAAAAGACCCGTTTCCGTTCCTCGATTTCGGCAGCGCTAATATTTGGATTTTGGCATCGTTTGTGTAGGCCCATTCTATGTGCTAGTCTCATTGCTGCCGAAATCAACAAAGAAACCGGACCTTGATTTGGCGTGCTCTGTATCACAAGTGCCATTCCGAGCAGCGCCTGCACAGACCAGAGTGTGACATGCATTGTCATAAGCTGACCGACAACCGCAAAAGCGGTTTGAAAGTAACCCCAGGTTTCACAATCTTCTTCCATGTCTTGAGCCATCCCGTACTGAAATTGAGGTGTAAGAGCCAATACAACATTCAAGCATGCCCACCGGCCTGGATCATTGACGCTCGTGTCTAGAGAATCGAAGACGGACATGAAACGAGCTTTGTCAAAAAGCGGGTATGCAGGATGAAAGCCTTGAAATGACTTCTCCACAAGACTTAGCACCCTATCTTTCGGCGGAAGGGCTTTAATGGCTCGGCCATTGGATACGTTGTTATCGAAGTTGGGAGGTCGAGGCAAGATCTCTCTTTGGGTGCTAGCGACTGCAGAGAAGGACGCTGAAAACTATCAGATCAGGAAAATGCATGGCAGACTCGCACTTACCTTCTGGCGAGGGTAACCCAAAGTCTGAAGCTTGGGAGTTTTCGCCGGCTATTGTAGAAGCTGGATCCAAGTTGGAGCTTGAATCAGAAGCTCCAGCTTCTGATTGATTAGAAAAAGGTGGCGCTTCCGGTCTCCTAGAGTCATTCCCAAACTCGGCACCATTTAACCCAGATTGTTGATTTGACACAGGACGTTTCATTAGGTCTTCCATCGACTTCAGCCTTTTCTCTAGCTCCTCAACACGCTTGTCCCTAATTTGAATCAGTAAATCCTCAGTCAGACGCTCAAGCTTTGTCGTTCCTGTTCCCACTCGAAGCCGAACTCACCTGCCCGATCGCCTCGGCGCCCGCTTCATGCTGATGGGGGTGAAACGGCACGGGGTCTTGTATTGGATGCATTGCGCACAGGATTCCGAGACTACATCGCAGCGAATCTTCTTCTGCCGACACATATCACACGCCTAATCTGTGTTGGTAAATCATCGATTTATCTGGAGTTACAGGGCAAGCACTGACTCTGGTGATAGGCGACATGGATTGCTTCTCCTTCCGTGAACCTGAGAGTACGGGCTGCGGCATCCTGGTGGACTCGAGCGGTTTTGTGTTATAGGAATTTTGAAGCTCTCTCTAAGATCTAAGGAACAGTACGGGCGGATTATTGGGAGGAGAGGGGAGGATTGCGAGGTGGAATGGGAGGAGCGGCATTTCACCAGCTGGGCTGATTTTGATTTCATAAGCAACGTCATGTGACCGCGGATCCGCTCGCATCCCGTTTACTGTTTTGGAGACAGCATGATGAGAGAATCAAGGCAAAGATGAAGAAGCTTTGTGAAGTCTTCCAGCAGAGCGGTCTGAATGTACGAGAATCAGATTGGGGTCAGCCAGCACAGTCGGTCGCTGAGCTTGAAGTTCGAAATCAAAGTCTCTGAACTCGCCCGTCCGAGTTCTCTAAGCTGGCGACAATGCTTCGTGTCACGAGTGATCCATCATTGCTAGTTCAAAAGAGCCGCAAGTCGTGGAGCGACAGTAGTAAAAGCTGTCAGTACTACGACGTGATGATTGCCGCAATACTCGTCATGGTAGAATTTGACAAAGATTGCCCGAAAGGGACTGACGGATTCGTGTACTTCTATACTCTAGCATCTACTCAAGAAACTTGGAAACGCTATGCCAATGGCTGAGCGGCCGGAAAATAGGAGATGGTCTACGCTACGCAACTCGCTCAGCTTTTCCGAATACTTGTGCAGACTCGGAGAGCGTGCAAGAACGGCAGCGGCACAGCAAATCCGAACAGAAGTAATTGGTCTACTCCGGCTATTCGGATCTTTCGCTTTCGAATGGGTTTCAGTCTTGCAATACCTACGCGCGAAGGGCAGGCTCACAGAAGGCCAAGTCTTGCGACATTCTATTCCAATGTCGGTTTTCCGGTTAATCCTGCAGACTCGGAGAGCGTGTGAATACGGCAGCGGCATAGCAGATCCTAAGAAAAACGATTGATCTATTTCGGCTATTCGGATCTTGTGCTTTTGAAAGGGTTTCAGCGTTGCGATACCTATCTGCCTATGTACGAAGAGCACGATTTTGAGTATTTGAGTATTTTAGTGGCTCTAGCTGGAGTTGCCCCTCGGGTCAGACGTGCGCATATTCAGACTACTCAACTCAGCAGGCAATATATGTATATTTTTATCTCGTTAGTAACAAGCTTCGGAATACTCGAAGGCACCGGCAACTGCCTACGCACTGATTATAAGAGTCTATGATCCGAACAAAGGAACAAGGTAGCTGCTTACCATGCGGTTCTAGACCCCAAGAAGAATATATGCTTGATTCCCAATGTCCTCTCAAAGAAACCCTCTGGGAATAACTGCATTGGCACTGAGTGTCGCCGCAAGGTCGAGATCATCGCTTATTGCAATCTATTTTTATCCTATATCGAATTTGTTCATTGATACCGAATCATAACCATGCATGTAAGCTATTCTCATTCCGGCTTGTATAACAGATTTCTAAGACTCTCCTCTAGGTGATCGTCGTAGGAGCCGGTCCTTGTGGCCTTTCTTTGAGCTTGGCGCTCGCCCAAGCAGGAATAGAAGTGACATTGATAGATAGAGAAAATACTATAGATTCTCGGCCGCGGGCTGTGCACCTGACGGCCCCTGGAATTCAAATCTTCAAGCGTGCTGGTGTCTTGGAAGATGTTCGACGCGCCGGTTTCTTGCCGAAGGATTGGACATATCGAAAATTTGACGGTACCCCTATCGTGACAGTTGAAGACGTTGCAGTGTCAAAGAGTCCCGAGGCTACGATTGTCCTACCTATAGGGATGTTGTGTGAGATATTGCTCTCTCATGCGGAAAGGAACAGCAAGATCTTTCTGAAATGGAGCCATCGGGTAGTAGATGTTGGGCAGGATGAGAATTCGGCATGGGCTATTATCAAGGAGCAGGATGGAACTGAGGAAAGAATTAGTGGAGACTTTCTATGTGGCTGTGATGGAGCGACTAGTCAAGTGAGAAAATCACTATTTGGAGAAAAAAATTTCCCAGGGAAGACATGGGATGTCCAATTTGTAGCAACGGATGTGAGTAGAAAACGAGGAATTTGATTCCCAGCTGAACATTGTTAGGTTTACTACCCATTTGACAAATTTGGCTACGATGATGTGAATGCCATCGTACACCCACAAGAGGGCCACCTTGTCGCCCGCCTCACAAAAGACGGATTATGGCGAGTCGCATACCAAGAAGACAAGAATCTGACTTTCCAAGAAGTCCTCGATAACCAACCAGCCCATTATGAGCGAATACTCCCCGGTCGTCCCAAGCCTGGAGATTACACTATAACCAACATAAGTCCATACAAGCTGCATCAGAGATGCGCCGAGCGATTCCGGGTTGGTCGTATCTGTCTAGCAGGAGACGCTGCGCATCTCTGTAACCCCTGGGGCGGCCTGGGCCTGACAGGAGGATTTGCAGATGTAACGGGATTAGTCGAATGTTTGGAAGGCATTGCGACTGGCCAGGCGGATGACAGTATCTTGGATAAGTACGATAAAGTGCGAAGGTCTATCTTTCAGACTGTGATTGATCCTATTTCGACTGGGAACTTCCTTCGAATCTCGTCTTTGGATACGGACGCCGCGATAGAGAAGGACCCTTTTATTTCCATGTGCGCTGCTGCGAAGAATGACCCAAAGGTTAAGGAGAAAATGGAAAAGGTACCTATTCCCATTTCTCTGGTTCTATCTTGCCATATTAACTCTTCATAGAGCGTCTATGCTACTTGTCATGACTTTACACAATATTACGAAAGCAAGGCTTGAATGCGATATAGCTGGTCCATTATTATGTTTTAGGCTTTATTACTTTAACATTAGACATCCTACAAATAAGACTTAGTGCTGCATTGATGCTATCTTTATTTCTTCCTTCATCCTTCGTAGTGGCAACTCTTAGGCAACGAGATTCTCTACTACAGTAACCTCGCCTGCGCCGTGACACTAAAGCTATACTGAGTTTATCACCATACATCTTCAGTAGAAGGTTTACAGAATTCTGCATATGTCATTTGATCACGCTATGCCTAATAATCTAGCAGCTCCTAACCTTTCTCCCTGTCGCAGCGGCCTTGTCACAAGAAATTACTGGACACATCAATTCAGCAGCACTCGGAACGGATTTATTTCAAACACAATCATGATCTAGCATAATCCAAGCTCAGCAAGGTGGTTACAATGCTCTCTCAGCTACTGTGGTCGAGCAGAAGGTGCTGAAGCAGCGGGGAGAACTTGCGCAGAGCAGGGAGAGCAGGGAGAGCAAGGCCGAGCTGGAGCGTCTAAAGCTTTGTAGGAGGTCGTAGCCCAGTTAAAATGTAGATTGATAGATAAAGCTCTATTTACTGCTCGTTCACGCTGATCCAAACCAGAACTACCTCCACAACACTAGTGCACTCCGAGACCACGCCGTAACAAAGCCGCTACCTGTTGCACCTGCGTCAAAAGTATCAGAATGTGCGAGCCCTAAAGTTATGGTGATAGACACTTACATCTGGTTCTCTTATCATTGTAAAATGATTGCCCTCAACAGTCATTGTGATGATGTTCTCCTCCCCTAAGAGCTTGTTCCATCCGTTGGATCCGAGATCAAGTCTATTATCAAGCAAGAACTTCACGCTCTTTGCCTCCCCGGCGGATCTTGGGAATTTCTGGTCTTTAGGGTCTTTACACAGTCCATCGCGGGCCCAAATGATCAGAGTTTTGGGTGCTTCAAGTGAATCCATCGGGTACGGCGTATAGGCCGCAAGATTGACAATCGAGGCCTCAAAATGTGGAATCAACCAGTCAGGTGGTGAACTTTGAGTGCCAAGTAATCCCATGGAATCGACGAAGTGAAGCAACGAAGATGGTAGCGGTTCCAAGTTGATAGGACATGGCGAATCAATCAAGAAGAGACGCTCAGTCTTTTCTCCCATCTCCAGCAACTTATATGCGACTTGATACGCAATCACGCCGCCTGCGGACCATCCTCCAAGATAATATGGACCGTGGGGCTGTCGTCTCTTGATCTCAGCAAGATATTGTGCCGAGACGCCATCAATGCCGTTCGTATAGTCCGCGGGAGTCTTCATGAAAGGACAGTTAAGACCATAAACGCAAACATCCGGTGAAATGCTGGGAAGCAAGGCATATGAGGTCGCTGACCCTGAGCCGTCAGGGAAGAGGAATAAATTCATTGAGGCGGTTTTGGGGCTGCCTGACAGCAATACTGATGTAGCCGGGCGAAGTGCCTCCTCGTTCGCTCGGATTTCCACCATCAAACTCGTCAGGCTCTCACCATCCGGATTCGGCGTGCTTGGTGTCGTGTCAGTCTCACCTGGAGTGGTGTTCTCGGTGTAGCTGTATGGCGTAGCACCTCCACTTGAGTTCGTGCCTACCAGAGCCGAGATCGCCATTTTCGCCTCACTAATACTAGGGTAATCGGCGAAAAATGACGTGGGAATGTCCAATTCGAGTTCCTCACGAATTCTCCCAGTAATAGTAAGTGACATAAGTGAGTCAACACCCATATCAGCAAAATTGCCCATTTCAAGAAGTTCTGACTGCTCGATGCCCAACTCTTCAGAGATGGTGCTTAGAAGTTTCTCTGTAGTGCTTTCAGTAGAGTATTTTGCCATGGCACTTCCAATTGAGGTGTTTCGAGTCATCGTACCGCCACTCATCGCATCCGTAGTTGCCGCACTGCCAGTTGACGCACTTCCGTTCGAATTATCACCGTCAAGAGCGAGAATTGCAGATTTCGCCTCACCAATGGTAGCGTTGTCCACGAATAAGGACGTAGGAACATCTATTTCAAGCTCCTCACGCATCCGCCCAGTAATTGTAAGCGACATAAGTGAGTCCAATCCGACATCAGTAAAGGCGGCTCCGTCATGGAGTTCCGACGGTTCCAATCCCAACTCTCCAGCAATGATGCTCATGAACTCAGGAATAACAGAGCCATTACCATTTTGAGGATGAGATATTGATGTGGTGGGTTTATATGTCGTCTCGATCAAGACTGAAGCCGACTCCTTTTCGATTTTAGGGTGCCCAGCCTTTGGATGGCTAGCAATGCCGTTCATGGGAGAGAGATCCTGCGCCTTTGGATAAGCGGCAGCTCCATTGGTGGGAGGTAGAAGCTTGTTAAGAAGAGTTCGTGGAATGGCTTGGAACTTTACACCCCCAACCAGAGCAACCATGTCCTCTCCATCAAATACGTAAACGTCGCCAACCATTGTTTGTCTTGGTCCTGGATGCATCTTGACATAATTGCGGTAAGATCTGCGGGCTGACAGCGGGCGCACCATCTGCAAGGACTCCCAACCATGAGAGATGTAAACTTGTTTCTTTGAGTCGACAGCATCGGAGCCATTGAGAACGAATCCAGAAAGATGAGTAATATTGTCAATCCAGTAGGGATTTGCCTCGAAATCACCGTCGCTCTCAGTAGCCCGAAACTCGATCAATGAAATGGCCTCGAAGTTCTTGCTGTCGAGAATGACCTCTTTCATTCCGTGGTATTTCTTGTCATACTGGACCAAGGATGAGAAGGCTTCGTATGCCTGCCCACGGCTGACCTTCTTGTATTTGCCAACATCAGCACCTTGAGCCAAGACATCGATTCGTGACCGAAATAAATAAGCAAGTCGAGACCAGTCTGCAAGCCAAGACTTTGTATCCCCATATTCAATAAAGCACGAGGCATGCAAATCCCCGACACTTCCGTCCCGAGATATGCTATTGTAGCTAATTTTGACAAGCCTGAGAGGTCGCTCAGCTGTGGCAGTTATTCTCACAACTTGTTGTTCTTTCGCATCGCGGCCCTTTGCGATCAAAGGCTTTATAATTTCCAGCTGGCGCACGTTCATGGGAATATACTCTGCGCTCTTGTTTACCTTTCTGTGCAGGTAGCCTGCTAATGTCAGTGCCATATCAGCGTATACACCCTGCGATTTTGTTAGCTCGAATCAGAAGTTGGCTGCATGCACATACTGATGGGCAAAGGGCTGATCCATTCACCAAGTGCCCAGACATCGCGTTGTTGAGATCGGGGTCAGACAGATCCGATTCAGCCACCAGTGTGATCTTGTCTCCATAATCTTCTTTCGTTAATTTCTGGACAGAGGATGTAGATAAATTACGGTCTCTGAGTTTCTTGGTGGGTGCCTCGATGACCTCCCCTTTACTTAGACACCAATTGTTAGTATACTCAAGCCAGTAGTTTTTGTTCTCGAATGTATAACTTGGTAGGGTAAGAACCGTATGGGACGATTCATATTCACGATGGACTTCGTCCCAGTCAATATGCAACCCCTTACGGTGCAGAATACTAAGTCCACTTGACGTAGTCCTCCACGGGTCTTCCTTCTTGCGGAGTGACGGCACAGTTACTGTCTCAGGTCCAAGGCTCGATTTGATAAAGGCAGAGCAGACGGGTGCTGGACCAATCTCAATCCAGATCATGTTCTGGTCAACTAGCCCTTCCCCTTTCGCAGCCGTAATACCGCCCAGAAAACCGACGGTTTCTCGGGCGTGGCGAGCCAAGTACTCTGGACCAAAAATATCTCCACCAGTCACTACCTCTTGAAGCATAGGAGAGATGACGGGAATTGCTGCGTTTCCGAAAGTTATAGAGCTGGCTAATTCCCTCAACGGTTCCAGAATGGGTGTCACCTGGGCCGAATGAAAAGCGTAAGCGCAGGGCAACAAAACAGATTTGATGCCGGCTGCCTTGAGAGTTTTTGAGTAAGACATCAGTTGTTCTGTTGGACCACTAATCACAGTCTCTCGAGGTCCGTTAATACAAGCAACTTCGGGGTTATCGCCGACCAGGATTTGGCGGATGGAAGTCACAGATGTGGCAGCGGCCAGCAATGCATGAGTTCCTGCCGTGCAGTGCTTCTCGAGAAGTTCTGCTCTTCGTCCGACAAGGAATATGGTATCGCTCACGGATAGAACACCTGCCACATTCAACGCAGCATATTCGCCGAGGCTATGGCCAAGGACAGCACTCGGCGAGATGCCCCAAGATATCCATAATCGCGCCAACGCCATCTGAATGCAGGTTTGTCCAAGCTGTAGCATGAAGGGCGAAAACGAAGTAGCGTCTGTAATAGTGCCATCTAGAAGAGGTAGAAAAGATGGGAAGCCCTGGCTGCGACCAATTGTATCGAAGTCCATGATATCAGATCTAAATTGTCTTGAATTCTCAAAAAGCTGTTTCCCGAGCGATGGGTAATGTGCACCTTGACCCGTAAATACAAATGCGACTTTGGGAGGTTTCGTAGAAACAGGTTTGATAATCTCAGTTTGAGCCGACCTCAAGGCTTCCTTGGCCTCTGAAATACTTGATATGGCAAAGGAGACACGGTAAGGCTGCTGGGTCCTTCGGGCAGTAGTAGTATAGGAAAGTCTTGGTAAGGATGTATCGGGCTTCATCTCAAGGTAGGAGATAAGTTTCTGGATATTCTTCTCCAAAGACCAGGCCGACTTCGCGGTTACTGAAACAACGAAAGTCGTTCTAGGGTCATTGTCGCTCATCCGTACGGATTTAGGAGCATCTTCTAGAAGGAGGCCAGTGTTCCCGCCTGCTGCGCTAAAGTTATTCAAGTATGCTCGCCTCTTTCCGCCAGTTGGAGGAAGCCATGAGGTTTCCTTAAGCGGAATACGGATTCCTCTCTCTTCGAGGTCGGTGGGGAAGGTTGTATTCATAGTGCCTTTGATACCGACATGTGGAGGAATGGCGTTTCGTTGCAGCATAAGCAAGACTTTGACTAGAGATGCGACCCCTGCAGAGGCTTCCCCATGGCCAATATTCGCTTTGAGAGCTCCAAGGTGAAGTGTTTGGCCTGGTAGACGTCCTTGACGTCGTGGAGCAAAGACATTTGAAATGGATCTCATCTCAGCTCCATCGCCAGCTTGCGTTCCTGTCCCGTGCATCTCCACGTAGCTAACGTCACGGGCGTCGACACCAGTATTCCTCAATATCTTCCTATACAGAAACTCTTGAGTTGGAGCATGGGGCTGAGTAATGGACACAGCTTCTGAAGAGTGGTTTGTTGCTGTTCCCAAGATAACGCCTAAAATTGGGTCTTCATCAGCCTCTGCGTCCTCCAGCCTCTTTAAAATGACTGTCGCAACAGCATCACCTCGACAGAAACCATCCGCAGTATCGTCAAATGTCTTGCAGGAGCCAGTCTTAGACAAGAACTGTGCACGGCTGAGTCCGGCAAAGAGATCTGGCGTTGTCATAATATTGAGGCCACCAGCAACTGCTGTATCGCATTCTTTTGCCTGAAGAGAAGTGCAGGCTAATTGGATCGCGGCAAAGCTTGACGAACAAGCTGTGTCAACGTTGTAGCTCGGCCCTTTAAACTTGAAATTATAATTGATGCGTCCTGAAGCAAAAGCACGTATAGTCCCAGGAATGTAATATGTGTCGATGTTCTGCGCTGCATTGACCTGTCGCCAATCATCGCTCGTCTGGCCATAGAAAGTACCAACACGGTCTAACATCGACGAAGGTGTCCTGTTAGGCATGAAACCTGACATCTCAAGGGCCTCATAGGCTGTTACCAAGGCCAGTCTCCCCATGGGATCGGTTTGGTAGGCTTCGCGAGGTGACATATTGAAGAAACGCGGGTCAAACAAGCCTGGCTCTTCAATGAAGCAACCGTAGGGGGTATGACTTGTATTCTTCCTTTTACCCGTGGGATCGTAATGCGCGTCGATGTCAAATCGATCCGGAGGAACTCTTCGATGGACGTCTAATCCCTGTTCTAACAAACTCCAGAGACTCTCGAGATTTTCGGCATTCGGGAAGCGGCCAGACATTCCCACAATAGCAATCTTCACAGACGTACCTGATGGATCAGTTGCAGGTTTGGTCAGCCCAAGCTGTTCTCCAACGCTCACTTCGACCTCTGTTCCTGCCCTTAAGGCCGATACTAAGCTAGATGCTGCATTAGAAGGCCCTACAGAAGAGATCTTGCATTTTTCTCTGCTCGAGTCTTTTGCCTCCGAGACGACCGCAGTAAGTATATGGTCAAACGAAATTGGTCGAATCAAGATATCGCCCACAACTTGCCTTAAGAACTGGTCCATGCCCACATCTGGAAGAGACGTCTCTGCGGTACCCGAAATGACACGAATTGATGGAGAAGCTAGCTTGACGTTCGTCCCTGCAATCGGCTGTACAATTTCTTCGACATCAATATCGCTGTACAAATGTGATGCATGGAATGGCCCAAATATATCAAGTGGTACTGTCTTGCGTTGGCGGAAGTATTCTGATTCCAGGAATAGAGCTTTGATGGTTGCCGGCGGTCCACTAATGGTGACCACATCTCTGCTGTTGGAGCTTATATAGGCATGGCTAGCCCGTGGTAAGCCCTAAGACATTTCTTAGCTCCATACTGAGGATAAGGATGCTACCCGTAAGCCTTCTCACCTTTCTTTCGTTGAACTGCGTGACCTCGGCAACCGAGGCCTCCTTGTGTACACCCACCACAAGTCTTGACCAACTCTGGTTGACTTGGACATCGTGAATTGTGGATAAGCGCTGTGCAGCATCGTTCACCTTAACACCAATCCTAAACGCAACTCTGACAACTTTCAGCGCATTAACTACCAAATCGAGAATGCTTTGGCTGGCTGATACAGCTGCCGCGGCTAGCAAGCCCGTGCACAGGCCAACCAGGACGGTGTTCGAGGGCACGATATATTGAGATGGATGATCATCGAAAAAGCTATACAAACTATTATTTCGTGTGCTTCAACTAAGGACGCCGGAATACACACCTAATAACACTGCCTAATTGACATATACAAGCGAGGGTAGTCTCAAGAATTTGATTCCGAGAAGCCGAGTCCTGGTACTGTTTCACGAGATCTAAAACGTCTGTGAATGGTGGAATTTGTTTCTTCACATAGCGAGGCTGTCGGCGCACTTCGTCGCGCAAAACTGCATTTAGTCTATCAATAAAATGAAGAAAAACAACTCCTTTTTGACGCTCGCAAAGCTTTTGCAGTGGCTCTCGGAAATCGCCTGTCTCGTCGCCAAAGAGAAGAACTTTAAACGCCTCAGCCGCCATATTGCCGCGTTAGGAATTCTGCCCCACGTTGATAATGGACGCGTTAATTTGAAGTCCTTCAATTCGGTGTGGTATCTAATTACTATGTAAAAGGATGAGTGCCCTACTTATCCACTCCCAACGAACTGGGGGCCGATTCGGCTACAGGGGGGACCTGTGCGTAGCCGAGAAGGTGTAAGCAATAAGAGTACCTCTACTGGCCAACTACCTTATGGCAGTGCTCGGCTCCTTCGTGCTGACTTGTAGCGGAGATTATCCAACCGTGAGTGGCAGCAAGTTCTGCCGCAATCCGGTGAGCTACTACTAAGATACATTTGATCTCACAGATTTCGGGCTCGGTATATCTTTCAAGCTGTTTGGAAAGCACAACTTTGATCCATAAGTACACAGCGTTCGGGGGCATTGGCGGTGTTCATAGAAACCTTTTTCCGAGATGAGATTTCTCAAGATATCAGGTACCTACCGATTATCCGTCCGGGACCCGATGCTGCAAGATTGCCAAGGAGGCGTTCCGGTATGCGCAGTGGTGCACTAACGAACGCAGGTCATAAACGCTTCGGATTTCCGAGAAGCCACTCATAGTTAAGCAACAGTCTTCGAATCCTTCTACTTACTAATTACTGTAAATCCCGAGCCGGTGCATATTGGCACCCCTGCTAAGGCTGAAGTCCTCCCTCAAACTCCGAACAAGTGACGTTCCCAATTACCGTAAATTAACAATGTCTGAATATCACTTGGGACCTTTTGCACACAAGTTTGTTTCGGATGATCTCCAAGAAATTGCAACTCCACAACCTAAGCACGCCTGGTATCAATATGATCAGAGCACCTGTTGCACCAGCAAACTGGGAGGATCCGCTGAGATGGAGAACAGTGGGGGAGGTAAATGGGAATACGGGATCAACTACTCTCACAAGTCATTCCCTCCCTGAACTTCAAACGCCCTCCACGGTCTGTCTTGCTTAGATTAACCATAAACAGCAGATGTAGACAAACATCAGAAACACCCTAGGCATGAACTTCTGGGTTCACGAGTCTTCGAAGGCTACGAAACAGAACCTTCGTGGCAGAATGTTCTCGACACTGGGGAAGTATCTTGGCTGGCTGAGCACGTTCTCCTTAATCAGATAGTATTTCCAGCCGCCGGGTACATAGCAATGGCCGGAGAGTCGATGCGACAGTTATCGAACGGAAATTTGGAATCCTATGCGGTGAGAGATTTCTCGATCACCTCGGCTCTGCTCCTGAGGCCAGACGAAAAATTCAAACTTCGTACCAGGCTTCGGCCAGTGAAGGTGGCCGGAGAACCGAGTCAGTGGTATGAAATTCACATCACATCCTACGATGGAAGCCACTGGGTAGAACGGTGTGTTAGCAAAGTGTCCCCTCGCAGTGCGCCCAGCTCGAACGATCCCGATGTCCCTCATCCAAAAGATACCCTTCAAAGGCATGTAGCGCGAGCTTATTGGTACGATGTGTTAGAAAGTAGGGGTCTCAAATACGGCCCAGCATTCCAAGGCCTTGATAAAATATCGACGGCCCTAACAGAGCACAAAGCAGTTGCCACGATTACCTCACTTGAAGATACAACAAAGTACATTCTCCATCCAGTCACAATTGATCAATGCTTGCAGATCTTGATGGTCGCGGCATGCAAAGGACAAGGTCGACTACTAACAGAATTGTCTATTGTAACAGCCATTGAGCACCTCGTTGTATTTAGTGGCGGACGGGCAAAGTTAAAAATTGGAGGAATGGCCGCGAAGAGTAGATCGGGTGGTTTGACGGGCGATGTGTCTGTCGTATCTGAAGACGGTTATCCAATACTCTTGATAGAACGTTGCGAAACCTCCTTGGTGCCCAATGACAGACCAAAGTCCGAAGACAAACTCTTTTCGTTCGTTAAGTGGGATACTGACGCTACCTACTGTAACCTCAATCAAGCACTCGCGCCATCTAACTCTCCGCCGGACCCTTCCATACTTCTCGACGTATTAAAGCTCCTTGCTCACAAAAATCCGAAACTCAGAATCCTCGAGCTAGGGAACGGCGCAGATGAGACCACACGTTTGGTTTTAAATGCTCTCAAATCACAATATGGCGAGCGCCTATATCTCACTTATACTTACGCCGCAACATCTTTCGACGCCGTATTCTGGGCAAAGGCGACATTTAAGGGGACCCGTAATATCAACGTTGTGTTTTTCGACGCCGAACAACAGTTACAGAGCCAAATCCTTCAAGCTGGAGCCTACGATCTCATCATCACTACAGATGTATGGCTACTCAACATTGGCTTTTAGATTTCACTAATTTTAAAAGCAGTTCATTTCCTCGGCAAGAAATAATATAACAGCCTGCGTAGACTGTTTAAAACACCTTATTCATCCTCTTGGACATCTTCTTTTGTTGGACACTCTACCAGGTTCGAGTGCATCTAAAGATGAAAACTTTATCAGCCAGGTGCACACTATGCTCCTCAAAAGTGGCTTTGTATTTGGCCCTGGAGATGACGGTTCTTCAGAGGGCCCTAAAGTCATCGCAGAGCTGAGGAAGCCTCTCAAACACCCAAAGAAAATAACGCTTGTCGTTCCAGACGACCATCATCCTCTCGTCAATGCGGTCCAAACTTCCATCCAGGACAGTGGCATCGGTTGCGATAGATGTACATTGGAAGGTAACATACCCCAAGGTCAGGATATGATATTGATCGTAGACTTTGGCGAACCATACCTGTACAACATCACAGAAGCCAGATTCCGCGACTTCGCCAATCGTCTTTCTAGTTTCAAAGGCTCTATGATATGGGTCACTCCCACTGCTCAAATATCTTGCAACAACCCAAACTCATCCATGATCCTTGGTATGACAAGAACATTGAGAGCAGAACTTAGGAAAGATATCACCGTGGTGGAAATCGATGTTGAGGCTGCCACATTTCTCAGCTCGAGTAAGTCGCTCGTGAAAATATATCAGAGCCTCAGTTATCGGGCAAAAGCCAGATTTGTTGATCCAGATTATGAATACGCAATTGTTGATGGGAATATCAAAATACCGAGAATCCATTGGACAACAGGAAAGGAGGAACTTTCAGAATGCGTTGGTCATTTAACAACAGATGAGACGGGCTCGCAAAGTCTTCAAATCCCCAACGGAGGCCCACCGACGCCCATTCGTTTCCGATCCGATGCCTGCTATCTCTTGGTTGGAGGGCTTGGAGGTCTTGGCCGAGTAATATCGACATGGATGGTGGAGAATGGTGCACGCAACATTCTTTTCTTATCTCGCTCCGCAAAAGAAGGTCCGGAAACTACACCCTTTTTTGATGAACTTCGAGCTCGAGGATGTGAGGTATTAACTTTTGCGGGGAATGTTACCAACTTATCGGACGTTGAAGCTGCCGTAAAGCAAGCGACTAGGCCAGTGGCCGGCATCATGCAGATGTCAGCAGTTATGAGAGTTTGTATATCTACACTCATTTAGGCATACGCTGACTTTTCCAGGATAATTGGATGTCGCACATGACATTTACCGAGTGGGATCAGTGCGTGCGGCCTAAAGTTCAAGGCACTTGGAACCTCCATCAGGCTACCTCTTCTGTTAGCTTGGACTTCTTTCTACTCTTTTCCTCGATATGTGGAATGTCAGGCCAATGGGGACAGGCAAACTACAACTCAGCAAACGCGTTCCTGGATGCTTTTGTTAATTATCGTCACGGCCAAAATCTTCCCGCATCTGTCGTTGACCTCGGCTTTATGGGTTGCGTTGGCATGGCAGTGGAGAACAGAGCGCTGGTCGAGAAGTTAACAGCGGGTGGTTACCACTTTCTCGGCGAGCAAGATCTCATTGATGCATTGACCATAGCGATCGCATACTCTCGTCCTGGGAAAGACCGTTTCATGAACAAGAGTCAGCTCGGTCTTGGACTTAGGTCAACCAAACCCATCACCGACCCCTCGACTCGGGTGGTATGGAAAAAGGACGCACGAATGGTACTCTCACATCAGTTCGAGTCTTTGGGCATAATCACAGATGACGAGGCGAGAGAATCCCTCAACATTGCCTATCAAGGTCGGAAAAACTCAACTAAGGATTTACTACACGTTTAAGCTTTCAACTCTCGAACGAGTCTACGGATGCGCACATAGTTATGTCACAATGAACGTTCCTTGGATGGTTAGTGTTTACTGGGAAATAGTGGAAATCCTCTTGATAAAATTCATTTTCTAGGCTCAAGGCGCTCTAGTTGCATTGGTTATTGGATATCATGTAATGCCCAGGCGACGTTAGAGCAGTGTTACCTCGGAGAGAGTTCGTTGAACGTAACGCTAAAGAAAATACATGATTTCCATGTTTTCTGAATCGCTGTTTTTCGGTAGTGCTATTACAGCTGGATTCGCAACTAAAATTCGTACTATATCTTAGGAAGCGGAAAAAGCACGTAGTGCTTGAATACGTAACTTTGACAATATACCAAAATGCTATTATATAGTCAGATGAAAGAAATCTGTAATTAATATTTCGTGATACACCTTCCCTCACATACTCGCTGGAGTACTACTTCTACCGTAAGGTGGTACCACGGCCGTTGTAGGTACTTGATCAGGGGGTTTCTACTCGGCAAAGAAAATAAGCGGCTCTTGACCCCCCTGACCCCCGAAGATCCGTTCGCTACAGTATAGCGACTTTTGCCGGTATCCGAAGATTTCCCCCCCAAAAAAAAGGGGGCTTACCTACCCAAGGGAAGAAGGCACGAAAAAAAACCGTGGGCTCCGAGTCGGCCAATTATGTTTAGATTTTTAATAATGCAAACGAGTGAGGCACGGCCTTTCGGGATTTTATCACACTTTTTCTATGTTCGTCTTTTAAGACGCACTTGTTGTTTTTCAAGCCCGCCGCCTCACCTAGCTATATATCTCTCTATCTGAAAATTAACAAACTGCAACGCAAAAATGCACAACAGAGTCGACGTCTTCATCTGTGGCAGCGGATCGGCAGGGCTCAGCGCCGCGACCTGGCTGGCGCGATGTGGAGTCCGGTGCAAAATTGTAGATTCCCGCTCTGGACCGCTGGAAATCGGACAAGCCGATGGGGCCCAAGTGCGATCGGTGGAGATCTTCGAAAGCTTTGGGATGGTTGAAGAGTTACTACGAGAAGGTTATCACAATGTTGAAGTGGCCTTTTGGAATCCAGATGGAAAAGGAGGCGGTGTTGTGAGGGCGAGGAGCGCCGCAGCTACGCACCCAGGGTTGTCACATCTGCCTCGTGTTATTCTGAGTCAGGCAAGGTTTAATGGCATGTTGCTGGAGGCTATGAAGAGGTTCAATGGACAAGAAGTAGACTATGGGTATAAAGTTTTGGAAGTGAAGGTTGATGAAGAGAAAGCGAACGATCCGGATGCTTATCCCGTGGCTGTAGTGACAGAGAAAGACGGAAAAGAGGAGACATTCGAGGCGAAATATGCCCTGGTACATCTCCCCATCTCCATTAGGTAGTTAAGTGTCCTCATTGAACCGTCGAGTAACTGTCTTTAGGGCTGTGATGGTGCACACAGTGCTGTTCGAAGGTCGCTTGGTTTCAAAATGACTGGAGATACTTCTGATTCGATATGGGGTGTCATGGACATCTTTCCTCGGACCAACTTTCCGGATATCAGAAAACAGGTGGTATTGCAATCCGAAGCGGGCAGTATGATACTTATACCTCGAGAAGGAGGGTCTATGAACCGATTTTACATAGAGCTTCCCCACGGGACAGTGGCAAAGAAAGTGAAATTAGAAGACCTACAAGCTGCAACCCGTCAGATTTTCCGCCCATATCAGGTTGATTTCGCAGACACATTCTGGTGGTCGGCTTATTCAATAGGACAGCGCCTTGCAGACCACTTTTCGAAAGCTAATCGCGTTTTCTTAACAGGAGATGCATGCCATACGCATTCTCCCAAGGCTGGTCAAGGTATGAATGTCAGTTTGCAAGATGGATATAACATTGGATGGAAAATCGCGTCAATCCTGAAAGGGCAAACAGGGCCGGAGCTATTAAAGACCTACGTCATCGAGCGGCAGAGGATAGCTGAGATCTTGATTAACTGGGACAAAGTATGGGCAAAACAAATGGCCTCAATGGGTAAAGATGCGGGTGGTGTCCTTGACGCCGACGGCAACATTGACTTCAGCGAGATCTTTGTCAAAGCGGAGGCTTTTACAGCTGGCTTGACAGTCATTTATGATGATTCTTCTATAACTCGGGCGAAAGGAAGCAGCCAACAATTGGCGACAAATCTCATAGTTGGGATGCGATTTCCGAGTATACAGGTGGTACGATTCTGCGATGCATTTCCAATGCAACTAGTCAGGGCTCTACCTTCGGACGGACGTTGGAGAATTGTGATTTTTGCAGGAGACATCCGTCAGGATGCGGCTTCCAGAAAACTGAATCAGGTAAGCTATGCTTCAGATCAATTGGCTTATGTACTAATATACCAGCTTGGGGAATACCTCTTCTCGGACGGCGGTCTTATTCAGAAACATTTACCTCCCGGCTCAGACATCGACAGCTTCATTGAAGTAATTGTAGTCCTCTTTGGCGAACGATTGAAGATAGATCAGGAGCAAATACCACAGTGCTTCTGGCCTGTGACTGGCAAGTGGCAGATGAGAGGTAGGGCTAACCCCGATTATCTGTTGAGCCTTCTAACGACGCGTTTAGACTTACATAAGATCTATATTGACGATGAAAGCTATCATGGTGGACATGGACACGCATATGATTTCTATGGAGTCCACCCTGAGAAAGGTACAATCGCAATTATCCGTCCAGATAATTGTAAGTGATGTCTCCTTTCAATTTTTTTTGCTTACTAATTCGAGGCAGATGTTTCAATGGTTCTCGATATCGAGAACCATGAAGGCATCAGCGATTTTTTCGGGGGCTTTGCTCTTAAGAGAAGATAGTGTCGTCACCCGTCTCTAGCTCTCCAACTGGAATAGTGATCTCGTCATTGTACGCCATAGCAGCGGTTCCATGGGCTGGCGTAGCCATGTCCGTGTAGCTAGTCCATGCGTTCCTGACGGCACCATAAGCCTGCATCTGAGGCCATACATTGGTATATCGTATGTGTCAGGATCACCCTCGTCACCTAAAGTAAACATATTAAGTCTGATAGTCGTAGAAACACACCTAGTACAACGAGTTGGCATGGAGGCAAAGTCCGTAGACCAGTAGTAAGAGTGGAGGTTATATTCGAAGACCGTGTCGACGACATTCCAGTGCCCCTGCAATCGTCCACCAAGAATATACAGCATGTTGCCATTCTGACCTTTGCCAGCATGAGGAGCAGGCAAGCCCGGAAGAACCATGCGTTCTCGAATTCTGACGTTGTACAATGTAGAAATGGCCGTGGTGGTTCCTTCGGCATCGTTGGTGAGATTCGTGTTCAGGAGGCCACCAGGGAGATATGATCCCGCCGACACCCATGATTACTGCGCTGCCAATGGCTCGCCCCTCCGGTATATCGGGCAGAGCGGTCTATTTGTCGGCAGACTGGTCGTAGACGGCGCGCGCACCCGACGCATTCCAATATGAAGTCCAGTGGCGGCTAGTCAAGACTAACGCTCACGAAATTCTCAAACGAGGAAAGTAACGTAGGCAAGTCCAGTGGCCGTCTAGCCAGCTCTGTGGGAGAAACATATTGCAGCCGAATCCTTGTCTCGTTGGTGTCATGGAGAATTGCGCAAAGTATCGAGGCGGGTTCCAATCATCGGGCGAGCAATTAATTGCTCCGGCACAGCTTTCTCCAAGAGTCATGACAGCATGGTATGCTCCGGATGAAATCTCGACGGCTTGGCCAGGCTTTTGACGAACTACCCCGAACCTTACCCCGTGCTGTTTCAGCCAAGAAGGAAACGGAATATATTCCAAATGACACACAAATTGAGAACAATGTGGTTCAAGCTGAAATCTCTGGACCATAAGGCTTTCAAACCGCATTGATGAACTCGGGCTGACGACCAACCAAAGTTTATCGCAGCCTGCGTAGTTAAGTTCTTGGAATCCAAGTCCATGTCCTCTTTATGGATTGCTGCTACGGCCAGACCCTCTGAGACGTAAAGGTATTCAGACTGCAGTCCAGGAATATGCTTCGCGACTCTTAGAAGACGTTACCCAGGGTACAAACCTGGCTCTATCAAGCCAAGGTTTTGGCAGATCTCCGAGTAGTGTCCCATCGCGACAAGGTACTCATCGCTGCTATGGCTCTTTGCAAGGGCGTTCAATAGCTGCTCGAGTTCTTGCTCTTCATTCTCCAAGGGATTATAAGACGATGGTACCTTCAATTTAGGTATGTCAAATTGACGATGAAGGACAGTAAGAGGTTTCGGTAGGCCGTCGGCATATTTAAACTTCAAGAATCCCTCATGTTGAATCAAAAATTGCTGAAGTTGCAATGTTCCCCTGAGTAACGGTCGGCGCGGTCCATCCGTTAGATGCATATCGATTGTAGAAAGCCCGACGCCGCTTTCTGTGGGCATTAATTCGGATTCCCCCAGGCTTGAAGAGTTCTGATGACAGGATATCGGCAACTGCGGTGACTTAACCACAGACCCAGACAACCAAAGCTGGGAGTGTGTAGGGCTTGCAGGAGTCTGGAGGACGGCTGTTTCTTGCATACGACTCGATGGTGGAGTTTTTGGGGTTCCTGCTATTTGCGTCTGCGGATAGCGGCTGAAGATTCGGTCAACAATGGGATTGCGTTGATCTTCGGGTACGTTGTCCAGTGCCTGGAAAATAGTTTTCCACTGCGGCAAGTCAGATACTATTTTCTTATATCTGCTCAGAACACACCTGCTCATCCATGATGGCTAAGTAATTGTTCAAGTTGAGCACGAATGGTCTAAAGAGGCATTGGCATTTCCGGTGGAGGCTGGAGGTTTGCAGAAAACCGTCGGAGCTTCTGATAAGAACCGCTGAACCTATTCAGACCACCTCTGCTGTTGTCTTGGAGCGTCGTGTGACGACTCCCATAAAGATCGTTCGTGACCCTGATCTAACTCTATTGATTATACTGATTGATCTCCAAAGCCATATGCCTGTTGTTCTATTATGCCCTACTGTTCCCCGTATTCCTTACCGTGGGTCATGCTTACGCCTTACCGTAGGTTTCATATAGCCAGTGTCTGGTGGTCAACCCAAGCATGTAGCAGACCCGAGCAGACGCTAAGCCCAAGATATCGGCAATCCATCCAATCGGAGCTTCAAATACTTTAACCGGGCTTCAGAAGCTAGTCCGCCGGCTAATCAGCAATTATATCTGATGTTACTACTGTGTAAACCGACTTCGAAGAATTGCCAATTCTGGTATTTTTGGCAAGGCACTCAATCAATCCGGCCAATGTTTCGAAACCCTGCTATGGGCAGTGGAAGGCTCGGGAGCTAGCTAGTACATCGACGAGATCTGAAGAATCGCAGGCCATATAGAATTGCTTAATCTTGGACTCACTGGCTCGAATCAATCCTATTGGAATATGCTCGGGAGTCGGGAGTCTTTTCCAGTGAGACATGGTTTGAACCAGTTGGATTGGCTCATCTCATGATGGAAAAAGTAAATCACTTCACACGAAATAAGGTAGGCACCTGACGTCTACTAGGGGTTACTCGATACAGGGTGAACACTCCCGTAAGAATATAACACTTATAAATCTTGAGTTCACCCAATTTTGTGTGGTAAAGGATTGTACATAAGCGCTTGACAGGACCTAGTATATTCCAAGAGGAAGGCGGTTTTATTGCGTTCGCTCAGAGATGTCAGCGTCATCTACATCGAAGTATTCATGTTACTCCCGCCGGGTGGAACATGCACCCAGACGTCGCTTGGATCCTTATTGAGAACCGCTTCGGCTACGGAATACTCGACTTTAGCATTCGGAAGTCTTTGAATTATAGTGCCGCAACCGACCTCTCGGGCTAGCTTTTCCGAATTCTTGATACAAGGAAGCTTAAGATGTGATAAATGCTGCGTCGTCCTTCTAACCTCACCTTGACTCTCTACTTTCACTGCCATTAGAATTCATCACGATTTATTGATACTCTCAACGGTATCCAAGCAAGAAACCATGTCTATTCCACAAGAGACTACAGTCCTGGTGGCTGGTGGTGGCCCGGCTGGCTCATATGCAGCCTGCGCACTAGCTCGCGAGGGAATCAGCACTGTGCTGTTGGAGGCAGATATTTTCCCCAGGTACGTTAAGTAGAATCTTTCTCTCATAGCTCTATTGTTCCATTTTCGGTTTTGTGGAAGTCTCTTGAGCTCTCTGGCATTACTATCAATAGACTTGGTGATTACGGGTTGCAAGCGTGAATTCTTTTCTCTCTATTGGCGTCATCTCCTATATCTCATACCACATCACCGGATTGGCGCTGAAAACAATCAGATATCATGTCGGCGAGAGCATGCTTGCATCACTCCGTCCCTTTTTGCACTTCATTGACCTAGACTCCACATTCAAGGCCCACGGGTTCACCAAGAAGGTGAGAAAAACACGATTATGTTAGGGTTCACATATTGAATGTATACACAGACCGGTGCAGCGTTCAAGCTCAACCAGAATAAGCGGGAGGGATGTAAGTTTTATCTCCACCTTTTGGGGGCTATATTAATGATGGCTAACATGCGAGTAGGGACCGACTATATCGCTGCTGGCGGACCAGAGGCATATACATGGAATGTGGTCCGTTCCGAGGCGGACGACCTTATATTCAGGCATGCAGGGAAATGTGGTGCCAAAATTTTCGACGGCGTTAAAGTCGAGTCCATTGAATTTAACGAATCTTCCGGCATTAACGTCCCAGAAGACTCCAAGGTCGCTAATATTGGGCGTCCAGTTTCTGCAACTTGGAAACGCAAAGACGGCACCACCGGCTCAATAAAGTTTGATTACCTTGTTGACGCAAGTGGGCGAGTGGGCTTAGTATCCACCAAATATCTGAAGAACCGGAAGTACAATCAAGGATTGAAGAATGTCGCAAGCTGGGGTTACTGGACAGGGACTGACCAGTACGCTATGGGCACAAAGAGGGAAAACCAGCCATATTTTGAAGCACTGACAGGTATTTCCACAACTCGTCCTTTTCTAGTCCTACGATTGAAGTGGCACTAACATACTTCCTTCAGATGCCAGCGGCTGGGCCTGGTGCATCCCCTTGCACAATGGGACTATGTCTGTCGGAATCGTCATGAGACAAGATCTCTCGGTCCAGAAGAAGAAAGCTTTGGGATCTCCATCTCCCCCCGAATTCTACAAAGAGTCTTTGAAACTTGCGCCCAACGCTTTGAAGATCCTTGGCAAGGGAGAGCTCGTTACAGAGATTAAACATGCGTCGGATTGGTCCTACAGCGCCTCCGCATATGCCAGTCCATATGTACGCATTGCCGGCGATGCAGGGTGTTTCATCGACCCGTACTTTTCTTCCGGTGTCCATTTAGCCTACGCAAGTGGTCTCTCTGCCGCAATGACAATCTGCGCAGTCAGGAATGGCAACTGCAATGAGCTGACCGGCGCGAAATGGCATTCGACTAAAGTTGCCGAAGGGTACACTCGATTTTTGCTTGTGGTCATGAGTGCTATGAAGCAAATCAGAGGCGGCGATGAGCCTGTCTTGAGTGATTGGGACGATGATGGTTTCGACGTTGCGTTCGATGCCTTCAGACCGAGTACGGCCCTCTTGCTCAGAACTCGTTTTGGAAGATTTACTTACTTTGTTGTAGTCATCCAAGGAACTGCCGATGCCGATGTGGGTGGCAAGCTCACTCACGACGAAGTCGCCAAGACAGTGGACTTCTGCCTCAACGCGTTCAAAGAAACATCGCCGGAAGAGCGTAAGAAGGTTCTCGACAAAGTGGCGACGATCAACGGCACCGCCTCGATTGGCCCAGACGCCAAGCAAGACCTAGAGAAACTTACCGAAGACGAGTTGAAGATCTTGAATCACATCCGCGCGAAGCAAATGTTGCGAATGGAGGACACTTTCAACCTCAATCATTTTGGCTCGGACGCCATCGACGGTCTCGCACCAAACCTGGTGACGGGCAATTTGGGTCTCGTCGCTAAAGCCACAAAGGACACGTTGTCTAAACTGGAGGTTCCCGTGGTTGACTTGCTGGTTCAGGTGGAAGAAACCGAACCCATCTCCGCTGCGGCTTGAGTGGATTATTGAGTTGTATCTAGGGTATCTAGGAGAGAGTTTCTGTCGTGCACATGCCCTTGCATGTCTTCCAATCCTTTATTTCCATATATTCTCAATAGTCTCGATTAGATCGCCTATTTAGAGCTATGATACAGATTTCACTTTGAACCCCATGCCCCTGGGCATGGTCTTACGCATGAAACTACGTAGACTTGGGACTGTTTGTACATGGGTACACTCGTAGATACTCCAAACAAGAAGCCCACATCAAAGTTCTTGCTTGATGAATCTCGAATTTGTTTCTCGATATAGTGGTTATAGAACTTACTAATTCTACATTTCAAACATTTGAAGAGTCGACTGGAGTCCTCAAAATTTCCCATGAGCAGGCACCCTTTGCCACTTCTTCACATGGCCTTCTAATCGAAGAGTGCTATTATTGGCAAAATGCTGTATGAGACCTTCGACAATCATCCCTCCGAAAGAACTCGGCAATTCGCAAGTCGAACTGGTGGTGCACAACCGAATTCCGAGCCAAGTAAACCGGCTCCCCGGTTGAAGTGCCTGTATCCACCGGCTCTCTCGCCTTCCAAGCAAATGCTCAGGTCACCAACACCACCAGGACTCATCTTTTGCATCGCGTCTATTGTTCACTCGCGAGCGAACTTGTATCTGAAACAATCCTTCTAGCCCGGTACTTTGCTCACACATCATGGCTCAAAAATTCGAGTTCTTGTTCATCTTGCCTGATGGTCCGAGCGGTGCCGAGAATCGCGGAGCCATGACAGAGTAAGCATCGATGGAATGGTGGAAGAATGATACTTTCTAACTTGGCCTAGCCCCCATGAAGAGTTTGTTGGGCAAACCCAAGAATTCTGGCTAGCTGGAGGTAGTACGAAGTGTCCTCCTCGGAAGACAGCATACTGACACATCTGGAGGAAAGGCCCCATGTTTGCAGAACATAAAGCAGGGACGCCTCCCCAACTACAAGGCAGCTGGGTCTTGCTACAGGCATCTACCAAATCAGAAGCTCTTGAGCTTCTTCAGCGCGACCCCTTTACGACGGGAAAGGTCTGGGACTGGGACAAGGCACAAATCCTGTGCGTCAAGAGCGGACTTAGGGTACCTTTTGTCAAGGATTCAGTTCAGAAAGCTTTGGAAAAGGCAAGGGGTTGAAAAGCGAGGGCACCAAATGAATGGATTATATCATACCCATAGAGAGCTTTCAATTCCTGCGACTTGAGACCAAGGTTGCCAGTAGGCCAAGCAATGCAGTTCTGAGCCTCCACAATCACACTCATCTTTTGACCTACATTGTGGTGTGGCGTTGACCCTAGGATCGCAGACCCAATGATCACGGACAAGACTGCGTCGTGGATGGATGCACTTTGGCCTCTACTTCGAACCCGTAGTTTCCTCAGCGATCGTTGAAAAATGAACCCTTACCGTGGATGGACAGACACTGATTGGATCTGGAATCGCAACCGGCTTGTGTGGATCAATCACTCTTGTGGGATACCCCCCGTTGGCAAAATGCAGAAGATCAGTTGCAAGAGATCGAGGCTGATACATCCGCTCTATCATCCTAGACCGGCATAGCCGCTTCTTAAGTGGACCTTGCGCGGTCGGAACAGTGCCAGCGTCTTATGTATTTTTCTCAAAATCATCGGACTATCGAACCTGTCCGCAGACCTTGACGGAGGTAGCAGAGGTTAAGTCGAAAAATCGGCAGTTGCATTCTTGACGCAATCACAAGGCGGATGGTAGTGAGAAGTAGTCGCAGCAAGCCACGTTTTGTGCACTCGTGTAACGATTTCAGAGATTTCAAAGGCGCGGAATATCTGCATCGAAGAGCATTCAGCAGCCGGGCTAGCCTGCTTCTACACGAAATAGTGGAAGCAAGTCAACCCTTCAGCCTTGGAATCGACCCTTAAGAACTTTCCTCCTCCTTTGTCAGAAGGCATCTAGATTAAGGCGCCAGACAAACACGTCGCCCGGAGGCAGAGACACCTGTTGTAGATTCGATTTCGCTTTTGGGGAGCGCCCCTCGCTTATCGGATTTTACCCACGAGGGACCCGATATTGGGCATGAACTCGGGTCTTTGGATGACAAGCAGTTGGGAGCAAGATTTCCGGCAGCTAGCCCAAGGATATCCACCCTGGACATCTCTTGAATTAGCCATTTTCCCAATTCAGTAGTAGCCCAAACGGTCGCCAAAGTGGATACTTTATCCGGTCGCGGCGGCCCTACCGGCTCCGACTTGCGATCTCTAAGCAATCGCTGACCCTCGCAGTCGCTGATCCCCATGTATGCGCCAACCTTTCCATTTGAGGCAGGGCAGTGCCGCGAACAAGGCCATTTAACGGTCTTTACCTTATTGAAGCTCCATTGCCTACAGTGCTCGTTCTCAGGCGTCGTATCGCCTTGCCTCGCCTTGCCGGGCTGCACCACGAACAGGCAAGCGACTCTCTGCCAGAGATATCTCCGTCAAAAAAGGCGCAAGTAGGACAGCCGGGACCGAAATGGTCATTCCGCAATGACTTGAAGAGCGATTACCCAATGAAAAGGAACCTTGAAGGCCATCGCTCCCGTTTCGACATCTCTAACCTGGGTTCTCCCTCCACCAGCGAACACCGACCGTCTGCCTTGCATTCAATCTTCAACCATCCATTTCCCCGAGTAGCCATGCAGCGCCTGCGCCTGAGGCAGGAGGACACCGCGGAGGCGTAGAGCCTCCACTCGGCTATGCTATGCTAAAGGCTCTGCACGGTATCAACTGCTGTCTCCCCACGTCCGTGCCCTACGGTCACCTCGGTCCTACGCCGGGGCCACTGACGGCGGCCGGATACGGCAGGGCTGATGGACTATGTACGAGTACAAGCGACCTCGTTTAGCACTGGCGCATTTATCGGTCCCACAACAAGAGAATGCCAGCATGTGGAGCGGAACGCAATCGGATGCAACCGAGATGACTTTGTCAGAGATCAGCATACACGTTAGTAATTCTGCGGCCGCCCACAAACTCCTGGCTTGGCGGTCTGTCCGCGGATTGATTTGCCGGAAGGCGCCAAAGAACACTGAGAAAAAGAAAGGTCCGCTGAGGATCTATGGCAAATGCAATTGAACAGTGACTCGCGACGGCATTCAAAGCAGAACCCCGTCCATTCCAGCGAGTTCAGCCAGCCATGAAGACCCGGGAAGCTGACTGGGAATTGCCACGGCCGACGACTTGATTCGGGGCGACCACAATCTGGGCTTTCGGAATGTCGCCGAAGGCGAATTCTTCTTTGATGATAGGAACCGTCTCGGAGGACTTGCGGTCCGAGGTGTCTTGAAACTCGACGGGAATACCGATGGCCGCGCTCATGGAAAGCTACCACAACATCCTCATTCTTCATCCTTTCCTCGAACCAGCCCGTTTGAAACACATAGTCGATAAGGTCTAGAACAACCTTGACCAGAGCGATCTCTCTCATCGTGCTGGGTCTCTGGGAAAGCGCATACGGAAGTTGATTGGAAATACTCTGGCACACAATCGACTAAGCCGGCGACAGGCCATTTGGCGATATGCTTGTGCTCGCTGCTACCTTCTAGTCGAAATCTTTTTCCTGGCTGGTGACCAAAGACGATCTTCTGGCACTGCTGAACAAAACCATTGACTTTCCTAGCTCACTCAGTCTCCATTACCCTAGCTATCGGTGCCCTGTTTTTGAGAAAGATCTTAGCAGCCAAGGGGCCCTGGTGAGAGAATGATACGTAGTCAAATAGCTCGATCAGCGTTTCAGTCTGACTTCAAAATAATCCGCCGCCTCATCCGGATGAGGTATCGACACTTATCTGGGAGTGTGCGCCGTGGTGCAGCGTACGCCATTCATAGCGTCCCCCTGTGTGGTGCACGCCTGTTGTAGCGCCAACCCATTTATCCTGAAGATCCTCAGTGATCGAAGTGACGGTCAATCATATCGGAGATGCTACCTACCTACCTACCTAAGGTAGGCAATGCAAGGAGGAGCGTCCGCCCGTGTAGTTGGTGCACGCTTGTCAGATCGCAAGCCATTCGTAGCGTACTGTACCCCTTCTGGAACGTCCGCCATTTCGCCTTGTGTACTTGTAGGCTGTAGCCGCACGCCTGTTATACCAGCATACGCCCATTTTGCACCGCAGGCCTGTGTAGCGTTCCTGCCATCCACGCATCCCCATTCCTAGCTTTCGCATACCTTAGCTACCTATGTTGAGCCCACAAGCAGAAAGCTCTTTTAGAAAAAAAAAAGATCGCCCGCCGTCATGATGATGATGATGAATTTTGACACACAACGTTCTTTCATGCGTTCAGGGCGGGGTTTGACTTATGTAGAAGCCAGCGATGAGTTCTTGACGTATGTAAGACGTTTTAGGGGGGTTGGCTGGTAGTTCAGTCAGTCTGTCAGTCGTTATAGTGTAACTACTGTATTACCTCTTTTCTAGTTAATATGGGCTAGTGCGAGGGAGTATGTATGTATGTAGGTATGTAGAGCACCGTGGCATGCGACTCCCGGCCAAAAAACCATTTTCACATATGCGCTCGAATTTTATGTGTTATAATCAATCTCCTATAATAGTTCCGTTTTCGATACTGTGCTAAGTTTTTAAATTGGCTCGATGCAACAAGGCAGATAGCATAGCATACGTTGAGACACTCCGTTCATCGCTTCTTGGCCTCGATCACCGCCTCGGACACGCCGTCTGTTCGCCAGATCTTCCTGATCTCCAGTCCCACGGAGTCGAGAAGAGCTTTCCATTGGCTTTCGCTTCTTTCCATGCCGGAGAGGAGCATCAGCATGAACATGTCTTCCGAGGCGCCGGCTAAAGGGGCACCGACGTCCGGAAGGACCCAATCGTCGATGAGGAGGGAGGACTCGGGGCTCATGGCTGCGACGGTGTTGCCGAGCAGTCGCTGGCAGTCTGCGTCGTCGAAATCGTGGCAGACGGCTTTGAAGAAATACGCTCGAGCGCCTGAAGCGGGCGGGGTTAGTGAATTGCAAATGCGCCCGTTTCAGATCGCACGTATCTGGGACTTTACCTTTGATGGGTTGGGGAGTAAAGAAATCATATCCGATCCTCTCGATGCCTTCTGGAGGAACAGGGGAAGAAGCCAGTGTCTCGGGCAAGTCTTCAACCACGCAGCGGCCTTTGATGTGTGGGTTTTTGGTTCGAAAACTCGCAGCGTCGTATCCCGTGTTGCCCCCGACATCAACCAACAGAGGTGGCTCCTGCGGTTGTTGAAAACCTGTAACGTCCAGCTCAGTTGCTGCTGGATAAATCTCATGCCAGGGCATTCGCAGCCCGGTCCGGCGTGCGGGCATGTATCCATCAAATGCCAGCTTTAGTCCAGGATCTCCACGCATCATCTCCCATTGATTGATCGAATGGGTCCATATAAACGGGCTCTTCTCGCCCTTGCTGTGGTCCGGGAATTGAGTGAATTGGTTGTTTTTCCAGAGGGAAAAGATGTTGCTAGCGATGGGAAGCACCCATCGTGTACTGTTGAATCGATCAGATGAAAGGGTCCTTGCAAGCGGGGGTTTTTATTTCATACATCAAACGAAACCCATCAGCTTGTCCAGGTTTCCCCAGCCATTCTGATATCGCGTTACTCTTATACAGACTCGGACCAACTTCATCGAACACGTTAACGGCAGTAAGGATTCTCATGAAACGTGCTTTGCATGTTAGAGCATATCCACCACCGTGCTCGAAGACTACTTACTAATTAGAAGCGGCTCCGCCTTGGTCTTCTCTGCCAGCTCTTGCACCGAAAGCGGCTTCCCGCCGTTCTCCACAAGAGCCTGCAGCACTCCCGATTCGACAGCGAGAAGAGTACTAATGTATTCTACTGGCTATTGCATGGCCGTTAAGCTTCGATCGAAAATGGGCAGGTAGTACATGATCTCGTACTTGATGTCTCATTCTCGCTACGTAGTGAGCCGGACCTTCCACTGCGACTTGAAGGCGCTGGATTGCTTCAACGAATTCCCCTTGAGGGACCGAGCCATGGCTAGTCTGACGCTCCGCCAGTTCCGAAACTCTCTTGGCCAAGCTCCGAATGGAGTTTTGTTCGGTTTGCTCCATGGATGCAACGAGAGCAGAATCAGGGGCTCAATGCAATCAATGCGTTGCGTCGAGAGCTCAATCACGAGACGGCCGTGGCTCTTTAAGTAAATGTCATCCCAAGTGTTTTCCATCACCGCCCACGCCCACGGCTGCCCGTAGGCGGAACAATCCAACCCTCGCCCTTTTACAATCGGCAATCGATTCAAGCCGAGCTCTGATGCTCGGCAGTCTATCCAACCGGACCCCTCGAACTGCGGTTTATTAGCACCTGTCTGATCGCGGAACCGAGAAAGGTTAATTATCCGAAATCCGAATCTGACCATTAATAAGGTAACTAGTAAGCCAGTTCAGGCTTACCCCCGTGATCGCACCTCTTCATCGCCCACCCACCTCGCCGTCGACCCCCTTCCACAAGAAGCTACCAACTTTCGTCACCACGCATCCACATTGGCACTGCACGTCGGCGTTTGGCTACCTTATATTCACTGCGGCTAGGACCCGATCTATGCAAGAATGATGATACATAGCAAAACCGGCTCTCGGATTCAATGGAGAAACAAACAGTGCGTACGATGATGCTGGGGACCGGGAATCGGAGGCTATCGAGCGATAGAATAGAATTCTACGTAAGGTAGGTACCTTACTGGGCCTCCAATCGCGGTGCAGATTACCGCGACCAGCGTTGACAGGGGCCCGCTGGCGTGGGGGGGGACCCTGCCATGCCTGCCCCACCACTGTAGAGTAAGGTAAGGTAAGGTACGGAGTACCTTATGTAGTGCGGAAGTATTCCGTACTGTGAAGTACTTCAGCCTTGCTGCTCTGCAAACGGTCTAGCGCATCGATATCGTGCCAACCGTATCAAGCTAAGCGCGCTTTATTCTCCGAGTGCGTCCCTGGGTGCTGCTAGGCGCTAGTAGTATAGTACATCCCTTACTCCTAGGCTACCTTACCTTGGCGCGCCCAGAACTCTGAGACAGCGGGTAGGAACCAGTACAGTAACCATACCAAGAACATAAGAAACGTAGAGGCTTTATGGAGCATTTACAATGAACTACAGTACCTTACCTTCCCTTCTTACAGTAGGCCATCTTAGACTGGATAAACGTCATGGAAGGCACGGGGCATGTTGTCATGCATTGCTCAACGATCTGCAACCATCCAACCGGAGCCTTCGGAGAGCCTTAACATCCGAGATGTTGATAAGCAATCGGATTTCACTAGAGAAAACACTTAAGCGGTCTCCCCCAGCCATGTACCTAACTTGGACTCACACACAACACCACCAAGATCGCTCAATTCCCTCCTCTACCTGCTCCGACAAGGAACAGCTTCGTCGAGATCGCTTCGCCACAAGATATCAAGCCAGCTCCTTTGCGAAGGCATGGTACAGTCCACTTCCACTCGGGGTACTGGCTCCTCTGCACCTACCGCGAATGATTCGCAAATCGAGTTGACCAAGTATCCGGAAGGCGGAGGTCTTCCTCTGAAAGAGGATGGCGCAGATGGACCTCGCAAAGATTCCAATCCATTCCACTCTCTTGCTCGCGAGATTTTATTCGTCGGCGTCGTGTGCGTCGCTCAACTCTCAACTCAGATCTCTCTGGGCCAGACTCTGAACCTCGTTCATATCATTGGAGACCATTTCAATACGAGAAACCCGGGAACACTCAGCTGGTTCATCGCAGGCTATTCTCTAACGGTTGGCTCCTTCATTCTCTTATTTGGGCGCTTTGGAGATTATTTTGGCTACAAGAGACTCTTCATAATCGGGCTATGTTGGTTTTCGCTATGGTCGATGGTTGCCGGGGTTAGCAACTATTCGAATTATGTCCTTTTTATTTTTGCTCGCGTGATCCAAGGTAAGTGGTCTACTCCATTCGAGTGCGTCAGTCGCTCACGGCTCGATACTAGGCATTGGTCCTGCCATGTGTCTTCCCAATGCTGTTGCTCTTCTAGGCACCACTTATCCTCCAGGGCTGCGAAAGAACCTTGTGTTCGCTGTGTTTGGCGCCGTTGCCCCCGGAGGCGCTGTAATTGGAGCTGTCTTTGGAGGCATCTTCCAGAAGAATTGGCCATGGGCCTTTTATAGCCTTGCTCTCGTCCTTGCAGCAGCAGCAATCGTTAGCTACTTGGTCATACCCAATCGGGTACCCGAGACCGTGGATAATAATAAGCTCAGTCTCTGGCAGCTGTTAGAAACATTAGACGTACTAGGAGGATCGGTTGGAATCATTGCACTTGCTTTGATCAACTTTGCATGGAACCAAGCCCCAGCCACTTCATGGGCCGAGCCCGCTGTCATCACGACTCTGATACTGGGCATATGTCTTGTTGTGGTCTTCTTCCTAATCGAGACTCGGGTCTCATCTTCACCACTTGTTCCCTTGGATGTCATTAGCTGTGATATAGGCTTCGTGATAGCGTGTGTTAGCTGTGGATGGGCGACTTTCGGAATCTGGATCTATTATTCTTTCCAATTTTTTCAGCAGATCCGAGGCAGCGGTCCTTTACTTACGTCTGCCTACTATGTTCCTGCGGCCATATCCGGTGCACTTGCCTCCATCATTACTGGTCTACTTCTTCAGGTTCTTCACCCAGCTTGGGTCATGGCATTGTCACTCACTTCATTCACCATCGCGCCTGTGCTCGTTGCTACGGCACCTGTACTTCAGACTTACTGGGCTCAGACATTTGTGAGCATGATATTCATCACATGGGGTATCGATATGAGCTTTCCTGCTGCTACGATTATCATGAGCAATGCGGTGAAGCCTGAACATCAGGGAATCGCAGCCAGTCTGATCATGACGTAAGTCAAAACGAACGATGAGTCCACATCGAGCTTTGTTTCGGGACGCTGACGTGGAAGTTCTAGCGTCGTCAATTATAGCATCTCCATAGGCCTCGGATTCGCGGGCACTGTCGAGTCGCAGGTAAGCGGAGGTGACCTACTGAAAGGCTATAGGGGCGCTTTGTACATGGGCATTGGCTTGGCGGGCCTTGGTCTATGCCTGAGTCTCTTGTTTACCTATCTCCGTGTATACCGGTCTTCCTAAGATTCAAACAATGGCGTCTATCGGAAAGCTCGATACATATTCGTTACTTTGCTCGGCCCACAGGGCAAACCGTTCTGCTCTTGAAGAGAGCGTTTGAGGCGTACCGAGCATTGGCGAAGCCTGAACAACGTAAGTGTTACTCTTGGTGATTGCAATGCCCGGATATCAGCTCGACTGACTTTGATGGGTAGTTCAACATCAACCGAGGCATGCTTGGTTTGATTTCAGCTTGCGTCTAAGATATCCAGATTTGTTGTGTACTGCGACTAGAGAAGGGCGCAACAGGCGTGGAACACTGTAGTCTAGACCTCGACATCGGAGAGGTTGAAAGCATGCAGTTACTTGAGCTGCCAACGTGGACTAGTATGGTCGAGGGAATGTGTACTAGCAGAAGCGACAGCGAACATCGACTCATGCCGGTCAGTAGCTGGCATTGATCGAGCATCGAGCACCCTTTTTTCAAATCAAGCATCACAGCGGTTTTTACTTCACAAGATCGATTCCGAATGATCCTTTGGACCAAAGTAGTCGTGCTCATCCGTTCTTGGGACCGAGCAAGCTACAAGCTGCAGGCTTTCAAGCAGAAGCAGGTTAGGATTCAGGATTTGATGTCCGTATTTGAGCTTTCTTCTGGAGGTGTCTGATATTGAATGCAAGGGACAGTTGCAGGCGGAGAGAGCCCTACCTTGCCTGCCAATCGGCGTCGGGACCCTCTCGGCCTGATAGAGCCAGCCCTCCCACTTTCCTCACGCGCATTTCAACGAAAGTAAACAAAGCAAAATTTTTGCCCTTGGCAGCCTGGTCTTCTCAAACGCAATCACAGCGCAGTACATTACTTGCATGCCTGCACTATATCGATTCTAGCAGCATACTAGAGTATGAAGGAGGAGAAGGCCGCCGCGCAGCAGAAAGAGCTCAAAGATTCGTTAGAGGCCACAGAAGCGAAGAGGACTTGCTCAACGAACTTAAGTCATTGCGCGCTGCCAGCAAGGAGCCGGGCCTTACTGAAGTCCACTGTATGAGACGAAGACACCATGCATGACCTTGGCCGATCGAAACCAGCACAAGAGCCCAAGCCACCGGCATCCAACGAAGAGATTCAAAGGCTAGTCCCGAGGTGAGTACCGGAGAATAAAGTCCGCTACAAAAGATAGAGAATACACTTTCGAGCTCCAAAAAGTCTCAGAATTTGAAACCCTCTGCAGCGCTGCCACAGCCTTCTCAAGACCCTCCCTCAGCAGCTGCACATTCTGCTTCGCGGCAGATCAGCACTTCCGACACCTGAATGTCCACACTAGACGACAACGCTAGTAAAACGGGGCGGAGCCCAGAGGGAGATCGTGCCCTGTCACCGATCAACGGCAACTCGTCAGGCGCAGAGATTGCGGAAAAGCAAGCTCATCTGCAAAAATCGATTGAGCACGTGAATGAGATCAATCGCATCAGAGATTTATCTGTCCTCAATAGGGCGAGCAGCCTTAGCTCACTTCCGCCCTCTCGGGCGGAAGCTGCCAAACGGCGGTTGATGGAGAAGGCGGCGGAAAGGAGGTTGTCAGCGGGATATGGAAAGGAGAATAGAGCATTTTCAGCTGGACAATGAGTGGCGCATGGTTTCTGTGCTCGGTACTGTGTATTCTCAGTTGTGGGCCATTGTTTGGGCTCGGTGGCCCTTTCATCATCGCATTAGGTATTGCCATCTCAGTAGCTTCTCTGGGTGTAGAGAAGTTCCCCGCAAGATAGGTCGAGATCGGCAAGGAGATTCTGTCTGTAATTTCTCCATCGATGATCCAGCAACAGGGAACGGCTGTGTTTACCCCAGTATCTGCAAGGCAAATCAAGAAAGATGTCGAGAGTACCAAGGAAGAGATGTAGGTGCAAATCTGTAAAGGAAGACTAGATTCGATTCCGTATTGTTCAAAAGAGCCTATGCTACATAAGATACCTATGATATCAGCTTGTTTTCGCTTGTCTCTTATGTACAGTAGATCGCTGAGACTCTTCTTTGTTATGAAATAATAGCTCTGGACTGAGGGGTCTGTTTCTTCCGTACCGCAAGTATTTTATTGCGTGGCTACTTGGTAGAGTAGAGCTTGGTCAGCTACCTCACTCATCATGTATTTCCATCAGGACCGGAAGGGTCATGAATACTATAAGGTACTCTTCTGCTACCCGCTGGACGTGTTCTTTGTTCCAATTTGACTCTTACCTGCCAAGACCTTTCTCGCTCTCGTGAGGGGAACAACCGCAGAGCCGCCGGAGTAAAGTCCGCGGCCACTTACGCGACTTTCTTGACATTAGTTTTTCGTTTTATAATTGTTACACCATTATTGAGGTTAGCAAGAAGCTTGAGGTTTGTTCAAGCCGTTTCTAATTGCTCGCATCTATTCATCTATTCATGCTTACCATTTCTTCGGCGCATCTACCTTAGTACGCGAAAACACAGCACTGGCATCTCCTTGTTTCAAGCGCTGTTTAGCTTGGATACCGGTACGATCTGTAACTGGTGTCGCGCTGATGATGTTATCGAAAGCTTCATTATCCGCAATGTCTGAACCTGACTCTGCATCCGAGTCGACAGGTAATTGTGCCGGTCGTACGATCGTTTCCGGTTGCTGTTTCTGGTCTGACGTCGGGTTGGAGAATGGTTTTGACTGCAAGACTCGCCGCCGTAGTTCGGCCATCTCCTCTTCGTCATCTGATTCTTCGGAAAGATCCATCGGGTCTTTCCCAACCTCGACTCCACCCTCAGCGTCCTCACCATCCTCACTGTTCTCCGCGTCCGAGTCGTCTTCACCATCATCTTCATTGTCCGAGTCAATCACTGGCCGTCTATTTGTATTACCACCTAGCCATATATCCTCATTGGAAGTCCCATTTCCATTTGCTCTGCTTTCAGAATATTCCCGCTCTATCTTTTGTAGCCAGACATTCTCGGCTTTTTTCACGTCCTCTTCGTTGGTACAAGCGGCGTATCGCTTTAGGAGTTGCGAATTGATCTCGAGGAAAGGCTCGCCATAGGAGAAATGTTTTAATACTTCATGCGCCCAGTCTTCGTGTCCACAAATGAAGAAACAGGCTGCCAAAGCTTCTGCGCAGTTCAGCCGCCAGGGTTTTCCATAGTTGACAGAGTTGGCTGCGACCAAGTATGGCACTACAATAGTCAACGCTTTAATTTCATGCATTCGTTGTCAGATCTCACATAGTCTCTCGCATTTCCCCCCAATCTTCGCCCAAGGGACCTCTTTCACTCGAACCCATGAGCACTCCACCACAGCTGCACCGTATTGCTCCAGAAGTTCTTTATCTGCGGGTGAAACTACTCTCTTTGCATTCGGTCTTTAGTTACTGCGTTAGCAATCCAGTATGAAGCAAATTAGGCGAATCAGTACTTACGAGATAACAACCCCAGAGAACTTCTGGCCCACGGACAACTCTCGCATTAGTCCAAAATGCATCAGGCGTTTGCCAGAACATCGCTTAGGATCGCAGTGTTCAAGGTCCCAGCAAGCGGCCTTGAAAGGAGGTCTCCCAGTGCTACCAGGGTCGTCATCATTGTGAGTAGTGGGGCGATGGCGGGCGGTACTGGAATACTTCTTGCCTTTTGCGTCTTTCTTGTGGCGGACCATACTCACTGCTCTTGAGTCCGATATGGATAGTAGCTACGTTGTTTATCCGATTTGCGAGTACCGATTCCAAAAGCGTTGGAGAGTACCTTCTAATAGGTAAAGTAGATGTAGTGGGGTTGTGATGCTCTACGTAAATGACATGCGTTGAAGACGGCGGGCCGCGCCAATCCCGCTCCGCCAATCGCGGAACTTCCAAATCTATCTACCTGGCTGATTCCACTACCAGGCTCCAAGAATATCCCCCATAAATTTGGCAACTTACGATTTTTGAGGCAACCTGGGATCCAGCCTTCATTTGCACATCCATACAACTCCTTGGCTGAACGGTTTAATGGAAGCCGCTTCGGCGCGGTACGCTGCCAGGGATCGCTTTGGGGCTTTTGGGGAGCCCGTGCAAACGCCGTTACAGCGATACATCCGTATGTCTCACACCAGGGTGCAGCGCACCTGAAGAAGCTGATTTGCCTTTCTAGAAAATGCAGTGGACCCCCAGAACTTCGAGCCTAACCTCGCCCTAAACTTGGAGATATCCGACATCATAAATTCGAAAAAGGGCAATGCGTGAGCGGAAGCTCCATCTAGAATCGAAGGTGTCGCTAATACCATAGCAGACCCCGGGAAGCTGCCGTAGCTATTGTCAACTATGTCAATCATAGGAACCCCAATGTATCCCTACTAGCCCTCTCGGTACGATGCTCACCATCTGGTGATATGGGCACTCGCACTTACCTTCTGCTAGCTCTTAGACATATGCGTTAAAAACTGCGGATACCCTTTTCACCTTCAGATCAGTACCAAAGAATTCCTCAACGAACTTGTGCGACGGTTCCCCGAGAGGCCGCCAATACGGCCTTCACGGGTGCAGCTGAAGATTTTAGAAGCAATTGAAGAATGGAGGCAGACAATATGTCTGACTTCGAGATACAAGGAAGATCTTGGGTTTATTCGGGACATGCACCGTCTGCTGAGTTATAAGGGTTACATTTTTCCAGAGGTTCGGAGGGAAGATGCGGCTGTACTCAATCCAAGCGACGTATGTCCGTCCTTCTGGAAGCCAGTAGCGGCGATGTTTTAACAAGTCTCAGAATCTCCAATCGGCGGATGAAATGGAGGAAGAAGAGAAGGCGGCACAATCAGCCAAATTGCAGGAGCTCATACGGCGAGGTCAGCCAGAGGATCTACAAGAAGCAAATCGCCTCATGAAGGTTATGGCAGGTTATGACACAAGACACAAGACGGACTACAGAGCAAAAGCTGCAGAAGAGGTGGGAAAGATTCAGCAAAAGGCTAGATTATTGGAGGAAAGACTACAGAACTTCAAACCAGGGGATGTAATCGCAGATGGTGATATCTTTGAGGTTGACTTGCTTTCGTGATCTTGATTTCTTGAGTATTGACATTTCTTCAGGAGCTTGCCAACGCTTTGCAGAGCGCACAACCTAAAATTCAGAAGATGTGCGAGGAGGAGTCTGATGATTCTGAAGCTGTTGCAAAGTTACTTGAGATCAACGATAGTATTCATCGGACTGTCGAAAGGTATAAGCTTATAAAGAAAGGCGATGTGGACGCTGCTTCAAGAATCCCTAAGGGCACTCTTGGAACTTCTACTGGAGTCAGCAAGACGGCCGATAATGAGCTTTCCCTCATTGATTTCAGTGGAGACCCCGAACCCGTTCAATCCGCAGGTATAAGCACGGATAATAATAGTGTTCAGAGAACCGAGTCATTAGAGGATGACCTTTTAGGTTTGTCGTTCCAGGATAAGAGTTATGGGCAGGGCGGGGGAATCGCCCTTGGCTTTGGTGCGAATAGTAGTAAGTACTTTTCCATTGGACAAGTGCGACCGCAGTAGCTGATGCTAGAATATAGCCGTTCCAGGACCCTCATTATTGTCCTCAACTACGCAACAAAGCTCAGCGAAACCCCCAACGCCGAGTGGCACACCACAACCACAACAGGCGAGCATGACCCCAAAGCCCAATTATGATCCTTTCTCGTCTCTCACGAACCCGAAATCATCATCAACTTCGACCACTCCAGCACCCTCCCTCCATTCACAGCTAGCTTCAAAAACTCCTCAGCACCCCCAAGACCCTTTCGCCGCGCTCGCATCATCCGTCCCACGTCAGCCATCTCCTTATCTGAATTCTCAGCAAGGCCAGCCTCCTAATTCATCGCCGTCTGGTTCGCTATTCGATTTTGCTCAACCGAGCCGTCAGCAGAGTTCTGCCACTTCACAGTCTGGACCCGTAACTCAGAGTAACGGTTCCACGGCCGACGAAGATTGGAACTTCAGCTCGGCGTTGCCCGACGAGAGTGTAAGCCTACCGTCCTCGAAGGATCTATCAGTCTCAAACAGCACCGTTACTATTTTGTTCAAGCTGTCGAGACCGAGCAACAAGGATTCGGTCGTGGCTATCAATGCACATTTTTCTAACACATCCGCTAATCTTATTACCGAATATACCTTCCAAGTCGCCGTGAGAAAGGTGCGTTCCGTTCATCTCCCCCCTGCACCTGATCAGCATTGACCGTGTTCGCAGGGATACGCTCTCCATCTAACACCTCAAACTGGGCGGACGCTTTTTCCAAAGCAAAAAAACGGCATTACGCAATCCATCGAAATTAATGGAGTGGCTAAAGGGCAGGCGAATTCGATTAAGATGCGATGGAAAGCATCGTACAAGGTTGAAGGCACTTTACAGGAGGAGCAAGGAGAGGTTCCTGCGCTTGGAATTATCTGAATTGCTCCTGATCGGGATTTGGAGATAGCGCCGGCGTTCACAGTTATGCATAGGTTCATACGAAAATACTCTAGCTCTTGTTCCGGAGGGCGTCAACTATATGCGGATTTGGCGGACATCGTCAATATTACGTCCTTCAATACCTCCAATTTATTCTGCATCCACCGGGAGGTGTCGAAAGTTATTAAACAACAGCCAATAGCGAGGCACGCCAGGTGGGTTATCGAACTATTTGATGATTTTGGAGTGGCACTGCATGGACAACCAGCTCCTCGTGACTCTTTATCCAGTTTTTCACATCGCATAAGCCTCGCAGTCGAAATTTGAGTCACTGGTGCTACCACTTCACGGAAATAGCGATTTCTCCTGCGACCGGCCGTTGTTTACTGGCTTTCTGCACCCCGTGGTGATACAACTCGTCATGAAAATCTAAGGTAGCGCTGGGTGTTTCAGACAAATTATCGTCCATGATCACGAGTGTCCAGGACCCGTGATCGTCCCTCCGCTCCGCCGTCCGCTGTCAACAAAGTCGGACGATCTTCCAAAGACCAATGACCATGACACGTGGGTATTTTCCTCTTTTCCTGTTTTGAAGGTTGGCGTAATAGGTGATATGTGCCTGTCAAGCGCCTTGATGTAGCTGCTGCTCTGCTCTTATGACTGGAGTCATACTGCCCTTCCACTTGACACCTCGTTGTTTGTACATGTAGGCTTGGACGCACAGCTCTTCAAACATGTCGGCCATGATAGACAAAGCTCGCCAGGAGATGGAGGAGACGAGCCAAGAGCGTGAGACTCGCTCTGCAGGAGGTTTTCGTCAAACCGAGAAGAATCTTCCTACGCACCTCGGTTCCCGCAGGAATATCCCGCTTGTTGACAATGTGACGTCATATTTTGGCGGATTCAATAGGCTCGCCAAGAAAATAGATTCGACAGAAGAGATTGTTTGGCTTCTCGACAACACCGCCTATCGACCAGTTCATGTGTACCCTCACAAGCCCCAACCATGGCAAGCAGAATTCGTGGTCGCCTTCTTCAAGAAACATGTGTCCAAAGACCTGACCAGCGCCGTTGCCGACATCGCAGGTAAGCTTGGATTAGGCCCGGAAGACAAAGGTTTGATGACTATCGAGAACCGACTTCAACCCTTTGTCCGTACCATAGCACCTGCACGTTTTGTGGAGGTCAAATTCCGGAGTGGAGAAATCCAGAAGTTAGGGCCAGGCGGTCGTTCGGCGGTCAGCCAGGAGCTCCTTCTAAACCTTGGAGAGCACGACGATGGCGATACCATCTCCATTTCGGCTGCTCCTCCCGAGGCTTCTCCCCATGGTCCCATGATCACGAACTTTGCGGAGCCAGAAGGCTGGTTAGTAATCTCAGGTACGTTGCATGTCATCCTCAGCCCACCTCCAACCCCCTTTCGCGAAGAACACCGACCATCCTCTTACACTTTGCCTTTAGACATTGACGACTCCATCAAGATAACGGGCTCGCTTGTTCCAATGGCGATTCTTCGTAGCACATTTGTCGATGAACCAACGCCTATAGCGGGAATGCCAGAATTATATGCTCACGTTAAATCCGTGCTCAACCCAACCTGGTACTATCTCTCCGCCTCCCCATACAACCTCTACCCCTTCCTACGCTCATTCCTACACGTACATTATCCCCCGGGCCCCATAATCCTCCGAGACGCCTCATGGCAAGACCTGGGCGGATTTCTCGCCTCCCTCACCCAAGGCACCGAAGCCTACAAAACCAGCCGCATGGACAAAATCCACGGCTGGCTGCCTCGAAGAAAGGTCCTATGTGTGGGTGACAGCACTCAGAGTGATCCCGAGGCGTATGGGAATATTGCGAGGAAGTACAAAGGGTGGGTAAAGGCGGTTTTTATCAGGAAGGTGACAGATGTGGCGGAGATGAAGGGGAGTGACAAGAACAAGGACGAGAGGTTTGAGAAGGCATTTAAGGACGTGCCGAGGGAAATTTGGAAGGTTTTCGAGGATCCGAAAGAGCTATATGAGGCGGTGGATGCTTTAAAGGGGACATGAGTGGAATGCTGGAGTAATATGTTGCGAGGAGTTGCAGGACTTTTGTGCATTCATGCTTCCGGTGAAGAGATCATCGTGCATGGATGGTATTGAGGGGGGGTTTACTAGAGGGCATCGGACGGCGTTTGAGGTAATGAATGGTATACAGCTTGAGCGCCTAACACATATATACGCAGTTCGACTACCAGAATACACAGCCGTGTAGGCCGAGATTAAATTCTTCCATTTACTCCCTTTTCTTCTTCTTCTTCTTCTTCTTCTTCTTCTTCGAGTCCGTGACTACAATTCTCGTCAAAAGCAAATAAGACCAAGCGCTAATCTCGATATCTTGGAGACAAATCGACTGTTACGATCAACTACTTAGGAAAGACCGTCACTTATTTCGACAGCTTATGTCGACAACAGAGAACCGATTGTTGTGTACTGACTTTTTACCTTCGCTCTCGTTGACTATTTCCCTCCCACAACGTATAGTCTAATCGATTACCAGAATATACAACAGCCTGCGTCAAGATTGATTTCTTTCCATTATTTGTTTTCGCACTTCTTCTTATCGTGTAACTGAACTCGGGTTTACGATACTATTTCTTCTTAATGAAGCTAATCGTTCATTTGAATTTCTAACACGAGACATGCGGTTACTTGTGATAATGAGTGAGCATTGGTCGACGTCCGAAGTAATGAAGTGTACATATACATTGAGCGCCTGATGGATTTACCACTCCTTTACCAATCTGAGAACAAACGACAAGAGTCACTTTCTTGAGCAAAGTCACATCTGATCGTGTGCGGTCAGGACATTGACGGCTCTGTCGAACGTACTCTAAATATTCATATCGCGCCATTGAGCCAACCGTCTCTCTCAAACTGTTGCAATCCGTTGATCGCTGACAATTGCCAGGGTTTGAAAATTTGCGATCTTGACATAGACTGGAGGCCTAGAGGACCCGATTTGGCCGCATTGGGAATCCGCGTTCCTAGAGGGAGAACGTCAGGGGAGCCGGAAATACTACAAGGCTCGGGTCGACAAAGCGGATTGAGGCGTACTGGATTACTATGCTCGCTTCTCGGTTTTTGTCAGACGGGAGAACCTAGGAGATCGAAACGGGATGTTCTTTCGCAAAAGCTTGTCGGACGCGGCAATGGCTCAACGAGTTTGGCAAGTTTACCAGAGCGCAGCCTACGCGTCCGCTCCAAGCCGCAAAGGGTCCAGGTCAGACCGAAAAGACCAGGCTCCTTCCAGACATTCGGGGCGCTTGTTACTTAGTGGGGCGAACAAGCCTGGTCAACCAGGCGCGATTGAAGGTACAGCGGCAGAGGCAGAGGTAGATCCTTTCGCAGAGACTGACTGACCAGGCGCAACAGAAGGTACAGCGATAGAGGCAGAGGCTGAGTTGTTCTTCGAGGACGAAGAAGCTGAGGAAGATCAGGGCATTTTCATGAAGACCGACTTGGAGTCTGACGCCGTTGATGATCTCAACATTGAATCACTGACATCGGGAGATTCGCATGAAGCTCGCGCGTGAATCGGACGTCTTCGATCTAGACGATAGTTGATGGCAGTATTCCCTGATCACGAAGGTCTGCGATACCGCTGGAAAGGTCGACATCACGCCATCAACCTTTGGAAATCGTTAGTGTGGAACTCGAATGATATGTTTAGCTGAGAAGTCTGCTGCGTAGGCCGTTGAATCCATTGCTGCAACAGAAGCACCTATGCTGAAGCACCACGACACCCTCGAACCTGACCAGCGATGCGTTTTACAAACCGCAAGCCTTTGTTCCATCGCACGGAATAGCAACGCGAGGATGTCAATGACGCGCGTCAGCGCCTAGAAATAGCCAATTTCCAAGCATCTCCGCCAGGGCACTTTCTTTTCAGCGGCATTCTTCTGAGCAGGGCGACTGTGACCTCGAAAAGTCCCCCGAAATACGGTCTCGATGCCTTATCCACCGAAACATACCTGTCAAGATACCGTTGGCTACAAGTCGAGCCACTGGATCGATCTTTCCTTCAACCCGTAACACAATCTTAGAAAACTGCGAGCAGAACAAATGGCAGCTCGGGCTAATATTGACTTTCTTTGTTGACTCCCCTTTCCACTTTTCCTTGTCGCGCATTTGAACGCGGTTTCATAGTGATGTTCTTTTTTAAAGAAACAGATGGGACTAGTCGTTCGTTTGAATATGATATCTTGATGTGAGATATGTGATTGCTTAAAAGTTCGCGAACAGCAATTAATAGTTAGATTTACCACCGAAATAGATAAACAGCGAGCGTTAACATTGACTTCTTTTGCTCTTTCATCTGTCATCTTCTTAACTTCTTCTTATCGAGCAATCAAACTCGACTTCATAGCTTTACTCTTCTTGAAAGACCAGTGTGACTAACCGTTCATTCGAATATCCTGTGACCAGATGTGCAAGTGCAGTAAGATCTGGCTATAAATTTGTTCAAACTCCTGCCTAACCACATTGTTACCAGGAAGATATCTTGTATAAAATATGGGCACACACAAAATAACCCCTTCTGGTCTCGGAAAGTATGTCGTTGCAAAGGTAATGTTGTTATGTGGAATACCGTTATAAAGGGGTCTTACAATACTCACCACGACATAGCAAGACTGTCATTGTCCTATAGCTTGTAGCTATGCTCCTGACGGAGACTAGTTGTTTTTTACTGCGATTCTCCCACCCCCCCACTGATCCTCAAATCCCATACTTCCCACTAACACCCACCATCCTCACCGCCCCCTCACCACCCCTACCCAGCCTCCCCCAATCCGGCTTGCTCTTCTCCGCAAACGCCCTCAACGCCTCCTCCCTCTCCCCACCCCCCAAACAAACCTCATACTCTCTATTCTCCACCTCCTCGCTGCCCCCCCTCACCGCCCGTAACGCACACCCCACCGCCCTCGGCCCCCCCTCACAAATCCCTTTCGCGGCCCGCACCGCCTCCTCCAATACCTCCCTCCTCGCCTCCCCCATCCCCGCTCCGGCATCTACCTGAACAACCCGCTTGCACAGCCCCATCATCCCCGCTTCCCGACCCCCGATCCGCCGGCCCGTCAATATCATGTCCATGGCCCTAGCTTCCCCAATTAAATTCTTGAGGCGGTAGGTGCCGCCAGCGCCGGGGATAATGCCGAGGCGCGTTTCAGGCAGGCCAATGGTGGCGGTTGTAGCGAAGATGCGGAGGGTGGTGGCGAGGGCGAGTTCGAGGCCGCCGCCGAGAGCGGGTGCGGAGAGGGCGGTTAGGGTTGGGAGGGGGAGGGTGGAGAGGGTTGTGAGGGTGGTGCGGAGGGTGGAGAGGAAGTGGGTGACTCTATTGGTAGCATCGTAAGTAGTCAGTATACGTAGGCATATGAATGATGAAATAGTAGAAGCTGGGTTCATGGGATGCAAAGAATGAAAATCTAACTGACTCATCCCCACCCATATTCCTTCGCTCCTTCAAATCGGCGCCGGCGCAGAAGACCTCGTCCAGCTCACTCGCCACCACCAGCGCTCTCACGCCCCCTTCCTGCGTCGGGCCCTCGTCTCCTGCATCTCGTAGAATGTTCACTTCGTGGGTGAGCTCGCGCAGCAGTCGCCACGAAATGGCGTTGCGGTTGCGTGGCGAGTTGAGGGAGATGATGCGGATGGTGCCGGTGTGGGGGGCGGAGAGATTGGTGATTTTGAGAAGGGAGGGACTGGAAGCAGTAGTGGAGTAGGGGCGCGTGAGGTAGGGGGAGGGGCACGCCAGATGAGACAGGGAGATTAGGAGGCGGGGGCGCATGGTTGGATGGCGGTCGGGTGGGGGTTACTTGTGAGGCAGATGTAGAGATATGTCATCGGAAGATCATGTCTGGAAGACCTTCAAGATGCGAAGAATAGGACCTTAATTGAGCGTTATGTATTTGTGAGTTGAGTTATGGAATAGATAAAACGCCCTTTTCGGCAATACTCCTCCATCTCCTTGTCGCTTGGCCAGCCACCCCATTCCTCATTCCTTTCAACAATGTCATGCACCTTCTCGATCATCTCTATCGACGCCCCTTCGTCTACAAGGCCGGAGTCCTCTGCATCGGCTTCTACATCGGCTTCTGCATCGGCTTCTGCATCGACTTCTGCATCGATTTCCGCCTCAGCTTCGCTATGTAACCAGTACCTTTCTAAAAAGACTCTGACAGCAACAACACATCGCCTCATCATCCTAGAACCGTTTCCTGCTTCTTCGATGACGGCTTTGATCTCAGGCATGAAGCGGGACATCCATTGCACTAGATCCAACATACCGGTGTAGTCGGCGCGGAGACCGAGTACGCGGATGAGGGCGTGGAGATGAGCTGGGGAGGGTACTTCCAGAAGCCGGGGGAGGAGAGCGCTAGCGGCTAGGAAGCCATGATCGTTTACCCATTGGGAGAGCTCATCGCTATCAGAGCTCGTAGTCTCGTCGCGTACGATGCCTGAAGTGACCAGACCCTTAAAGATCTTCTTCACGTGGGGGACGCCGTGGAGTAGGACCTTCTCCGCTTCTCGCCTACTACGGGTGTAATAATCAGACTTCTCAGGTATGGATTGTCGGTGAATTGGGGATTGCGGGTCCGGTAAAGGTACCGGCTTCTTTGAGCCCTGAATCAAGCTTTCGCTTGCGAAGATCGCTTTTTCTAGAGCTATGAGTACCATTTGAAATCCTTGAAGATCCAGGTCCAGGCGAATTTCGCGCATTTGATGAAGAAGATCACATATGGCAGTCCAAGTTAGAAGGTCTTGTACGCTTGGGTCCTCAGACGTGAGGCCACTATCGACGGCCGTACCAGCTCGTGCGAGTGCGCATAACAAAGCGTTCCATGGTGGTCGGTAGTATGGCCTTCGGCAAGCCATAAGGCGAAACGCATGCAGAAGTGGATTCACTCGAGTAGCTCGAGGTCTCAGTACAGATTTGTGGTCACGAGTAGGGCTTGTGATGGATATACTCATGTGGTCAACTGAACCTGTGAATTTGTGAGAGAATCTTGGTGCGAATCGACTTAAAAAGCGAATGAAAGCGGCAAAGATGTATTGTGGCACCGATTCTAGGTTAGCTCGAGTGACAGAGTCTTTGCCTAGATCTTGGTTGAGTAAAGCTATGATGGTTTGAGGAGGCAGCCTACTTGCTCTTAAATACTTTACCCCAGCGTGGAACGACTCAGCATGGCTCAGGAGAAAGGCCAGGAATCTGCCCGAAGGATACATCTTATCTTCGATCATGCTGTTAAAGAATTCTTCTACAGACGGTGGTGGTGTCCGCACATAAATCGATATTCGAGGGTCCTCGGGTTTGGGCAACAATTCCTTACCATCTCCAGCCAAAGTATTTGAAGTGTTGCCTTTGGCAAGATCCAGCTTTCCACTGTTGTCGCTCTTCCTTCGTCTCTTATCTTCAAAGACAAGTTTCTCGAACATGGCATAATAAGGCCCTTGAGACGGGTTACTCTTCTGATCCTTGTATGCTAAGAAGCATACCCAGCCCTCATCAAGGGTTCTTGTGGCTCTTATACGAGCGGCCCAGACATTCCCGTCTCGCTCAGGTTGGGCTGAATGGCTAGAAGTGATGATTCGTCGAGGAACCAGAGGCTGCTGAAACCAAGCCCGTGTTTGTATTGTCGGGCTACGATCAGTATCCCACCCAGCCAAGATCCCGGCCGCTCTTTCCCAGTCATGTGGAGCATACCCTGCTTCTTTCGACCGATACATTGACTCACTGGCGCGACTGACACCGTGCTCTGGACCTATGTCGACGTCCATACGGGACTTCTCTTCTTTCCATGGTGGCCAAGAGATTGCTTTCATATCAGCCCATTGGCGCTCGCGAAATGTTTTTCTATGGGCAAGTTGCACTCGCGTCACAGCACGATAACCTTCTACGTTGATGGCTAATGCAGGCTCGAATTCATTCATCTTTCTCAAAAGAATGAATTGTGCTCGCTGATGGTAAGCAACCGACTGAAATGGATTGATAGATGATGGTAAAGATAGTAGAGACAAGGCCTTATTGTAAAGAAAGGTGAGCCTAGCGAAGGTCTGTTCGGGCAACACAAGAGTGGGGGTTGGGCTATCCCCAGGACTTGTACCGTTAACATAATTAGTAATCATCTTAGCAACGCTCACGCAGGCTGCAGGCCAGAGTTTTCGACAGTGCCGTAAGAGTCGAACAATCACCGTCATGATTGTTGTTTCGGACATTGGTTGATAAACGACACTTCTAGTCGCCCTACCGTTCCTCATCCTTTGTGGCCATGACTGGGGCATGGCTGCAATCTCAAGTCCAACTTTGGATTTTGTTGCCCACTTATTGCGAGGCGTCCCCAGCAAGCGATGCCAAGCATGTACCATCAGCAGCTTCAAAGCATACCCGTTCATATCTCTCCGGCGAAGAAGCAATAAGAATACAAACGTCGGAATCAGCACACCGCTCATCCCATCTGAGGGACTTGCCAACATCATCAACCTTGTGGCTGCCTTCGCCGCGGATTTGGCAGTTAGGATCCATGTCCAGGACATCAGATCCGAAACTGACCATCCTTTGAGTTGTAGCAATTTTAAACTCTCATCGTCGAAAGTCTTAAGCAAAGTAGTGTCGAAGTCTGGTGTCCGCGAGCGCAAGTCATCAGCCAGTCTACAGGACCTGACAAGAGGATGAAGATTTTGGATGTATTGAACGAGTATGGTTAATTGGGTTTTGGGAGGGTTGTGCCGTAAGGCGCTGCTTGTTGCTGTCTTTCGCAAGCTAGATATGTGATATTTGCTCAACAAAATCGGTGCACAATATGACAGATCTAGCTTGTTAGAGAAAATCCGGGGTTTTCTATAATGTTGAGCAACTGAACCCAGCGCAGCTATTAGAGCATGGGAGGGGCTTGCAGAACGAGTAGCAAGCTCATAACGACTTCTGACACGACGTAGCCTAGGCACAGCTTTGATGGAAGCTCTAGAGCCCACCTTTATTCTCGACGCAGTAGATGACTCTGTACATGTGACATGACTGTTGTTGACCGTAACTGGGCCTGTAGTTGTCCTGTGCCCCTGCACGCGACCGCCACGTTGCGCGTCTCCTCGAGAGTGGAACGGAAGACTGATACACAAGGTCCGGCTGGTTTGGGGGAAGCAGCGCTTTCCGGGAAGCTACGGCGACATCAGTGAATGCATTTGAAAAATTTGGTGGAAGGCTTACAACGAGCCATGGCAGCGACGTTGTGACCGAGTATACTAAGGCCGGAAGTTTGCCTCCTTCCTTATCCAAAGACAAAACTCTTGGAATTGGTAGCATTCATCATCGATGCTTCAGGTTGAACACTCTATGGAGTATGGACAAGTGCTTCAGTCTGCTCAATCATTCCTGTTTATTCGTACTAGCTACGAGTAAGGTACATATAATACAACTAGCGTGTTGCAGTTACATAAGGTAAGGTACAGTACCTTTCATCTATACCTAAGTGGTCTTAGCCTTGTGGGGATATAAGGTCCCATAACTCCGTTGATTCTGAACCGGCATCCACAGTGAATATGAGGGGCAGCATTGGTGCGCACTTTCGCCAACTCCCGATTCAAAACCTCTGCCTATGCCTACAGCCGCGCTCATCAACAGTCAGCCCCCTTTCCCAGACAATGTGCCCACCTGTGATCTTTCCAAACTTTCATATAGAAGACTGCTAGCGAAAGACCCAGCCGAGTCCGACAAGCTCTTCCGAGCATGCAAAGAAACTGGCTTCTTTCTGATTGATCTACAAAGTATAGCAGAAGGCGAGAGCCTTCTCAAACATGCTGAAAGCCTTCTCCAACTCGATCATGAAGTTGGTGCATTGAGTAATCTGGAGAAATCCAGATACGCCTCCAAGCCACCGGAAGTAACTGGGTGAGCGCACTTCTCTTTCATACGGCAGCGGCTATTAGCCATCTACCACTCTATGGAAGCATGCTATGACAGAGCTAAGGCGTTCTTAAACATAGCTGGACGACATTCGGCGAGCTTCGGACAGAATATGGCAACACCCATCGATGTGAATTCTACAGCGTTAGTCAGGACGAGATCCTCGGTACTACAGCCCCGGGCGTCAATCCTCTGCTCATAGACAGAGCTAAACCTCTTTTGAAGGCTTTCAATGTACACTCGTATGAGGTTGCTAATCTCATCCTTTCCCACCTTGACAAGCATCTTGGTCTTCGTGATGGAACACTTGGCGCCTTGCATCCAACATCAAAGCCATCTAGAAGCACTGTTCGTCTGATTCACTGTGCGCCTCAACCTGCCGAAGATCGAAAGACCAGCCTTTTTGGCCATACTGACAATGGAAGCGTGACTGTGCTTTTCAATATCATTGGAGGCTTGCAAATCCTTCCACCAGGGCTTGTCGACGTAGAACAGAATTGGCGCTGGGTCCGTCCAGAGCCTGGATGTGCCATTGTCAACCTAGGCGATGCCTTAGTCCAGTGGAGCGGAGGGATCCTTCACAGCAATAAGCACCGAATTGTGAACGCTCCGGTTGCACAAGCCAAGAGTGAGCGGTACAGTTTTGCGTATGTGCTTAAGCCGAATAATGAGGCCCCTATGCGAAGACTGGTGGGTGTGGATGTAGAGCCATGGGAAGACCAAGACGCTGGATATACTTATGCAAACTGGCATAAGATTAAAGAAGCAGCATCTCGGAAAGGAAAGAACCTGATTCGAGTCACTGACGGTTCTAAGGCTGAAGCGTGAAAGTTCACATGGTCAGACGAGTGACTGCGTTCGGTTGGGAAAAGACTTCGAATTGATGAATTTGCTGTCGTCCAAGGTCTAGAGAAAAATACGATTCTTTCAATGTAAAGAAGCAGTGCGAAGCGTCTTAGCATCTTAGCCACGAAGCCATGCATCTGTGTCGAGAATGCTTCTTGTGAAGTAACAATAGTAACCTTACTATTGACGAGTTTGGTCTAACGTTCGTGATGCTCAAAGTCACTAACTTTTTCATTACTGGCGAACGTAGTGGTTGGCGACCGTAATTACCGGCGACCGTAGAGTAGCGCCTTATCAAATGAACCTGTACGAGTAGTTGTGCTTTGACGCTTCAATTGTCATCGAATTTTAACGCGACTTTCTAGATCTTCCATAGTGGGAGAACCGTGGAATTTGGTCTGCAAGACCTCCTACTCGTTTTGTTAAGGGTTTCTGCTTCGCCATCCCTTGCACCATCGCCGGCAAAACGATGTGAACCCTGTCGAGGAACACGATAATCTTTCACCAACCATCGCGCAACCTGAGCCTAGGCGCAGAAGCTAAACTCACGCTCACACACTGGCATCCTGTGTACCTAAAGCGATACCCCAATGTGCGCCGGTTTTTGAAACGTAGGTTCGATGAGTAACATGGCCCGCTGGGTGAAGATGTGTAAAGACGGAGCTGATGTTGCGTACTAGATAGCTTTACCCGAAGTTATCTTTGAGTCGCTCCCGATCATCTACTCTCCGAACTATGTCCGTTTCGACTGCTTCACACACTCCCTTGGACGATACTGCATCTTTGATACAGACCAACGGAAAGCGCAAACGATTGAACAGCCCAGAAGACAGCAAAGGCTTCATCGACCTCAGCGAAAGCGAAAATACACATTACGATGAATTCTATGCGCTACTAAAGGATATACTCGTGATCCTAAAGAGGTCTGCTTTCCCTCCTGTCCCATGGTTTGCCTGTTTATGATGTCCTTGCAAATAAGTCCCTCGCATTACTGATCGTTCTGCTTCGACGCAGTCATGATACGACACCCTCTGTATTAAATCGTCCCATCAACTCGACCATAGAGCAAGACCATGCTGCAAAACGTACCAAGCTTACAGATCCCACTACGGATATCACTGTTGCCTCTCAAATCGATTCCAATGCCTACGCCACGGTCGAAGAGCTCGTTGCGGACGTGGACAAGGTGGTGTGTGCCGTGATTTCTGACCTTTCGGGAAATAGGGACCTCAGCGAAAGCCAGGCTTTTCCAGCAAATGCGCACCAGAAGCAAGCAGAGATCGTACGGGCTACAGCACTTCGGAAAGAGCTTGACAGCATCATACTCAGGGAAAAAGTGCAAAGACCAAAGCTTCTGCAGACAGGTACTGAGTATATCCCAAATCTCCACAAGGATGCTGTAGGAGGCAAAAGGATGAAGAATTCTAGTCGGAGCATTGGGGATACGAATACCGGCCGAAATGTCTTGACGCTCTTTGGTGGTGCTCCTCAGCCTAAACAGCTCTTTTCAAGCCTGCAGCAAACCATTCCGGTTAAGTCAGAACAACCAGAAAAATCCTCTCTCGAAAAGTCAATCCTAGTATATGCGCCTCTCAGGGAGCTCGCATTACCAAATGGTATCTCCACGACAAGGATTATTCCTATACATAGTACCTCCTCAGGCGACGGAAAGAAAGGAGTGCCCACGATCGGAGAATTATTTGCACCTCCTCCTACCTTAGCTCCGCTCAATCCACCAAGGCAGTCAAGGCACACGGCTACCAGGAGCTCTTCTGTAAATTGGTTCAATGCTTCAGAAGCACCCTCTTCCGGAAAAAGCCACCGAAAAGAAAGCTATACAACTCAGCCTCTGACTACTCCTCAATGGCTGACATACAACGTCGCCCCCCCCCCGAAGGAGCTCTCTTCGCCAGAAGCGAAACGCAAGCAGCGTGATCGAGCTTTGAGCATCGGCGAGGCTCAAAGTGCATTGTCCGAAGAAGCGGTTGCAGAGCACCAACAAGCAAAAGAGGATGCATTATTTCGTAGCGTATACTCGAGCTTTGCTCCCGACCGAGACAATGCTGCCGCGTTAGTATCAGAGCGCACGAAGAATAGAATATGGTGGAAGCGAGTTGGTGAGAGCAAATATCAGGTGCTGTCGGCTTTCTCAAACGCAGAGGCGTTCGATTCTGATGCAAATATTACTGCTGGGGATGATGGAATTGACGAGGACGTCTTGTTCAAGGAGGCTGTAGACGATTGGATGCCAGAGGACCTTCCGACAGAAATGAAGGGACAAGGGGATGATTCTACACAAACGCCTGAAGCAGCCAAAGAAGTGGAAGAAATTCTGCAAGGGATATCGGAGCTTCTGGAGACTTTGAACTCTTATCAACGCGTTAGGAACTTGTCACTTTCTGGCAACACGCGAGCAATTGCTGGACAGAACTCCCAGTTCAGTGCCACGTCCGCTAGTCCGACTAACCCATCAGATGCAGAATTTGACGTTTACAAGCTACTTAAATCGCAGTTGGCTATCATGGTACAGATGTTGCCACCGTATGCGCTCGCTAAATTGAACGGAGAGCAACTTGGGATCCTGAACGTCAATACCAAGATTCAGATTGAGGGCAAGAACTACAAAGGCTCGATGGAAGAAGATGAAGTCACCTCAAAGGGAAAACTTGGTGCTACTGCTGCATATGCGGCACGATCACTTAATGCAAGTACGAGTCTGCCCGCAAGAAGTAGTGGATACCACCAAACCACTGCCCCTATGCCAGTCCCTCGCTCAAACTATGCATCGCAGCCTACAGTTCAACGACCTGCTACCGGATCAGCCGCTTACCTCCCAAATCAACAATATTCCAGTCGACCGCCCTCTGCTAATCACTATTTCTCTGGTAATTCGCGCTCGTCATACTCCCAACCGCGTCCCGCGCCGTCGGCATCAGAGCGCTATTCATATTCCACCTCGCAACATTACAGCACTCAACCGTCACAGAGTCCCCATAGCCAGTACTCTAACGGTTATCGCCAGTACCCAGCCACCAACGGGAATTCCTACAGTCAGCAATATTCAACCCCACAGCATGGAGGCTCCTCCGTTCCAGCACAAGGATCCCAGCAACGACCAAGTCAGCCAGGGTACCAGCAGCGCGCCATGAATTCACAAGGATATGGATATACTCCTACGACCTCTGGTAGAAGCGCGTCGCCTCCGAAGGTGGCGTCAGCATACAGCCCTCCACATCAACAGCAGTCCACATACTCTACTCAAGGCTCAACACCGAATCAACAGCGGCCACCGTTATACCACCAAAACTCCTCTCAACATGGAGGGCAAACCCCGACCCCAACACAGGTTAATGGCACGAATATAGGCGGATCAGAGACCCAGCGCACATATATGACTGCTAACGAGCAAGCGACGCTGATGAACCGGCAGAAGGCGCAATTGGCGGAGCAACAGACTCCTCCTGTCAGGCAAGGCTCGGGTACTCCACAGCCGGCGATTGGGGCCCAGCACAATGGAACAGTAGCGGTGCAGCAGAACGGGGTAATGGCAGGGCAAGGACAATGAAAGGCATAGACAGGGGCGTCTTTCTAAGGTGGATTCCCATCTCGTATTTCGGGAGTCTTGCTTGCTCGGATATATATCACGGGCATATCTGGGGTTCTCTGCCCGCGAGTAGAATTTTCGAGATTAACCTTCGAGATGGATAATATCTCCGAGCGCTTTTGTCTGAAAATGAATTAACCAATTATTGAATGATCAACATGCCCCCCATTGAACAACCTTTCTGGAATTGTGTTTGCAATTATATCTCCGTGCAGTGTGACGTACTGTACTCCCCATCCTATCACGACGACCCGATTAGATGATGCATTAAGCCGACGCATAGCCAACATGCAAAGATAGATGGTTGCCGAATTAAAGCGAAACACGCATAAACGCCGCCTCCTGTCCAACCCAAACCACCAAGGCAAAGTCAATTTGTGACGCGTACAGCCGTGCAAGCAAGGAGCCAGTACGATTATGCGGGCAGGCGCAGGATATGGCCTGTTGTTGTACACGTGAAAGGATGACCCCGCCGATCATGGCGGATACTGGGCGCAAAGTCTCGAGTATCAGATGGGCTGTTGGCTGTTGCGATAACTTATGGCTATGGCCTCCTTTGACTGGTTTGGACTGTTTCATCACTGTTACAGTGTCCCATACTCCTGTTCTCGAGATGGATATCATGAGATGCAGTCCGTGCCCTGCTCTTTCTGAGAGCATATTACTTCGTTCCTTCTTCCGTCTCTCAATTGCGATACATTGACTTCTATTCAGCTGACTCTGAGCCCCGGCCCGAACACGATTGTGGCCTATACTAGGAGCAGAGTTGGACTACAAACCAAAAACAAGTTGGTGTGCACGAGTATCTAGATTCCTAAGAGGTTGCAAGCAGCATCAGCAACTTGTGCATTATGCCTTCTATTACTGACCCACGCCGCCGTTATTCAAAGCCATCGTCATCGAAAAAGTCCAGTCCAACTTCAGCTTCGGCGAGCCTGTTTTTGGGCAAGGGGAGGAGCAATTCAACCCCCAACCCAGAGCCAGTGTCACGGTTGAATACACGACAATTGAAGCAGAATGGGTCCAAGGAACAACCCATCGATGAGCAAAGCAATGAGAATGCACGCTTAACGGTTTCTTGTGCAGACCCTTCAGAAACTGCCATCCTGCCTGACGTATTCACATTCTTGGAGAAAGAAGATGGATTTCACAGTGATGCCGAGGACGAAGGTGCTGGAGCGACTATTCAAGGTGGTCCCGTCTCTACCAGTCCACACCCAGAGATTCCGATGCCGAACACTCCTCATTATAGCGACTTGGAAGTACATGCTAATGAATCCTACGAACAAAACATATGGGATAGTACTCAACATGACACTAGTTTCCATTCAGACTCTGGGATATCTATGGGTACTAGCAGCCCAGAAGTAAAGTCGCGCATGCCAAAGAGGAGGCAGTCAAGTATCTACACCGGTACATGGCCGGATGATACCGGGCTAGATCCATTCAGAGAAGAGCCTTATGGCTTAAAAGATACATCAAGTCCAACTCCCCTCCCAAACTTTGCTTCTCTCCCGCGAAACTGGACATCCATGCCAGCAAACCTCGACGACACACCAGAGGCTTATTATACCACACTACCGCATGTCATACCGAAAATAGCACCGTGTTCCAGGACACCAATATCTGAAGATTCTTCACCAGCCGCAAGCCAAGCTGTACAGGAAGGACTATATCGGCATGAGAACCCTCTCGTTAAATCCAACGGCTCAGGCTATGACCTGCTTGCTTCATCTATTGATTCAAAGAGCGAAGAGTTCCTACGGCCAATATACCGCAAATTTGAGACTCTGAACAACCGGATGCTACTTTACCTCCAGGACGAGATATCGGAGATCGAGGACAGGCTACGGGAATTAGATAGCACCATTACGCAAGAGAGTCAATATTACGGTAACAGACCTGCATCCAGAAGAATCGAGGCCAGGTTCCCTTCCCACTTGCAATTGCAGAGGATGGACTTGTTAGCAAGGAGTTTTGCGAAGGTCGAGCAGTACAGTAAGACTGAGATAGACCATGGAATTATCTTCAAGCGCTGACATGCTATCAAGACCGTGCTCTTTCCTCGTACAGTAGTCTTACCAAGATTCTCGAGCCCGCATCCGCTCCCGACATTACAGCATATCGTGAGTGGATCACAAATCACGCTCCCATAGCTAAAGAAGAAGCGACTTTCCTCGAGCACGAAGCAGACCTTGTCGTTGCGGCTACGAGCAAGACCTCGATCCCATTACCTGCACCGTCGCAACACGACAGGGAACTTCAGACTCATGTTATAATTGTCGCCTTCACCTTGGTCTCAACAGTCATTGTCTTTAGAGTCGTACCGCAACTGCTCGCACGGCTTGTCATTAGTGCAATGGTCGGAATCGCATCGCTCTGTACTTTACAGCCAGCTGTTCTCTCCGATTTAAGGAGTATAAGAGATTGGAGGAAAGGCATTACAATGTACGTCTTTCGGTGACGGGATTACTAAGGATTGCAACTTGCTAACTTACTTTCACGATAGCTATGTGGCCGTCATGCTGGTGCTTGCGATAGTTGTAGGTTGAAGCATTAGCCATGCCACCTTTCTAAGTCTCTTCTTACGCAACTCGATGAACCACCACGAGAGTTCTCCATGTCAGCCGAAGTCTACAATTGGTCTTCATGGCTCGCACAACTTCCTCTGCCACACCTCACGACAGAAAGTATGCAGATGTATGAACAGGTATGGTTTTGGTCGCTGGGTCGCTGGGTCGCAGAAGACGACTAAACTCAAGCAGTTACCAAGCACATTCTACGGAGACAAAGGTCTCTATCCAACGATTTCGACAATTGCGCTATCGCTCTGCATACACGCGACAGGCTCGGCTCTGACGCTTGCAAAAACGTCTTGATGTATGTAGACAATGAGGGCAAGCCTGTGGGCTTAGCAGTTCAACAGTAGCCTGGCACTGGCCAGTCTTATGAGACAATAATAGATGATAGTGTAGAAATTCATACCATAGAATCTGATCCACCAATCAGCCTGGATTTGCTATCAGCTAAGGCGCAATTGGCCTAGCGTGATCGAAGCTCTCTGAAGCTCTCTGGAGCTTTCTGGAGCACATTCACGAGAATGTTTACCATCATCAAGTGACAATCATCACCAACCACGGAGATCGCCCTGATATGTATTTGCGCACAAGATAACGGCCATATACAGCCGCTAAATTACCGGAACTAGCAGCGGCGGGGACGGGCTGTTGATCAAATCGCGTCGTCCAATCCTCCATGTCGTTCTTTAAATCTCCTTCAAGCAGACTGCTTGCCAGGGCGAAAGCCTTGCCGTTTCGACCATGCAGTGGACTCCGTTCACATGGCGGTCTGTTTCTGCTGAAGCAGCAACGCTTCCTCTTGAGCCCTTCCACCCCTTTCTCAATTCTCAAATCCAAGGTAGGTCATTTCATCGTACGAACCATTCTTGAACCAAGCTGACTATGTTCCTCTTTGTAGGGCGCTCAGGTAGGCCGAGCCGAGCATACGAGTTCGAGTTTTACTTCGAACACCCGAAGGTTCTACCAGAGCTCTAGCGAACATTATCCTCCCCAATCTAGATGGCAGCGCCACACCCCAAATATTGTCACTGGGGGGGCTGTTGGGCTCTGTCTAATTGGATATGCCTACCGCCTTTTTTCAATACATCAATATACCAACGTCCATGATAGACGGCATATCGATATCGTTGAACGGAATTTTGTCAACTCTCGCGAAAACCTCCTAAATGGAAGATGGTGGACTTTGATAACATCCTCTTTTATGCACTATAACTTTATGCATATTGCGTTTAACATGGCTACTTTGATAAGCTTTGGTCCTCATGCCGTTAGGCTCTTTGGCCCCAGCGGCTTTGCAGTACTCTGGGTTGGATCGGCTGCGGCCTGTGGAGCGGCTCATGTACTTTGGGATCAGGTCCAAGAACAGGAGCGCAGAAAGAGGGGGAAAGATCGGATCACAATACTGGGGTATCAAGTGGTTAAAGACGATCCGAAAGTGTCGACGCAATCCATCGGAGCCTCTGGATCCATATTAGGGATCGTCACTGCTATCGGTTGTTTTCACCCACAAATGGGGATATCCATGTTACTTGTTCCATTCTACATACCGGCATGGGGAGCTGCTTTGTTATTCGCGAATTTCAGTCTCTATGCCATGGTCACTGGCATCCTGCCTTGGATGGGACATGCTGGCCATTTGGGTGGTATGGCTTTTGGAGCTGCATACTACTATACATGGCTAAAGCGGAGGCTGCGTCTTCCAAGGTTCTAGATCTCACAGGGGACTGGATTTGCGACTTACTCCTGAGCTCACGCCTGGCACTGTGCACCGCCATCAGCTGTAGGTTGCACTGACTTCCTAGAAGTCTGTTTATCGTGTTACTATCCTAGTACTCGGTCCTCCATGTATCGGTAGATATCGCATGGTGCAACAGCTTTGTTCTGATTAGAACGAGTTCCACGGGCCGTGAAGGTGGCGGCACAAGCTACGAGTACTGGACATCGGTGGACAAGTTGAACCTAAGCGAGGAGACAATCACACATATTTCAAGACATAGCTAATGCCTGGTTACTTATCTCAGTGCACTGATCCCCTTTGTAGGGCGATGGCGTGAAGGAACTCGGGAATAGAACCTGTAGAAGGATAGTCAGATAGGCCGTACCCATTCGACAAATACATCACGCTTTGCCAGCCTAAAATTAGAATGTGTTAATGAACAGACGATGATTTGGTGATAGGTTATTGAGCCGGTTAAGAGACGGTCGGCATGCGCGGCTTCTTTTGAATTTTAGTGGTTCTGACCCAAACACAAGGGGCATCTCTCCCTAAAGACATCCATTCGGATCGAGTTTTGGGTTCCCTGCTCTATCTTTCTCTTTTGGCGCCCAAGACCGGCCCATTTCTAGATTGGGGCTCGCTCCGGCCCCCAATGCACCTACAAGTCCGCAAGAGTCCCAGTTCGCTAATAATACAAGCACGAGAAACATGGAAACAGCCTACAAGGCTTTGATACCGAAGCAAATAAGGAAGCTCCCATAAAAATCAATCAACGTGAGAATGGTACATTTCCTTCAATGGATAGATACCTTTCGCCCACGTGTGCAGTATGGTGATGGGCTTCATATAGGTCGCATCGCACGTCATTTACGCCCTCTATCTGAGACGTATCAAAGGTCCATGAAGACTTCCACTCTCTTCAAATTCGCCTTGCGCTCTCCCATATAGTACTGCAATACTCTGTTGTTTCTCCTTAGAAACTCGCTTCTCGTCTGATCATAATAGTTGTTTCTTTCAAGATGCTTCTCCTAGTATGCCTTTACTTTGCGACGCTAACCTCTGCGCTCTCGCTGCCATCGCTATATGCTCCTATATCAGCAGCATGCCCAAGCACGCCACTTGTCAGGCCTGCGGATGGTCTGTCGACAGCCGAATCGACTTATCTTGGAGGTCGCAAACTTAGGGCAAACGCAGCGCTTGAGTCCTGGCTTCGGAAAACCAACTCAGCGTTTGATACTTCGAAGCTGCCAACAGTGGCCCTAACTAGTAGTGGAGGTGGCTATCGTGCTTTGTTGTCGGGCGCTGGCGTTCTCCAAGGCTTCGACGCTCGCGACAGCAACGTCAGTACTAGCGGGATTCTGCAGGCCATACAATTCCACGCGGGCTTATCCGGCGGGGCATGGCTCCTATCTTCTTTCGCAGGCAACAATTACCCAACCATCACCTCGTTGAAAAATGGTCTTTGGAAGCAAGCTTTCCAGGACAGTCTTCTGGATCCGGCGTACCTACTCGCAGCGCCTGCTTATATCGCGGTAACGGATGATATCCTTGCGAAACAGAATGCAGGTTTCCCCCCCACTTTGACAGATCCTTGGGGCAGGTTACTCTCATACCAGCTCCTCTACGGCTTTGACGGCGGTGTGGCCACACGGCTATCATCAATCGCGTCTCTCTCAAATTTCACAAGTCAAAACGTACCTTATCCTATAATTACTGGTCTTGGCGTTAATACTTTCGATGGACAATGCTTACCTTCTTCCAACGGAACGACGTATGAGATCACGCCTTTCGAATTTGGTTCATGGGACTCCGGTGTCCAATCATTTACCCCAACGAAGTACCTTGGAACAAAACTTACAAACGGCATTCCCAATGGCACTTGTATTCAGAATTTTGACAATCTAGGCTATGTTCTGGGAACTTCCAGCAATCTCTTCAACGAAGCATGTCAAAACGTACCCTCTACCAACATGTCCAACATTTTCGGTGACCTGGCTGCCATCGTCAACAAGGCACACGCTCTTAGCACTCGCGACGAGTATGCCGTGTACCCGAATCCATTTCACAATTACGCTCGCTCCTCGCTAGTTTCCGCCCAAACAGAGCTCACGTTAGTTGATGGAGGCGAGGCACACCAAAACAACCCTATATTCCCCTTGCTTCAACCTTCCCGAGGCGTGGACGTCATAATCGTCAACGACAACTCGGCCGACAACAGCGACAACTTCCCCGACGGCAGCGAGATCTTGACCACATACATTCAATCTCTCAGCGCAGGCTTGACAAAAATGCCCTTCATCCCGTCCGTCGACACCTTTGTCTCGAAAGGCCTCAATAAAAGACCTACATTCTTCGGCTGCAACGACACCAGCAAGATCACCATTGTCTATCTTCCTAACGTCAATTATACGTTCCCGAGCAACGAACCCACTTCGAAGCTGCAGTATGCCCAGGACGAGACCGAGGGCATGATCGCCAATGGAGTGCAGATTGCTAGTATGGGTGGGAGCTCGACATGGGCTGCATGCTTGGGATGTGCGTTTATGAAGAAGACGGGGACGGCGCTGCCGGGTGTTTGCCAGAGTTGCTTTCGCACGTATTGTTATGTCGGGTAAACTTACAGGTAGTATGCTACTGGTTGGTTCGTTTCCGGAGGGTTCTACCATCGTTGCTGTAGCGAGTACTGCGGTTATATAATGGACCAAGATACTTCTCCTTTCGCCGGGAGATATTCTGATAGCCTAGGTTTGGGCTTCGAGTGACTACCTACCATGCCTTCCATTATCGAGGCAACATCATGTGCTCGCGCAACAACTCGTCATCTGTATAATAAAACCTTCCGCTCCAGTACTTTCAAGATTTGTTGGAAGCATAACCGGTAGCTTTGATTCTGCACCTCAAGGGGAGCCGGTGGTGCTTGATGCGCTTCTGGGAACAATTAACAATACTCGTTATGCTCTCAACACTTCTGAGAAGCACCGTTGCGGCGTCAGTGATGTGCAAATGCGTCCAGGTTCTATCATGGTGACTTTTTCTTTGACTTTCCTTGGCTTTAATCACTACTTGTTCAACTTTATGACACAATCGGTTTTTTAGTCAACGGTTACATCAGATCTTTTTACTTTGTATATCTTCGCCTTCTCTCCTCGCTGGTACTTTCAGACTCGCTGCAGGAGCTGTGCTGGAGATCAAGTTTACCTGACGGTCTGTATCTTTTAGATCCGTTGAGATTAATTGGTTCTTAGCCTATCAGCAAGCATGACTGAGGGAAGGACGATAAGTGTGAGCTAATGTAGAAAATTCTAATACCCGAGTCAGCTTATGGGACAACGAGGCCCATAGGATTGCCTAATTGACCAGTAGTCTCCTGGGTTCGGTGAATCCACCGAAACCATCACTTTTCGAACTACGCTTGCCTGTGTGCTTGTGAACTAGTCCAGTATTATTTCACCAACAGCCCTGACGACCACGACGAGCATACTCAACGTCCACAATATCAACTGGAAAACCCACCATAAATCTTAAGACGTCCGCACAGTTGAACCATACGAAGCGAAAAGCTTCAAGTAGCCCTGAGCGTAGATCGTTTTATAATAGACCGCTTCCGAAACCACCTCCGACTAGAGACCGACCGATTACATTTCTCGATGCATTTAACAGGGAAGAAAGACACCCAATCTATAACCGGTTTTGCTCCCTCCTACCCATCGCCGAGATCTCCCTGTCAAGGACTTGCACAAAGTTCGCCAATGCGTACCAAGATCTTGTTCCTGGTCAGTGGAACGTTGACCGAAGACGTCGGCTGGGGTTAAGAACGGGGAAAATGGGGAGGGGAGTCGATGGTGACGGGAAGGTTAGGATAGTCAAAGGGTTGGGTTAGGAGGTGGGGGGGGGGGGGGGGGGGAATTTATAAGGGAGATTGTATAGATGTTTAAAGGTACTGAAAATGTTTTTAGAGCTCTTATCTGAATCAGCCATGAGAAAAGCTACCACTACTGCCACGACACCAGAGAGCGTCAAAACCCAGGAGAATCAACCTGTAACTAAGCATGTCGAAATACCGACCTGACAAAGTACCGCTTGAATATATAAATATAAAGTAACAACTGACCCATCTCAAATGTTTCCAAATCCAGGTTTCCTTGTTGCGCACGTTTGATTAACTGAACCCGAGCCAATGAGTTGTGCTACAGTAATTCGGGAAACTCATAAGCTTGTGTCGTCGTTGCGGAAGGTTAGTAAAACGGCGATTACTCGGTGTTCTTTTTTCTCTCTCTCTCTGATGTCGCGCAAGAGACACAATCTGTGTTAGTAGCGTAGTGGGGATTGAGACCGGAAAGGCCTTTGCAAATGTGGGTTGCTAGAAACAGGGTTGCGGGTCTCGAGAGGGTTGAAGGGAAATTTCAAAGGCGCTGGTGGTGGGGTCTTGAGGGATAGCTGGAGGTTTGAAGGCAAGACGCTGGGTTTGATCAATGCTGTTGATGTTACTGGGCACTTGGAGAGGATGGATTTCTGTTCTGGTTCGTTCTCTTCGTTGGTTTTCTAACTTCCATTTTTTTGCTTTGTAGTTTCTAGTAGGTGTGGTTTCTGTAGTAGTATTATGTTTGTTCCTTTAATATCCTAGAGTACATTATGTGTGATCTCAGTTGTTAGTGTTGCGGGTTATTCTTCAAATATGAAAGTTTTATGTTGATACTCTGTTAAAAATTGCGAATAATTTGACGAAAAACATGTCTCGGTCGTTATTTCATCCATTAATCTTTCATCTGTTAAATTTCTATCTTTCATTGCTTTTGTTGTGTAATTCTATTAGGTGTGGTTTCTGGATTAGTATTGAGTTTTCTTCTCTGGTTTTCTACGTGTGGTCTCGGTTGTTGATATCGCGAGTCATCCATTGAAGATACGAAAGGCTGTGTTGGTTTCTGTTAGAATTGCGAATCACCTAGCGAAAATCGGGTGTCTTCGTCGTTATTTCATTCATTGGCCTTCTATATATATTAAAAAAGATGAAGAAGAGAAACAAGAGTAAGAAACTCACAAACCTGGCTTTCCGTCAATCTTGGTCCGCACTGGCTCTTTTCAAGACAACCTATTCTCCTCTCTCGGATCTAGTCAGGTAAGAACAAACCACCAGCCTCGTCGTCGTCTGCATCCTCGACATAGGGTTGATGTGCAAGTGGCCTGCTTGAGGTGGGCGGTGTTCGGGGTGCAGGGGGGCCGCGGAGAGCATCGTACTCTTCATTGAGCGCATCAAACCGAGCAGCAACCATGTCAAAATTGATTTCGGGGGGCTGCTGCGCCGATGTGGGCGTCGAGGCTGGAGTAGTAAAGTCTGGCGTGGAGGGACTCCGGTGTAGAGACGTCCACGGGGCTGGGCATTCGTAGGGGTGAGTGGACAATTCTGCAGGGGGGGGAATGCCGTGATATCTCGGGGTGCGAAACGGCGCAGCCCGTCGAACGCTGGGGTTGCTTTCCGGACGTGTTCCCTCCTGGGGAGCGCGAAAACTTCCGAGACGATCAGCCGGTCGTTGCATTGCTCGCTCAGAAACACCACGAGCTCGGTTTGGGACTGGGTTGCGTCTGCGGGATGCTGTGGACTCCTCAGCTGGGCTCAGAGGCCTGGATGGGTCGCCCAGTCTGAAGCGATCTGCGGCCGGAGGAGCAAAGCTCGGAACAGAACTCCCGGAGGAGCGGCCGAACTGCATTGATCGGGTTGAGGGTTGCCGATTGAGAGTCGGCAACCGCAACTCAGGAGGACCTCGAGGTGCGAGGTGCTGGTTGAACAGGCTCTGGATCTGCCTTTCATTGAAATGGCCAGCTGGGTCGACAGGAGTGGAAGCAGGGAAATACGACAAGATCGTCTCGAAGTCCTCTACGGTCCTCCGATCGCGGAGTAGGCCTTGGTAAAGCGGAGAAGCTTCGGCTTCCCAAATCCTCCGTTGAGCCTGTTCATAGTCCCCTCGGAGCTCCGCCACTTGCGTCCTCCCGCGAGAACTAGACGCTGCGGGAGCCGAGCGAGAATCGGGACCTAAATTGTAAGAACGACCGAAAAGTGTGGCCTGAGAGGGTTGCGGTGATGTTTCGGGGAATCCCGGGAAGTGGTACACAGTTCTTGGTGTCATGGAAGCTCTTCGGGCTTCTAATGTTTCTTGGAATTGCTGCCCTGGTCTCTGAACTGCAGCACGGAAATCGGTCTGTGGCGTCGTTGAAGGTCCCGGAGACCCTGGTGTGCGTCGAGAACGTCTTGGCATCCCACTTCCGCCTTGAGATGGTCTTGATGACGCTCTTCTGCCCCGAGACCGTCTTGGTCTACTTCGAGATCGTTTTGGAGCATTTTCTGCGCCTCGAGAAAACTGGGTTGGAGACTGCGATCTCATTCTAGGGCCTACGTATGGCCGTGGCGGGCTAGAAGCCCTGTGCGCCAATATTGGATCCCCAGGGAGGACTGGTGGGTTCATGAGATCCATGAAAACGTGGTTCATGCAAGGGAAGTCGCTTTGGCTTTGGCAGGAAAGGCACTGCCCGCAATTTCCAGAAGACATGTTGCGTTTTTGTGGGGCTTCTTTGTTGGTTCTTCAGATGATGGAGTTGAGTCTGGCTTGACAGCTGAGGCCTTTGGAATCGATTGAAATGGTTTGATGTGTTTAGAGTGTGTGTTGTAGGTTGCGGATTGTGAGCTTAGGACAGGGACGCTCATAGGATTTTATATTGCTGCTTCCTAAAATTTCAAAAGCCTAATGTTCTATGCTCGAACAGTTTTATTATGCTTCTCACAGAGACTCTGTGGACCTAACCTGAGGCCACGAACAATAGCTCTGGCTGTGATCAATGTCGTTGTACTCTATAAGGAGACATCTTGCTGGAAAGGTAATGAGTATCAACATCGTTGTCTATACAGCTAGGACGATGATTGAAGGATAATGTTGACAGTACGTGAACAGCACCGTTGTTGTCGATTACAGCTTGGCTTTGTGACTGTACCACAACGCGTACCAGGAAGTTTGCTATACAGCGTAAAATCAGTCCAGTGTCCAGCTAGCCTACCTGTAGCATATGACCCTAAATCACCTGCCACAGTGGGCACTCTTAGTATTCCACGTTGACGGGCCGTGGCTCCATTTGGGTTGTACGTATCGATCTTAGATGTATCTTGACTATATGATTGCTCTTCAACCCACGCAGACTGCCCATCAAACGACCTTTAAGCAGTTAAGCTAAGTACTAGGATAACAAGGCTTTTATAGCACCTAGTTTACCATGATAGAGGAGCCATGGGTAAGGGAAAAAGTTCCCTGTTACTTATATGAAACAGAGGGATTAGGTTCAAGAAGTTCAATTACGGGAAATTCACATGTATCGAAATTTGTGCATCGTAATGAACTGAGAGGTAATTTAAAGAACTCGTTTCAATCCATTAATCGAGAAAATATCATAGCTACTAAATTGAAAGAAGGTGAAGATAGGAGCGATAGGACGATTAAGGTCTGTAGCATAGATCCTCGTAATAAGGAAAATATCTGCGCAAGTCGAAATTCTCACCAGAACGGTCCAAATTCGGATCGCAACATCTCGGTGTCTTGCCGGTCAGGGTACATGGCATTGACGACCGTTTTCAAATCCCCTAAATACTTGCTCGTTTCTTGAAGGACCATGGTTTTCGTAAACTGAAGCCACTCCGGATGAATTTTCCTGCGCCTTACTCTGTCTTCGAGTGCATTTAGGAGCTGAGCGAGTGACGTATCGGCCCCAAAATATGGCAGCTTGGGAGGCAAGTACAATAGGTCTGGAACCTGCAGGCCAGCGTTGACGGCCTTTTGGTAGCCTTTGTCCCTCACAAACTCAAGCTTCGCGCAGTGCATCAACACTTTCCATACGATTTCAGTGGCGGATGGGGTGCCGGCTTCCTCCGGCATAGGGTACAATATCAATTTAAAAGTTGCCCATGCTTCTATTAAGGCACCTAGGCCGCTGGTCCGTAAGATGCGAATGACAATGGGCAAGTCTTGGAGCCAGCTAGTTTCACCTAGTTGCTTAAGAGCCTCGACTCGTTGCTCATAGTCCAAGAATGTCGTCCAGAGTTCCATAAGCTCATCCGAGGATATGAACAATTCCAACCCAAGAAGGATAATGATACACTGGAACGTTCCACGGCCGTCCGCGGGATCCGAGAAATTGCCAATTTCGTAAGACTGTTTATGAGTTTTGTCGTTACGAGGCCTCTCCGATTCATCAAGAGCCAACAGCTCAGGATAGTCGTTGGTGTCAGTAGATATGGGGAAATGTTGGGTTGAGGGACTTTGTAGGATGTATCCAATGGCCATCTTTCGGTTGTCAGGCTGGCTGTTCCCAACAGGGGCACTGGCTGCGCTGTCCTCCGCAGCGTCTCCGTCTTCTTCAGCGACAAGGATGGTGCCATCGTTGGTGACCTCAACACTGCCATCCTCTTGTTGGGTTGGAATCGGGTCGAAGGGGTTGTCGATATTCTCGTCTGTTGTGAATTGTTCAATCATCATGCCGGCAGCCGCCATGGCTTTTCCAGACGCAATACGGAGGTGGGCTGCCAAATGCCTATCTAATTCATCTTGATTGTAGAAGCGACGAGTGCAGCGTCTGTAAGGGCATCGATCCGGGTCTTTACGAGGAACGAAGGAATAGTGCGAATTCACATGATTGCAAAGATCGTCGTGATGTCGAAAACGGAACTGACAGCGCGGATAAGGGCATTTCATGGAGCGTAGGGAATGGAAGCGCTCTAGATGTTCGTAGAAGCGAGCCGGAGCACGGAAAGTCTCACGACAGCCAGACTCCGAACAAGCCCATTGAGTTTCAATGTGGAATTTCCGGAAATGTTGCTGGAGGCCCTTCAAAGAAGAAAGCGCAGAACCGCACTCACCACAAATGTATCTGTTTGCTGAAGGATCGGTTTCGACAGTGTGTTCCATCTTAATATTGATAGAGGCCATTGCGACTCTGTCCTCGTCGATACTGACACACTCCTATATGGAAGAGAATTGACAGGCGATTGGAAGAATGAGCGTTGGGTCTGATGTCTCTATCACCGCTGGTCGAATGAGTGGTCGACTTGATATTTCGGAAAGTCGAAGTAATCGAGATTTGGCAAAACAGAGACAGCATTCTACATATGAGACTCTTCATGATCAATGAGCTTCTGGGACAAAGGAAAAAGTAAGGGGACGCGAATGTGGACAACTGAACAATAAACCTTGGATTATTCTTTATAAGGAATGCTGAACAAACGAATGCTGGTGAACATCAGACTGCCTACTGAAAAAAGCAATAGGTTAGAAATATTCTTGGAAACAGCTCACCAATCGATATCGGCATTTCTAATCAAACAGCCAGCCTGCTTGACTCTCAGAATAGTACAGTCATTGACTTGAACGATCTTAGAGTCATTTGATTATACACTACACGGTTGACTCGAAGAACGAATCCGGCCAGGGGCTTAACTTTGGGGAAAACTGCCATTTAGCTTGATCACCACACTGACACTGGAACCGGGCTCCATAATGTTCACGGACGCAAGCGGATGTCGAGCTTTGTTCAAAGAGATTGCTTGAAAGAAAGGACATAAGTCCCCTATTTTGTGGCGACCAGAGACCTTCGACAGATGCTATGACAGCAGTAGAAAGCACGGCGTGGTAAATAATTGGAGACTTGCTCGGTGGGGGGGGGGAGGTTTGGACATGATCGGACCTGAAAATGGATAAGTCAGGGAAGAGGAAGAAGGGCGATGTCGAATCAAGGCGGTTGACTGCTTCTGGTTAACGGTGTGGCTCTGACGCTAACCAGAAGGAGAATGGTACGAATTAGGTAAGTCATAAGGTACGCGGTATTCCGTACCTGTGGCTGCTTTGAGGTACAGTAAGGTACACAGCCAATCGGTCGGGCATGTCTCTGCACACAGTATCCATGTTGTATGAGTAGGGTGTCGCTGTCTACCAATCATGGCAGCGTATTGATTCTCAAGCGACATGTTTGAAGTAAAGTACTGTATGTAGGTGAGTAGATGGATGGCCCGTGGGGGACTTTATCCTGGACGGCTGTCAAGTGTTTGTCTCTCTCCAAGACCAGAACCTCGTCTGGTCTCCTATCATCTATGGCCCACGTGCTACCAGTATCATTCGCCAGGAGCAGGTCATCCATCGGGAAGGTGATGCAAGGAACAAGTCCCGCATGACCAGCAATGGGGCTTGCTTTCGCCTCTCTCTCGCCAACCCCTTGGACAACTTCCCCAATCTTTACCCTAAAAACCTCCTAATCCTATCGCAGCCAGCTGCGCCGGAGCTTCGACGAGATCATCATCTTTCTATTGCGGGTTCGCGCAGGTCCGCGTCCCTATGGCACCGTCGCTACTGCAGCTCCAGGAGGTCCTCCGAGACGGCCTCTATAAGAATGTCTCGACCTCCCTGGACCGTTCCTGGTCCAGTATCAGCAATCGACTACCAGACAACATGCCTTCCCTCCTGTCGTCCTTAGGTTCTCTCTCGCGACTTGCTCTCACCTACTCTCAGGTGGCCCTCCTTTCCCAAGGGACTGCCGTCGAGGGAGGCTCTCCCGCCGTGTGCACCAACCCCCAGCAGAGCTGCAAAAACACCACCATTGTCTCAGACACCTGCTGCTTCGAAAGTCCTGGGGGCCAGCTACTCCAAACGCAGTTCTGGGACTATTCCCCAACGACGGTTTGATACATCCTAAGCCTATTCTAAAAGAACAATGCTAACTGGAAACCTATGTAGGGACCCAGTAACAGTTGGACAGTCCACGGCTTATGGTGTTTACCCATCACCAAATGCGCATAGATCAAGGCTAACAGAGCCAAGGCCAGACCACTGTGATGGCACCTATGATGCCAATTGCGACCCTGCTCGCGCCTACACCAATATATCGGCGATTATCTCTGCTGCGGGCAATACAGATCTTCTCAACTACATGAACACCTACTGGAAAGACTACCAAGGCAGGTTTTCTGCTAAACAAATGGCATCGTCTGCCACTTGTCACCAAAGTTAACTTTGACTCTAGGCAACGATGAGTCCTTCTGGGAGCACGAATGGGAAAAGCACGGCACATGCATTAGCACCCTAAACCCCAAATGCTACACCAACTACTCTCCCCAGGAAGAAGTAGTCGATTACTTCCAAAAAGCTGTTGACCTATTCAAAACCCTGCCTTCATACGACTGGCTGGCTCAAGCCGGCATCGTCCCATCGACTACCGCGACATATACCTCTGCCGCCATTCTTGCCGCACTCACCAAACCCCGAGGCGTCGCGCCATCCATTCAATGCAAGAACGGCGCCCTAGACGAGATCTGGTACTTCTACGACGTCATAGGCAGCGTCGTGACCGGCACGTTCGTCGCCACAAACCCCGACGGCTCCAAGTCTAGTTGCCCTGCTAGTGGCATCAAATACAACCCCAAGTCCGGCTCCCCAGCCCCAACCACCTCCACCTCCGCGCCTCCCACCACCACTACATCCACGACAACCTCCCAACCCACCCCCTCCCCTACAACCACAACCACCACTTCGTCCAACTCCACCTCCTCCGCCCCCGGCCCTACTGGAGCCCCAGGCGCCCCGTTCTCCGGCAAAGGCTACCTGGAAGTCACCATCGCCAGCGGTATGCAGACCGGCTGCATCATCAGCAGCGGCACCTGGTTCACCTCGGGCACATGCGCCACCTTCACCGCCGCCGACACCAGTGCTGGCTTCACCCTGACCTCCAGCAAGGGGTCATGCGGTATCGTCAGCGGTGCATTGAAATGCGGGACTGGTGTCGCAGCGAGCGTGTTTACTGTAAGCCCATTTTCTGCCCTTCGCGCATTGATGTGCCAGCTCAACTAACACTCGATGCAGACCTCAGGTGGCGAACTCGCCTACAACAGCAGCCCATCCTTCTACGCGGCCCAGGTCCCCAGCGGAAGCACGCAAGTGCCCGTCAGCACAGACCCCAAGGCCGAGCAGATTCTGATCACGTGGAAGGGTATTTGAGTCTTTGAGGTGGGTGCGTTGCTGGTAATCGTCGCCCCAGTAATCGACTCGAGGCCTAGAGGGGGGATTGGAAATATAATTGTATAGATAAATGGCTAGTACGAGTACACGAATATATATACACACGTGTCATTCAAACTTCGCAGTTGCCTTCGACAATGGGTTGCAGGAATTTGCTAGGTGATCAGCCACTCCTCGCCGTAGAAGGTGTTCGCATGGACAGCTGTACAGATGGTTTTCTTTGAAACAAATACAATCATGGCTTCGGGTTTCATGGCAGAGCTCGTGCGATAAGGAGACTCGGACACCAAGACGTATTTCCCGTACTCCCCAATGTTTTGCTGCACGCGGCAGTTTCTGATTATCTATGATTATTTCCCTTCCCATTTGAAAGGATCTAACTACAAACCTCCCAGACCCCAGGAGAAACCAAGCATGCAAACCCGTTATATCAAGCCAGTAATGAACGCACCCTTTCCCTATCTGCTCATCCAAAGCAAGACCGGTAAGACCTTTATGCTATCCATCCATCCCTTCGTCCGTCCGTCCATCCATCCAGATATTCCTAGGAGCGGGTTGCGCATCTTTTCCTTGCCCTTTTCCTTCCAAACAAGACTAACTCTGAGAATGGAAAGTTGCATCCTAGAACGCCGGCACGCTTTTCATCAAGGGCCCGTGGAGCGAGCTTACATGACGTATAACAGATTGGTGTCTACAGTAATCGTATTAGCTCCGTATCTAAACCACACCACAAACACAACCGCGGAAATATGGAAAAGGGGGCAAAACTCACTCAGCGGATGACTACAGCTTAACTGCGGCTTCTGCGTGTATTTGTCCTCCAGCTCGGCGCGGATGCTGTTCAGAAGCTGGATGTAGCTCTGCTGCGGATTCTTCTTCAGCGCGGCAATAAAGGCCCAGGACATGGCGCCTGTGGCTTGGCCGGCGATTTGGGCGTCTTGTCTGTTAAGGCGTTAGAGAGTGTGCAGGTGCTTTGGTGGACGGAGAGATTTTGAAGAGGAGGGGCTTACGAAGTTTGGTCGTCTTTGCTGCCAGACCACATAATCACATCTGCAGGAGACGTCTTGGTCGAAATGGTGCGCTGTCTTGCCTCGTCGCCCGTGGTGGCCTTTTTGAAAAGGCCCGTTACCGTGGATGCGATGCCACTCATGTCTCCACGCGCGTATGCAGACACAATACCCAGCAGACCCTGGCCAGCCTCCTTGGCAAGATTTGGTTCCTTGAGGACACCCTGGGTGCTGTAAATGTAGGGCAAGTCGAGGGCGGAGCCAGAGTGGCAGGAGTCGAAAATAGCGGTCAGGCGCACCCCAGGAAGAAGGGATTTTACCATTATGAGGTGCATGTCGTCGTCGACAATATGGCCAGCAACGCGAAAGTCAACGGGGTAGATAACTTCGTCGTAGCCGTCGTCTTCGTCGCCGTCGAGATCGGGGGTTTGGCCGCCGTGACCTGTGAAACATTAGCAGCTGAGATAGTTACATGCCGTGATCAAGACTCACCGGAGTAATGGAAGAATAGCGAATCATTTGGTTTGGCGTCTTTGACCAGCCAATGCATCGCCCGCAGTATGTTCTGTTTCGTAGGCTGGCTCATCGGGTTTTGCTGATCATCCGTCAATATGACCATGTCCTCCCTAGCATAACCAAAATTTCCGTTCAGGTATGTTGACATGTTCTTGACGTCGTTGATGCATCCTCTCAACTGTCCCCTTTGACCAAAGTAGTTTATGCCAATAAGAAGTCCCTTCCTCCTACCGGTGCAGGACGAGTATTGGAATGCGTACCCTTGAGGTGCACCTTGACCGAAACCTTGCATGCCCGAAGGTGGGGGAGGAGGAGCGTTGTGATTTCCTTGGACAAAGGCATTTGTATTTACAGAGGGTAGGCCTAGGTCATTGTTAGCGTATATCAACTCAAAATCTGGTCCACCTTGCCTGGCCGTCCTCCGTATTGTGGTCCTCCGGGTCCGGGAGGCCCATACCCTTGGCCAGCTGTAGGTGGTGGCGGCTGCAGCAATGATTAGCTCGAAGGCATAGAAATCACGAACATCATGTATACCTGTTGATATCCTCCACTGTAAGGTCTTGGCGGCGGTGGTTGATTGTACCCATAGCCAGGTTGCGGAGACGGCGCTTGTTGAGGTGGATACCCGCCAGGGAAACCTTGGGGACTGTACGAAAGTTTAGAATGCTTAAGTTAATTTCAATGGTTGTAGAAGTCTTACGGGTACTGCTGTGGAGGAGGATAGCCCTGTGGAGGAGGATAGCCCTGTGGTGGAGGGGGCCCGTAGTTTTGGGGAGGGGGAGGTCCGTAATTTTGAGGTGGTTGTCCTCCGTAACCCTGCTGCGGTGGATACCCCCCGTGCCCTTGTCCTGGATAGAACGACATCTTCAGGGGCTCAGGTAAGAGCTGAAAAGGCCTCTAAGGCCAGGGCCGGTAAGGTCGGCTTCGTGAAAAGGTAAGGATAATTGAAGGTAACCACTCGGGCAATTCTCAATCTTAGTGGGGTAAGATAGGGCGCGGACTTCGTCCAAGAGCCGCGGTAGGATTGGATGATTTCTTGAAGATGGGGAAAGCCTGATTTGATCCTACGGCTTTGATACTCGTTTGACAGGAGGATCTTCTGCAAAAACTCAATGTTTGCCAGTGAGGCTGGATATGGTCGGTACTCAGCGACGCGTCTAGACCGTCAGTTCTGATAGGCTGTCTTGGCGCACGACCCAAGATTCTATCATACCCCGGAGGTATCACCGTAACTCCATTCGGCGTGACAGATTTAGAAATCTTATGAAGAAGACAGATTAATTGTTCGAATCGGATCTCCGTTCAGGCTTGGGTATTCAAAGATTTGGGTATATAAATCAATTCAATGGGGTGTCAGTCCATCGGCCTTCGGAAACCTCACTCAGCAGTGAGGGCATCAACCTCGTGGAATTCTTGCCGTCAAACAAGCCAGGAAGCAGCTTCTTTATCCATGGCTAGAAAGGAATACTTCGTATTTTTAGATCCGTGCGAGCTATACGAGGGTTGAACCTGATTAGGCATACAACTCGTCACACTCGGAAGTATCTACTTATCGAGAAATGTCAGAAATACGCCAGGGTAAGAGCCGAGATCTACCAAGGAGACCAACAAGCTCAGATCAACGAATGGGTGCATGCACTTAAGGGCATGCTGAGCTGACGAGTCTGGAATGTGGTACGAAGCTGAATAGGGAGTATATGATTTAAAAAAAATCAGAGCAGATCTGGGGCCATCCTGCGACCTTGCTACCAAAATACGACTTGGCATGATAAGATTAACAATAGAACCCTATGAGGTGTCAAGGTTGTCTCCCAGCTTGCATAGCCTCCGCTTGTGTAACGTCTGGGTGCAACAACGACTCCTACAAGTTTAATATCATACTTTTGACTGGCTATTCTGCTGATTTTAAGCGTCTCCCTGACCACGGTATCAGCTTCGACACCCCTTGGAAATCTCTACAATAAGAGTCGATGTTGTCAATACGCGATACGCTAAATGCTCCTCCCAGGTAGCTATGATGAGTTACAAATGCAGCACGAGGCATCGTCGAATCCATGATATTACTCCCCCAATGCAAGAAAGTTTTTATTACGTGCATTGCAGACTAAGAGAAGTAGCCATGCGGCAGTAGTACGATACGCCTATCCCAGATTTACAAAGGCCCAGTTGCAAGATGGTGTAAGTTGTTGTATCAGAATTGTGGACGGACCTGGAACGAAGAAGTAGGACTTGCGAAATCACACTCCCGATGCAAGCAAAACGTCCCAAGATGAATTCTTAGGAAACGTTGTTACTTTTCTCGACTAATCTCACCAGAATATTTGCAGAGCAGTATCTAGAAGGTTATACGGATAATGTCATGCTTAGATACCTTCAGAGATATATGCCAAAAGCTATCAGTGGAATAATGAAGTTGGTCTTCGTTGTGATCTTGATAGGAGGTTTGAGAACCTGACTTCACCGGGCTGGCAGGGGGGTAGAGAAAAAGTTAGTAATCTCGTTGGGAATATTGAAGAAAACACATAGACACATCTGTTTCTTGCTATTTCATGCGCATGGACTCGGAAACGTTGTCAAGCTGCGATGACAAGAACGGAGCTGATGAAATCTTGACTTTGATAACCGTGTCTTGCCGCGCGGCTATTAGCGCATTGCTGATTGGGCTGTTGGCCAAACCCTAAGGTATCTTACCGTAGGTACCTAGTCATCAGCTGTGTAAGCCGTCAGCCGAGAAGTCGATCGATTGCTGCATGATGATGACTACGAATCTGCCCTCCGTGGTCCGCAATGACCTGAGCACAATCGCGCATTCTTCTAGTGGCATCTCCATCACTCCTTGAACGGCAGCATCCCTCAATTAATCCTGAAAATTACTGAAAGATGGATGCGGAAGCGTCAGGTATTCCAATTGTCGACTTCGCAGGGTGGGAGTTGGCTACAGCAGAGAAGAAGTCTCAAGTTGCCGCTCAACTGATTGATGCCTGCAAAGCTGTTGGCTTTGTGTATATTATAAATCACAAGATACCGGTAGAGACGCTGGCCAAAGCCTTTGAGTGGTCCAAAAAGCTATTCGATCTCAGTCACGGTGAAAAGATACTGGCGCCACATCCCAACGGGTCTGCCGTCCACCGTGGCTACTCATGGCCCGGTCTTGAGAAAGTTTCAAACGCTGTTGGAGATGAAAACGACCCAGAACTTGTGGCGAAGCTGAGGCAGGTCTCGGATGTTAAGGTATCCGTCTCCTTCTAAAAGTATTCCAGTTTAGACTAATATGGGGCAGGAAAGTTACGAAGTGGGCAGTGAAAGCAATGGCGCTCAACCGAATGTGTGGCTTCCCGAGACTGTTCTTCCTGGATTTCGAGACTTTATGAACAGGTTTTACTGGGAATGCCATGAGAATGCGAAGATGCTTCTACGTGCTATGGCAGTTGGCATTGGTCTATCTGAGGAGGACTTTTTCCTAAAGAAACATTCGGGTCATAATAATCAATTGCGTTTGCTACATTACCCACAGGTACCGGCTGATGACATTGAAAGCCGGCCCATGACAAGAATGCCGGCTCATTGCGATTGGCCGACGCTTACCATGGTCTTTCAAGATGATTGCGGAGGCCTTGAGGTAAGCTACGGTTGGCATCTTACCTTTGCTCAGCTAAGCAGTTCAAGATTGAGAACCCACATCAGCAAGGCGAATTTATCGCCGCTCCGCCACTGAAAGATGCAATAATCATGAATGTCGGTGACCTCTTGCAGCGATGGAGTAATGGTAAGTATCATAATAGTCAGTGGTCATTTCGACCATGGATTGCTCACTATTTCATATGCAGACAACCTCAAGTCAACAATGCATCGTGTGGGCCTACCTCCACGCCAAGACCGTTTCACAGGCGATGTGCGGATGACCCGGGCGCGGTACTCCATACCGTACTTTGTTTCTCCGGAGGGTCCAACAGTAGTCGAGGTGTTGCCAAGCTGCACCGATGCTGATCACCTTGCCAAATACCAACCGATCAGATGGAATGATTACATGCTCATGCGAGCAAGTATGCAATACGAAGATAAGCCGGCTCCAGTGGAAGTGTCGGGTTGATTGAGGACACTTTACCATAGAGGAAGCTTTCCCGGCCATTCTCTCAAGTCTACTCGTCGAGAGGTATTCCAATGCGTCGCAGTCAAGATTCAAACAGATCTAGTATTGTACACTCGGTTTATAAGTCACGAGGCGTTATTCAAGGGCGAATGGATATAATCGCATGCAGATTCATGGATGGTGAGCAAAAAATCGAAAAATCATTTGTTTCAGTAACTTTGACATGAGAGTGAATGCAAAATCCTTGTGAAAGCTTGTGTATGCGTCTTTGCTCTCACTCCTGTCTTTTATTTGTGATCCTGTCAGCTGATCTCCGGTGGAAGAAGTGTTGGGTCAGTAGTACGTACCTCTTGTGGCACATACCATCCATGGAACGCTAGCTCTCCTATTGAATTGTTGCCACTAGGTTGTTGAAGCACGCGCATTATCGCTATTGTCACCTTTGTCTGCAATATCCTCTTGTTGTCACTCATTCATCACTGGTCGGCACACGGAATGTTACAAACAATGAACACCGTCGCGTGAAAGACTTTGTTGTCGAGAGAGAATTGCTATTGTTGAAAAGGTCTTTCACTATACAATGGCAATTTGCGCCTTGTCAGCTTGGGTATATACCACTGTCAATGGAACAATGGACTGTGTCCTCCATTGTCCTCTGCTGAACATTGCGCAAATCCTTCTTTCTGGTAAAGAGTCCACATTCCTTCCATATACCTTTTCATAAACCACAGCTCGTTCTTCCAACGCACACTCCCTCATCTTACCCCAATATCTACTTGAACATATCCACGGCGCACACCGAATATAGTATTCATACAAACATCCTGACGATGTTTCTCCGCACCCTTACCATGCTGCTAGCCAGCGCAACCCTGATCCAGTCAAGTATAGCCGGCTATGCCTTGTCTGACGACTACTCTGGAAACCACTTCTTCAACGGATTCCACTTCTTCACTGACACCGACCCAACCGACGGCTTTGTCAAATACCACGACTTCGACGCTGCCGTTTCCCAAAGTCTCATCGGCATGGTCTCCCGGGAAAACAACTCCATCTACCTTGGCGTCGACACCAACACTACACTTACAGCCGGCGCAAAGCCAGGTCGTGCGAGCGTCCGGTTACAGTCTGTAAAGACGTTCAACCACGGCCTCTTCATCGCCGATATCCTCCACATCCCCTTCGCATGCGGTGCTTGGCCTGCAATGTGGCTCCTCGGCCAACAGACCTGGCCCCAAGGCGGCGAAATCGACATCGTCGAAGGTGTCAACGCCGCAAACAACAACTCCATGACCCTCCACACCAACGCCGGCTGCTCCATCCAGAGCACCGGTTACTCCGGCACCGCGAGCACGACAAACTGCGACGTCAAAGACCCAAAGCAGCCCGAGAACGCCGGCTGCGGCATCTCATCCCCCGACACCATCTCCTTCGGCGCCGACTTCAACGCCAACCGCGGCGGCGTCTACGCCACAGAATGGACCTCCCAAGCCATCAAAATCTGGTTCTTCCCCCGCGCCAAGATCCCCCAGGACATCGAATCCGGAACCCCCAACCCGAGCGGCTGGGGCCAGCCCACGGCGCAATTCGCCGGCTCCTGCAACATCGACCAGCACTTCCAGAACCACAACCTGATTTTCAACACGGCCTTTTGCGGGCAGTGGGCCGGGCGCGTCTGGAAGGATAGCTCGTGTGCGGCCAAGGCGCCGACGTGCGAGGAGTTTGTGGCCAAGAACCCCAAGGAGATGTTGGAGGCGTATTGGCTTATTCAGTCCGTTAGGGTGTATGAGGATAAGCCTGCGACGAAGGTGGTCAGGGGGGTGGATTGGAGGAAGATGTTTGCGGATGCGGAGGAGAGGCGTGGGGTTTGAGTTTAGCTGGTTGTTGTGGTTTTTGGTCTGTATTTGTTTCGGGAGAGAATGGGAATATAGAAGGCGGATGCGATATGTATGCGATATGACGACATTTGTTTCTTTGGATTCATGGGCTGAGCTCCCTGTACATATCAAGATGTTCTATTCCCATGTACTGAGTGAACCCCGGTTCTATCGTAATGCCACTTATGTAGATAATTTACCCATGAGCCTTGACCGGAACCTCCATATCTACGCATCTCCACCTCGCCTGTTCGCCAGTGCTCCCTACATATCCTCCCACTCCCCGCACTTCTCAGGAAACGGCTTATCGTTGTAATACTCCCTCATAACATCACGGTACGACGTATCCTCCGCGGCCTCCTGTTCGCGCTGCCGTTTGAGAATATCGAGAAATGAGCCTTTGGAGATATTGGGGCGGGCATCTGGTTCTTTGGTGTTCTCTCCTTTCTGCTTTTCCAACCAAGCCACTCGTGCGGTGTTCATTTCTGCGAGGCCATTCTCGCGGTCGTGCTTGTCTCGCTGGATGGCTTCTTCGGTGGTTGGAATGTCTTCCTTGAGGAAGATGGCTTGGAGAGCAAGGGCTTGTTCCGCTGAGAGTCCGCCGCGGTCGTTCATTGCCAGCATGTCCTCGAGGAGCTTGCGCTCCTTCTTCCGCTCGGCTAGGTCATCACGGCGAGCTTTCTCTGTAGGGCTATCGCCTGGTACGTCGGTTTTATTAGCCGTGGCTCTATTGGACAAGGTGGAAAGGAGTTTTCTGGGGGTTCAAACGATGTCACTTTGCTTACCAGGTTCTTCAAATTGGGTTACCTGCTTTGGAGGTATGTTGTCAATGATTTTCATAAGGAAGAGCTATATGTGAGTTGAAGCCCAATATGTAGACGTAGCAGTTAGAATATTAGGAGGTTGAGCATTTGGGGGTTGAAAGGCGAGGTACCACATAGCTAATGAGAGTGAATCGAGGGTGCGAAGTGAACTCATCCGGGAGGCTGTGTTGTGTTGTGTTGACATAGAATGTAATAACATAGGGAATATTAGGTTATGGTTGTGGTCTTTATATACTTCATGTTGACCCTTATCATTATTCCTAGCAGGCCCATGGCTCAGTGGTCAAGTGTGCGACTTGGCATTCAAGTAGTTCCCGAGTTGGCTTCTATCCTGCCCCCTAAAAAGGGCGGAGGTAGTTCACGGGTGATCACCTCTTGCACACCCCATCTGCTCCATGCGTCGTTAAGCCTAGAGGGGTTAACCAGTCCTCGTGATAAAGGGTAGCTTGTGCAGATATTCGTGGGAGACTGTGAATATTTCCACGTTCTATCCCTTTTGCAAAAAATTTGCATGCCCAAGTTCGAGTCATCGTGAAGACTCTTCTTTTTCAACTTTCATTTTGAACCTTTTCAGTGTTCCTTCATCATCGATGACCGGCGAAGAAAGGTCAGCCGGACTAAGTAAGTAGAGAGCACAACACATCCTCAAGTACTCCTGTCTCGTAATCTCTATTCATATTTGACTTTTAAACTTCATCTAATGGGATGCACCACGTAACCGTCTCTTCTCTGTGTCTTATAACTCCTTTGATACTCGGGGAGAACAGATACGATCATACAACGAGACCTCTAACATACAACGGACTTAAGGGAGAAACCTAAAGCAGCATTATCGCTAGGATATATAGAGAAAGTTTACAAGCGAGGGCGTGTTTGCAAGTCTTAACATGTTTGAGGATAGGACTATTATTACAGGGTTGGTGGGTGGTACGTCGTTCTATCGACAGTCACTCGAGGACGCCTTGGGAAGCCGACTTCTAGAGCTATTAACATGATAAGCTTAGAACAAGCCTCGAGGTTATGAAAGAGACCCTTTTCGAGAGATGATGTTCAGTCTTGTGCCCTTAAGGTGATAAAACATAGTAGGTATGGTAAGATGAGGTCGTTTCCAAGCGCGTAACTTAGTCAGCATCCTACTACTGTACAACGGCACGAAACACACTCCATGCAACCTCGATCAAGGAGTTGGGTGGTTCCATGCTCCAACGGCGCCGTCTGACGCCAAGGACGACACTGCAAAGCCTCCTCCTTAGCAGCAGAAGACGTGGTAGCTGCTTGTCTTGTTCACAATGGCTCGTCCACCAACCTCCCAAGCTGTCCGCCTCGAAAGCCCAGCACCCGCCCAGTGCTCTACCAACTATGTCAGAGTCAAACCAGCCTCCCATCCTTATTGTGGGTGCAGGCATCGCTGGCTTATCCCTAGCTGCTATCCTGCAGAGGAATAACATCCCATATCATGTCTTCGAATCATCTCCACGAACACGCTCGCAAGGACACGGCATCACACTACACTCGTGGGCATACCTCCCTCTCTGCAAAGCCTTAGATATCGATCCAGGACAGCTGAGACATGCCGTGGCTACGGACTCGGCGATTGGAGGTACGGGTGCGATAGATCTGACGGTACACAATGTATACTCGGGCGGAAGCCTGAAGTCTGACTTTGGGACTCCGGTCTGGGGCGCTGTCAATAATGTATACTCTTTCAGGTCCGGAAAGAGCGCCATACAAGAGCTTTTGATGAAGAAGGTAGACCCAGATATGATATCCTGGGAGTGGAAGCTTAGATCGAGTGAACTCCGCAACGGATTGGTGGTAGCCGGGTTTGAAAATGGGGAAAGTATGACAGGGAGACTGATTGTTGCTGCTGATGGCTTACATAGTGTCGGTATGATGGGCATAGTTCCGCGAACCTCCACAGGCAATGGAGTTGATCTGATGATTTGACAGGCAGAAGTTATCTTATACCAGAAATCAAACCTACCACTACCGATTTGACGGTCTACAACGGTCGACGAACCGTAACAAGAGCCTTGTTCAACGCTAGATTCGCCCCATACATGCAAAATACCACGGTGCTTTCGGGTCATGGCGATGGCTTTGCGCATTTTGAGATCAATATCAACTCCATAACCGATACCGAAGTAGTCATCAGCTGGACGTACTCTCGTGATGGAAGTTCCTCAGTCAGTCCGAGCCTGCAACTTTCACAGCCTCATCCAAAGATCGCAACAGCCATTATCACCGAGCTCGTTCAACTACGGGACCTAGCCGCCCCTTTCAATCATTTGATAGAGAAGAAAGGGATTGAAGATGATACACTATATAATTGGATAATGCGGTCGGTGCGCATACCGCTCAAATCGCTCTCCGCCTTAGCCACGAAACGCATTGTGCTAATTGGCGATGCGGCTCATGCGATGCCCATTTACAAGGGTACTGGCGGTAACCAAGCGCTTGTAGATTCCCTCGAATTAGCAAGTCTCCTATGCCTTGCAAAGAGTGATGGATTCCAGCAAAGTACTGACCTGCCAGACACTCAATTGGCTCTAGCGTTCTATGGAAAAGCGTACAAGAGATGGCAGGATGCTACATTAGCCACAGAGTCCAAGCTCCGGACACTGCACCGACCTATTGAGGCCTTGGGAGCATCAGGATCAGAATTATTGGACTTTAAGATATAATGACGCATTCGGTCAGGAGCGCCTGCCAGATACTGGGCGATTAATCATGCAGCTGGGTACTCTAGCATTCGCATTCAGTCTCGTACCTTTGGCTACTATGCTCTGGATCCGTAAATTGAGCTATGGCCTCACAGGTAATCCCATTTCCCGCTACCACATCTTAGATCTTAAGACATGGCCGGAACTGTTCATTGAGCATTTGTTCTTCGCTTTGTGTGACGCGTCTTGACCAATACCTTCATCTTACGACTCGATAGTATCTACACTGTATGTGGACCAATCTTTCAAAGTAATTGTCAATCGATAGATCTCTTTGGTTTTTATAAGCCCAATGACTTCGGACAAGCAATATTATGCGATTCTCTATGTAGTAAAGGTACCAAAGGAAGCAAAGTAAGCGATTCTCAAGCGATGCGGTCTCTCCCCTCGTCCGCCTTATTCTTCTTCACCTCCTCTTCTCTCTCTCTATTTAGTTGCTGCATAGCAGCCTCCAGCTCTCCATTTTTCTTCAGCATCTCTTCCAACTCTTGGTTCCTCCTCGTCATCTCCTCCAACTCCTTGGCCACCTTCTCTTTCCACGCCTTTCTTGCTTCTCCTCGCGCCCTGTTGCGCTTCCCGGAATGGAAGAGCGACGCACAGGGGTTCTCCGCCCCTTGCGCCGCAGCGTCTATAATTTCTATCTTCGGAGAAGTGATGGGGAGTGGTGGAGGTGGCGTCGGTGGTGATGAAGGTTGGGTTGGTAGGACTGGGAGTGGGATTGGTGGGGTTGTTCATGGTGCTGTTTCTGGGGGCCTTTCAAGACAGCATCAATGTCAAAATCTTTAAGCTACTTCGATCTATCATCATACCGTCTTTCCCCTCCTCCCCTTGCCTTCCCCCCTTCTACTCTTTTGCACTCCATTTGCCCCCGCTTTTCCCCTGCCGTGGTGTCCTCCGTTCTACATACATATGTCAGCATCATCTTCTTGAATCTCGAAACACACATCAATTCTCATTCGCAGTCATCGTGACTAGGAAAATATGAAAGATGACAAGATCCTATTCTATAGCCTACACCGAGAGAGAAAGAAGATCGATTCTTGACTTCAATACCCTGGATTGCGCCTCTTCGATGCGCTCAACAAGATATACGGGATAGAACCGAAAGCGAAGAAGGTGAATTACACTACTTGCATGATTGACGTGATGGTGGATCACCGTTAGAGTGTTCGTGTTTGATCTTTCAGGGATCAAGCCCGCCCCCCATGGTGTTGGTGTCACTGTTCATACAGTATACGCATACGGGGAAGACAATCTCACGTCGCTCACGAAACACGATGATATACCTACAGTGTCTTGAAAGTTGAAAAGGATAGGTTGGAGAAACAGTAAGATTCTCTGCTTCTTTTATGTCTGATAGTTTTTCACTCTAGTACCCCACTCCATCCATTACATGTTGCTAACAGTTACAGATGAATGGTTACTCCCCTGAACCGTAAGGAAGATACGGGATAGCTTCAGAATTGGCACCGCCAGCTTGAGCGCTACACACATATGAATGACCGCTCCTATGAACCGCAAATATGATTCCGCCGCCAGCTTAAGTGCTATACATGACAGATAAATAAGATCTCCCCTGAACCGCAAGAATGGTCCGGGATAGCTTCGGTCTCCACGCCGCCAGTTTGAGCTATTCTAGCAATCCCACTAGCGTAAGTTGTGCGCTCTGTGTCTCAGTGGTAAAGTACTTACTTCGATGCTTGTATAGGTAAACCGTGGGGTGCAAAAAGTTTAGTCAATAGTAACCAGTCTCCATAGAGATGTTCAAATGAACAGCTGGACTTATCGTTTTTCGAGATACTACTAGTGTTGACACTGGGTGCTTTGCAAAGCTTGTGCGATAAGAAGATTTGAATAAAAGAACATGAGGAACTCGTCAATCTCGACTCTATATATTCGAGTTCTCATTTAGTACCATAGTCGACCTGGTGAGACTATCGACTCTGCCCTGAAACGGGGAACGAGGGGAAGGGAGTGATTCTAGGCAACCAGAGTCGATTTGGGGTATTTTACACTGGAAAACGCAGTCTTGACATACCAAAAAGGTTTGAGGCGAATTAAGCAACAGGTTTACTCTCAAAAACTGCTCAGCGTTTGTTCGATACCACATTATAATGATAAAAAGTCCTCGTATCTCTAATCGTACGTGGCTTAAAGGCTCTATTCTGTTTCACGGCCAAGCGTGCGAAGCGCGATTATGTCGAGCAATCCAGAGGGGAGTGGCTCAAGCTGAGTCAGTGTGGGTAGCAAGAGAATTATAAATACTCATACCTTTCCTTGACATCCTTACAACCGCCTTTCAATCATCCTACTCTAGACTGATATATCTTCAATTACTCAGCAGCATGGCAAAGGTCGCGCGACAAAGTTCGGATTTGTTTTCTGGCACCCGCGAGCAGCGACAATGGCAGTTCATGAACATCAGCAAGCCAATCCAGAGGCAAGAACGGTCTTTTAAAAGCACAGTGCGTAGCAACGCGATGCGAAATCATCAGCGAACCAAACATGGTGCTTTTGGTGTGTTGCTTCAAGTCACATCAGTGGTCAGTTCCAGTGGACAGACATCACATATAGCGAGCTCAGACAAGGGAGAAGCCACCGAGGACGCTGCGATAAAGTCGAAATGTCATAAAGACGTGGCCCTTAAGGTTATAACAAGACGGTCGAGAATGTGCCGTCATCCCGTACACAAACAACCGGCTCGGAAATCTCTAATTTCTGTGGAACCAGCTAGTAGAGCAAAAGCTGAGAGTAATAAGAGAATGGCGAATATGTCTTCTTCTTCCCCTGTAACGAAAGACGACAGATCTGTTTCCAAAATTTGCCGAATCTCGATGCGGCAGCATTCGACTTTGGGTCCACAAAAGCTCTTTGCGACTGCTAGATTTGATTATCCAAATACTCTTCGACCCCATTTTTAGGATCTACTCCCTCATTGCAGGTGAAACAATCTCTTGAAGTCATTCTGAATCGATGGATCTTCTTATTAATAAACCACCTTCTCAACAAATGTTTTTGCCGATACATCTTCTTGGCTCCCATGAGCTCGATGACTACGAATATAGTTGTTGCCTTTCATCTTGGCTGATTTCCACGTCGAAAGATCTGATCTGCTGGGTCACGATGCATTTGATTTTGTGGTGTTAGACTCTCGGTTATAATACTACGTAGCTAATAAGCATCCTCCTAAGTTGATATGGTGCTTGCTCCAGCTCTTCTTCCTCTAGACAAGGCCCATGGTAACAGTCCGATAAAAGTAAACTGGACCCCACAGGCCCTGGAAGGCCCTGTGTTTCTCCACACCACGCTCTTGCTGTCTGCGTTCATATTGACATCCTGCGCAGCGAACTAATCAGCCCCCAGTCCCTTCTGCACGGAGGAAAGACCATTCACTTGGTCAGCCAGCATCTGAGGTCCAAATTGACCGTGACTGATCATACCATTGCAGTAGTGGCATATCTGGTAGCCACTAGTGCAGGTTCCTCCAGAGCAACCCTAATTCCAGCATTTCGCTAATTGGAATATCCAAAATTTAACAGGAGATCTGGCGAACTTGCGGATACACCGATCTGAACTGAAGAAATTAGTGAAGACCAGGGGTGGACTGCGAAATCTGGGTTTCAATGGATTGTTGCATTCGTTTATCTGTTGGTATTTCACACCGCAGCGTAACCCCTTCTAAGAGATCTATCGCTAATAGGTTCCTTCCAAATAGCCAAGACTTGATCTTCGCTGAGATCACGTCCTTCAAAACTCTCTATGCTCAAGTCAGATATGACGCGGCCAACTTACGACTAACTCCATGATGCATGAAGCTCAATATTGTCTAGTTCCGAAATCTCACTCAACAGCATTCCCGGCAACTTGCCGTTAATATTCCGTGACTTGCGCATCCTTACAGCTGTACTTAATAGATTCAAATACGGGATTGAGGCCTCGACGAATGACATGATGGCGTCTAGTCGAATGCGCTCGGCGGCTGAACATCGTCTGCTCTCGCTGGAGGAACGTCAAGAATCTGTATCAGGTCAATTGAAGCTTGACGATTATGTGTATGACTCTTTTGTCGTTGGGATTCAAATCTACATAAACTTGGTTTTACGCAACTACGGACCCGACTTCGCTCTTCTGCGAACGCTCAAGCGGAAGCTTATGGGTCTCCTATACAAGCACGAGGAGCTTTCCGTAAGTAAAAGCCACCGCTCGGTATGAATTATTCCCCTATGGATTCTATTCATGGGTGGTATGGTTGCTTTGAACGCTGAGGAAACGACAAGTTTTGCGCAGTTCATAGCCAAAACTATGAGGCAATCAGCATTACAAGGTTGGCCAGAGGTCGAAAAATCCTTGACACAAGTGCTATGGACCAAGTATCTTCAAAGAAGTGCTTTTCGTGCTCTGTGGAATGAGGTTGAGGGTCTTATGAATGATGGGAATTACCAGAACAACCGGGATTATTATCTTATGAGCTATAACACGGCTCCAAAAATCGATCCTACCGCCTGCCAGGGCCTTGTACCTGCTCAAAGCTTGGTGACATTATCGGACCGGATCGAGGGCTACGACAATGGGATCTTCGGGTCTTTTTGTTGGGGTTATAGTGCTATAATAAAGATCAAAAGTTCAAAGATGATTGCCGCGCTTACAAGAAGGACGATAGAATCGTCGTAAGAGTGGTGCGACCATCATTCCACATCGATCAAGCGGTCAAGAGTCTTTTGATTTTCTTTCCTATCACAAAGATGCAGAACATTCTTTCCTTAATCTTGATCTTTCGCTTTAGTATTTCCCCCCTCGCAGGTACTTGCTTCATCACTAACCTTCCAACGTATCTTTCACAATATCCCCCGCGGCCTCTTCCCCACCTCTCCACTCCCTATTCCTCCACTTGGCTCCCTCTTGTCCGCCCTTCAACCCCGTTTTCTTCTCAGAGAGACCCTTCCCAAAGAACACAGACACCCCCAAACACGCCCGATCCATGCTACCCATTAAATTATATACCTCATGCGGCAACTACACCTCTGCGCAGACATATTAGCAGCATCCGTTTCTGACGTGCCGGCATGCGGTAATGCTGCTGTCGGGGTTGTGGTCAAGAACTCCAGTGTTAGAAACGAGGCCTGTTGTGGTGACGTTGCTATGGGGTGCGTGATCGTGGTTGGGGGGTTTTTTAAAGATGGAGGCAGGCGCTGGGAGCCGCGCTGCACACACATGCATACGCCATCACCCATCGTCCACAAGCACGAGCTCATGACCTGTGTGCTCACAGCTCTCATTCATGACGGACTTGCTCGAATCACGCCCCTCTGCGCTTCGGCCTTGTAATGTATTGGCCCTTCTCAGCTAGATACGCCCATGTTGACTCGACTGGAAGTCAATATTGGGAAAGTAGACCGTATCGAGATACCAGGGCTGCCAAATTTGGACAGAGCTGCGTTGGTAACGGCTCTTACGCGGTAAAGAAATTTTATCGTCGCAGTTGTGGGTGATTGGGCTAAGAAATAGAGGAAGAGGATGAAGGGAAGGGTGAGGAGAAGGTGAGGAAGTGGGGATGCTGAAAGTTTAAGTGTTGCGGAAGGATAGAGAGGAAGATGGAAGAGCTCTTTACTACATATAGCGACGTAAGGGCAAGTGGAAATGGGATTTATCTCTTTCCATGACTTATAGAAGCATCTCTTGCATTTACTGAAAGATTACCGCAACACCATCTTCACAAAAAGAAGTGAAGTTTACAGCTTGTGTAGATGCCATTTGTGTAAGCCATCAGGTGCTTATGATGGGTTGAGGGTGAATTCGTGCGATAGGTTCAAGCTTGATGACTGAATGGTAGGAATGAAGACAGTGTAGACACTGCAAAGAAAGCGTGGGAGGGAAAGGAAGGGTTGTGACGTAGAGAAGGTGATCGAGAAGGGTGAAGGGATGGATATGTAGGTATGGTAGATGTGAATGTATCGCTGAGGTATGAAAGCCTGACAGCACATGGTTTCCGTAGATCAGTTCTCTTTTCAGGAGTTATAAGAGGTCGATCAATAACGCTGCAGCTATACTTTGTATACGAAAAGAAAAGCAATCAAGCCTTTCGTCATTGTCTTCAAATTGTTATCGTATATGCTTTCCCATGCATGAAGTGTTTAAAATATCTAGCTTTGTTGCTGTTCCGAACAATGAAAACAGATTGAAGATGGTTATAAACGTGTGTTCTGTACAGAGGGTGTCATAATGATGTTCCGTCAATCATGAGAGGGACAATTGTTGATGCGATGCTCGACATAATCTCTAATTCCTTATAAGATATTGTAGTCTTTCGAGTCAAACTATGCTAAACCGAATCAAGTGCACCACGGCCAGATCTTTTGATATTTATGTGAGATCGCCGAGATACTCAGATGTGTGCAAAATATTCATCGCCAGAAACACGTACACGAGAAATGAGTGGTTGAGAAAAGTTGATTCAGAGTTTCAACGTCCAAGGCGCGGCTGTAAAACAATCATGGTTGAAGGTGTTGAATTACAACGGGCGAAAGAGATCTTGAACAGTATTAAACACACACCTTCTGAGTTCATGATGTTGAGAACGGGATATTATGTCTGAGGCTTAACAAGATTTCTTTCGGTTCCCTCAATTCAGTGTCTCGGGGGTAGGCCGAGGGACTGGCAAAGGCCGGCTGACTGGTATGAAATTAGTTGTTGCTATTGATTGTGTTGCTGGCCTGGGTATCTTCTTTGGTGGCTATGACCAAAATGTCCTGGCAGGTGTTAACGTGGCTCCGGACTACTTGGTAAGGAAGACGCTCTGACGGAGAGAACAGAACACCCAGAGCTGATCCCTTTTCCAGACAGTCATGTCTTCTGGTTACACCAATGCTGCAGGATCTGTTGTCACTGCTCTCCGGTACGCAAAGCGGTATCGTTGCTATCTAATATCTTGGTACTTCTATCAGAACTTTCCTAGGCGGCTTTGTCTCAGATCGTATCGGGAGAATCCAAACATTGACTATCGGCTGCTTCTTTGCCATTCTCGGTGCAGCACTACAGGTATGTTCCTGCTGTGGAAGTACCCCTAAAATAACATGCTTGACTCACAACGCCATCTCGGCCGCTGCTTTTAACTCTCCCTAGATTTTATGTGCGAGGATCATTACCGGAATGGAAACTGGTATCTTTAATGGGATCCTGCCCGTGTGGTCAGCAGAAAGTAGTCATAAAGACACCAGAGGTTTCTTTGTTTCCTTCGAGTTTACTCTCAGCTACGTTGGCCTCATCACTACCTATTGGATGTAGTATGGAGTCAGCTTCGTTGATAATGGAACCGGAAGCTTCCGCTGGCGATTCCCTCTCGCTATTTAGATTCTGCAAGCAGGAAGAAGCCTTCCCAATGCCAGCGTCGACTACTAACCCCTAAATAGACCGATGGTCTTTTTTTTTTCAAGATTCTCGTCATGCCTGAGAGCCCCTGATGGCTCGTGAAAGCCGGACGCATCGACGAAGCTAGGATGATCCTTGGACGACTCCGTGGGAAGGGTGACCCTAAAGATCTTAAAGCTTTCGAAGAACTTCGAAAAATCGTGGCAGCTATTGAGCTTGAGCGCCAAAATAGTAACCGGTACGGTTATATCTTAATGTTGACTAGAAGGGTAAGTGGTAAGCTTCATCTTGGCGGTCCTGTTTAATTGTCGTTGTGGCTTTTGTTCTTACAAGCTTGATTGTTTCCTTCTTCTTGATCTAAAGGGAGGCCTGCAATAAGTAAACGTTACTAACACGTACTTGCAGAACCGGCATTACGACTATTACAGTTTACCATCTTAACATGTTTACCCTTGCAGGGTACGGCACAAGGAAGAGTCAGTTGCTTGTTGGTATCAACAACATCGGCCCTTGTCTCTGCTCTCTAATTGGAATGGTGTTGATTGATAGAGTCGGTCGTCGATGGATGTTGCGGGTTGACGAAGTGGGACTTGATGCCTGGATGTTCCTTGAAGTATATATCCCGCACCTCCTGGGAATAATAATTATGCTAACATGCATGTCATCAGACTGAGATGGTTGCTATGTTGAAGAAACAAGTTGTGGGCTCTCCAGCTGCCACCCATGGGGTGCTACCTCAGCATTCTTCGTGTTTTTCTTTACTGGCATCTACTTGGCTTAACGTATCCTTCGTCTACCCAAATGAAACATTCCCCTCAAGGGAAATGCCTTTGGTACTGTCGGCTGGTGGTCTGGGTTGTGGTACGGTTGCTCTCCTTGTCCCGGTGTGGTTTGCTTGCAAGTCTTCCCACTGTTGCACTATTTGCATGAATCTAATGCGCCCTCATCCAGCAATATCACAGTACACTTTCCTTGTCCACGGTATCGTCGACTTCTTCACCATCCCAGTGGTGTACTGCCTCTATCCCGAGACGAAGAAAGGCAGCCTCGAGGAGATGGACCCGCTCTTCGCGTCTGATAAGCTATGGGTACGGGAGGCCGAGAAGGAATTTGCACGTCTCAAGATGGAGCATACGGATATGCTACACGTCACTTCTGATGGCTTTGATGTCGACAAGAAGGATGGTGCACGTATTATTGAAGGCTCGGGGCATTCGTCGGCTTGACCTGGTTGCTCAGAATGTTGTTTATAGCTTCACGTCCATGACTAATATTGTTGGCCAATGGGAACCTTCCGTTTTTATCTCGGAATTAAGCTCGGCATTTACGGATATCCGTCCACCCTCATATTCCCGTGATATCACCACCTCCTTCTCAACCTCAACCTCGAATACACTGTCGCTCCTGTCTAGCATTGTGAGGGCGTACCTCCTACAATGGCCCATAATCTCCTTGATCTACCTTACGAGGTGCTGCATCGGATTTTGACCAATGTTGATCCTTCTGATCTGGCTCGATTATGCTGTTGTCGTGCTCTAGGTAGCTTCATCAAGAGCGATCGCCTACTCTGGAAGGAACTATACCTAAGAGACTTTGTAGGTCTTATTCAACTCTGCTTGACGATATTGCTGATGTGTTCAGGATAATCCAGCCCATGAACTACATGGTAAGTCGAATAATGATGAGCTATCGTGGGACAGAGAGCTGCAGAAGCTCGTCAAGCTTCGCAAGATCCTAGAGTCCACAGATGCCGTTATGAAGGTATTCTCATCTTTCAGATCCCATCAAGATGTTACCAACACCTAGAATAGGAAAGGCATAGCGAGATTATCGCCAACTCCATAGACTCTCTATTACAGTCATGTAAGGGAAATGCGACTTCGAAAGCATCTCGCAATCTCGATTTCCTCGATGAACAATTCCGCATGGAGCAGAACATTCTAACCATTCTTTGCGGCTCCTCTCTTTACCAATGGGCCACATTGCATGCATCTAGTTATCCTTCCCAATGTAACCATCAACAGGAAATTATGGAGGCTACCTCCGAAGAGTCAGATGACTTGAGCCATGTGTTCGTAGGTCGCCACGATAGCCACACTGCTACTCCTAGGAGCCAACTCGGCCCAAACCTACCACCTCTGGTAGCAGCCAGCGGACCAGATAGGTTACTTCTCAAACGTCAACAAATCTGCGCTAAACTACATTGCCTATATGGTGTACCTGTCAGATATATCCAGAAAAATCCTACAACCAATTCCCGGTACAACTTACGCTACAATAACCTACCGATCCATCCTTACGTACGCTCGCGAGTCTACGATCTACGGCAGCACACGGATGGTACCTTCTGGGGACCCTTCATTGATGACGGATCGCTAGAAGTAGATTGGGAAAAGCTTGAGTCAATAATGATAATTCTAGACCATAATATGAATCTCAACAAACGTGACGCCGGCCCATATTCCGATCCTATTCCAGCTTGGGATCAAGCTTTTGCTGGTGCCCACCCCTACAGCTACTTTCCTAAGTCGTACCACCTACCGAATGAGCCAATGGTATCTTTGGAAAGCCAAGATCCGTATAATGTCACCGGCACCTGGTTGCGTGTTGTATGCTTTCTTGACTATACAGAGCTTTACAACTTTAATTTTCCCGAAGAACAGCCTGCATCTGGTCAGCCACGGCCACCACTTGATAGGGAAGAGGCCACTCGCTTCATCACTATGAAGATCCGAGTTACGAAGATCAAACCTCCAGGAGAAGACGATGGCCAGGACCTTCCAGTTGTTCACTTCAAAGGCATCTCATCAGCACTAAGACCATCGTGGGACCCAAATGCCAACTCAAAAATTCGAGGTTAAATACACAGTATGAATTGGTAAGGCAGTGTACTGACTTTCCACTTAGGGACTGTGAGATTGACACCCAAAGGCGAGGTCAGATGGACGACAATGTCCGTCATCCACGGGTCAGTTCACGAATCAGCATCAACTCCTGAGACGCCAGAACAAGTGGCAGAAAAATGCTGACTTGAAATTTACAAGCGAGGAACGATGGCGGAGCGAAGGTGTTCAAATAGGCGGCATACAATCTGCTCGAGGGGTCTTGGGTTATTGGTTTGACAAGTAAGTCACTGGCCAAGTATTTGCGCACTCAATTTTGAAGGCTTGGACTTAGGGATTACGACCAACATGGTCCCGCTGGCCCCACGGCTTTCTGGAAGTGCCACGATGGCATCGAAGAGAAGAAAGGTACCGACTAGGCACCCATGCAACATATTCGATGCCTTTGCATGTTCTCATTATCTCAAGCAAGCCTTCTAGAGCTTCGATGCTCGTATATAATGTTCTATGTGGTGCATGCTACAGTATCACACCATGCTTTGAATATCAATACTGATTCAACCAACCTCACTCCTCAAACTTCAAGGTTGATGTCATCTCATTTTTGAGAATGTGTCTTAATAAATGTGTAAGAATCTACTTACCTTCACTGATATTTAAAAAAACAGGAGACTCCAATACTAGACTACTGATCACATCGACATCAGCATCTTCCAACTGAAGTCCAGGATGCTAAGCTCCCGATGGATACCAAGATTCTATACGCCTAACAGTACCGAGGTCGGCAACATTTATGAGGCCACTCATCAGACTGTTGTGCCCGTTTTTCCTGTCCATCCCTAGCCCACTGTATTCGTCTCGAAAGGAGCCAAGGGACCATTTTTCGAAGTCAGAAAGTGCCCGCTCGGGTTTTTCGGACAGTCCAGCACCAGCCTCGCCAACACCAGCCTCGCCAACACCAGCCTCGCCAACACCAGCCTCGCCAACACACCCCCCTGCTATTCTGGCCCCAGCAGTAAGCCTTTCTCCTGCAGCTCTGTGAACCACTTCACGTCCTTTGCGTCTTGCGACGTTGATAGTCCGACCGCTACATCTCAGTATCAAGCATTTCAGACTTGACCGAAGCACAAATGATACCAGCTCTTCGACCGATAGCGCGAGGGCTAAGAGCTCTTTTTGCGCCCGATCCGGTGAAGAAAATACTTGGACTAGATTATACTAACGTGGTTGCAATTGTGCATACTTAGGCTTGCTGCAGAACGAGCAGGGATGGGATGTACAGAAGAACAGATGTGGCATCATGCGCTGGAGTTTCAAAATGGAAACGGTGAAGGGTCCGCCGGGCAAGGCTTTCTGGGCGGTACGAAGCAATCCTAGGCTCGCGTTAATCAGGGAAGGAAGATACGCAGAGGCGGAAGCAAATGCGCGCCTTCCGCTACCAGTCTTAGAGCGCAGTATGAGAAAGATTAGCCCACAGAGATTGGGACTGCAGAGGCAGCTGACGGAGATTGCGAGGCAAGCAGGGCAGGGGAAAAGACAATGGACTTGAAAAGGACTATGCGCCCAAGAATGTGGGGAAATGAGGAAATGCTCGGCAAGAGGAGTTGGAGGCTATGCGGGAAGGGTGGCGGCAAAGCTACATCCGCGAGGGTTGATGTCAAGGACTGCAGTACTACGGTAGGGCCGGGCTGCAGGGGTCAAATGCATCGCTATTTTGGTCCTTCATACGCGTTCAAACCACTATATTTTACACACGCGTCCAAATCATCATACAATTTACAAGTAATTATGGAAACTTCAGTTCAGACCTCAGCTCAGGCCTCAGTTTCAGAGGCTCCAGAGCCTCCGTCGACCCCTAAATCGCATCTTACACGTGATGAACGCATCAAAATCAACACGCTTCGCTCCGTTGGCTGGACCTACGAAGCAATTGCAGCCTACATGAACTGAAGTCAACGTCAGGTGCAGTACACTGTTAGTGAGCCAAAAGTCACACCCCAAAAACGTCCTGGAAGGCCAATAGTAGTATGTCAACAAGACGTGGATACAATCGTTGACTTCGTCACGTCTACTATATCAGGTCGTCAAATGACCTGGTCACGCATACCTAAAGCTTTAGGCATGACATACATCACCACCACGCGTCAGGTATTCGATATCCTACGGAGCTGAATTTTCTCGTTATGTAGCTCGTAAGAAGCCTCCCATTTCAGAGACCAATCGACAGAAACGTTTGACCTAGGCTTTGGAACACGTGGATTGAACACCAGATCAGTGGAACTCTATACTTTGAACAGATGAGACCTGGGTCACAGGTGATAATCACTCTAAAACCTATGTCACCAGAAGATCAGGTGAAGAGCTGGATCCTACATGTGCCGTGGACAAGATACCGAAGAAACAAGGATGAATGTTTTGGGCTGTTTCTCAGGGGCTTTGGGCAAAGGCCCAGGCTTTTTCTGGGAGAAAGAATTTGGGACTATTGGTCAAGAAACCTACAGTTGACACGTTGTACCGCTCATACATGGCTGGCTACACATGCACCCGAAGCTACTATTGATGCAGGACGGAGCTTCTGGTCACAGGGCTAAATTCACGCAAAATGAGCTGAAAGAACGCGATATACATCCTATATTTTGGCCTCCATATTCACCTGATTTGAATCCCATCGAGTCAATATGGGACTGGATGAAGGATTATCTACAGAGGAATTATGGTAATCCAAAAATGAACTACAAACAGCTTCGTAATTCAGTGCAGGAGGCCTGGAACGAGGTTCCTGAAGATCTGTTGGAGTCATTAGTGGGCGAAACGAGGAGTACTTGTACCTGTATTGGTACGAGTAAACGAAGTTGGTATTCTCCGCCCCATAGGGCTGAGCCATGCCAGTACACTTTTCACCTCCAGATACTTAGCTTTCCATCGCTTCAACAACCTATACAATACTGACATTCTATCTGTACCTTGTACATCATCTAGCAGATTAGTTACTACTAACTCAAGGCATTTTCTCTGAGTTTAGTCTAAACATAGTCGTCCCACTTTGCAGATACGTGCATAATCTCTAATGCCATGTTATGAGGGATTGAATAGTTGCTTTCTCTTCATCAGTGTCGTGTCTTTAGATGTATGTCTTGCAACAATAGCACAGTACTTAACCACTCCTTTCTTTGGGCCCTATGTTCGAGTTCTGCCAGAGACGAAGAAGCATCGTCAGAGGGTGATGGTCTGTGGAGACAGAAGGCCGCCCAAGTCGAGAATTTGTATTCCCCCACTTTGAATCTCTATAGAGTGTTACTATCATATTGATGCGCGTCGGGTACTTGCAAACGCTTCTGCAGTCGCTTCTTCTTCGTTCCCGTGGGCTTTTGAACGGAATCGACTTTATGCGACAAGTTGAAATCGCGCAATCTATTTCAACTCCCCTTGCACTTGGAAATTTCTCGACTGTTCACTTCTGCAACAGGAAAGTAGAAGCTTTGCTTGTCTCAAGAGCCAAATTAGAAGCAATTCATCATGAAGAATTTAATTCTATACCTCTTTAACATAACATTCATTCTCTCGTATAGAGTTCTTGCCATTCCATTCAATCTCGACATAGGACCATCTCTTATACTCTACAACTCAAGCGTACCCGTTCAGAATCGGGGTATTCATTGCTTCCGACAGATACCAACGGACCCTTCGCCCACCAAAGACGATTGCGTGAAGGCTATCGACAAGATGCTGGTTGACCCAGATCTAACAAAGGTCAAAACCTGGCAAGTTCCAAGATCTTACGCTACAGTCAAATCATGGACACATGGCACGTGCTCGGTCGAAGTTGGGGTTTGGGAACCTGCTGCGCCCCCGGTCGGCATAACGGACCGCTTCACGATTTGGTCATGTGTGGCAAAAGCGCAGGCGATTGTACAGGAGTGTCTGCGCGCAGAAAACGTGGGAGGAAGGTCGGAGATTGGCTCGAAACGAATCTTTCAAGTCACGGTCACGTCCCCCAGACAAGTGTCTTAACCGCCCATCTTCTTCATACTCGCTCATGCTCGACTGGGTGACATCGGCAGGGGAGCGATTGGGGAAGAAAGCGACAGCCGTGGCGAGCGGAGAGCAGGCGTGGTGGCAGTATGCTAGTCTTGCTTTGGTTTTCCTATCCAACGGCTTTAGGGAAAGAGTACTTTCGCTCCCTCGTTTAGCTCCGTCGAATATATCGCTTACGGCTGGGGAAGTCATCGCCATCCTGACGGGCTCTGATGCCTTGCAGATCTGAAAGGTCACTAGCGGTTGCGACGTAGGCCTAAACGCGTATGGGAAAAGATCATGTATATCTTCTGTGCTTGAAGTTGAAGCTCTTGAGTGCTATGGGTTTTGGGATTGAGAAGGGTCATATTATAGCAAAACTGTAGCCTTATTCGGGCGCTCAAAAGTCGCCATTAGAAGCATCGAAGAACTTCAGTGAGCTAGAATCAAAGCCTCTCCAGCTATGCAAAATCAAACCGAGCCAACCATAATCCCACACGCTTTCTGTATCCTTGATGATGTTGCTCTGCAATCGTTATGTGTTTCCCGGCAGCCACAAGATATACTGTATGCCCGCGCACTGTGATTGCTTCAACCCATCCCACCCCATACGCAGCCTACATCGAAGTGATGAACATCAAAGCACATAAGGATAGAGAACACACGAAGATCGGTACAACGGGTAAATATTAAATGATTTCCAGATCAGAAAAAGATTCGCAGTGTATATATAGCACAGTGGGAAACGACTTAGGTCTGAAGGAATCACATGCCTCTCAAGCATGAGGTGGGGGACATAGTGCCGTCTATCAGCCAATCTCTCATGCTGAGGTTTGACAGCGCCGGGAACAGTCCCAATTGCGCAATGGTTGCTCCCGTGATCGAAGGAAAAACGGTAACATTCGACGTCTCTATTAATCAACTCTCTGATCTGAGATAGGCCACCTTACAGATGGCAGCGTTGGTTTCTATACTATCTTTAGCCAATCGTGGTGGAGAGCGTAAAGAGACTATAGCAAAAATAATTGGAGTGGATGATGCGCATGCTCCGCCACTAGCACTGCTGGCTGTGGCCCGTCGACATAGAAGGAGCAAGTACGTGTCGCATGTACACTTGGCAAGAGAAATTTTCGGAGGAGCAGCTGATCTAGAATTTTGGACTGGTCAGCAGCTATGAACGGGAAAAGGAGCAAAGTCTGATTACATGTACAAGCTCCAACCGGAAAAAAACATGCACGAGCAACAGAGTAGGATCTACAAGATTATTCCCAGGTAATACTCAAACAGGAGAAGATTCCCAATACTCGACAGCGTAACGGTTCTTCCACCTCTCAAACTTTAGCTTATGGTATTTTATCCGCCTTCATTTGTGCCATCATGGCATTCTTAATGACTGTGTGGCCGTCGATGTCAGGATGAAAGGGACGTAATCTCCATGCGTCTCATACAGAGCCCGTACCGCTGCTGAAGGCGGACACCGTGCCATTCTTCAATCCGGCCTGAAGAGCGTTCTCAGTGTCGGTGTCGTTGGCGTTTTCGGCAACGGTGAACCGATGGCGAGGCATTCCAAAACCAGACGTTGCTGTTGAAGTATTGCCGGTAGGGTGTGCTGCCGCTTTCGCAGAACCTATGACCATCAAAGCCGGTGTCATTGGAGACAAAACGAACACTTTTGGTGGGATAGTTCTGAATGGTTGTCTGGTAGGCAGTGTTGAGCTTGGCGACAAGGGCGTTGATGTCTGAGCGAAGGACGTGGCTGAGGGGAGGCCAGCTGAAAACACCGAAGGAGTGAGTGTTACACCAATCGTCGTTCAGGTTGAAGAACATGGCATAGCCAGTCACGTAGAGGAGGAAATTGGAGTTTGATTTGACGTTTGCGCTTGCAAGGATATCGTCAATGGTGTTTTTGAGGTCGCCAGATATCACGTTGTCGAGGTACTTGTTGACGACGTCGATGGTTACAGCACAGGCATCTGATCTGCTTGTATCGTTCGCGTAGTTTCTCCTATAGTCGACACCAGCAGAAGAGTGGAAGATACAGGAGTCGACAATGTTGAAAAATTGTAGGAAGAATGAGATAGTGCATGATGAGGTTTGTGAAATGAAGTTAGTGCAAGTTGATGAGAGCCAGGAATGGACTTGTTATAGTAATGTGGGATTGAAGATACATTTACGAAGATACGGCGACGCAATCGGGCAGGGAGGCATCGCATCTCCATGTCCCCAATGCCACTTGACATGAGATAGAGACTGCGTCGTTTAGCCCCCGTACAGTAACAACACAAGAACCAGATGAAAGATAGAATGCGTCGTGAGCGTCTCGTCTGGTATTCAATCATAGACTATGTGGAATGCAGGCATCAAGTACACTCTAGATTCAAGACTCGGTATTATTCAATAGGGGCTGTAGGGAAATCAATCGAGAAGAAAGGAGGAAAAGGGACAGGCCGAAGGCTACTCATAGCCTGAGTCATATCATATATATTAGCCGTAGGTCAGAAAGAACGTCTCCGCGTTTCCCGGACACAGATCTCGAATTATTGATTAGGGATTTCTGCATCTGCAAGACAGCGGCGTAAGAGTATTGACGAATATAGGTGCCATCTTCTCTTCTAAGGCCGAGCATCTTCTATGTGTGTCCCCCTTTCATTGAAAATGAGCAAATGGCTTAGGCGTCGGAGTCGAAAGTCTCGGGCAAAGCAAGAAGGATGCATGCAATGCTCGAAACAGGGAAACTCGATTTGAAGCCGCGAGAGAAAGGATGTCGATGGTGGGTATGAATTGAAACTGTAGGTCACTTCAAAATGGTTGAATCGTTCTGACTAGAGCATCGAGATGGCAATATAAGGCGAGGCGAGATGAGATGTAAGTTGAGTAAGGTTGATGATGGTTTGACATTAGATCAGATACTGACAGGCCATCATAAAAATTAAATATTGGTGCCGCGTTTCACATCCAGAGGGTCGCTAACCTAAAGGGGCTTAAGGGAAGTTGTTAACCCGAAGAGGCTTAGCTACGGAAACACGTCTGAGGTCCTGAGGCAATAGAATCTACACACTTACACCCATCGCTGCTTCAAGTTCACATCGTCCTCATTACACCTCATTGACCATGCAAGCGTCCTTGCTGCTCATCATTGAATTGACCCTCTGCTGCCTTAGCGAGTCGCGATTTATCAAGCAGCAGGCGCCTATGAGGCCCTTCTTGAACTGTGATCCTGTCCACGAAGCAGCAGTCGGCGTAGAATTTGATCTGACGGCATTCTACGGGTGAAGAGACACCTTCAGGAAATCTACACAGCTTTCGATTGACAAAGCGACAGAATTGCTGCCGTGAGCTACCGCAATGGCGAGAGTGAAGGTTGTGAAAGTTGATGGGGAGCCCGAGTATCATGAGTTGTTCATGAGTTGTTCAAGCGTCTTTCTTTGGCGTCTTCCCAGCACCCAACGTGTGTTTCCAGAGACCGCGCAAATGACTGAGCAGAAGCTGATGGCTGTCTTCAGGCCCCCCTACTCCAACCTTAATGAGCTCATCAAAGACAAACCCCGGCAAGTGAAACGCAAAGCTCGCAAAGCCGTTGGTCTGCCCGCTTCCGAAGATGTTGCCGTCCTCGCCGCTATGCTCAAAAGTCTGCAGGACGCAGTTGAAGACCACCTTGGACACGGAACTAGCTCTGCCGCAACGGCAATACCCCACCTTCTCGCGCTTTACAAAGAAGATATCCTGGACGCTTTCGAATACCTCGATCTGCAATTTATCGACCTGCCTTTTCGAGACAAACCACTGCGCGAGACCAGTGCCGCATATGCGGGCTACGGTTTGGGTCTTTGTTCGAACTACACCGATTTGATCACTTGCAAACGGGAGCTGAATAATTGGCCACAGAAGGTAGTAATGGCGGTCTTGTACACCCAGTCCGCGCTCACAGTATCACTCTCCATCACTAAATCGGCCTATTCCCTCTTTGAACCTCAATACCGGCATTTGGAAGACTTTATATTGGGTTATGGCGCCAGACATGACTATTTGAGCCAGGACTATTACTGATTGCTGGTGCGGGACCGCCTTGAAGAGACAATGATACACAATCGTTACGAGAGACCCGCACATGTGCTATTGCTTGGTGAGAATGCTCACGATAAAAAGTTCGCAAGCATTCTAGCTGAAGTGCTAGAGAGCGTGATGCAGAAGAAGCCGAAGGTGTGGCAGGAAGATGCTGAGGGGGTTGCCGCAAAGGGAGTAGCGAAGCTTGCAAAGAGGGCGCCCTGAGATCCGTACAGAAGGAGTGGCAAGGACGACGGCTTCAAAGGCCTGGTAGAAGATATCGATAGTCTGCTTCTAGTCAGCGATAACTCCCTTGCTGAGTAGTCACTACCGCTTTGCTCACGCTTTTTTCCAAGTGATATTTCAATGTTTGACTCTTGATTCTTAACTAGCGACTACCGTCTTGTGCTTGATATAACGGTACGATGGACTGCATAGCCATATTTCAGCACACGCCAAAAGAGAAAGAAGGTGAGGGAACTTTGGCCATTGGGAAGAGCAACCTCCTTGCCGCTTTTACCTTGAACGCCAATAGTTATCCTCGTGTAGTATCGCCGCGACGACCTGAAGTCTTTAGCATATATGCTTCTCAACTTCCTCAGCGGTTTTCTCCACGGCAGAGCCTCTAGGCCACGAATCAACGACAAAAGGAGCAGCTCATCTTGGCCAAGAGAGGGACAATCAGTACGGAAATTCTGTGCGAGGGCCTTTCAGCAAAATTTGGCACTCATTTCAACCATGTTCGTCTCATGGCTTTGCCGACGTTCTAAACAGGTTGCGCGAATCGGATTTTATAGGTCTGCTATCTACTAGGGAGATTCTGAGGCTGAGCGGCGCCCTTTAATGCTACAGCAATTTACGGAAACTTTAGCTGAGACATCTGCACCGCCTCTTCGGACTTAGCCCTAATGCTAAACCAAACTTGTAAGAATTGGAAAAAGACTACATCGTCACCAAGAATAGACACGATCCCTATAGAGAAACCGACCTGCATCTGCATCTCGCTCCCATTTTACAAAGCTCATAATTGTCTCTCCTGAAACTCGTGGATCTTCAGCTTTGCCTCGTCCACTCCTGACTTCTTCGCTTTGACCACGAAGATTTCATCGTACGATTTCGGGGTTCACGGCGAATACCTTTAGGGCTGTGCCGTTGTACTCAATCGACTCCTGCGACGCAATTATATTAAGAGCGACCTTGCTTGCTCGATAAGCTTTTCCATTCGACAGGCTGCAGTAGATAATCGAAGTGAGATCAAAAACCCTGGCCATTGATCCCACACCATTACTCACGTAGACGAAGTATGACGTTGAAGATCGAAGCAATAATAGAACTAGTCTAAATGCTACAGAAACCACCATCGATTCAACAACGTTGATGTTCAAGCATACTTGAGGCGAGTTTTAAACATCTAGATCGCTACCGTCGACTGCGACGTCGTCGACTAGTGCGTTCAGTCATCCAAATTTTTCATGGATAAATGTGACGGTTTGTTCGATTAATCTTTCGTCGATGATATCTAGCTGCACAGTCGACAGAGGGCCTTTTGTACCAGCTGCCTGAGTATCTGACATTGCATTCTTTGCTTTTACTAGGGATCGACTGGCCGTGATGACACGAAAGTTCTCCGATGTGCAGGCTATCACATTTGCTGTCGCGAGGCTCACTTCAGAATTGATCCCTATAACGTTCTTGTCAGCAGCTGATTAATCTCAAGTTTACACCTGATACTCTCACTCACCAGTAATGAGAACGACTGTTGAAGCCATTTCCAAGATATTTAGAGAACTAACGTGCGATGTTTTAGTTGAACCGATCAAAATACCCAGCCGCATATCACTCTGCTGAGTTACATTCGAGCTGCATGAGCTAGTCCATCTCGGGAGAAACCCACGAGGAATCGGACGAGGTTAAGATCTTTCCTTAACATCGAAAACATGCAATGTCATAACTTAAAAGAGCCTGAACCCCTTCGAGAGATACATGCGAGGAATTGATATGCATTATGCATGCTTGCAGAGAATCTATAGTTGTTCTAAAAAACACGTCAAGAACAGAATATTCTGCTTGTATACGTCGCATCGACTGTTTTTGATCCTTTCTCTTTCCCTAGCATGACCCTGACGACTCTTTGGATCAGACTGAGAAAAGTGTCATGCCATTTTCGAGTGCAGGATGCCAGCCATGCAAGATTCGACGGATCAAGGCAAGCGACCCGTTGCGCTTCTACAAAGGTAGCTAACTCGTCACTGCAGTGTGATGAGACTCAGCCAGTATGTCAGAGATGCATGAAATTTCAGCGAAATTGCTATGAAATGAGAGTCGGACAAACTTATCCCGTGATCCACATCGAGAACTCCTATGCAAGCGGTTCCAAAAAGCGCCCCAGAGGATCTCGCTCGACTTCGACAGTAGAGACCTCGGCAGTAGAAACTTTCACGATAGAGCTAACTAACAATCTAAACGTCGTACTGCAACCTCCACTTGTCGATCTGAAATCACAAGCAATTATGTACTACATGCACTATCATTTACAGACACTGAAAGACGTCCCAAACGTTTCAAAGAGTCTTTCTGATGATTTGATGTCAGTATGAATGTCTAGAGCGAAGTTTCCGATACTCGATCTTGCTCTATCTTTCATGACCCTAGCGATGTTTTCGCGAACGCAGCGGCATGAACCGGCAGCCATAGAAGCTTCTAGGAAATATTATCGACTTCTACAAATTGCACAAGCGACAATCCTGTCTTTGAATAAGGGAAATATTGACGCCTACTTGCTTGCGATCTATTTCATGAGTCGGTACGAGGATTCAGTACACTGTCCTAGTCATCTCAATCGGAAAACTTCATTTAATACGACGATTCAGAGCTTCTTGCATCATGACGGGGCGTTGGCAATACTGAGTGTCTGGAAAGACCATCTCAGTCACAGTCGGCCGGCGACGGATGTCATTAAGCATATCAGACGTGAGATGATCAGATCCGCTTTGTTAAGACATCTCGCGTTGCCGGGATGGATGCTACAAGGCGGCTCTTTCGGCGAGCATGACTTAGAGCTTGAGTATGGTGACATCATTGTACGAATTACCGGTGTCCGTCAGCGATTGTCCTCGCTTCTTCAGGACAATATTAGCCCACAGCGCACATCTTATAAGCTCACTTTAACAGCTGAAGAGCTCAATAAAGAGGCGCAAGACATTGATAAGGCGCTGCAAGACTGGAGAACCCACTTCCCAAGCACTTGGTGTTATCAGCGACATACTCTATCGAATCCTTATCCTTGGCCTATGCGAGATTTCTATTCCCCAGTAGTCTACAGCTACTCAAGTTCTGCATACGCAGCCGTCTGGAATCTATATTATGCCACGAGAATGCTTATCAATGATACACGCTTGAGGATACTTGCACTCAGTCACCCGAGTCCAGACGATTTGTCTCCTGAGCAACGTTTGGAATGTCTTTCTCATATAAAAATCATGGCAAATGATCTAGCATCTAGCGTGCCCTTCTGTCTCCAAAGATTCAAGGTTACAGATAATTGCAACTCGTCTTCCCATCAAAGTTCGATCACGCTGAGCGCAGACGAGGGCATCAATTCATATATGGTTAGTCTGATAGTATGGTCTTTGACTATTGCTTCGGGCCTTGGAGCTGGGGATGCGGATATCAAGCAGAGATTGTGGTTCAAATCTGAGCTCGCTCGCCTTGGAAGAATAGTGGGCGTCGGAGTTCTTGAATGTGCCGAGACTGAGCAATGGCTTGAATTTTAATGAGGGTAGGTTATAATGATGACATAGCCCTGACCTCGGTTTCGCAGCCCGAGGGTCTCTTCTCGTTGCCTGAAGGTATCATTCCTATGGTTCTTTTTAAGTTCTATGGTTACTTCAGCCGTCGTACAGCGTTACAGACCTAATTTCTCTCTGAAGGTACTTACGAGGAATTGATATATTGAAGTGTAACTTGAACGATAGATTTAAGATCGTTCTGTAGCAACGAAATCAGATGAGGTCACGAATACAGCCTCGCGGCGCGCCAGGAACTTGAGCAACAAAAGAATGTTAACAATTTTCATTCTCTAGCCAAGAAATTTCCTGCAACATTGTCAACTTCAAATAATAATTTGCATAATTCGTTAACCTTACAGATCTTTCATTACAGCTATGACACATCAACTCATCAGGATGAAACTCAACCCTTCAGGGAACACAAGCCTTCGTTATAAGGTCACAATGTTGTTCTACGAAGAGTCAAAAGTTCGGCTGAACTTCGAGGCTGCTCTCAAGTTCGTTCATCTTATTCTTGGTGCGGATCGCTTGATTCTGAGTGTCCGATCTCTTGTCAAAGACGATCATGCTCAGTAAGAATTAAAGACACAGACAGGTCAAAAGAGCAGCATTGAGCTCTGACGGCTTGATATAATCATATAATAGGCTCTGAAAGCGTCGAGGCTGCTGTAAACTAAACAAAGACTCATGTGAATCTTCTTGACATTGCAGTAATAAATACTGATATTTCTCTTTCAAACTATGAACAAACAGTCTACGACTTAAAGAAGACATCATAGATCAACTTGCTCTCGATCACACTGCTCGAACTACTTCTCATGTAAAAGCAAGACAAACAAGTTCACGTCTGTGCTAGAACTTGTGAGCTTGAGCAATCATTATTCGATCATGAAGCTTGAATGTGAATCAACAATCTCAAAGTTTACGATATGTTTATCCGCTACTCGCTATCAACTCAGTACAATATCTTCTAACTTTTTCTAACTTTCTCCCTACTAACGGTTTGACTCAGTCTATCAATTTTTCCCTTACTGAATGTACTCAAACTACTAATTTCTATAATATGACTGATAGTTTGAATAAAAAATCACTGTAAAAGAAACGTAAAAAGTACATGTAACTAAGCTTTAACAACCAAAATATCAATATGCCCTCATATGACCTCGTATTCCAACACTTTGAGGGCAGGGTTTTCGAGGCCCTTGGTGAGGAATGATGTTTGAGAAGATTCTCGATGCATCGTTTCGGCATCCAGGGCAAATTTAGAATAGGATTGTCCGTTCAGCTTTCCGCTCAAGAACCCGCGGAAGAACTGGTACGCCGATTTGTTCGAATCTCTGGGCTGCCCAGGTACCAAAAGCTTGGGCGTAGTTTGAGAAGGTTACTGAAAGGGGCCCAGTGCCATTGCTGGCGGCGGCCTCGGCGTCATACTCGGGAGTTGAGTTGGCAAACCGGAGGTTCATATCGGGAGGTGTAAAGTTGACACTCTTTCGAAAGTACGGGAGGAAGTTCTCCCAAGTGTAGCTCTGATCTCCGACGGCGTCTGCCCAGTTCTGATACGATCCCTTGGAGCCGCGCTGATAGACCATAAAATTTCTGGCAGAGCAACCACCCGAGGTTTTGCCGCGAGCATAATGAAGTGACTCATTCAACGCCCCCTGAATTTGACATTAGCAAGTTATTCCATATATCCCCATATTTTCGAGTATTTCCCACTTATCACTTGAGGGGTGGTGTCATATCCCCAATCAATCAGAAGTTGGAAGTCATGGTGGCTCTTGCCAGCGAAAAAGCCATCTGTAGCAGGCACTTGGCTTATATTTCCGTTGCTGATCTCGTAGAATGAGACGGCCTCGATTATTGCAACGGTGCCAGCGTTCTGCTCTACCAGTCTTGTGGCAATCGTGAGGCCAACGTTGCCGCCACCAACGACAAGGTAGTCATAGGTCACGTTGTCTCCAGGGACTCCAGAATAAGAACCAAAAAGTGCCCCCTGGACGTGAGAGACAAGAGACGCAGCCAAGGCGGCTTTGAATGGGGCCAGCTTGACTGGAGGCTATCAGCAAGCGGAGTGAGGCCATGGAAGGTCATGGAAGGTGGCTGACACGGAAACAGCCTCGTCAACTAAGCGGAGAGCCGGGGGTATGAATAGGCTTCCCATCTCCTGTTTCTATCCTTCATCCCTTTGGATTCGGCTAGAAACGCGCTTTTGCCCACCCACCCACTTTATAGACTCAGTCGCATAGATAGAGGGATTGCTTGGCACCTCATGCCGGCCACCAGGGCAGAATGTAGCCCTGGAGGCTGCTAGGGAGCGCCGAGTTTGCCCAAACAAAACATAAATATATATGTATAGCTCAGACGAAGCTGGTGCCCGATAGGCTCTTCTTAAACATGTCGGTCAGGAAAGCGAGGGCAATGATGTGCAAAGACTCAATGAAAGTTATTGTTCAAACGAACGGATGAGTGTTGCTGCAATGAAAAACCAGAAGTGAGTTTGCAACAAGAGAAGCTTGAAGAGGACTGGTTTCTGTCTTGAAAGAGAAGATGCGCAAGTTTATATGTCCGTTTTTCGTGAACGCCACGAGGGCAGGGATAAACTCCGACTTCGTTTTGAGTTAGCGATGTCGTTACTGTGATGAGACGACGCAAGCAAGCCATAATGGATTCTGCGATAACGATTCCAGGTCGGAAACAATTTGGCGAGGAAGAAATTGAAGTCTCGCCTGTTTCTTCCAGTCTGGTGGTTTCTTTTTCTTTTTCTTTTTCTTTTGCTTCGATATGAACCTTCCACAATGGAGGGAGTCGGGGGAGCTGAATTCAATCCCGTCAATCATCCCCGGGCTAAACACATTGATACGTCGTATCACTATGTCCGGAACAAGGTAGAAGAGGGAGCAATCAGTACTCATCGATCAAATGGTGACCGACGGCCTAACCAAGCCCCTGAACTCAGGCAAATTCCTAAGGTCCAGGTCAGTCATGGGACTAGCGTCGGGCAATGACGCTGCCGCCGAGCATGGCGCCGGCGAGTAAGAGAGCATGGATATACAGTCAGTAGAGGGTCTGAATAGCTTCATATGGAGCTTCAATTCCTAAGAGGGAGTGTTGGAAATAGGGAACAGTACGTACGTACTGTTACCCCTATGATTAGTAATCTCCGCATTCATCCGGCGCTAGTCCGGCGCTAGTGAATGTGTATTTACCCTTCGCCCACTTCTTCCTTCCTCCGTAGTTCCTACCTACTAGATAGTTCAGTCAATATATCTATATGCCTCTCTGCCCTCTTGTCCTCGTATACCAAGATTTGAAGATTCGTCCCTAATTTTGATCAGGCTCTCGGCAAATTCTAGAAACGGCACAGGTTTCGCAATCAACGATAGCTGCGTCATAGATCTACACACGGTAGAATAAGGAAAGAGACGATGTTAAGCGTCGTGAAAATACATCCGCCAGAATCGACAAGAACATTATGGCGACCGCAAGTATCGCGCAGTTTTCCGCAAATTTCGAAACAAGCCGTGTGCTAGATGGTCTAGTTGACCTTGCGTTGACCCGCGAAAGCCTACCTGGGTCACAACAGCGACAGCCTCATGGGACCGCCTTGAAATTCATTGCGACTCAAGACCGCCGATGGTGTACCTTCAACATGCGCGTCCACTCAAACATCTTGCTTCCAGATTGATGTTCTCTACCCCGCATGAGGCGAGAACATACTGAAAACAAGAAGCTCACACAATATAAGAGGGCCAACTTCCATCTTCGAGTATTCTCTTTCAGTGATTTTTCAAATACCATTCCAACAACGAAAAAAAGAGTAGACCTACCTCTTCCTTCTCTCCAAGCAAGTCATGCGCAACGTTATCTTCATTCCACTTCTCTTCCCACTCCTCACGCCCTTTACCACAGCAGCCACCTTCTGGTGCGGCACCTGGGCCGGGTCCCCTAATCTTCGAGACGCACCCTCCGCTGGCCAATTGCCTACCATCGATAGCACAAGAAGGTATTTCACGGAACCGCAGTTGCAAGATCCACCATTCCAGCCACCTTTGGGCCCTGAACCCAGAGTGCAGGTGCCGAAGATTTGGGGCAATAGTGCGTACTACACCGCCTGAGGCGCAAATGCGGGCGGCTGGCTGACGTGTATGTAGATGGATTTCGCCTTGCTCTGCTGAGCTACGCAACCACGTCGCCAGCGACTCGCGTCTTTGCTTCGAGCAAATCGAGTTGGTATATGATCGATGAAGCGAAGCAAAACTTGATGGAAAATTGCGTAAGTAAAGGGTCTGGTGGCGCGATTCTTGTTCCTCGTGAGTATCTCTGTCCCATTGCCACACTCCCCTTTCTAACCCGTTCAGCGCTCCCCAAACTCAGGGAGTCCACTCTTGTTCTCTATGCCTACGTCATCGGTTCCCAATTCGATTTCACCATGAATTATTACATGAGCAAGCCGTATGGTATCAACCCGGCTACTTTGGTGAATGCTTTTGCTGTTGGTGGCTTGATCAATTCGAGCGCGAGTGCAAATATTGCAGCGACTAGCTAGCTAGTCGCTGCATAGAGTATATGCTTGGAAACCCCCTTCAGATTAGACAGTTGTATCAACAATTCAAGTTATTCTTGCCTTCAACGCTTCTATTATCCTCACATGTTATGCCCTTGGAAAATCTATTACTAGAGATATTGCTCTCCAATAACTCGACTGTTAGTCAATCTCAGACAATCTTTCGCGACGCTAATCGTGAATAAGTTCTCATTTAAGCTGGGTCGATCAGTTTCTAAGGCCAACATAAGAGTCTTCGCTTACGAATCTTGAAATAATACGAGACATATATATTTCGAGTAATCGAAGATAGTCAATGCCGTCGTAACTGAGATGCATCGAAAGTAATATGATCACAAGAAGTAGCAGTCTTCATCAAAATTGAGTTATTTCGCTGTAGAAATTCTGATTTTTCATCTTTTGAATTCTTTCAATTCAACTTGAGCATTCAATTGCGTCGCTCTCAAATTTCAGAATCAATTACTCATTTAGAACAGATGATATGAGAATTTCATGTCAAAAGATCAAAGTCGTGAGCCTGTCAATGTTGAATGTGTGAGCGAGAAATCTTAAAATACTCTTGACTCACTGTATTCTCATTGTGTTATTATCAACTCATCGATGAATCTCAATCACTGATCAAATGTTCAATATATCTTTGACAAAGCTAACTTCTCTGATTCAGAATGATCTTCAAAATCATTTGATGAATCAATGATAATCGCTTTGAACAAAGACAGAAAGAAATATTGTCTTTGCAGATATTGAAATACAAGTTAAGAATAATGATCTCACTTCAAAAGTGACACATCGAATGAACTGATTCATCAATGATGAAGGTTTAGAGAATTTCTTTCAATTCAACAGAGTCAAAATAATGCTTATGACAGCAACTTCGTAGATTCTGAAAATTTGAATGTTGCTTCATGATCTCGCAGAAATCTGATGTATTATAATATAGATAAAGTCGTGCTCATCATCTTTCTTTGTTGATTTAATGACTTCTCTATCGACTGTTCTGAATCTCAAAACTCATCATGTTTGAAATTCAATCAGCTCATTTCTTCTATCATATTGAAACTCTCAATTTCAGCTTGCTCACATAATCAGATCGATTTCATCATGAGATTTCAGCAAAACTTCGCTCTCTGACTTGCGCTCTCAGCTCTTATAATGACTCAATCTATCATCAAAGCAATCATAAACATCATTCTTGATGTTCTTGAAGCTTCGACTGTAATCGATACAGACTCAGTCAACAACTCAACATCATTACTGATGATCTTGAAGTCTTTCTTGATATTGCACACATAGACTTCTCACTCGTGAAACTTATCAATATCGTTGACGAAGATGACAGCACTGTCAAAGCAGCTCAGACAGTCACTCGTAGCGAGTAAGATGTTGCAGTTGCATTGATCACTATCAAAAATCTAATCGACATTGATCTTGATGATCTTACACTGAGTTCTCAGATCTACAAATTCTCTTTCTCAGCTCAATTGATCAACATGCTTACTCAGATGTCAAAACAAAATTCGCGACTCAATTCATCTTTCAGACTGAATTGACTTTCACTACGACTTCAGCAATCAAGATCATCTTAATTCATAGCACAAAGATCTGCAATGTTGTTTAAACAGTCGACAGTTCAACTACTCTGAAAACATGCACGACTTTTCAGAGAAATGCTTTGACAGTTTCTGTTAATTTATGAAAGTCAGAAGAAGTTGTGCATGTATGTTGATTTAGAAAGTAGAAGCTATGAAGAAAGAAAGAAGATGAAAATTTCGACTTTCGCGCTTTATAGAGCTAAGCGAGATTGTCAATTGCACAAAGATAACAGTGTTTTCTATTTTCAATCATTTCAGAAAAGACTTGTTCTTGAAAACTTTATGTGAATAAAATGTCATGATAAGACTCACTTGACTGACTTGCGTTTAAATCTGCTGATTCAAGTCAATCTTTAAATAATCTTGATCATTATTGAATGATCATTGAGAATAGACTAATCACGTCGAATCAAGTATCTGAGTTCAAGTCAACTACTCAACTCAAAAAGTGTTGAGTTGAGTTGAAATTTTTTTGAAAAAGTGTCAAGTTGAATTGAGAAGTTGAACTCAAGAACTTGAATCAAGTTGAGAAGCTTGATTCAACAACTTGATTCAACAACTCAATTCAATTTGACAAAATATTAAATAAATGTAAATAGCTTGATTGAATAATCTTCATCATGAAAACTTCATGATTTTCATCATGACTTTCTATTGAACACTCTTCATGATAATGCAAAAAGATAATGCATTATGAATTTATAAAATTATGAATTATGATTAGAACTTAAAAAGTAAGATAAGCGCTGTTTGCTAGTTGAACAGCTTTATTATTTTCTTTTCACTTTCATTATTTTCTTTCTTCTCACTACTGATTATCTCATATTCATCATGTTGTAGTTTCTTCTCATTCTTCTTTGCTTCATAGCACATTTCTGCATCATCATTTTTGTTGCAATCATGCACTTCAAGTTAGTTTAACATAGATCATGTCAAACTATTATAAACTAGTATAAAGCTGATGTTGACACGCTAGCAATTTAGCGTGTTTTCATGAGTAAAACTCATGATGTGTTGCATCTTCTTTCTTCTTCAGCTTTGAACTTCTAGTTAGAATACACTCATATGATTCACTCTATGCAAACTCATAACATTAGTTCAAAGTTATTAATCTTGCTATCAATGTGTAAATAATATAAAAACAAGCTACATCACTCAAACTTGAATCAGAATTGAAATCAGAAAATTGAACTCAGAAAACTCATTAAAAATCAAGAAATTTCTAGAACAGAACAGAAAAACATGAACATGTTGCTCTAAACTAACTTTTTACTGAGCTTGTTGTCAGAACAGAAGAACAGAAAAACATGAACATGTTGTTCTAGAACTGAAATCAGAAATTTCAGTTGAATCTTGATTAGCAATTTTCTACTCACACAATGACTAGAAGCACAGAATTAGAATCAGAATCAATGAGCACAATTCATTACAAAACTCAAAATGTTGAAAAAGAATCACTTCTATCACAGAATTGAACAGCATCAGAAGAAGAAGACATGAATGCATTATCAAATATTGAAGAAGAGAACATGAATGCATTGCTTTTCAATCATGAAATGATCAAGATCAGCATCAGCACTGAATTGAATGCTTGAATAAACACTTATGAAGCAGATGATCTTGTTGCGTTTATCAAGTACATATGTCAACAGCATGACATTGAAATCAAGATTCACAATGACATGATTCAAATGTTGAATAATGTCAACAAGATCAACATTGAATTAAAAGCTATCAACATCAAGTTGAAAGTTACATAAATAATGTTGAACATTATTCAAACATGTTTACAGAAAGAAATAAAGAAAAAGAACATGATTATGCATCATCTAAAAGCAACATCAACTTGACTAAGCACTTCAATTTCAAAAGATTGATTCTTGAAGTCAATTAAACTATTTGATTCATTTTTGTTCAAAGATTCAAGACAAAATATAAATAATTGATTGTCTTGAATGCAAAACAAGCTGAAAATGAACAAGAATCATTTTTCTATTAAAGAAATGAAGATTGCATATGTGAAAAGTTGAGTCAGTGAAATGATGATCAAACACATAGCATTCAGAATGAGAAACATGATCATAAACTCATTTCTTGAAGCAAAAGAGATACTGTCAATCATAAATAAAATGTATGATGATTTCAATTGATATCACACGACTCAACAATAGTTCTTAAAGCTGTATTAAAACAAGATCTTCTTTCATGAATTTTGAATGAAATTTCAAAGACTTAGTGTGAAACTAGAGTATAATAACAAAACTCTACTAAATGATCTTCAGCATAAGATTAGCTCAAATCTTCAGCAAGTTACAATCAATGAATGAACTATGAATTTAAATGAATTCATCAACATCTGCATGCAAGTCGACGTTCAATTGACAAAATTGAATGCTTGATCAGCTCTTAAAACATTAATGACTTAAGTTGCTTACTTTATTGCTAGCATCTTGATGACAATCACTACTGCGATCTCAACTTTAATCTTTGCATGAAAGAAACTTAGAATATTGAACGTTGATTCTGTTAAAGAGAAGTTGTTTAAAAAAGAACTCTGCTTCAAATGCAAGAAGTCAAAATATAAAGCACATGATTGTTTTAAGTCAACTCAGATGCATGAAATTGCAACAAATTCAAAAAACAACTTGTTTTCATTAAAGTAATAATTGAGAACGATATACTCATATTTTGCTTCATCAGCATGTCTGATGATTCATTTGATTTCAAGTCATTCATTGTTAATATCATCTTGAGTAGTTTAGAAAAGATATTCAGATCTTTCACTTTGATAGATATTGAAGTCATTGACATGACTTTCATTAATGAATCTTTGATGTCAAAGCTATGTGAATGCTTTGATATTCAATCAATATTGCTGTCAAAATCAAAGTCAATTCAATCATATGATGAAATTTCTGATCAAAAGTTAATTATACACACTTTGTATATATTGATCATGATACAAGAATACAAAAATGAAATGATACTTTTATTAATAACTTGTTTAGATCAATACAAGATAATCATTGAAAATCTTTGATTGAAAAGAAATCAAATGTTGATAAATTTTGCAAACAATCAATTAATATCATCATTGAAGATTCAAACATCAAAATCTGTTGTTTTGAAAGTAAGCAGTTAATCAACATTTCATCAATCTGAATTAAATGAAATTTGCAAAATGAAACAAAAGATCTTGAACTTAATTGTTACTGTTAGAAATCGATCTAGAGCGAGTCATAGAAATGTCATTTAACTAATAAATAAATGCTAAGAAAGAAAAGTATCTACAGAAAAGAACTCAATTCTTATATGTGTGTTTCTCAGCTCTGTGCTAAACTTGATTAGAATGACGTCTTACACATATGATGCAGAGTCTCAATGATATCATCTTTAGATCAGATTCTTGCTAGACTTGATTAGAATGAAATCAGATGAAGACTAAATGAAAAATAGATGAAAATTAAAATCGTAACATTTATCTTCTTTCTTGACTATTCATGTTTGCATGAATGTTGTTTCTTAATGCGCTTTTCTTGAATATTTGATATGAAAGTCGTTAATCATCTCTTGAGCATTCATAAATTCATTGTCATCAGCATTATATCAGTTGAGATCGTTGTCATAGCTCTTTCATTTGACTCGATATTGAAGTCGTCTTTTATAGCGTTGAAAGTTCAGTATATCATCGATTTTTCATTCATCTTCATCATTTATCACTATTGATTTCGAAAATTCATTCTTTTGATCAAACAGAGAGTTATCAACAACAGAATGAAGAAGCTCTGAATGAAATACATCATGTATACACATAGTTTCTGATAGTTTCAACTTATAGAATGAGTCAACAGACTCAGTAATCTGAAATGAGTCAAGCATCTTGTCATTCAATTTTTTGAAAGATTTCGCTGTAACGATGTTTCATTCATTCAAAAACATTTTTGATTTGATCTTGTAATTGATCTTCTTTCTATGCTTATTAGCTTGATTCATCATTTGTTTTCATGTTTTGATCAGAGCTTCACGAGCGAAGATCAAAGTCTTGTTCATTTGTTCAGATATATTCTTGACTTGATCAATCTGCAAGCGTTCGCAAGTGCTTTCATACTCAATGATGTCAGAGTCGAAGCTCATATGAGAATGAAAGCTCTTGTTCATGAAGAAGAAAATCAAGAAGATGACTGATGATAAGACGTTATTGTCAACAAACTCAATCATGAATAGTCATTTAGATCAATCATTTTGCATATATGAACAGAAGAATCAAAGATATCGCTTGATGTTCTGATTGACTTGTTTGCTTTGATCATTGATCTGAAAATGATAGATGATGAACAATTGAAGAGAAATGCTCAGTCGTTTGCAAAGAAACTTTCATAGTATAAAGATGAATTGTGAATCTCGATCAGATACTATGAAGCTTGATAAATCATGAGTTTAATATATTCATTGAATCAGCATTTCAGCTGTCTTTTCAGCTGTGATATCTTCATCATCAGTAATGCAAAAGATATAATGTCTTTCTTTTGACAATCTGCAGATGACAGTCAGAATAGCGTTGTAATCGTACAAATCAAATAGATCAATAATGAAGTTCATTGCTATGTCTTGTCATCGCTGTTCAGATATAAATAGAGATTGAAGCAAGTCATTTAATTTATTTCTTGATGTCTTTGAACATTGACATACGTAGCAGTTTTGAATATAACGATCTATCGTTTTTTGCATAGAAGATCAATAGTAATTTCGCTTTATGATTTTTACTGTTCTAAGAATTTCAGAATGATTAATCGATGATTGATTATGTATCTCACGAATCAGATTCATTTGTAGAAGTTCATTGAACGAAACTCATAGCTGACTATCATGATACAAGATTTCATTCTGAGTTTGACAATTCTTCAATTTGATATCTTCATATTGTGTTTCATCTCTTGCTATTGCTTTGCAAAGTAACATACAATTCTTGTTGATCTCATTAATCTCAAGAATCTGTTTATAAATTGATTGATCATTATTCTTCTTTAGATCAGCAATTTTCATTCAATTCAATGTCAGAATAGTAGTTCTTTGATATCAAATGCATTCATTATCGAGATCTCTAGACATGAAGTCAGCTCAACGAGTTAATGCATCAATCTTAATGTTCTGTTTGTCAGATTGATACATTATCTTGAAGTTGAAGTCAGCTAACTTCTGAACTCAACGCATCTGATGTTTGCTCAGCTCTTTATCTTTCATTAATGAGATGAGCGCTTGATGATCAATGAACATCTTGATAGAAATGTCAGTTAGCTTCAGTTTGAATCATCAGTGTTTAAAAGCTCAAATTATGATCAGCAGTTTCTTATCATATATCTTGTAATTGCATTCAGCAAAAGACATGTTCTTGTTATAAAAGACAATTGAATGTAGAACATCTTCATCATCATATTGAAACAGAACTTCATCATTGACGTAGTCGAATGAGTCAATTTCAAGAATGAAATCGCGAGTCTGATCAAAGTGACGAAGTATAAAAGTCTCAGTCATACATTTCTTCATGTGATCGAATGCAGTTTGACAGACTTCATTTCATTCAAATATGATCTTCTTTTGAGTAAGTTGAATCATTGAATGAACAATCTTCGAAAAGTTCTTGATGAAGCGTCGATAGAAATTGCAGAAGTCAATGAAGAACTGCATTTGAGTGAGATTATTGAATGTAGATCAATCAACGACTGCTTGCATCTTTCGTGAATTCATCTTAAGTTTCTCGATTGACATCAAAAGTTTTAAAAAGATGATTTTCTAAACATGAAACTTGCATTTATCGATGTTTATCTGTAGATCAGCTTCTCGTAGTTTATTTAAAATCAATTGTACATGTTGCTTGTGTTTCTTCAAGATCTTGTTGTAAATGATAATATCATCTAGATAGATTTGACAAAACTGATGTAGATATTCAAACAATACATCGTTCATATAGTGTTGATAGAATGTTGATTCATTGATTAATTCAAAGAGCATTACATGATATTTGTATGAGTTGAAGAAGATAATGAAGATAGTCAAATCTTTGCTATCTGAGTGCATGCATAACTTGTTGAACGTGACAATGATGTTCAATTAAGTCAGATACTTGCTTTCTTGTATATGAGTGAGAGTTTCATCTATCAATGACAAAGAATAGTGATTTCATTTGATCAAAGCATTGAGCTTTCTGTAATTGATGCAGAAACGCAGACTTTCGTCTTTCTTTTCAGTGAACAAGATGAGTGAGATGTATGATGCAAAGCTAAAGAAAATGAATTCTTTGTTCAGATGTTTGATCAGATACTTTTTTATCTTCTGAAGCTTGTGATTGAACATCTGATATAATCTACTTTGCAAGAATGTTTCTTCATCAATCAACTCAATTTTGTGATCATAGAAACGATGCAATGATAGCTGATTGATCATTGCTCGATCAAAGATGTTTAAATAGTTGTGATATTCAGAGAGAAGCTTGATCTTAACTTGCTCGAGAATCTCGACGTGTGAAAGCTTATGTAGATTCACTTCTTCGAGCTTATTCTCAGCTGTAGTTATGAGTCAATCAATTTTCAAGATGATAACAGCAAAGATCTTGATGTCTGATCATTTGACTAACATTTTATAAACTGCTGTCTCTATCATTGATATGTTCATTGAACTGAAAGCTGATTTCAGACTGAACATTAATTTAGAATTGATGTTAAATGAAACTGCGTCACACGATTTTGACTGTTCGATTAATTTAACTGACTTCTCATTGAACTGATGAAAAGAGAGTGATTTCTGACTGAGTTGAAATGTAACGAAAGTGAAAGATCTCTTCAGTATATGAGTAGAAGTCAAGCTCTTTCGTTTCATGATTGATTTATTGATTGAGAATAGAGCAATCAATTTCTGACTAGTAGAGTTGAAATTCGAAAATCGAAGAGAATTGATTTGCATATCAATTACTAGATTGATTTTATTCATTCATGTTTTTTCAAGAATCATTTGATGTTGATTTAATCAAGTGATCAACATAGAAGCAGTGTTAATCGTATGATCTTGAACAGTCAGATTCAAATAGATGACATGAGTAATAAGTTTCTTAACATAATAATCATCAAATTCTTGAATTGACTTCGCTTTGATCAAAGTCAAAGACTCAATTTGCAACTGATCACAAACAATTTGCACAATCACTTCATCAATGAATGAATAGTCAGCAGCTTCGATGTCAATCAATGACTTCAATGAGTAACTAATTTCATTGCTAGAAAGTACACATTCAATAGTCAAAGATTCAAAAGCAAAAGAATCATCTGACATGCTCATTGTTGAAGAAATTAACACATCTTTCATTATGTTTTTGATGAAAGTCTCTAGTTTTTTATCTTACTATTCTTTGAAGAAGAAGATATTTTCTTCTTCTCTTTATTCTTTGAAATGATGATTTCATGTAAATGAAGAGTGAATGCATGAGATGTTAAAATGTCAATCTTGTTCTGAGAGCAATTCTTGAATAAGTGATCTGAGATCTTGCAGATATAGCAGACGATAGATGATCTGACTGACTCAGAAATAGAAAAGATAATTGACTTGATATATTCAATTATCAAAGTCATCACTGCTGATAATGAAGTAACAGCACATTTATCAGATATGATAATGACTTTGATGATGACAGTGCAAAGCTGACTGCGTAGCTGATAGTTGACTCGCTGTTTATTATTCACATTCTGAAGAAAGATCTTGAGATGATGAAGTGAAGCAAAGTCTTCGAGACATATTGACAGAGTATTCTGCAAGCGATTGTTGATTTTATTCTGAAGATCATTCATCAAAATGCAATCATCGTATTTGAGATAACTGAATAGCTTCATAAAGTTGAAGTAGAAGACATTGAAAGACTTGTCTGTTTGTCTCAGAGCGTTGTACTCACGACGACACTTTCAATTTCTATTCAGTTCATCGTATATTTCTTTCAGATGCTCAAATAGCTTGTAGATTGAGATGTAAGAATGCAAAGCATCATGATGATGTTAAGCATAAATATGTTCAGCAGCATCATCTTTTAATCTAGATATCACATAAACAATACAGATATTCTCATTATCGAAGTGATTGACATTTGTCTGAAGCTTGTCGTTCATCTTGATTCTTCAGCTGTTTCATGTCAATTCATCTTCATCAATGAATATAAATGAGTTCGAAAACTTGAAGAACTTGTGATGATCATTGTCAAATAAAGTAAATGACTTTCGTCAAGTATTGTTTTCAATAGAAGTTCAAGATAGAGATTTCATAGAAACTTGAGATTCAGTAGACTGACGAGATCATGATTGATTCGTTGAATATGATACTTCTTTGAGTTTATTCTTGAGATTCAACATCTTTTCTTGATAGCATTTATTTATCTCTTCTAGAATGTCTATGATCATCTGTTTGATCTCTAGTTGATTTAATCTCTTGTCATGTTCAACTTGAACAATGATTCATTGTTCATTCAGTTTCAAAGTCATGTTTCGTTGATTTCTTAGCTCAATCAACATCTTGATGATCTTGTTCAACTGATCATGAGTTCATTGATGAAGTTGTTGACTCGTGTTGATGTTTCATGAAATAATGACATTCTGAGATTCAGCTGAAGCATCAAAAGAAATAATGAAAACACGTCTGTTAGCAATACTTCTAAGCAGATGAGCTGTTTGTGACTCGACTGATTCAAAGTCACGTATCATTGTGAGAAAGATAAATAGATAGATTTGATAAATTTAAGTAAATTTGAATGTGTGTTTTGATGAAAGTAATTCAAAGAATTTCTTGCAAATTTTCTGAATAAACGAAGTAGATTATTTCGTATTATCTACACGTTGATAGCAAAGTAGTTGATTAACATTTATCTACTGTTAAAGATTGATCTAAAGCGAGTCATAGAGATGTCATTTAACTAATAAATAAATGCTAAGAAAGAAAAGTATTTACAGAAAAGAACTCAATTCTTATATGTGTATTTCTCAGCTCTGTGCTAGACTCGATTAGAATGACATTTTACACATATGATGCAGAGTCTCAATGATATCACTTCTAAATCAGATTCTTGCTAGACTTGATTAGAATAAAATCAGGTGAAAACTAGATGAAGAATAGACGAAGACTAAAATCATAACAGTTACATCAATGATCATTTTGAAAAGATTCATGAATCAAAAATCAGTGAATAAATTCATTGAATTTGCTTGATTCATTGAATCTGCTCTCATAGCAAAGCAAAGCACTCAAGTTGATCTCAATCAACTTTGCTCATTTCAATCAATTGAAACAAAGAAACTCATCAATATTATCATGATCAAAGTTGTTGTATATCAAACTCTAGTCAAGAATAAAAAGATCAAGATCTTTTTCTTGATCATTAGTGAAATCAACAAAGCACTTAACTCAGTTGAAGATTTTGCAAAATTGAATGAAATGATTTCTGTCATGTCATTAAATGAACTGAAGAAGAAGCTTTTAATAATTTATCACGACTTTCTAAATGTTTTTAATAAAGAAAAGATAACACAGTTGTTTTTACATCAATCATATTGTCAGAATTCTAGTCTTGTCAGATCTATTCTTGCTTCGTCATCTTGACTAGTTTCTAATGAGTTTAGCATTAACTGAGAAATACACATATGTAATCAGCTTCTTTTCTGTAGTTATCTTTCTTTCTTAGCATTTATCTTTTAGTTAAATGACACTCATATTAACTCGCTTTATGCTGATCTCTAACATTAAATAAATGCTCATCATTTACTACTTTGTTATCGATGAATAGATGATATGAAACAATTTATTCAGTAAGAAAAATTTGCAAGATATTCTTCAAATTTGCATCATCATTTTAGACTGCAAGAAATTCTTCGATTCTACATTCATTTTCATCAGTCTATTTGCAAGAAATTCTTTGAATAAAGCATTCAATTATTATTTGAAATTCACAAGAAATTCTTTGAATTTTCACTCATCAAAAAACATCAATTCAAAACATCAATCTTTCATCTATTCTTATCTCAACAACTTTTATCTTCTTTCATCATGACATGCAACGTCGAGTCAGTTGAGCTTTGAATAAATCATTTGCTCAGAAGCACTGTCAATAAAAGAGTTTCACTTCTACTCATTGATGCTTCAGTCGAAGCTGAGAAAGCTGTCATTGCATGAAACATAAACATTGAAAAACAATTGTTTTATTGAGTCAGCAATCAACTCAACGAAGTCATCAATATGCTGAATGAGTTTCAAAGTCAGTGCGACTTAACTTTACAACTCAATGAACATTGACTTCTTGTACAAGAAGATCACAAAAAGAGAGCGAAACAACTAGAAGTTGCTTTTGATAAAAATGATGAGTTAAAGAAAAAGATCAGTCAGCTACAAGATGAGCAATTGAACTTCAGAGCAAAACAACGTCAAGCTAATCGATTTATGTCTCGTCAAGATACTCAGTCAGCTGAGCAATGAGTCAATCAGAAAGAAGCGCGCTCTCAACAAGAATCTTTTACTCTATCTGATAATGAAAACGAAAACAATCATCACAAGTTCATCAAGCTTTCGAATTCACTTATCTTCATCGAAACAGATGATTCTATCTGAAAGACATGAAACATCAAAATAGTTGACAAGCTCAATGTTAATGTGAATCATTATTCTACTGAAAAGATTTGTATTGTTTATGTGATTTTCAGACTAGAAGATGATGCTGATCAGCAAATCTATGCAAAGCATCATGTTGATGTTTTCTCACTTTATCAATCACTATCAGAGCTACTGAAACATCTGAAAGAAATTTACAAAGATCAGAATTTGATTCAAAAGTGTCGTTGCAAATATGTTGCTCTGAAGCAGCTCAACAAGTTCTTCAGCTTTTTCTATTCAGAATTCACTAAAATATTCAGCTTTCTGAACTACGATGATATCATTCTGATGAACGACATTCAGAATAAAATCAATAATCATCTTCAGAACATGTTGTCAGTTTGTCTCATAAAGTTTAGCTCGCTTGATAAGCTCAAGATCTTTCTTCAAGATGTGAATAACAAACAACAAGTCAATTATCAGCTATGTGACAAGCAATGAACAGTCAAATTGATAGCAACTTTAAAAAAACGTTTCATTTCTTCGTCAACATCAGCATCAATCTTGACTACTAACTATGTTTGACTTGCTACTTTTTTCATTGTTGAATCTGAATGATCAAGAATGTCAATCATCTGCTTCAATTGCAAAGTATTGAGTCATCTATCAAAGAACTGCTTTCAGCTGAAGACTAGTACTTTAACATCTCATGCATTCATCTCTTGTCTCAATGAGATCATCATGTCAAAAGAAGAGAAGAAATTATTTACAGAGAAATTGAAAGATGAGACAAAAAACTAGTGACTTTCATCAAAGATGCGATGAAGAATGTGTTAATTTCTTCAACAATGAGCGACTTAAATGATTTCTTTGCTTCGAAATCTTTGACTACTGAATGTGTATTATCTAGCAATGAAATTAGTTACTCATTAAAATCATTGATTGACACTGAAGCAGCTGACTATTCATTCATTAATGAATTAATCGCGCAGAATGTTTGTGATTATTTGCAAATTGAATCTTTATCTTTAATCAAGCTCAAATCAATAAGAGAATTCAATGATCATTATGCAAAAAAGCTCATTACTCATGCAATTTATTTGAATTTAACTATTCAAGATCATATGAAACGTTTCGTCTTTATGCTAATCACTCGATTAGATCAACATCAGATGATTCTTGAAAAAACATGAATGAACAAGATCGAGATGACTATTGATATGAGAAACAATCGTTTTCAATTTTCTAGTTTCAAAGCTCATATCAAAGCTTCTATCAAAGCTCATTCGACTGTTCTTTCGAGCAAGAAAATCGCGATAGAACAGAAGAGTTCAATCTTTACTTAAATATTAAAGAGATTTATCTTTTCTGTCATCACTCGACTCAGCGAGAAGTCATCTTCATTCAATAGAATCGTGAAATCATTTAGTTCAATCAACTTCACTTCGTCTTTCGATTCAATGAATATAGCAATGATAGAGACTGCAGCATATAAATCACTAGTCAAATGATCAAATGTGACTACTTTCATGATCATCATCACGAAAATCGATTGACTTCTAAAAACAGCTAGAAATAAACTTAAAAATGTAAATTTACAAGAGCTTTCACATGAAGAGATCTTGAAAGAAGTCAAAGTTAAGCTTTCTTTGAAATATCATGACTATCTAGATGTGTTTGATCAAGCAATGATTGATCAACTATCTTCTCATCATCTCTATAATCATAAAATTGAGTTGATCGATGAGAAAACATCTTCTTGAAGTCGTCTCTATCATATGTCTGATTACAAGCTTCAAAAGATGAAGAATTATCTGATTGAACATCTGAATAAGAACTTTATATCTTTTAGCTCGATCTCATACGTTTCACTCATACTATTCATCGAAAAGAAAAATGATAGTCTGCATTTCTGCGTTGATTATAGAAAGCTTAATGCTTTGATTAAACGAAATCACTATCTTCTACTCTTAATAAACGAAACTCTCGCTCGTATTCAAGATAGCAAGTATTTGACTCGATTGAATATAATAATCATCTTCAACAAACTATGCATGCATTCAAGAAGTGAAGATTTGACTATCTTTATTATCTTTTTTGATTTTTACAAATATCACATGATGTCTTTTGAATTAATCAATGACTTGACTTTCTATCAACACTATATGAACGACGTGCTATTTGACTATCTTCATCAGTTTTGTCAGATCTATCTAAATGACATTATTATTTACAGCAAAATACTGAAGAAACATAAGAAACATGTACGATTAATTTTACATAAACTATGAGAGATCGATCTTCAAATGAATATAAATAAATGCAAGTTTCATGTTCAGAAAATCTTTTTTCTGAAACTATTGCTATTGCTATTCATTGAAGAACTAAAAATGAACTTCAGAAAAGTATAAACAGTAATTGAATGATCTACTTCTACAAATCTCACTCAGATGCAGTTCTTCATCAACTTTTGCAATTTCTATCAACATTTTATAAAAAACTTTTCAAAGACTGTTCATCTTTTGATTCAACTAACTCAAAAAAAGATGATATTTGAATGAAATCAAGCTTGTTAAACGACTTTTGATCATATGAAGAAATGAATGACTGAAGCTTCTATTTTTCGTCATTTTGATCAGAATAGAAAGACTATTCTTGAAATAAATTCATTCAACTACGTCAATGATGATATACTTTCTCAGTATGATGATGAAGAAACATTGCATTCAATGATTTACTACAGCAAGAATCTGAGCTTCGCTGAGTGCAATTACGAGATCTATGACAAGAAATTACTAGCAATCATTCATGTTTTCAAGCATTGATGATCTGAGCTGAAATTGACTGAACTACTCATCAAGATGTTCATTGATCATCAAGCTTTAACATCATTAATGAAAGATAAAAAGTTAAGTAGATGTCAAATGCGCTGAGTACAAAAGCTCGTTGACTTCAACTTCAAAATCATGTATCGCTCAGACAAATAAAACATCAAAGTCGATGCATTGACTTGTCGAGTCAATTCAATTTCTAGAAGTCTCGAGAATGAATGATGTTGCTATCAGCGAACTACAATTCTCACGTCAAATTGAATGAAAATTGCTGATCTAGAAGAAAAAGAAAATGATGAATCAATTTATTGATTGATTTTAGAAGCTAACAGAATTAACAAGAATTATATTTTACTTCATGAAGTTGTATTAAAAGATGAAGCTCAATACAAAGATATTAAATTAAGAAATTGTCGAGTTCAGAACGAAATACTATATCAAGATGATCTTCTATGAGTTCTCTTCAATGAGCATCTTCAAATGAAGTTAATTCAAGAAGTTCATGATCAATTTTCTATTGATCATTTTGAAATTCTCAGAACGATAGAGATCATAAGAAGATACTACTATTGATCTTCAATGCAAAAGACAATAAGTTGATATATTTGAAACTGCTACATTTGTTAATGATCAAAGACTTCTTGAAATAAATTCAATGAATTATTACATTCTCTACTCATACTTGAACAATGATGAAAGAACATAGTCATGAACTTCATCATTAACTTATTTCTTTTGAAAGATAAAAACATCATACTAATAGTAATATGTAGATTGACAAAGAAATGACATTATATTTCTTGCTTCATTGATGATAAGAAGATCACAGCAGAAAAAACAGCTGAGCTAATGCTTCAATGAATATATCAAATACATAATTTACTTGATTTCATTGTTTTGAATCAAGACTCTCAATTTATCTTCATTCTATAAAAGTTGCTTTGCAAAAGACTAAACATTAATCTTTGACTTTTCACAGTTTATCATTCTCAAATCAATGATCAAAGTGAATGAGTCAATCAAAATGTTGAAAGATATTTTTGATTCTTCTGTTTATATATGCAGAATGATTGAGCTAAGTTACTACTCATGATTGAGTTTGTTGATGATAATGCTTTGTTCTCAATCATCTTCTCAATTTCTTTCTTTTTAAACAAAGACTTTCATTCTTGTATGAGCTTTGAACTCGATGACATTGAATATGAAAGTTCTTATGAATGCTTGCAAATGACTAAAGTCAAGAATATATTTGAACATATGAACAAAACATTGAAGTTTATTTGCAAGTCGCTAGTCAAAACATAAGAATAAATAATGAAATAAATCAATAAACATAGAAAAGAAGTTGATTATAAAATCAAATTAAAGATGTTTCTGAATGAAAGAAACATCATTATAGCGAGATTTTTCAAGAAGTTAAATGATAAAATGCTCAATTCTTTCATCAATTTAAATTTCATTGACTCTTCATATAAATTGAAATTATTAAAGTCTATGCATGTTCATGATGTATTTCATTCTGATCTGCTTTGCTCTGTCGTTGATGATTTCTTGTCTGATCAAAAGAATGAACTTTCAAATTCAATAGTAATAAACGATGAAGATGAGTAAAAAATCAATGATATATTGAATTTTCGTTGATATTGAAGATGACTTCAGTATAAAGTCAAATAAAATGATTATGATAATGATCTCAATTGATATAACACTGATGATGATGAATTTATGAACATTCAAAAGATAGTTAATGATTTTCATATTCAATATTTGAACAAATTGTATTAAAAGCGCTTTCAATTATTCAATTAATCAAAATTTAATGAGTTTAAATCTGTGAAATCATGATTGAGTAATCAATTGAGTTGAGCAAAAAATACATTCATGCAAACATAAATCATTGAAGAAGAGAAGTAATGTCATGATTCTAGTCTTGTCAAACTTAGTCTTTTAATCTTGTCAAATTTATTTTCACTTTGTCATCTTGATTAGTTTCTATTGAGTCTAATGTTAACTGAGAAACACATATATGTAATTAGCTTCTTTTCTGTAGCTATCTTTCTTTCTTAGCATTTATCTTCTAGTTAAATGACATTCATATTGACTTACTTTATGCTGACTTCTAACAATATTAATTTAGACAATTGCAAGATACTTGATGAAGTATTCTGAAAAGATGATAAACTATGAGTTTCTCAGTCAATGATCACTTTATTGATAAAAGAAGCATATAATTTTTCAATCAATGATCATTTTGACATGAATTGAATGTTGAACTTGCTGAAATGATCATATTGCTGATCAAAGATGAAAATGATGATCAAGCACTACATTTGAAACTGTTACATTTATTATAAATCAAAAGCATTGAAAGATTGAATCAATGAACTGCTGAAGTCATTGCTCATACTTGAGCAGCAATGATAGAACATATTATTAAACTTCATTATTAATTTATCAGAAAGTGATGAAAGCAACGTAATTCTGACAGTCATAAATTGATTGTTTAAGAAGCAACACTATATATCATGTTGATCAGATGACAAAGAAATTTTTGCAGAATAAACAGTTAAACTACTGTTGATATGAGTCTTCAAAACTCATGAATTATCAAGATCAATAGTGTTCAATCATAATTTGCAATTCATATTGATTGTTTGAAAGTCTTTATGTCTGAGACTAAACATCAAGATGAAACTATTCATCAATTATCATTCTCAAATTAATGATCAGACAGAAAGAATGAATCAAAATGTAGAATGATATCTATGAAGCTACTGCTCATATATGCAAGATGATTGATTCATCTGATTATTCATGATCAAATTCATTGATAACAATGCTATTTCGTCATCAATTGAACAATCTAGGGTTAGGGTTAGGGTTAGGGTTAGGGTTAGGGTTAGGGTTAGGGTTAGGGTTAGGGTTAGGGTTAGGGTTAGGGTTAGGGTTAGGGTTAGGGTTAGGGTTAGGG